>PJUD01000099.1_pt1 | contig 118508 bp, 98 predicted proteins | sample 1512341 | NCBI WGS metagenome assembly PJUD01 (sample SAMN08177675, study PRJNA422409) | Feces metagenome, whole genome shotgun sequencing project. | isolation source: Chicken feces (3) enriched on wood chips: beechwood xylan treatment | host: Gallus gallus | place: USA: Madison | collected...
AACGGACAACTGATAATAGTAAGAAAACAGACAATGACAACTATATCCAGTAGAAAAAAATAGAATGTAAAATCTATATAGTAATCTGTTCGGTATATGTAAACCTATTTCAGTATAAGACAAAACCTATTTCAGTATAAGACAACCATATCACTTTCGGACTTTGGTCGGTGCTTGTTCGGTGCTTGTTCGGAGCTCGTTCGGTACTTCTTCGGTTGCAACCGAAGAAACACCGAATGAGTTCCGATGAATATCCGTTTTTTGCCCGAGAAAATATTGGATCAGGTAGAGGGTGAAACTTATTTATCCTTAAACATACTATAATGATCTTTCATGACCTGCAAGACAAAATCATTGGGAGTCATTTTTTCCGGATGTTTAACCTCCATCACAGTTTCAAGGCGTTGTACTAAAGCGGTTAAAATTCCGACATCCCTTCTGTCAAAAGCGGTTTGATAGATTTCTTTGACAGAGTTGGCATCTTTGTCACTCAGTTTGATTACTTGGGGAAATAGAATTGGGTGATTATCGAACGTTTCTTCGTAGATCGTGTCCCTCAATTTTAAAGTAGGTTTGAGACTGATTACAGAGGTTTCTCCTGCAATATCTCCAATGCGCTGTCCGTTTTTGGATAAAACTATAGCGGTAATTGCAACCCCGCCCATCGTCATCCAGATGTCGATAATAGACAGGCTCCATCTCGACAAGTATTGATAGAAGTTGGCCCGGGAGCCGTCGAGTTTGACAACCTTTATTTTCATTATTTTCTTGCCTACAGTTTGGCCGCCAAAAGCGGTTTCAGTAATTAACGTATAAAAAAATGCCGGCAAAGTCAGGGCCATCATAACCCCATAGAAAAGATAGGGATCTCCTGCGTTCATGTTTATACTGTCCAAGAGAAAAAAGCAAAAGAAATAATAACAGACTATAATAAAATAATCTATTGCAAATGCGATCATTCTTGAGCCAAGACTGGCAAGATTATATTCGATTTTTACATTTTGCGCCGTATTTATCTCAAGCTTATTCATATGCAAATTAGTTGAATTTAATGTAATATAGCATATCCAGGTTATTTTAGCTCCAATTTGTGCTTTTCAATCATGGATATTTCCTATATTTGGTTCAGCCAGTTAAAAAAATTAATGAGAGAAGCATCCTTTGTAGAACGAAATAAAGAAAAATGGACGTTAATTGAAAATAATTTATCAATTAATATGCAGGTTGATCCAGATGAACTGGCCTCAAATTACATTGAGCTCACAAACGATCTGGCTTATGCACAAACTTTTTATCCTGAAAGTAAGGTAAAGGCTTATCTGAATGAATTGGCGGTGACTGTCCATCAGAAAATTTATAAAGATCAAAAAGCTTCCAATAATAAATTTAAATCTTTTATCACCGAAGAGATACCACAAGCAATTTGGGCTATCCGCAGACCGTTGTTGTACTCCTTCTTAATTTTTGTTTTGGCTTCGGTTATCGGTTTTTTATCCGCTATGTACGATATCGATTTTATTCGGCTTATTTTAGGGGACTACTATGTAGATTCGACGATAGAAAGTATAAAGGCCGGAGATCCTGCTGCGGTATATGGAAAGGGTAGTAACTTTGGGTCTGCAATTTGGATTACGATTAATAATGTGCGGGTTGCTTTTATGGCTTTTGCTGCCGGGCTATTTTTCAGTGTAGGAACAGGTTATGTCCTGTTTAGCAATGGCATTATGCTCGGTGCATTTCACCAGATGTTTTTCCAGTATGGCGTTATGGGGAAAGCCATGTCGGCAATTTGGATTCATGGCACTATTGAAATTTCGGTAATCATTGTGGCAGGGGGATGTGGATTGGCCCTAGGTAATAGCATTCTATTTCCCAAATCTTTCACGCGTTTAACATCTTTTGTTCGTACGGCAAAGATTGCGATGAAAGTTCTCGTCAGCACAATTCCTTTTTTTATTATTGCCGGTACATTGGAAGGCTTTGTAACGCGATATTATAACGTGTCAATTTGGTTATGCTTACTAATTATCATTTTATCCTTACTGGCCATCCTTTATTTTTATGTTATTAACCCATATCGACTAGCAAAACGATTTCAATGGAAATAGACTTTGAATTTCAAAAAGAACGGAAGGTAGGGGACTTTGTCCAAAGTTTTATAGATCTTTTTAAATTGATCTATAAGCACTTTGTTTCTACTATTTTTGGTTTATCTGCTGTGCCACTGGCGGGTATTGCATTGGTCTATTATTTTTTGTCTACAAAAATTACGTTCTCTGCCAATAGTGATTCTTTTGAGGATATCGATGCTTTTGCATGGGCCGGATTACTCATTTTAGCACTCCTAGCGTTGGGGCTGTACGTTTATGGTATTTCTATCGAATATTTTGTGCTGCTAAAAGAGCGCAAAAGCACAGCATTTTCGGGAGCGGAAGTGCTGAAGAATTTCAGATCAAACCTAGGGAAATACTTTATGTTTTTGATTGCCATGATATTGGCACTAATTGTCGTTTTTATTCCCCTGGCCATCGTCGCTGTAATTTGTGCATTTATCCCTTTCATCGGAAGTTTTGCGATCGGTATTTTAGGGTCCATGGTTGGCATTTGGTTATTTTGCTCATTTTTATTTTATCGGGAAGGTTATTCGGATCTAGGGAGCTGTTTTACAGATGCCTATGTCATGCTGAGCAAAAAATTGATTCAGTATGGTATTGCCACTTATATCGTGAATTTTATTTTCCAAATGGCTGTCATGATGATTTCCATTGTACCATTGATTATCATGGGGCTTTTGTCATTCAACTTCCTCGGTATAGATGCCGCCTTTTTTGACTCATCCTGGGGGAAATTGCTGATGACATTGGGCGGCTTATTTATCACGTTATTTACACTCTTTCTGTACATGTCTGGGGTTCTGGCCAATGGTATTATTTATGAAACAGCCAAGGATCTCAAATTTGGCGAACGTATTTATGGCATGATCGAAAAGATTGGAGGAAAAGATGAATAGACTCTTCTTTTTTTTCGGTATCGCCTTATTATCCGTTTTTTATGCCTGTGATCCGAAACCAAGGGATGCAGATTCCAATAGTGATAGAATCGATTCGCTCAATGTGAGAATAGATTCTACCTTGGTGGGAACAGATTCTGTCCGCATTGACTCAATAGCCGTAAAAGCTCCTAATGGGCAACAGGAAAAAGACGAAATTGATCTGTGGGATCCAACATTATTTGATTCGATTCCAAAATACACCGAAGAGCGTTCGTTTAAAATGGATCCTTATCAGGATATTATCAAACGTTACGAGACCGATGATTTTGTTTATTCAGAAAATATTAAAGATCGCGTTGGTGTATTACAGCGCATTCTTGCCCGGCTCGCGGATTGGATTGGAAGCATCATGCCCGATAATCCTTATAAATTCCGGGAAGAGTTTGGTTATGTATTTGCCTTTTTAGCGGTCATCGCATTAGCCTTTATCCTCTATAAAGTGCTCTACAATAGGAAACAATATTTTATTAAACACGATGAAGAAGAGGGAGAGCTTGATGCTTTAGCGTATGTAGAGCGAAATCTAATGAATAGTAACCTAGAACCTTATATTCAGGACGCTATTACAACTAAAAATTATGCATTGGGAATTCGGTACTTACAGCTGTTAAATATTCAAAAGTTGGCTCAGACCGATCATATCAAGTGGAAGCAGAGTAAGACAAATGCTGAGTTTGCACAAGAAATACGGAACGAAGAACTCCGTCGGGGATTTCTGGAGTGCACACGGATATTTGATTATGTCTGGTTTGGTCAGTTTGAATTAATGGAAGCTAATTTTGCCCAATACCAGCAATTGTTTACCCAATATCAAAATCAAATTAAATGAAGGGATCGGTAAAATTTGGATTGATATTATTGGCTGTTGTTTTAGTGCTCATTGCGCTTATCGATGCAACAAGTAAGAAGCCGATTATCTGGGATCGGACCTTTGATGCAAAAGATAAAAATCCCTTTGGAGCTTATGTGTTACGTCAGGAACTAAAACATATCATTGACCAGAAGAATACAACGATTGAACGGCCATTGTACGAGTATCTAGACAGCGCAAAGAAAACAGACGTTAACCTGTTTTTTTACACCTCTTATTTTTCAATGGGAGAAGCCGCGGAGGATAAATTATTGGATTATGTGAATCGGGGCGGGAAAGCAATGATTGTGGCCGAGGAAATTGATCGTTATTTTTTGGATTCTTTGGGTGTGGAAACGGATAGTTTTTATGGTTACAAAAAAGGTGTAAATATAAAAAGTCAGGTGCGCGTTCGACTGATGAATGATAACCATAAAATTCATTATGGTAAATCGGATCTTGGGGAAGTATTTAAAAAACTTCCTAAGAATACGACCATTTTGGGCGCGATTACCTATAAAGATTTTGCGTTACCTAACTTCGTGGCGGTTCAATTTGGTAAAGGGACAATCTATCTGCACCTGACTCCCGATTTATTTGGGAACTATTATTTGCTGAATTCTGCTTCGCAGTATGCTTATGTTGCGAAATCTTTATCTTATTTAAATGATAAGCCGCTCGCGTGGTATGATTTTAAATCAAATATGGATCAATATCGTACGCCTTTGCGTGTGTTGCTTATGAATGATGGTCTTCGGCAAGCCTGGTATGTTTTGTTAGCGGGACTGGTGCTTTTACTCGTGTTTAGAAGTAGACGCGAACAGCGTGCAGTGGCGGTCGTGGCCCCGGAGCCGAATCTCTCAAAAGAATTCTGTGAGACGATTGCTACCTTATATTATGAAAATGGTGCGCCAGGGAACATGGTGGACAAAAAAATAGATTACTTTCTTCACGACCTTCGGAGTCGTTTTCACTTAGACACACTAACGTTGCGGGAAAATGAGTTCAGTGAAGAATTGGCCGAACGGTCTGGCGTTTTTCTTGCGGAGACACAGGCTTTGGTCAGGTTGATTGTTCGTATGCAGGATGCGAAAGAACATGACCTGGCTGATCTTAAATTGATTAATGATACTATAGAAGAGTTTAAACATAAAGCAAAAATGATATGAGTGATTTCGATAAATATATATCTTTTGAAAACCGAATAGATGTATCGGTTTTGTTCGATAAAATGGCTCAGGTAAAGGCAGAAGTTAAAAAAGTAATCGTTGGGCAGGATCAATTGATCGATATGCTCTTGATTTCCATTTTAGCGTCGGGACATTCCCTGATTGAAGGATTGCCAGGGGTTGCAAAAACATTATCTGCAAAATTGATCGCCAAAACCATCAATAGCGAATTCAAACGTATTCAATTTACACCAGACCTAATGCCTTCGGATGTAACGGGATCTTCGATATTGGATCTGAAAAGCAATGAATTTGAGTTTCGCAAGGGGCCTATTTTTGCAAACATCGTGTTAATCGATGAAATTAACCGGGCTCCGGCAAAGACGCAGGCGGCGCTTTTTGAAAGCATGGCCGAACAGCAAGTATCAGTCGACGGAACTACCTATCGATTACCAGCTCCCTTTGTTGTTTTTGCGACACAAAATCCGATCGAACACGAAGGTACTTATCGATTGCCGGAAGCTCAGCTCGATCGTTTCTTGTTTAAGATCAATGTGAATTATCCTGAACTTGAACAGGAACTGGAGATATTAAAGGAGCATCATGCTCAAAAGGCACTCAATAAAGAGGATCAGGTTCAGGCGGTAGTTTCCGCAGCAGAAATTTTGGCATTCCAAAAATTGATCAAGTCTATTTTTGTTCATGAGGAGTTGCTGACGTATATTGCTCAAGTTATTATAAAAACACGCACTAACCCAAGTTTGACACTAGGAGCTTCACCAAGAGCTTCTATTGCTTTGTTGGAATCCGCAAAGGCTTCGGCTGCAGTGAGTGGCAGAGACTTTGTTACTCCTGAGGATATTCGGAGGGTAGCATCGGCTGTGTTAGGACATCGCGTTATGTTGACCCCAGAAAGAGAAATGGAAGGGTTTACCACTGCCTATGTCATCGACCAAATCATTAATTCTGTAGAAATTCCAAGATAATGAAGAAATTAAGCCAGCTCTTTCTAACGAATCAATTCTTCTATTCACTATTAGGTATAGCGACACTCTTTACGTTGTCTTTTTTTGTTAAAGGATTGTTGATTGTGTCTTGGATTGTTTTTTGGCTATGGCTGGCAGTTTTGGCTTTTGATTTTATTGTCTTGTTTTCAGGAAAGGGGCGAATCGAAATCACAAGGGTCTATCCGGAAAAATTATCTAACGGGGATGAAAATCCGATGCGGCTGATAGTGAGTTCTTTTTATCCATTTAGTACGAAAGTGGATATTTTGGAGGAGTTTCCGATACAGCTTCAAATTCGGGATAAGGATTTTTTGACCCATCTGGCGGGTTTTCAGCAATCGGAGATTTCTTTTTCACTCCGGCCAACCCAACGAGGGATCTATACCTTTGGCCGTTGCATGGCATTAGTGATGCGTTTTGGTTTTTTTAAAAGAAGGTTTGTTACCAATCAGGAACAAGAAATACCATGTTATCCGTCTTATATTCAACTCCGTAAATATCAGCTTTTGGCCACAAGCAACAGACTGAATGAACTCGGAATAAAGCGTATTCGACGGATTGGTTCGGCCATGGAATTTGACCACGTTCGAGACTATGTTCAGGGGGATGATTATCGGCATATGAATTGGAAAGCTTCTGCAAAAGTAAAAAAGTTGATGGTCAACCAATATGAAGAAGAGAAATCACAGCCCATCTATTCTTTTATTGATCTAGGGAGGGCGATGCGCATGCCCTTCAACGACCTGACCTTATTGGATTACTCCATTAATGCTGCGCTGGTGCTTTCGAATGCAACCATATTGAAGCAAGACCGTGCAGGCTTATTAACCTTTTCAAAGGATATCAATGCATTTATACCAGCTGAGAAAAGAAATAATCAGATGCTCAAAATTTCAGAGACGCTCTATCAGGTGTCGACCAAATTTGAAGAATCAGAATTTGGAAAATTATACAGTTATGCCAATGCACATATCAACAAACGTTCGCTTATCTTTCTTTATACCAATTTCGAGACCTTAGACTCCTTGAGGCGTCAGATGAATTATCTATCGATGCTCAATAGAAGTCACATTATAGTTGTTGTCGTCTTTAAAAATGTCGAGGTGGAGGATTTAGCCAAAAGCGCACCGAAAAAAACGATTGACATCTATAATCAAATCATTGCTGAAAAGTTCATCTATGAGAAGCAGCTTATTGTACAAGAACTGATTCGTCATGGATTTCAGACCATTTATACTGCACCGGAAAATCTAACCATCAATTCCATTAACAAATACCTTGAAATTAAGGCACGTGGCCTTATTTAATGATGGAGGTATCTTTGACCATTACTTTTGTCCAGAGATGTTGATATTTCTCGATCGCTTTTAAATGGATTGGATGCGTTTCGTAAATGGTAATATCGTTAAGATCTTTGAATGTCACAAGTAGCGTGTAATCAAAGCTGTTGTCTACGACAGGTCTCGGGTTTGTCTGCGCCGGAATGCCATAATTGAGTGTTTTAATGACGTCGATCTTACGAAGTTCTTCAAAGAATCCAACAAAATTCTTTTTTTCTTTTTCACTAAGATCCTTTTTTAGCCAAAAATTAACAACATGGACAATGGTGCTGGACTCGATATGCTCATCCGATTGAACTGTATTTGCCCATGTGGGAGCAGTTACGAGCACCATGGGTGCTAGAAGAAAGTTGCGTCTTTTCATGATTGAAACGGTTTAGAAGCTTTAAGATACAAAACCTTCGTGAATTCAACAATACCAATGACGCTGATCGTGGGCGAATGGTTTTTGTGGTTAACGAAAAATAGGCGTTTTCAGCCAACAAAAAGGGAGACGTTATGCCTCCCTTTTATATTTTGATGGATGTTGGATGCTATATTCCAAACTCTGCTTTTACCTTGTCAATATAATCTAGTTTTTCCCAAGTAAAAAGTTCAACCTCAATTTGCTTTTTCTCGCCTGTTGAACTTTCGAACTCTTTGGTTACTTTTCTTGGCGTTCTTCCCATGTGACCATAGGCTGCCGTTTCTGAATAAATTGGATTTCTCAGTCCCAAACGCGTTTCAATTCCGTATGGAGTCATGTCAAATAAATGGGCAATTTTTTCAGCAATCTGGCCATCAGTCAAATTTACTTTGCTCGTTCCATAGGTATTTACATAGATTCCCATTGGATCTTTTACACCGATTGCATAGGAAATCTGTACGAGAATTTCATCTGCAACACCTGCTGCCACTAAGTTTTTAGCAATATGGCGCGTTGCGTATGCTGCCGAGCGGTCTACTTTAGATGGGTCTTTTCCTGAGAAAGCACCACCACCATGGGCACCTCGACCGCCGTAGGTATCGACAATGATCTTCCGTCCGGTTAGTCCTGTATCTCCATGTGGTCCACCGATAACAAATTTGCCGGTGGGATTAATATGAAACTTAATTTCATCGTTAAATAACAACTGAAGTTCTGGTTTCAATTGTGCTTTAACACGTGGAATTAAGATCGTTTTGATGTCGTGTGTAATTTTATCCAACATGGCTTGCTCGGTATCAAACTCATCATGTTGTGTAGAGATGACGATTGCGTCAATTCTTTTTGGTTTGTGATCATCGCTATACTCAAGGGTTACCTGAGATTTTGCGTCGGGGCGCAAATACTTGATTTCGTTATTTTCGCGACGAAGCTCGGCCAGTTCATACAGTAAGCGATGCGATAGGTCCAATGCCAACGGCATGTAGTTTTCGGTTTCGTTGTTTGCATAACCGAACATGATACCTTGGTCACCCGCCCCCTGTTCCTGTCTTGTCTTGCGGTCTACACCTTGGTTGATATCAGCAGATTGCTCGTGAATCGCCGAAAGAACGCCACAGGAGTTTGCCTCGAACATATACTCAGATTTGGTATAGCCAATTTTCTGGATCACCGAACGGGCTATTTTCTGAACATCGAGGTATATGTTTGATTTAACTTCCCCCGCAAGGACAACCTGTCCTGTGGTTACTAGTGTTTCAATAGCGACGCGAGAGTCCTCGTCCCATGCTAAAAAATTGTCTATTAATGCATCTGAAATTTGATCCGCAATTTTGTCTGGATGCCCTTCAGAAACAGATTCTGACGTAAATAAATAAGCCATGCTTTACGTAATTTTTAATATTGGATTTGCGCTAGAATGAAATAACAGCAAAGTGATAAGAGCCGTGATAGCGAAGGGTTTTTAGCACTTTTTTACTGTGGTTGCAATCTCCTTGTCGTTGCCTTGTTATGCAACAGCACGCAAATCAGTCCACATTCTATTTTTTGTGCGACAAAGCTACAATACTTTAAGGATTATTTAAAATCAAATTTATATTTTAACTTTTAAAAGCTCAGCGAAATGCGTTAATAGGTATAAAGATTACATTATTTTAAGAAATTGGTAATTTCCGCTATCTTTGGATATGTCAGAACGTAAACAGATATTGTTTGTTATTAATCCTATTTCAGGAGGAAAAAATAAAACTTCCTTTAAAAAACAGGTGCTGGATGTACTTGATCTACAGAAGTTTGATCCGACCTTTCAACAAACTGCAAGGCCGAATCATGCGTATGAAATTGGACTGAAAGCGGTCAAGGAAGGCTATGATGCAGTTATAGCAGTCGGAGGTGATGGGACGATCAATGAACTGGGCTCCGCTTTGGTGGGATCTGGAATTCCATTGGGAATTATTCCTGAGGGCTCTGGCAACGGCCTAGCGCTCTATCTAGGGGTTCCTATGAATGAAGCGGCTGCAATTCGTCGGATTAATCGTTTTGAGTCGATTGAGGTTGATTGTGGTTTAATTAACGATAGACGATTTTTTAATATCGCGGGTTTAGGTTTTGATGCTTCCGTGAGTGAAAATTTTGCGAATGAAAATATTCGCGGACCTCTGGGCTATATGAAATCGGTCTTTAATGTGCTCAGCAAGTATCAGCCTGCACATTATAAATTGACGATTGATGGAAAGGTGTACGAAAGACAAGCCTTTATGATCAGCGTAGCGAACTCTCCTCAATATGGGAACAATGCCTATATCGCACCACAGGCTTCGGTTAATGATGGTGTTTTGGACGTATGTATCGTGCACAAATTTCCACTTTATATACTGCCAAAGATGATTTTTCATCTTTTTAATAAATCGGCAGATCAATCCAGTTATGTCGAGATTATTCCGGGAAAAAATATTCAGATCGAGGTCGATAAGGTTTCACCGGTCCATGTGGATGGAGAACCGATCGAGCTTGGCGATAAACTGGATATTTCCATTATACCAAAAGCACTAAAGATAATTTGTTAAGGTCATGAGCAAAAATAAAAAACAGTCCTACGAGGGCGTAGTATATTCAACAGATGACAGTTTCAGCTATCAGCTGGCTGATTTTTTTCAGGAAGCTGATACTTTACCGGTCAACCAGCAAAACTTGAAGGTACAACTGGATCGTAAAATGCGGAAGGGGAAAGTTGTTACGTTGGTTACGGGGTTTGTCGGAAAAGCGGAAGATCTAGAAAGCTTAGGTAAATTGTTGAAACAGAAGTGCGGAGTGGGCGGAACGGTAAAAGATGGAGAGATCATCATACAAGGAGAGTTCAAACAAAAGATCTATGAGTTGTTACTTAAAGAAGGGTATCGCGTAAAATTAGTCGGTGGTTAAACAAGTATAACGAAGATATTCGTATTAAATCTAATGAATTGTTTATTAGGCAAGTATGGTTTTGGTTAAGACTGTGCGATTGTTTGAAAACATGAGTAATCACTTACTTTTTGTCGTTTAAAATCCTTGATTTTTTTGCATATCAAAAAAAAAATGGCTTTCATTGTAAAATAATTATTGCGAATAAGCGATTTAGCATAGAGTAACAATGATTATATAACGGGAACTGCTGAGAAAAATAACACTGTTAATGGTGTATTCAGTTTTAAAAAACAAATTTGATTTTTTTTATATATTTAAGAGGAATATTTTAAATTTGACATTAAATATTAAATTTGCTTTGCAAAATTGGTTTCAAAAGCAAATAAGAGTGCATATAATTTAAACAACATTATATATTTAAACAACAGTAAAAAACTAAAAATTAGAAAAATGGCAAACGCACCTAAAACTGCTGCAAAACAAGAGAGCAACAACGGAGGATCTTTCTTCGCTCAAGCTGCAATCATCATCTGTTTCATCGTTGGTTTCTGTTTATGGAAATTTGTAATGGGTAACCCTGCAAACTTTGTTGATGGAAATCATGAAAATGCACCAATCCCAGGCGGAAGTTTAAGCTCTTACTTAGGAATGGTTTACCATGCTGGGGCTATCGTACCTGTTTTGCTTGGTTTATTCTTGATGGTATGGGTTTTCTCAGTAGAACGTTTTATCGTTATTAACAAAGCTTCTGGTAATGGTAACGTAGGAAACTTCGTTCGTAAAATTCAAACGTTAATTAATGGTGGAAACATCGATTCAGCTATCGCTGAGTGTGACAAACAAAAAGGTTCAGTAGCAAACGTAGTAAAAGCTGGTTTATTGAAATACAAATCAGTATCTGCAGATCCTGAAGTAAACACTGAAAAAGCTGCTATTGCAATTCAAAAAGAAATCGAAGAAACTACAGCATTAGAAATGCCAATGTTAGAGAAAAACTTAAATGTTATCGCTACATTAGTTTCTATCGGTACATTATGTGGTCTATTGGGTACAGTAACAGGTATGATCAAAGCCTTCTCGGCATTGGCAACAGGTGGTGCTCCAGATTCAGCTAAATTGGCAAACGGTATCTCTGAGGCCTTGATCAATACAGCAACTGGTATCGCGACTTCAACATTCGCTATCGTATTGTATAACATCTTTACTGCAAAAATCGATAAATTAACTTACTCTATCGACGAAGCTGGTTTCTCAATCGTACAAACATACGCTGCAAACCACAAATAAGAACTATGGTGAAAGTTTTTGATTTTATTTTATGGAAATCAAAAACCAAAAGCATCATAGGATAGAAGATTGAGTTTTTAATTTAAAAGGAAGAATTTAAAATGGGTAAAGCAAAAGTAAAAAGAGCCAGTACGTCGATCGACATGACAGCGATGTGTGACGTATCGTTCTTACTGCTTACGTTCTTCGTCTTAACGGCGACTGCGCGCCAACCAGAGGCTTTGCAAGTAGATACCCCAGCATCGACTACGAAAGATAAGTTACCTGATTCAAATGTAGGTATGATCACAATAGGCGATAAAGGTAAAGTTTTCTTCGGTACGACTGATCAACAGGTTCGTGTAAAAGCACTAGAAAGAATGTCAGCAAAGTATGGCGTTGGCTTTTCACAAGAAGATTACGATCGTTTCAAATTGATGGAAAACTTTGGTGTACCAATGTCTAAATTGAAAGGGTTATTGGCCTTGGATGGAAGTAAGCGTACAGAAAAAGGTCTGCAGACTGGTATCCCGGTTGATAGTACAGAGAATACTTCAAATGAGTTGTATTACTGGGTTCAAAATGCCCGTCTTGCAGCTGAAGAAGTAAATAAAGAAAAGGAAGCTACTGATAAGAACTTCGTGCACCCTGGACCTCTGAAGATGGCTATCAAAGCAGATGCGAATGAGAAATATCCTTCGGTTAATTTAGTTATTGAAACATTGCGTAATCAAAAGCAAAACAAGTTTAGTTTCATAACAGGCATGCGTGCTGAGGAGAAATAATTGACGATTTAATAAGAACAAACAATGGCAGAATTAAATCAGGATAGTGGTAAAAAAGGCAAAGGCGGGAAAGTAAGATCCAAGAAAAATGGTGGTAAGGTCGACCTTACAGCCATGGTGGATTTGGCGTTCTTGTTGATTACCTTCTTCATGTTGACCACGTCCTTAAATAAACCGCAGGCAATGGATGTGGCTATGCCAGACAAAAATAAAATTAAGGAGCAACAAAGCGATGAATTGCTTACAGCAGATAATCGCTCCCTGACAATTTTATTGGGTTCTGACAATAAAGTCTCTTGGGTATATGGTCAAGTTGCTCGTCCGATCGAAGGTCCTACTGTTGCCGGTTACGGTGCAGATGGGATTCGTAAGGTCTTGATGGAGAAAAAGGCTTATGTACCTCGCGTTTCAGGCGGCAAAGACATGATCGTAATCATACGTCCTAGTGAAAAATGTACACAACGTAATCTGGTTGATATTCTTGACGAGATGAAAATTGTAGACGTCAAACGCTATATGATCGGAAAGATTACACCTGAAGAAGTCGAAGTGTTAAAACGTGACAATATCTATAATGATTAGTTATTAGATTGACACAAAAAACTAAAATAAAATGATAGGGTCAAAATTAGATATTTTTAAGAAAGAATGGCTTGATGTCGTTTTCCAGGGCCGCAACAAGGAATATGGAGCTTACGAGCTTCGTAAACTTGCGCCTAAAGCGACTAACCGGGGGCTTCTTGTCGTTATCGGCATTGTAGCCATAGCTAGTTTCCTTAGTGTATTTGGAAGTAAGCTGTTCCCGAAGAAAGCTGTTGAGGCACCTCCGGCAGTAACCGAAGTTACTTTGGAAGACCTTGAAGAAATCAAACCACCAGAACCACCAGAAGAGGAGCCACTTCCACAAGAACCGGAAGAAAAACCTCAACAAGTGGCCATGGATGTACCAAAAGAGGATTTGGTTCGTTTCCCTGAACCTAAAGTAGCTCCTGCAAACAAAGTTGTAGAGGAAGTTGCTTCTCAGGAAGAATTGAAAGATCCAAATAAAACGCCAGCGCGTATTACTTTGAAAGGTAGTCCGACAGGTACTTCTGTAGCACGTGGTGAATTTGGTTCGAAGAAACAAGATGGTGCTATCACTGGAGCTGCAAAAGGTGATCCAAATGGTAATGGGGATGAAATCCTTCCATTTAATGCCATTGAAGTTCAACCAACACCGATTGGCGGTATGCCTGCCTTTATGTCTTGGGTTGGTTCCAACTACGAGTATCCAGCTGCAGCAACAGAAAACGGTGTAAATGGTGTCGTTGAGGTATCCTTCGTTGTAGAAAAAGATGGTAGCTTGACAGACATCAATATCAAACGTGATTTGAAATATGGTACTGGTGATGCAGCCGTTAGGTTGCTTAAAAAAGCGAAGAAATGGAAACCAGGTATTCAAAATGGTCGTCCAGTTCGTGTCGCGTACACTTTACCAATTCGATTGAACCTTCAAAATTAGAATGACAAATTTTAATTCGGATAATAGTTCAAATTATAGACGGAAATCGCCTCTGAAGCGGTTTCTGTCTATTTTAGGACTTTTTATGTTTGGCTTTTATTTTGTTTTGGGCCTTTTGATTATATTCTGGGATAATTTCCCCATTGAGATTAATCCAACTTACAAAACAATCTTTGGTGTTGTGTTGATTCTGTATTCTTTTATGCGGTTTGTACGACTCTGGCAAAATAATTTTTAATTAACTGCCCTCTTCTTTTTGGCGACAACCAATTCTCTCTTCAAAAATTAAACTATTTTTTAATTAAACTGTCTTATTTTATGATGTATCATATGAGAAAATATAAAATGATTCTTGTGATGCTTGGCATCTGTATGGGCATTTTTGTTTCCTGCGAAAATAAAACAAAGCAAACGAAAGAGAGCGATGATATTCTAACGGGTAAATTACCCGTCATTGTCGATCAGACTTTGTTGCCTATTATTCGGGAGTCTGCGGATGTTTTTGAAAGTTCTTATCCAAACTCGAGTTTGGAGCTCATGGCACGGCCCGAGATTAAAGCGGTGAATGCCTTATTGTCTGATTCTGCTTATGTGGTTGTGTTGACCCGACAGTTGACAAATGAAGAAGATAGCTACTTTAAAAAACGTGGCATTCAACCTAAAATATTCCAAATGGCTTCGGATGCCGTTGTATTGATTAATAATCGTAACAGTACTGATACTATAATGCAGCAAAAAGACGTTAAGTCTTTGTTGGAAGGTAACTTAGGGGGACAGCGATTGATCTTCGATAATGCCAATTCAAGCACACTGCGCTATTTGAAAGATTATTTCAAATTGAACAAAATTGATCCGAAAGCTGTTTCTGCTTTGAAAGATAGTGAAGATGTCATGAAATATGTCAGTGAAAATACCAATGTAGTAGGCGTTATCGGATACAATTGGTATTTAAAAGCGATAGAAAAAAATTCGAATTTATTGGATAAAATTCGTACATTGAGCATCGAAAGTGTTGGTAAGGAGGGTGAAAAGGCAAGTTTTTATCGGCCGTCCCAATCGACTATTGCTGATGGCTTATATCCTTTTGTAAGGCCTGTCTACATTATGAACTATCAGCCAAATATGGGCTTGGGTTTAGGCTTTAGTGCCTTCTTGACAGGGGACCGTGGACAGCGGATTGTATTAAAGGCTGGATTGGTTCCTGCTACAATGCCCGGACGAGAGATCATTATTAGAGATGAAAGTTATATTAAATAGATAATAAATAGTACAAAAATAGATTATGACAAACAGTAAATTATTATTTAGTCTTTTATTGGCTGGATCTGTGGGCACAGTGAGTGCACAAAGTTTGAAAGATGCTAGAGCAGCCATCGAGGCTGAAAATTATGGTAAAGCGAAAACTATCCTTCAACAGTTAGTGACTAAGCAACCTAAGAATGGAGATAATTATTTCTATTTGGGTCAAATTTATTTGGTAAACGACAGAGCGGATTCTGCCGCTGCGATTTTCAACCAAGGTTTGGCTGCTGATCCAAAGGCTACAATTAATAATGTAGGTTTGGGTTATGTTGACTTAATGAAAAAAGATAAAGCAAGCGCTGAATCTAAATTCGCTTTGGCAACAGCAAAATTAGGAAAAAAGGATTATGAGCCATTATTGGAAATCGGTCGTGCATATATTAATGCTCCAGAGCCTGATTATGCAAAAGCGTTGGAATACCTGACACAGGCGAAAGAGAAAAATAAAAAAGACGTAGCTGTTCCTATCGCGTTAGGTGATGCGTACCGCGGTTTGAAAGAAGGTTCATTGGCCTATACAAGCTATGGTGAAGCGACAGATATTGATCCAAATTCAGTACAGGCGAAAGTTGGACAAGCTGTGATTGTACGTGGCGCACAAGCTTTTGATGAGGCTATCACACAATTGGAAGCTATCGCAGCAGAAACTCCGGCATACGCACCTACTTACCGTGAGTTGGCTGAAACATATAACCAATGGTCTAGATTGCCGGGTACTTCTGACGAGAAATATGTCGAGTTAAATAAAAAGGGTGTTGAGCAATACAAAAAATACCTAGAAGTAGCGGGTGATAATTCATTGGAAGCTAAAATCCGTTATGCCGATTTCTTGGTTTACGCGCGTCAATATGACGATTTGAAGGTCGTTTCTGAGGAATTAGCGAAAAACCCATCTGTAGATCCAAAAATCTACCGTTATTTGGGTTATATTGCCTTCCAAAAAGCTAAAGATTATCCGAAAGCCTTGGAGTACTTAAACCAGATGTTTAGCAAAATGGAAAAAGATCGTGTAATTCCATTGGATTATATGTATCTAGGTATGTCTGAGATTGCTGCAAATAGCCCAAAACCAGCAGCTGCTGGTGCAGATAGTACGGCTACTGCGGCTCCGGTATTGACAGCAGAGAATACAGCGAATATTCAAAAGGGTATTGCCGATATTAAGAAAGCGATTGATTTAGACAAAGAATTGTTGGGAGAAACAGCTGAGTTAGCTTTTGCTAAATACCAAGAGCAAGAATTGCAAACAGCAGCCTCTTTATTCGAGCTAGTTGCTTCTTATAAAGATAACAAAACATATCTGTTTGATGCAAATTACTATGCTGGAGAAGCCTATTACCAAATCGGTGCTAAAGAAGATGCAGCTAGTAAAAATGAGGAACAAGTTGTGGTTAATCAAGAATTGAGAGACAAAGCAATTGCGGATTTACAAAAATCACAAACTTTCTTAACTGTGATCGAAACAACTGATAATAAAGAAGCACAAGATAAATATTTGATTAATGCGCTTTATTACAAGGCTTTTGCTGCATTGACGGCTGATAATTTGGAACAACCAAAAGGTGATTTCGTAGCGTCCTTCCAAAAATTGATTGAAACAATCAATCAACGTGGTGCGCAAGAGAAAAATAAAAATTATTTAATCGATGCGAATACCTATATCGGTCTATACTATTATGTAAAACAAGATCTTCCTAAAGCGAAAGAAAGCTTCCAGAAAGTATTGGCAATAGATCCAACTAATGAAGCGGTTAAAGGCTATTTACAAGGTATTAAATAGGCTTAAGTAAAATCATTCTAAATTAGGCGTAGATAGTAATATCTACGCCTTTTTTGTTTTGTTTTTTACCTTGGAATCTCTATATTTAAAGACAGTTACCAATATAAATTTAATTGAGATGGAGCAAGCCAATAGTATGCCGATCGACTACTTGCCTATATTTATACAGCTTTTAGTAGCTGTAGGATTTGGAGTAGGTACCATAATTATTACACACCTTATCGGACCAAAAGTCCGCACAGAAAATAAGCTTGGAGCTTTTGAATCGGGAATTGAAGTTGTCGGAAATGCCAGGCAGCCTTTCTCCATAAAATATTTCTTGGTCGCTATCCTGTTTGTCATATTTGATGTTGAAGTTATTTTCATGTATCCATGGGCAGTCAACTTTCGGGAAATGGGACTACAGGGCTTGATCGAGATGTTTATTTTCATGGGACTGCTTTTGTTGGGCTTTATCTATGTGATCAAGAAAAAAGCATTGAGTTGGGATTAGATATTCCCGTGATGGTTGGCCTTTGGGCCAGCAATACTTAAACCTATAAATCGACTTTTCATGAGTGATATAAAATTGGCAGAAGCTCCTCCGGGAGTAGAAGGCGCAGGTTTTTTTGCGACAAGTTTGGACAAAGCCATTGGCTTGGCCCGAGCCAACTCGTTATGGCCTTTGCCTTTCGCCACATCCTGCTGTGGTATCGAGTTTATGGCAACGATGGGCTCTACTTACGATTTGGCTAGATTTGGTGCCGAACGCCCTAGTTTTTCGCCGCGTCAGGCAGATATGCTATTGGTGATGGGTACCATTGCTAAGAAAATGGCTCCGGTGTTAAAGCAGGTGTATGTGCAAATGGCCGAGCCGCGCTGGGTAATTGCTGTTGGGGCCTGTGCTTCTAGTGGTGGTATTTTCGATACGTATTCTGTCTTACAAGGAATAGATGAAATCATACCGGTTGACGTGTACGTACCTGGTTGTCCTCCCCGTCCAGAAGCAATTTTGGATGGCGTGTTGCGTCTACAGGATATTGTAAAGAATGAATCATTGAACCGGAGAAATACACCCGAATACAAAGCGCTGCTTGAGAAGTACGGAATACATACAAATAAATAGATGATGGAAAACAGTTTTTTATTGGATAAGCTCCAAGGAAATTTTCCGGCAAAGATTAACGAAATTCAAGATGCACACAATTTATTGACGATTGTCGTGGATACGGAAGATGTGATTGATGTACTTCGTTTCTTGAAATCGAATAAGGAGTTGCAGTTTATCCATCTGACCGATATTACGGCAGTGCACTATCCGCATTTAGAAAAGGAGTTTGCTGTGGTTTATCATATTCATAGTCTCGTTCATAATATCCGAATCCGGGTGAAGGTCTTTTTGTATGGACCGAATCCTGAGATTCCAACAGCAACCGTCGTTTGGAAAGGTGCGAACTGGATGGAACGTGAAACTTTTGATTTTTTTGGTGTCAATTTTATAGGGCACCCCGATTTGAGAAGGATTCTGAATGTAGATGATATGGAGGTGTTTCCAATGCGTAAGGAATATCCTTTGGAAGATCCAAATCGCGTAGATAAGAAAGATTTGTATTTCGGCCGTTAATTTATACGATATGAGCGAATTTATAAGCAAGATAACATCTAATCAGCCTGTCTTCGAAGACAACGATCCGCAGGACGAGCTGATTACCCTAAATATTGGTCCCACGCATCCCGCTACGCATGGCGTATTTCAGAACGTGGTACAAATCGATGGCGAGCGTATTGTGAGTGGCGTGTCCACGATCGGTTATATTCACCGCGCATTTGAAAAAATTGCTGAACATCGACCTTTTTATCAAATAACGCCTTTGACTGATCGTCTAAATTATTGCTCGTCTCCAATCAATAATATGGGCTGGCATATGACCGTTGAAAAACTACTTAAAATAGAGATTCCTAAGCGGGTGCAATATATGCGTGTTATCGTTATGGAGCTTGCCCGTATTGCGGACCATATTATTTGTAATGGTATTTTGGGGGTAGATACGGGTGCTTTTTCGGGCTTTTTGTATGTGATGCAGGAACGCGAGTTTATCTATGAAATCTTTGAAGAAATCTGTGGCGCTCGTCTGACAACGAACATTGGTCGTATTGGAGGCTTCGAGCGTGATTTCAATGCTATAGCCTTTGAGAAAATACGTGAATTTCTGAAACGCTATCCTCCGGTCTTGCGAGAGTTTGAAGAGTTGTTTGTTCGTAACCGCATTTTTATCGAACGAACGTCGGGTGTTGCTGCTGTAACAGCAGAAGATGCCCTGGATTATGGCTGGTCTGGTCCTATTTTACGGGCGACAGGTGTAGATTACGATGTGCGCGTACAGAATCCTTATTGCTCGTATGAAGAATTTGATTTCGATGTACCTGTTGGTACAACAGGGGATGTATACGATCGTTTCATGGTTCGGAATGCCGAAATGTGGCAATCACTTCGGATTATTGAACAGGCATTAGCGAAAATAGAGAAAGAACCTAAAGGCGTTTTCCACGCGGAGGTTCCTGATTTCTATTTACCTCCGAAAGAACAGGTGTATACCAATATGGAAGCTCTAATTTACCACTTTAAAATCGTCATGGGTGAGGTGGACACCCCTAAAGCCGAAGTTTATCATGCGGTCGAAGGGGCAAATGGTGAACTTGGTTTTTATTTGATTCATGATGGTGGACGGTCACCTTATCGTCTGCATTTCAGGAGACCTTCTTTTGTCAATTATCAGATGTTTGCGCCAATGAGTGCAGGAATGCTGATTTCAGATGCCATTATAAATATGAGTAGTCTTAACGTTATAGCTGGAGAATTAGATGCTTAGTGTAAAACAACATAATGAAAATGTAACGTTTTCTCCAGAATTGTTAGCCAAGTTTGGAGAAGTGGTAAGCCGTTACCCCGAAGGAAAGCAGAAATCGGGCTTATTGCCCATTTTACATTTGGTTCAGGCGGAATACGGCTGGGTCAGCGCAGATGCGATGGATAAGGTTGCTGTTTACCTGAATATATTACCGATTGAGGTGTATGAGGTGGCAACCTTCTATACCATGTTCCTGTTACAGCCTAAAGGAAAATATGTACTGGAGATTTGCCGTACCGGGCCTTGTTGTTTGGTCGGTGCAGAGCGTATTATGGGGCATTTAGAGCAAAAGCTCGGTGTAAAGGAGGGGCAGGTCACAAGCGATGGGCTTTTCTCTTGGCGTGGTGTAGAATGTTTGGCTGCCTGTGGTTTTGGACCCGTCTTACAGATCGGTCCTGAGTATACATTCTATGAGAATCTGACAGAAGATAAAGTCGACGAATTGATTGATAATTTAAAAGCTAAAACAGAATAATATGGCACGTAAACTTTTGTTGACTCATATCGATGTTCCGGGCATCAATACCTTTGAGGTCTATCGACAAAAAGGTGGTTATGTTGCTGTTGAAAAAGTATTAAAGACAATGTCCCCTGAGGACGTTGTCGAAGAGGTTAAGAAGTCTGGATTACGTGGTCGTGGGGGAGCTGGTTTTCCGACGGGGATGAAATGGTCCTTTTTGGCCAAACCTGAGGGAGTGCCGCGCTATTTGGTCTGTAATGCCGACGAGTCTGAACCAGGGACATTCAAAGACCGTTATTTAATGACACATATTCCGCACGCACTCATTGAGGGAATGATTGTATCCAGCTTTGCTTTGGGGGCACACACCTCGTATATCTATGTGCGTGGAGAGATGATGCCACAGATTAGAATTCTGGAGCGTGCTATTGCTGAAGCCAAGGAAAAAGGGTTTTTGGGTAAAAATATTTTAGGTTCGGGGTATGATCTGGAGATCTATGTTCAACCGGGAGGTGGAGCGTATATCTGTGGTGAGGAAACGGCTTTATTAGAGTCCTTGGAAGGTAAACGCGGTAACCCACGTATTAAACCCCCTTTTCCAGCGATAGCGGGTTTGTATAACTGTCCGACAGTGGTGAATAATGTGGAGTCTATTGCAACGACAGTTCCCATTATTAATTTGGGGGGTGAAGAGTATGCTAAAATCGGTGTAGAGCGTAGTACCGGAACAAAATTGATTTCCGCTAGCGGAAATATTGTAAAACCTGGTGTCTATGAGATCGAACTTGGTCTGCCCGTTGAAGAGTTCATTTACTCGGATGAATACTGTGGTGGTATTGCCAATGGAAAACGAATGAAAGCGGTCGTAGCCGGCGGCTCTTCGGTGCCTATTTTACCGGCTAATCTGATCTTGAAAACTGCTGCTGGAAATAGCCGGTTGATGACTTATGAGTCATTGGCTGATGGTGGCTTCCAAACCGGTACAATGCTTGGGTCAGGTGGTTTCATCGTATTTGATGAGGATCAGTGCGTGGTGCGTAATACCTGGAACTTTGCGCGATTCTATCATCATGAAAGCTGTGGCCAATGCTCGCCTTGTCGTGAAGGAACAGGTTGGATGGAGAAGGTACTGCATAAGATCGAGAGCGGTCATGGTGCTATGGAGGATATTGATTTACTGTGGGACGTTCAACGAAAAATAGAAGGGAATACAATTTGCCCATTGGGAGATGCTGCGGCATGGCCAGTGGCAGCAGCAATACGACACTTTAGGGATGAATTTGAATGGCATATCCTTCATCCGGAAGAGTCACAAACAAGAAATTATGGACTGGCACATTATGCTGATCCTTTACAACCAATAGTATCATAATAGAAGCTGTAACGATAAATTAATCATATCATGGCAGAAGCGGAAGATATAAAGTTTAAGGTCACCATTGATGGTATACCTGTAGAGGTTGCTCCTGGGACAAGCATATTAAATGCAGCGAGGCAGATCGGCGGCGACATAGTCCCTCCGGCAATGTGTTACTACTCCAAATTGGAGGGAAGTGGTGGTAAATGCCGTACCTGCTTGGTAAAAGTATCCAAGGGATCTGAAAAAGACCCGAGGCCTATGCCCAAATTGGTTGCTTCTTGCCGTACAACGGTGATGGACGGTATGGAGGTGCAGAATATCACTTCGCCGGAAGTGGTGGAAGCGAGAAAAGGGGTTGTTGAAATCTTATTGATTAACCATCCGTTGGATTGTCCTATCTGCGATCAGGCTGGTGAATGTAAATTGCAAGATCTTGGTTACGAACATGGCAGTGCGCACACACGTTATGAATTTGACCGACGTACCTTCGAACGCATTGATTTGGGCGATAAGATCCAATTGCATATGAACCGTTGTATTCTCTGCTACCGTTGTGTTTATGTCGCCAATCAGTTGACCGATCAGCGTGTACACGGCATTTTAGGAAGAGGGGATCATGCTGAAATATCTACGTATATCGAAAATGTAATCGATAATGATTTTTCCGGAAACGTCATTGATGTATGTCCTGTGGGTGCTTTGACGGATAAAACCTTCCGTTTTAAGAATAGGGTATGGTTTACCAAACCAGTCGATGCACATCGCGATTGTCCGACATGTTCGGGTAAGGTAACCTTATGGTATAAAGGCGAAGAAGTTATTCGGGTGACTGCTCGAAAGGATGAATATGGTGAGGTGGAGGATTTTATCTGCAATACCTGTCGCTTTGATCAGAAAAAAACGAGCGATTGGGTGTTGGAAGAACCGACAGAAATAGATCGCCATTCCGTCATTTCTGCCAATCACTACGAGTTATTTAATCCGCCGAAAGTTGTTAAAGAGGATCCGATACTGCAGGAACAAAATCGCGAACAGTTGGCTAGAACAGAAAAATTGAAATAATCACAAACATGGAGTGGTCTTTTGTCATCGAAAAATTAATACTGGTGTCCATAGTTTTCGTTATCACCTTGGTGATCGCGATGTATTCGACACTTGCGGAACGTAAAATTGCAGGCTTTATGCAAGATCGATATGGGCCTGATCGGGCTGGTATCTTCGGGATCTTACAACCCTTGTGCGACGGGGGGAAGTTTTTCTTTAAAGAGGAAATTATCCCGGCAGGCGCACATAAGGTGCTCTTTATTTTGGGACCTACAATTGCGATTATAACGGCATGTATTAGTTCAGCCGTTATTCCCTGGGGGCAGGAGCTACAGATTGGAGACCGAACGATTTCTTTGCAGGTTGCACAAGGAATCAATGTAGGGGTGTTGTATATGTTTGGTGTGATTGCACTTGGTGTATATGGTATCATGTTGGGCGGCTGGGCTTCCAATAATAAATTCTCACTTATGGGGGCAATTCGTGCAGCATCACAGAGTATCAGCTATGAGATTGCAATGGGATTATCACTTATTGCGCTATTGATGGTAACGCGCACTTTGACACTCGAAGAAATCGTTGCACAACAGTCGGGTTTTGTCAATTGGAATATCTGGTCACAGCCCTTGGGCTTTCTCATTTTTATGGTCTGTGCTTTCGCCGAATGTAATCGGGTTCCTTTTGATTTGCCAGAATGTGAAACGGAGCTTGTTGGTGGCTACCATACGGAGTACTCCTCTATGAAATTGGGGCTTTATATGTTTTCCGAATACATCAATATGTTTGTTTCCTCGGCGCTGATGGCATCTCTTTATTTTGGCGGATACAATTTCCCTTTTATGAATGATCTGGGATGGTCGGCCAATATGATCACGATCGTCGGGGTGGTTGCATTCTTCATTAAAATATTGCTGTTTATCTTTTTCTTTATGTGGGTGCGCTGGACTTTACCACGTTTCCGCTACGATCAATTGATGAATCTGGGCTGGAAGATGTTGATTCCATTGGCGATTGCCAATATTGTACTTACAGGTGTATTTACATTGATTAAAGATACTTATTTCTCATAAGAAAGGACATTTTATGCAACTAACCAATCGTAAAAAAGTAATTGAACAAAAACCGATGACATTTTCGGAAAGGATCTATTTTCCGGCCATTATCAAGGGTTTACGTATTACATTAAGGCATTTTTTTAAGAAAATTCCAACCATTAAATATCCTGAGGAAATAAGACCTTATTCGAAAAACTTCAGGGGGCAACATTCGCTCAAACGTGACGAAGAAGGGCGTGAGCGTTGTACAGCCTGTGGATTATGTGCCTTATCCTGCCCTGCGGAGGCGATTACAATGACCGCTGCGGAGCGTAAAAAAGGGGAGGAGCATCTTTATCGCGAGGAAAAATATGCGTCAGTATATGAAATCAATATGTTGCGTTGTATTTTCTGTGGCTTGTGTGAAGAGGCTTGCCCGAAAGAAGCGATCTATTTGGATGGACCACATGTGACAGCAGATTATCTCCGTAAGGATTTTATCTATGGAAAAGACAAATTGGTCGAACCAACTTTTGATATTACCAAGTTAAAGAGCTAAACCAAGAAATTATGACAGTATTTTATTTTGTAGCCTTCTTGTCTATTTTCTTTGCGCTGATGACCATTTTTACAAAAAATCCTGTGCACAGTGTATTGTATCTGGTCATTACGTTTTTCACGTTTACCGTACATTATATTCTTTTGAATGCGCAGTTTTTGGCTGTGGTGAATTTCATTGTCTATATGGGAGCCATTATGGTCTTGTTTTTATTTGTGCTGATGTTGCTCAATCTGAATAAGGATACCGAACCCATGAAATCCAATTTAGTCAAGTTTATGGGTGTTATCGCCGGCTGTTGTTTATTGGTGACTTTCTTTGGGGTATATCGCGTATTTGATATTTCTAATCCACTAACCGTCGTTAATCCGGAGATCGGATTGGTCAAGAATCTGGGTAAAGTGTTGTTTAACGAATTTTTGCTCCCTTTTGAGTTATCATCATTATTGTTATTGACGGCAATGATAGGAGCAATATTATTAGCTAAGAAAGAACCTAAACAAATCTAATGGAAACAGTTGTTCAACAGTTGCAGGGGGTGCCAATAAATCATTATCTGATTTTTTGTGCGATTATTTTCGTTATTGGTGTTATTGGTGTTCTTATTCGCCGTAACGTCATTATTATTATGATGTCTATTGAATTGATGCTTAACGCGGTAAATCTTCTTTTGGCTGCTTTTTCAGTGCAGCATGGCGATTCATCCGGGCAGGTGTTTGTCTTCTTTATCATGGCATTGGCGGCGGCAGAAGTTGCCGTTGGCTTGGCGATTATTATTATGGTATATCGGAATACGAAGTCTGTGGATATCGATTCCTTAAATAAACTTCGTTGGTAGAACTTAAGAAATAAATACGATGAGTGAATTAGTCTGGTTGATTCCCCTTTTGCCCTTAATCGGGTTTATAGTAAATGGATTGGGTAGGAATACTTTATCCAAAGGTATGATAGGTGCTGTTGGCAGTGCTGTAGTGCTTATTTCTTTTGTGTGCAGCTGCATTCTTTTCTCAGAAGTCTATCAAGCGAGACAGGCTGGGCAAGCAGGCATCATTGAACAACATGTATTTGATTGGATTGCAGTGGGCAATCTCAAGGTTGGATTGTCTTTTTTGGTAGACCCGTTAAGTGCGATCATGCTCTTAATCGTTACAGGAATAGGCTTCCTTATCCATGTCTATTCCATTGGTTATATGCATCATGATAGTGGATTTGGTAAGTTTTTCGCTTATTTGAATCTCTTTATCTTTTTTATGTTGCTATTGGTATTGGGTTCCAATTACCTGGTCATGTTCATTGGCTGGGAAGGTGTAGGACTATGTTCTTACTTATTGATCGGCTTTTGGTACAAAAATAGTTCCTATGCAAATGCAGCGAAAAAAGCATTTGTGATGAATAGAATAGGTGATTTGGGTTTTCTACTTGCGGTATTTTTAATACTCGGAACCTTTGGGTCTTTAGAATTTTCAACTGTATTTCCAGCAGCTAAGAATTTCGCTGTCGGTGATATTACTGTCGTTAGCATTACCATTTTATTGTTTATTGCTGCGACAGGTAAATCGGCGCAGATACCTTTGTTTACCTGGTTGCCAGATGCCATGGCTGGCCCGACACCCGTGTCGGCCCTGATCCATGCGGCGACGATGGTTACAGCCGGTATTTATATGATTGCACGTTCCAATGTATTGTTTATTCTTTCACCGTTTACCTTACAACTCATTACAGTCATCGCTATTTGTACAGCACTACTGGCTGCTGCGATTGCACTGACGCAGAATGATATTAAGAAAGTATTGGCTTATTCAACCGTTTCACAACTTGGGTATATGTTCCTTGGCCTTGGTGTCGGAGCATTTACGGGAGCGTTTTTCCATGTATTGACTCATGCCTTCTTCAAAGCTTTACTATTCTTAGGGGCTGGATCTGTTATACATGGTATGAGTGAGGAACAGGATATGCGTAAAATGGGCGGCTTGAAGAAAGCAATGCCTATTACTTATCTGACGATGTTGATGGGGACAATTGCGATTGCAGGAATTCCGCCATTCTCAGGTTTCTTCTCCAAAGACGAAATATTGGCGGGCGCTTTTGCCGCTAGTCCGGTCTTATGGGGTTTAGGGTTTATTGGTGCATTAATGACGGCATTCTATATGTTTAGAATGTTGTTTATGACATTTTCTGGCACATTTCGTGGCACGGAAGAGCAAAAGCATCATTTGCATGAATCTCCAAAGAGTATGACCATGCCACTCATTGTATTGGCTATACTTTCTGTGGTTGGAGGTGTGATCAACTTACCAGCTGTTTTGGGCGGTAATCATTGGCTTGAGGATTTCCTGGCGCCAGTGTTCTCAGAGGGAAAAGCGATAATACCTGCAACTCATCATTTGGAACACAGTACTGAATATGTATTAATGGCCGTTTCTGTTGTTGGGGTATTGATTATGGTTGCTTTAGCCTTTAATAAGTATGTTAAACGACAACAGTTACCTGAAGCGGGAGAAGGTACCAGAAGTTTCTTGGCGAATCTATCTTACAATAAGTTTTACGTGGATGAACTTTATGATAGCATCATTGTACGTCCAATCAATTGGCTCTCGGCTTTCTTTGGGAATGTTGTGGATCAACGTGGGATTGACGGTGTTGTTAACGGTGCCGGGAAAGCAACATTTGATACAGGAAAAGTATTGCGTTTGCTCCAGAATGGTAATGTTGGTTTTTATTTATTGATGATGGTAATTGGGGTGATTGCCATTTTCATCTATGGATTGTTGAGTCTTTAATTTTGGTATAATCGATGGATAACTTGTTTTTACTTATTTTATTGCCGTTAATAAGCGCATTGATTCTAACGTTCTTAAAGACCAATGCTGCAAAGTCTATTGCCTTGATTTTATCATTACTGTCTTTGGCCTTGACTATTCCTTTCCTTTGTACTTTTGACGCGAATGGCGGAATGCAATTTGAACAAAATTGGCTATGGATTTCTTCATTGCATATTCATTTTCATATCGGTGTTGATGGAATTAGCTTGCCGTTGATCTTATTGACGAATGGGCTGATGCCTTTAATTATTGCAACAACCTTTAAGAAGGATTATAAAGGAAACTTTTATGCATTAATGGCTTTTATGCAAGCGGGATTATTGCTCGTATTTATGGCCTTGGATGCGTTTACTTTTTATGTGGGTTGGGAGATTGCCCTGATTCCGATTTATTTTATTTGTGCACTTTGGGGTGAAGGAGATCGTATCCGCGTAAATTTGAAATTCTTTATTTATACTTTTTTGGGTAGCCTTTTGATGTTGATCGGTATTCTTTATCTCTATCAACAAGTGCCCAATCGTGATTTTGAATGGACTTCATTTATTGCATTAGATTTGGGGGAAAATACACAGCGATGGTTGTTTTGGGCTTTTTTTGTTGCTTTCGCCATCAAAATACCAATTTTTCCTTTTCATACTTGGCAACCCAATACGTATACAAACGCACCTGCAGCAGGTACGATGTTGTTGGCGGGTATCATGCTCAAAATGGGGGTTTATGGTTTAATGCGTTGGCTATTGCCTATCGCACCAGCCGGTGTTGCTCTATACGGACATTTTGCAATGATCTTATGCGTTATTGGGATCGTTTATGCTTCCATTATTGCAATTAAACAAGATGATGTGAAGCGATTGATCGCCTATTCATCAATAGCCCACGTTGGCTTAATTAGTGCTGGTGTCTTCACATGGAATACGAATGGCCTGAGTGGAGCAACTATTCAAATGTTAAATCACGGTATTTCTGTGATAGGGCTTTTTTATGTGTTGGATATTATTCAGCAACGCACACAGACACGTAGTCTCACTGAGCTTGGTGGAATAGCAAGCAAGGCACCTCGGTTGGCCATCTTCTTTATGATTATTTGTATGGGAGCAGTGGGGTTACCATTAACGAATGGATTTATTGGTGAGTTTTTATTATTGAAAGGCGTTTTTCAATATGGATTTTGGTTTGCTGTTTTTGCGGGTTTAACCTTAATTCTGGGTGCAGTTTATATCCTTAGGCTTTATCAAGGAACGATGCTGGGAGAAACGACCGAAAGAACTATACAATTTGAAGATGTAAAAGGAACGGAACTTATTGTATTGACAGTGGTCTCTGTCTTGATCCTTTATATTGGTATATTCCCTAATTTCCTATTGAACCTTTCTGCAGGTTCTGTGGAAGTTTTAAGTACATTTTTAGGCAGATAATAGATATATTTAATTGTATGGGTGCAATAATTACACTTTCGATATTAGCATTAGTCGTCCTTTACCTTGGCTTATTCAAGATGAAATCTATGCTGCTGCCTGTTTCTATTCTTGGCTTCTTGGTCGCAATTGGTTTCTTAGGGAATGACTGGACTTCTACCAGCGGACCTCTCTATAGTGGGATGGTTCATTTTGATCATTATGCTATTGCTTTCTCGATCTTATGTATCGCAGTTACCTTGTGCATCTTTGTAATCTCAAAGGGATATTTTGATGAGGAGGGACAAATTGCGGAGTATTATTCATTATTGATTTTCTCGCTCACAGGTGCTGTTCTTGTCAATAGTTATCATAATTTTTCAATGCTTTTTTTAGGTATTGAAATTATGTCTGTAGCGCTTTATATTTTGGTCGGTATACGTAAAAGAGACAAAGCATCAAATGAAGCTGCATTAAAGTACTTTTTAATGGGAGCTTTCTCTACTGGGTTTCTGCTGTTTGGTATTGCCCTGTTATACGGTGCTACTGGATCATTTGATTTAAGTGAAATCAAAAACTATGTCGTCAATAACCCGCAGGCAATTTCACCTTTGTTTTATGGTGGAATATTGCTCCTCATTGTGGGACTGACGTTCAAGGTGGGCGCTGTTCCCTTTCATTTCTGGACACCTGATGTTTATGACGGGGCTCCGATACTGATTACGAGTTATATGAGTACGGTCGTTAAAGTTGCTTCTTTTGCTGGATTGTTACGTTTATTCAGTTATAGTCTATTGCCTTTACAAGATTTTTGGACGCCAGTTTTCTTAGTGATCGCCATTCTCACCTTATTTGTTGGAAATATTTCTGCATTAATGCAGTCTTCTTTCAAACGTATGCTTGCCTATTCAAGTGTTTCACACGCTGGGTATATGTTATTTGCAATTGTAGCTATTGGGGCCACTTCGGCTAATAGTATCTTTGCTTATGGCCTTGCCTACTCGCTGGCAACCATTGTTGCCTTTACAGGATTGATTCTTGTCAAGAAAACGACTGGATCTGAGCATTTTGAAGCTTTCAATGGTTTGGGTAAACGAAATCCTTTGCTTGCATTTGCCATTACAATAGCCATGCTTTCTCTTGCGGGAATACCGTTGACAGCTGGATTTATTGGTAAGTTTATGATGTTTTCTTCCGTTATGGAAAATTATCATATTGTTTTGCTGGTATTGGCAGTAATCAATGCGGGCATTGCTGTGTATTACTACTTGAAAGTTGTCGTTGCGATGTACTTTAGAGACAGCGACGAGTCTTGTGTTAATGTGCAATGGAACTATTCATTTGTCCTATTTCTTGCTGTTGTGCTTACAATTTTGATAGGGGTATACCCAGACTGCCTTTTAAAATTAATATAAAGTTTCTGTTAAAATACTTGTTGTTTATTAGAGCATGGCGATTTCGCCGTGCTTTTTTTATTTTTATTGGTATAACTCTTGCATACAAATTGTATATTGTAAAAAAGAAATCCTATCAAATTACAGATGGCGTTTAAAGTGTGTGTTAAATCTTTTTCGATTCGTGTTTTAAGTGTGTTACTTTTCCTCGTTATCTGCGGACAAGTAATTGCACAGGACTTTATTCGTGGAAAGGTCGTTGATGCGCAAACAGGCAAGGGTATTTCAAGGGTTTCAATTAACTGGCTTGGGGAAGATCGTGGTGGCACGAGCGATACCCTTGGATATTTTAAGATTCAGGATGCCAAGAAATTCCGACAGCTTGTATTTGGAGCAGTGGGCTATGAGCGGAGGACAGTGGATGTTCGTCGGTTACAAGATTCTATGCTGACGGTGCACTTAATTGCCTCGAATAATACATTAGAGGAAGTCATCGTCAATAGAAAAAACAAAAAGCCTAAAGATCCAGCTATTGCACTGATTGAACAGGTAATAGCACATCGACCACAAAATCATTATACCCGTATACCTGAAATTCGTTTTGACGAATACGAGAAGACGCAATTTGGTTTTGTCAATCCTGAAGATAAAGCGAAGAAATTTCCGAAACCATTCCGATTCCTCTTTGAAAATGTCGATTCTACAGCTTTTCGGGGACTGACGATTGCACCGTTTTATTTAGAAGAAAACTATGCTAATGTCTATTCATCCCATAATCCAGATCGTAGTAAGAAGATTGTCATCAGCCACAATCAGACCGAATTAAATCCACGCTTTTTTAACAATGATAATTGGCAGACGCGGTTTCAGACAATACTCCGCGATGTTGACCTCTACGATAATACGATTCAGGTCACAAACAAGGGTATCTTAAGCCCTATCGCTACCGGTGCCACGGCTTTTTATAAATACAAAATTCAAGATACGATAAAGATTGAAGGGAAGGATTATATTGAGCTCCATTTTGAAGGCAAATCGGCTATTGATTTGCTCTTTTACGGCGATCTACTCATCTCCGACGATACAAGGTTTGCTGTTCATCGCGCGACCTTGAATATAGGCCGTACTGCGAATATCAATTGGATAAATGACGTGCAGATAGAGCTCAGCTATAGCGAATTTAAAAACGGTAGTATGCTTCCCGTTCATGCAGACCTGAAAATGTTATTTGGTGGGAGTAAGTCGGATGTATTGTATGGACGTAGGGAAACGCAGTACCTCGGACATCGCACAGATTCTATTTCGAACGAAAATTTTGCTGGGGTACCTGTCGAAAAAAGATATCTCCTGCAATCTGCGTCAAATGTACCAATCGTTGGCGTCAGACCAACTCCGTTAAGCCATGCTGAATTAGGAGCCTATCAAAAGGTTGATTCGGTGCAGAATATGCGGTCTTTTAATCAGTTGGTAGCATTGGGTTATTTATTGGCAAAGGGGTATTATAATGCCGGGAAGGTTGAGTTTGGACCACTGGAATATCTTTATAGCCGTAATAATTACGAAGGAAACCGTTTTAGGATGAGTGGTCGAACGACACGCTTGTTTTCGGAAAAGGCCTATATTGAGGGGTATACAGCCTATGGCGATAAGGACAAAGCGCTAAAATACTACTTGAGTACGGCATTTACATTAAATGGAGAACGTATTGTTCAATTTCCCGCGAATTATTTGCGCTTTACCGTACAGCACGACGTTATGGAACCAGGGCGAGGTTTGGGTTTCTTAAAAGGAGATGGTTTTTTCCGTTCGTTTGGGAAGAACAGGCCTAATAAATGGCAGTTTAACGATATCTATCGTCTCGATCATCTGATTGAATTTGGGAATCATATTAGTGTAGGAACGGCATTTACACATACGCGCAGGCAACCTCGCGGTGATTTGTTTTATATCAATAGCCTACCTATACCGGATACAGTTCGTCAAGTAAATACCAATGATCTACAGTTGATTTTGCGCTGGGCTCCGAATGAAGAATTTACCTATCATAACCTAGATCGGGGAACGGTAGAGAATAAATATCCCATCTTTACATTGCAATATAATAAAGGTTTGAAAGGCTTTTGGGGGGCAGATTATAGTTATGATGCGTTGCGGTTCAGTGTGTTCAAACGATTGTTCTTATCGCCAGCAGGACAAGCTGATTTTGAATTCTCCGGCGGGAGAATTTGGGGGAAACACCTGCCTTATACCTTATTGGAGCTTCCAGAAGTCAATAGAGATAAGCAGGGCCCCTTGGTGAATTTTGATTTGATGGCTACCTCCGAATTTGTTTCAGACCAGTTTTTGAAATTGACTTATTATCACAATTGGAACGGTTTCTTTTTTAATAGAATACCTTTGTTCAGAAGACTGAAGTGGCGTGAAGTGACGGGATTCAAAGCTTTTTATGGCAAATTAAGCGATGCCAATAATCCGTTTGTTACGCCCGAAAATATTCAGTTTGAGGCGGACAAAGATGGTATTATTCAAACAAAAGCCGTGCGTAACAAACCGTATGTCGAAGGACTTGTGGGGGTGGATAATATCTTTAAATTGATTAGATTAGAGTATAAAAAGAGATTAAGCTATAAAGGTGGGGAAGGAGTTCCTTCTGACACCTTTACGGCATCCTTACATTTTAATTTTTAGCAATTATGGTCCAATATTCAAATTTACAGTACGCTATTAAAGATAGCATTGGCTATGTCATCATTAATCGCGAGCCGCAACTGAATGCCCTAAATCAGGAAACACTTGATGAATTGCAAGATATCTTTAAACATTTCAATTCCGACGATCATGTAAGGGGTATTATCCTGACTGGTGCTGGACACAAAGCATTTGCCGCAGGCGCAGATATTAAGGAATTTATGGATTTGTCTGTGATTCAGGCACGATGGCTTAGTGAAAGAGGACATATTATTTTTACGGATCTTATCGAAGCTTCCCCGAAGCCAGTTATTGCCGCTATAAATGGATATGCTTTAGGTGGAGGGCTCGAGATGGCTTTAGCTTGCCATATCCGCATAGCTTCTGAAAATGCTAAGATGGGACTTCCGGAGGTTTCTCTGGGGCTGATTCCGGGTTACGGCGGTACGCAGCGTTTGCCCAAATTGATCGGAAAAGGACAGGCGATGCAAATGATTTTAACGGGCGATATGATTGATGCGCAGCAGGCTTATGAAATAGGACTGGTCAATGAGGTGATCGCACAGGATAAACTAATTGCCCGGGCGGAGGAAATACTCCAAAAGATATTTACGCGCTCGCGTGTTGCCATAACAAATGCCATTGCGGCCATTAACGCCGCTGAAGACAGACAACAGAATGGGAATAAGGTGGAAATGGACGCCTTCGGTCATTTGTTCGGAACAGAAGATTTCAAAGAAGGTGTGTCGGCGTTTTTAGGGAAAAGGACACCCAATTTTGAATAAGGCCGCAATACTTCGCTAAACACTATACGTTGTGTATTGGCAGGTTTGAATGTCGATGAAGAGATGAGATAGCACCAAGAAAAGATGTTCGAATGGAGAGCCAATCGTTTATAACCAATTGTTTAGAGGTAACTGGTCAGGATGGTTTATGGATCTGGATCTGAAAGGTTTAACCGACATTATTTTTGATATTTTTTGCGATATTCTTGGGGGGACATTTTCATTTCTCGTGTAAAGGCCTTTGAAAAATGAAAGGGATCATAAAATTGGAGCTTAAATGCGATTTCTTTAATCTTGAGTAGCGTAAATTGCAGGTAAGAGCAAGCTCTTTGCATCCGTAGTTGATTGTAATACACCATGGGGGGGTAAGACGTTTTCTGCTTGAACAAGTTAATAAGATGTGATTTAGAATAGTTGAAATGTGCGGCAATCTCTTCCAAATTGATATTGTTCTCCAGATTGTCTTTCATAAATATAATGATGTCCTGTATGATATTATCTACTTGAATTCGGTTGCTTTCTCTAAACTGCGCCTGATATTGAATAGAGGCTAAAAAATATTGAAAGCAAAAACTTGTATACTCCAAATTTTCTGGGCTGTATCCCATTTCGAGATTCTTGTAGATGCTCTCAAAAAGCTGAATACGGTTGGCATGTTTGTTTGCGTCGGAATCAGTTATGTGGATGACTTGACCCATGATATGTTTAAAAAGTGCCGCATCTGTCCCGGCGAAATGAATCCAATAGATACTCCAGGGATCATTTGATTTTGCGCCATAACAATGTGCACTATCTCTCGGTATGATATATATATCATTTCTAGTGAGGTTGTGCGTTGTATCATCCTGTTTTATCCAACCACTTCCTTTTTCGCAATAAATCAGAATATATTCCTTGCATCCTTCCTGACGATCGCGATAATGTTTTTTTGCATTGGGGTAATAACCGATATGTGTGATGTGTAATTTTGTTGTGATGTTGTTGTCTGCCTGGTAGTTGCATACGGCATAGGGAAGGACAATTGCCTTTTCTCCCTTGAATCCTTCGGCAATGACATCTTGGTTTTGTTTCATAAATCGAGTCTGTTTTTGGTTATCCTTATAAAAATAATAATATTTTACATGTTTATCGTATTCACTTACATGATTCTCCCCGAGTATTCCAGTAATTTTACCTGAGTAAATCTAAATATGTAAACTCTTATGCAAAAGACTGCGACGACCTATTTACTACTGATCACCTTTGTGGCTGCTATTGGTGGATTTCTATTCGGGTATGATTGGGTAGTTATTGGAGGTGCGAAGCCTTTTTACGAAGCTTATTTTCATTTGGAATCCGATCCTGCATTGCAGGGATGGGCCATGTCTTCGGCGATTGTGGGAAGCTTTGCTGGTGTACTGCTCTCGGGGGGACTGGCAGATCGCTATGGTAGAAAACCACTGATTTATACAGCCGCAATTTTATTTATAATTTCTGCATTGGGAACCGGCATGGCGTCCGAACTTGACACTTTTATTATTTATCGGATTTTGGGCGGGATAGGGATTGGTGTGGCCTCCAATTTGGCTCCGATGTATATCGCGGAAATTGCCCCCGCAGAAAGTCGGGGAAAATTTGTATCGATCAATCAATTAACCATTGTACTGGGGATACTTGCAGCGCAAGTGGTCAATTGGCTCATTGCAAAGCCGGTTTTAGCTGGAGAATCTATTCTAGAAACCTGGAATGGGCAAGAGGGGTGGAGATGGATGTTTTGGGCAGGAGCGATCCCAGCGGTCGTTTTTTTGGTGCTACTTTTCCTGATTCCCGAAAGTCCCCGTTGGTTGTATACGAAAGGGAAGCACGAACACGCAAAGCGCGTGTTTTTACGCATGGGTGGAGATGAATATGCAGCAGAAAATATACGTTCTATTGCGGAGGCGGCTGAACTAAGTCAGGGTAAAACCCGAAAAAGAAATTTATTTCAGGGCAAGTTGCTGCGGTTGTTGTTGCTAGGGAGCTTTATTGCGGTCTTTCAGCAGTGGTGTGGGATTAATGTTATTTTTAATTATGCCCAAGAGATTTTTACGGCTGCTGGATATACAGTTTCCGGGATGCTTTTCAATATTATTATCACTGGAGTGATCAATGTAATTTTTACATTCATTGGCATGTATCTGGTCGATCGAATTGGTCGTCGTGCATTGATGCTCTTCGGATCGGCAGGACTTTTTGTGATTTATATTGCCTTAGGAGCATGTTATTATTTCAATTGCAGTGGCATTTTTGTGCTTCTCCTTGTGCTCGCCGGAATTGCGGTGTATGCAATGACCTTGGCACCTGTTACTTGGGTAATTATCGCCGAAATATTCCCTACCGCTGTAAGGGCGCAGGCCATGGCGATTGCGACATCATTACTATGGATTGCATGTTTTGTGCTCACGTATACTTTTCCTTTACTGAATCAAAATCTGGGCGCAGCTGGTACATTCTGGCTGTATGGAGGAGTCTGTTTTATCGGTTATCTGTTTCTATGGAGCCGACTGAAAGAGACCAAAGGAAAAAGCTTAGAAGAAATTGAACAAGAACTGGAAGGATAATTGGCACTAGAATAATCAACTCGACCTATATAAACCTATTAGCGTATTAAGAAAATGACAGAATTGACTCGTTACCTTATAAAATCAACAGTTGACCAGAAAGGGATCGTAAAAGCATGGGAGGAGCAGGTTGCGATTCCAACATACGAGATTGGGACGATGGAGAAGAATCCCATATTTGCCGAAAAGCGCGTATACCAAGGTAGCTCGGGGGTAGTATATCCCTATCCGATCATAGAGAAAATTAGCGATCAGAAGCGAAACAAGATCTATCAGGCGCTATTTCTTGAAAATGAATATATCAAGGTAATGATTCTTCCAGCTTTAGGTGGACGGGTTCATATGGCTTATGATAAAGTTAGAGAACGACATTTCGTTTACTATAATGAAGTTATCAAGCCCGCTTTGGTTGGGCTCACTGGTCCTTGGATTTCTGGAGGGATTGAATTTAATTGGCCTCAGCATCATAGACCGACTACTTTTATGCCTACAGAGCATTTAATCGAACACAACAGCGATGGAAGTATTACGGTTTGGTGCAACGAAATCGAACGTATGTTTCGGATGAAGGCCATGCAGGGATTTACTTTGCATCCCGACAAAGCGTATCTGGAAATCAAGGTTCAGGTGTATAATCGGACAGCATTGCCACAAACTTTTCTGTGGTGGGCCAATCCGGCTGTTGTTGTGAATGACGACTATTATTCCGTGTTTCCTCCCGATGTCAATGCCGTTTTTGATCATGGAAAGCGAGAGGTTTCTTCTTTCCCGATTGCTACTGGGACCTATTATAAGTACGATTACTCGGCAGGTGTTGATATTGCACAATACAAAAATATTCCTGTTCCGACATCCTATATGGCCATTCAATCGAAATACAACTTCGTTGGCGGCTATGAGGCTGGTGCTACCAATGCGGGGATGTTGCATGTGGCCGACCATCACATTTCACCGGGGAAAAAACAGTGGACCTGGGGAAATGGTGACTTTGGTGTCGCTTGGGATAGAAACCTGACAGATGAAAATGGGCCATACATTGAATTGATGGCTGGTGTATATACAGATAATCAGCCTGATTTTGCTTGGTTACAACCTTACGAAGTGAAATCTTGGTCTCAGTATTTTATGCCTTACGCAGAAGTTGGACAGGTGAAAAATGCAACAAAAGATGCGGTGCTCAATATGGAGGTTAGGGAGCAGACCGCTCACATTGTTTTGTATACAACAGGGAGGCATGAAAATATACGTGTTTTGTTACGTAATACGGCCGGTAAAATCTATTTGGACGAACAAGTGACTTGTTCTCCTCGGAATATTTATACCCAACGTGTTGCTGGACTGGAGAGTGTACCAACCGAACTCATATTGACTGTGTATGATAAAAATAATCATGAAATATTGGTTTACCAGCAAGAACAGGAGAAGAATGCTGAAGATATACCCAAACCGGCACAGGCAGCATTGCTGCCCGAAGATATTTGTTCTATCGAAGAATTGTTTTTGACAGGACAGCATCTGGAGCAGTACCGACATGCAACTTATCATCCATTGGATTATTATAAGGAGGCTCTGCGACGTGAACCGAACGACATCAGATGTAATAATGCAATGGGCGCTTTCTTGTTGCGGAATGGTAAGATAGAGGAGTCCATTACTTATTTTGAGACCGCTATCGCTCGCGCTACGGAACGTAATCCCAATCCTTATGATGGAGAACCTTACTACAACCTTGGTGTAGCTCTGCAACTATCTGGGGATCTGAATGGGGCTTATGCAGCTTTCTACAAAGCAACATGGAATGCCGCCTGGAAGGATTCTGGTTATTTTGGTTTGGCACAAATTGATGCGAAGAGAGGCAATTGGAAAGCTGCTTTAGAAAAAATAGATCAGTCATTGAGCAGAAACTGGTATCACCATAAAGGAAGACAACTAAAAGCTTCTATTTTAAGAAAAATCGGGGCAAAAGATGCTGCTTTAGCATGGATTCAAGAATCAATGGAATTGGATCCGTTTAATATGGGCTGTAGATTCGAATGGTACCTGTTAACAAAAGAAGAATCGATATTTTCTCCTATTCTCGATTTAGCGCGCGTTAATATTCATAGTGCGATAGAATATGCATTGGATTTTGCTCATGCCGGTCTGTATGAAGAAGCATCTTTACTTCTGGAGAAAACCATTGAAGACGTAACCTTAGTTTACCCTATGGTATATTATACACTCGGTTATTTCGCGACTCTTTTGGGCTTGCATGACAGGGCTAAAACTTATTGTGATCAAGCCGTCGTTATGGATCCTACCTATTGTTTTCCAAATCGCTTGGAAGAGATTGCAATTCTCCAACATGCCATAGTTTTAAATAGTGCTGACGCAAAGGCCTCGTATTATTTGGGGAATCTTTGGTATGGTAAAAGACAGCATCAGGATGCTGTAGACTGCTGGGAACGTTCTATTCAATTGGATGGACAGTTTCCTACTGTTTTTCGCAATTTGGCCTTAGCTTATTATAATCGGATAGACAAGAAGAAAGAAGCCTTGCCCCTATTGGAGAGCGCATTTTCATTGGATGAAACTGATGCACGTTTGCTCATGGAGCTTCATCAGCTCTACAAGAAGGAGGGACGCTCTTACAAAGAAAGGTTGGCCCTGCTCGATCGATATCCGGATTTGGTGACGCTTAGGGACGATCTATTCTTGGAGCGGATCACCCTATTTAATCTCTTGGGTGAATATGAGGACGCGAAAACGTTGCTTGCTTCCAGGCAGTTTAAGCCCTGGGAAGGAGGGGAAGGTAAGGTCTCTCGTCAATACACGATATGTCAGCTCGAATTGGCCAAAAAATCGATACTGCAAAATGAACTGCAGCAGGCGCTTTCCTTGCTGAAGGCGCTTGATTATTATCCACATAACCTGGGTGAAGGTAAGCTTATTACAATGGAAGAAAACGATGTTCACTATTATAAGGGACTCGTCTATCGTTTATTGGGGATGGACGAAGAAGCTAAAGTTTATTTCTATAAAGCAACAGAAGGTGCTGATGAACCCCAGCAGGCCCTTTTCTATAATGATCCACAACCAGATAAGATATTTTATCAAGGTTTAGCCTGGCATGAGCTTGGTGATCCAGTGCGAGCTGAACAACGTTTTCAATGTTTAATAGATCATGGAAAGTTATTTATTGACAAGCCTTTTAAAATAGATTATTTTGCAGTGTCCTTACCTGATATGGATATTTGGGAGGAAGATCTGGATCATAAGAATAAAATACATTGTTTGTATGTCATGGGATTGGGGTATTTGGGGAATGGAGATCGTGCTTTGGCAATGGATTATTTAGCACAAGTCCAGCAGTTGGATCCCAATCACCAAGGGAGCCAGGCTATTATGTATTCTTTCTTAGGTGAAACTTCTTTAAAGAATTAATTCAGTATGTATCGCTATATCATTGTATTCGTCGTTCTATTTCAAAGTTATACGGTCTGGGCAGATGGATTAAATCGTCTTGACCTTGCAGGTGAGTGGAAGGTTCGGCTTGATCCCGAAGATGTCGGTATCGAGCATGGTTGGGCTGGTAAATCGTTCGAAACATCGATCAGATTACCAGGAACAACTGATGATGCGGGTTTAGGAACCGTAAATACGTTGACACCTGCTCTTGCCAAACCTCAGCTTTCGCATCTAACGCGAGCACATCGTTATGTGGGGGCAGCATGGTATACACGGGAAATTTCAATTCCGGCAGGTTGGACAGGTAAGGAGATCATTTTAAACCTCGAGCGGGTTCTTTGGGAGTCTAGGGTTTGGATCGATGGGATAGCGGTAGTACAAAAGCAACGTAGCCTTGTCAGTCCGCATGGGTTTGACTTAAGTGCGCTACTGAAAGCAGGAAAGAAACATCGGTTGACTATCCGCATAGATAACAGGAAGAAGCTCCCAATTAGCGTTGATGATATGGCACATGCTTATACCGATCACACCCAAATTATTTGGAATGGCATTCTTGGAAAGATAGCTATTCAGGCCTACGATGCGGTGCGTCTGAAGTCTGTGTATGCGAGTCCTAATCTAGCGAAAAAGGAAATCAATCTGCAGATCAATCTCCGTAATAGACTTGCAAAGGCCGTTGTCGGTAAACTGAAAATAAAGGTAAAAGACAAAATGGGTTGGCTACCATCCGTTGAAAGAATCATTCAGCTGTCGCCAGGGGATTCAGCGATCAATCTAAACTACCTTCTTGGTGACAAACTGAAACTTTGGAGCGAATTTTCACCGCATTTGTACGACATCAATCTGGAATTGAAAACCATAGATGCCGTATCAACATTGAGTACCTCAATAGGTATGCGTGAGCTTTCTACGGATGGGACCATGCTAAAAGTCAATGGTGAGCCTTTATTTTTGAGGGGAACATTGGAATGCAGTATCTTTCCGTTAACGGGACATCCGCCGATGGATAAGGCCGGTTGGAGAAAAGTCTTTGTGACAGCGCGCGAATGGGGGCTAAATCATCTGAGGTTTCATTCATGGTGTCCTCCTGAGGCGGCCTTTGCCGTTGCCGACGAATTGGGGTTCTATCTTCAAGTTGAGCTGCCAATCTGGGAGAATAATCTTGGTAAAGATGAGGGAGTGATGAATTTTCTCTATGAAGAGGCCGATCGAATAATGCAAACCTATGGAAACCATCCGTCCTTTTGTTTTTGGAGCATGGGTAACGAGTTGAGTGGTGATTTCAATGCGCTGAATGCGCTGGTAAAATACATAAAGGAAAAAGACAAACGGCATCTTTATACCGCAACTTCTTTTACATTCCAGCAAGGGCATGGTGTGAAGGAAGAACCCTATGATGATTATCTGATTACCCAGTGGACAGCCAAGGGCTGGGTACGGGGACAAGGTGTATTTAATAGCGAAACACCTACATTCAATAAAAACTACAGCAATTCTTTGGAAGGAATTTCGATTCCGCTCGTGACACATGAAATTGGACAGTATGCTGTCTATCCGAATATCGCCGAAATCAAAAAATATAAAGGTGTTTTAAAACCGCTAAACTTCATTGCTGTTGCAGAGGATCTTAAACAAAAAGGTTTATTACATAAGGCCAAAGCATATACCATGTCTTCGGGAAAGTTGGCTGCTATTCTGTACAAAGAGGAGATGGAAAGAGCGTTGAAGACACCGGGTATCAGTGGTTATCAGCTCCTTGATCTTCACGATTTCCCTGGTCAGGGAACGGCATTGGTAGGCTTATTAGATGCTTTTTGGGACAGCAAACATATTCTCTCTGCGGCAGAATTTCGACAATTTAGTGCTCCAGTAGTGCCTTTGCTTCAGTTTGCGAAAGCTGTATATACCAACGATGAAACGTTCAAAGCTTCTATAGATGTGAGTAATTATGGACAGGAGATTTTAAAGAATCAGGGGATTAGTTGGTTCCTGAAAGATGCGGGAAAAATAGTCGCACAGGGACATTTTCAGTCAACCATTGGAAAAGGACATCAAGGCAATGTGGGGCATTTAGAAGTACCATTACAAACAATTGGACAGGCGAAGAAATTGACGATTCAACTTAAACTTGAGGGTACTTCATACGAAAATCATTGGAATATTTGGGTGTATCCTCAGAATGTAGCCGTTAATTTTGGGCAAGTTAGCTATACGCGCGAATTGGAGGAAGCAATGCACTTGCTGAAAGAAGGGAAAAAAGTGCTTTTAAATCCCGATTGGAAGAAAATAAGCGGTATTGAAGGAAAGTTCGTTCCTGTTTTTTGGAGCCCGGTACACTTTCCAAAACAGGCAGGTACAATGGGCTTGCTTTGTGATCCTAAACATCCTGTATTTGCCGATTTCCCGACAGATAATCATACGGATTGGCAATGGTGGGATCTCCAAATTAAATCGACTACGATGATTACGGATCAGGTCAAAGGTGGACATGCAGTTGTAGAGCTCATTGATAACTTTGCCAATAATAGAAGATTAGCATCTCTTTTTGAAGGGACGGTAGGATCAGGCAAGCTGATGATCGCTTCGTTCGATATGGAGGCGGATCTAGCCAATAGGCCCGTTGCAAGACAGCTGTTGAGCTCCATATTAGCGTATATGAACAGTACAAAGTTTAGGCCTAAAGTGATCGAAAATCCGGCAATTCTATCGCAGGTATTGCGCTACAAAGAAGCGCAAGAAAAATCCGAACCCAAAGCGATCTATTAGTTAGAAGATCGCTTTGGAAAAATTTAATATGCTTGATTTTTTAAAATAAATATGTTGAAATAATTGTTAACTTGGCCTTGTAATCTAATTGTTACCTGAAAAGCACAAAGACCAATAAACTGAAGATTGGGCGCTTTAGTTATGAGAAAAGAAAACGATGAAGCCAATTTGATCCAGGCGCTCTCTATAGGAAAGCAGGCTGTTTTACCAAAACTTTACGAACGATATGCAGACCGCATTTTCGATGTATCTTTCCACTTGTTGAAAGATACAGGTTGGAGCGAGGATGTCGTGCAGGAAGTTTTCGTGAAACTGTGGACCAATAGAGAAAGTATAAAACAGGATGTGGATCTCTGGCCGTTTCTCTATGTATTGACTAAAAGAGAGTGTTTTAATAAACTAAGAAGTATTAAGCGTTCTCATTCGGCCTTTGAGCTTCTATATTACCATATTGAACATCATTCGGATAGCGCCGACGGTTTGATAGAACGCAAGGAGCTTTCCGAGGAGATTGAAAGTTACCTTGCTCAACTTCCTGAGCAACAAAAACTTGTTTTTACATTAAGCCGAATCGAAGGAATACCTCACAATCAAATTGCAGAAGAACTAAATCTTTCTAAGAATACTGTAAAAAACCATCTTGCCAGAGCATCGAAACATTTAAAACAAGTCCGTTCTGGACGAAATCCGCTATTATCCCTATTTTTTTATTTTTTCTGAAAAAGGATCTCATTTATTGATGTATCTATATTAAGCGCCTGTTTACATTTTTTCTGGCAAGGCTTAAGATCTATTTAGAAATTATTATGGCCATAGGTAATTTCGGCTTGATCTAAAATTTTAAAAAAAATATTTTTCAGTGTAGTCCTTTTCTGTTTTTGCGGTGTACTGTCTAAAATAAATACTTAGAAAGTACGAACCAATTTGACCATGCAAGAAGAAAGACTACGCTATTTGCTAACCCATTATTTTAGAAATACAATCTCTCGTTCGGAATTGAAAGAGATGCTCGATCAATTAGATCAGCTGGAAGAAGCTGAATTCTCTGATCTTTTTGAACGTATGGGCGAAAGAATTCCTGAACGCTCAGAGTTGTTTAACAGGGATCAGGTTTTAAATCAGATCTCAAGTCGAATAGGGGAACATCATGAAGAGATAGGAAATGAAAGAAAATCAAAGCTGCGCTACATCAAATGGGGGGGGATTGCTGCCGCAATTGTTGTCTTTTGTTTTTCAATTCTGTTTTTGGTCCAGCAAAGCGCGCAGGAAACAACGTCTCAACAAGCCATCTCGTCAAGGGAAATCGCCTTGCCGGAAAACGGTGCACCTATACTTAAACTTTCAAATGGTGATCAATATTCAATTTCAGAAGAGCATCCCGAGACCTTGGATAAAAACGATCTGAGCATCGTTAAAGCAACAGATGGCACAGTAGTGTATCAGATTAGAAATAATGGCAAAGGCAAGTCCGAGATGAGAACTTTCCTTAGTCCAAAAGGTAGTTCATTGACCGTGAAGCTGATTGATGGCACACAGGTTCAACTAAACTCTGGCGCTAGCTTGACCTATCCCACGCATTTTGATGATCACACTCGCACAGTATCCTTGGATGGTGAAGCTTATTTTGATGTCACTCACGACAGTCGCAAACCTTTTATTGTTCAGACGAAACAAACCCAGGTCAAAGTGTTGGGCACCCAATTCAATATCGCCTCCGATCTCAGTAAAACTAAAATCCTGACTACTTTAATCAAAGGTAAAGTTGCTGTAGCTGCAGGGCATAATCAGCAGATTTTAAACCCAGGGATGCAAGCACAAACTGATCTGCGTACGAAGCAAATTGTGCTGCAAGAAGCTGATCTAAAAGAGGTGCTTGCCTGGCGGGATGGTTTCTTTCGCTTTTCGGAAGACAATATTGAGACTGTTTTGAGAAAGGTGAGCGAATGGTACGATATTAAAGAAATTAAAGTGCAGTCGTCCTCAAGAGATACATTTACGGGGATGATAAAGAGAACTAAAAAGCTGTCGGATCTGTTCGGACAGCTGGAGAAAATATCTAATTATAAATTTAAAATTCAGGATGGGAGGGTCCTTGTTATGTAATGATGTGACCTTCAGCTAAAAGTAATCGGAAGTGCTCGCAACACTCCCGATCGTTGTTTAGCAATTAAATAGACCTAATTGAGTTATGAACCATTTAACACCAAACCTATACAAATGTATAAAAGGAATAGCAAAAGTTGCTTTTTTACACAAAAATTCTTTGTAAAAGCATTTATCAGGATGAAAGTATGCATACTAATCCTCATCATCTCCATGGTGCACGTCTATGCATCTAGCTTTGGTCAGCAAGTGACATTGGATATAAAAAACGGACGTTTGGTGGACGTCCTGGATGAGATTCAAAAACAAACGGGGTACGAGTTTTTGTATAATAACAGTTTGATTAATAAACAGAAAAGAGTAACCATTAAAGCGAACCACAAAAACTTTAAAGAGCTACTTCAGGAATTCTTATCGGAAAGAGGCCTGACCTATGAATTGACGTTGAATACCGTATTGATACGGGCGAAGCAAATTTCTTCGCCAATTGCGCCGGTCAATATCATTCAGATACAGCGAAGGAGGATTACCGGTGTTGTGTCGGATGTGAAGGGAATGCCATTGGAAAGTGTCACGGTTTCGGTTAAGGGGACAACTATTGGAACGAAGACCGATGCGCAGGGGCAATTTGCTTTGGAAATTGAAGATCAGCACAAGGTGCTACAGTTTTCTCTGGTAGGATTTCAGTCGTTCGAGCGTAATATTAGTACGTCAAATCAGCTGAATGTCACTTTGGAGCCCGCAGTAGCTGATCTGGAGGAGGCGGTAGTTGTTGCTTATGGAAAACAACGAAAAATTAGTGTGGTAGGAGCGATTAGCAGTGTTTCTCCGCAGCAGTTAAAAACTCCCGTAGCTAAAATCAGTAGCGCATTGGCGGGGCAGATGGCGGGAGTTGTTACGGTTCAGGGCTCTGGCGAGCCGGGGTCGGCAACTTCATTCTGGATACGAGGGGTCAGTAGTTTTGCAGGAAGTAACAGTCCATTGATTTTAGTCGATGGAATCGAGCGTCCAATGGATCTAGTTGATCCTGAGGATGTGGAGTCTTTTTCAGTTTTGAAAGATGCAACTGCCACAGCCGTGTACGGAGTAAGGGGCGCCAATGGTATTGTGATCATCACGACAAAAAGAGGAAAGAAAAGTGCCAAACCAACAATTAATGCTCGTGTTGAGCGTGGTATGTTGGAACCTGTTGTCTTGCCTAAATTGGCAAATGCCGCTCAATGGTTAGATTATTATAACGATATCAATTTTGAAGCTTCTGGAAAAGCACCATTGACACAGGAAGAGATAAATAAATATGTGAATAAAGTTGACCCGGATGTCTATCCAAATGTGGATTGGATGCAAGAGATCTTTAAAAAGAGAACGTCAAATGAACGTTTGAATGTGAATGTGACTGGAGGAGGTGATTTTATTAAGTATTATGTGTCGGGTTCCTACATGAAAGAGAATGGGATCTTTCAGCCTCGAAAAACATCTAATTATGATCCGTCGGTAAATTTCGATCGGATCAATTTTAGATCGAATGTCGATATCAGACTTTCTAAATCGACAGAAGTAAATCTGAATCTCTCCAATCAATATGAAACAAAAAATCGATTGGGTGTCAATTTAAGCGATATGTATGAAATGGTGCTGCATACCACTCCGGTCGCAACGCCTATCCAGTTTTCCAATGGAGCTTATGCACAGCCCCAAGGCGGGAGAAACCCATATTATGCACTCAATACCACTGGATTCTCGAAGGATTTTTGGAATAATGCACAGTCATTGATTGGTATAACGCAGGATTTTTCGGAGCTGATAACTCCCGGTTTGAAAGCGAATGTCAAATTCTCCTGGGATGCAAAGAACTCTTCGACCTTAGACAAAAGAAAGGCTCCGACCACTTATTATGTTGACAAAGCAAATCCACGTGACAGTGAAGGGAATCTCATTTTAAAAGATAATGGTAATGGCAGTGATTATCTTGCTTTAGCGGATTATCATTCTGGAGAGCGTGCGACCAATTTTGAAAGCTCTCTAATGTATGACCAGTTGTTTGGTGAAAAACATCGTGTGGGCGGGTTGTTCCTGTTTTCTATGCGCGAGCGAACAAATAACTTTCCAGAACGGGATTATATTGCAGCGTTTCCCTATCGCAATACGGGGATTGCTTCACGTTTGACCTATTCCTACCAAGACCGCTATTTTATAGAAGGTAACTTTGGCTATAATGGTTCGGAGAACTTTGCGCCAAAGAAACGCTTTGGTTTCTTTCCTTCCCTAGCTATGGGCTATGTTATTAGTAATGAGTCCTTCTTCAAGTCGCTTTTGCCTGTTGTAAACTTCTTGAAGATCCGGGGATCCATTGGTAAGATTGGCAGTGATAAAATCGGCGGTTCCCGTCGGTTTGCCTATAATTCCGAAATGAAACTCGATGGCGGTTATTCTTTCGGCATTGGCGGTAAAAATTATATTCAAGGTATAGCAACTGGTTATCCCGGTAACCCGTTGGTTGCCTGGGAAAGTGCATTAAAGCGTAATATTGGTCTTGAACTAAGTCTGTTTAATAAGCTGACTATACAAGCCGATTATTTCGCCGAAAAGCGCGATGGAATTTATATTCTTCAAGGTAGTGTCCCTTCAATCGTGGGAATTAATGTAAAACCTTACGTTAATATTGGGCAGATGCAGAATAAAGGAGCCGAAGGTTCATTGGAATTTAATCATCGTCAGGGGGAAGTGGGAATACAAATTCGTGGTAACCTGACCTATAACCGAAATAAAAAATTATTTGATGATAATCCAGTTCCGAGATGGGCTTACCAGTCTGAGATTGGACAGCGTTGGGGGCAACAGCGTGGCTTGATTGCTTTGGGACTGTTTCAGTCGGAAGAAGATATCGCACATAGCCCAATTCAGCGTTATGGCGACATTATACGCCCTGGAGATGTCAAATACCGTGATATCAATGGTGACGGTGAAATTACGGATGAAGACAAAGTGGCTATAGGAAACACAGAGATGCCACAATGGAATTATGGGTTTGGAACCAGTGTATCTTGGAAGGGATTTGATTTATCGGCCTTTTTCCATGGTGTTGGACAAATATCGCGGATTATTGCAGGTGGACCTTTATATGGTCAAACCGGAAATATTTGGGGTTATGGACAGATTTATTCGGATGTAGCTGATCATCGCTGGAGTGCAGACAATCCAGATCCAAATGCTATTTACCCACGATTGTCATTTAATATTGCCAATAACGCTCAGCCTTCAACCTTATGGCAGCGCGATATGAGTTTTATCCGTTTGAAGAATCTAGAACTAGGCTACACGTTGCCAAAGCTGTTGACCGAAAAATGGAAAATGTCCATCGTGCGTATTTATGCACAAGGCGTGAATGTATTCACGTTTAGTAAGTTCAAACTATGGGATCCCGAATTGGAGACGGTCTCGGGTAGCAGTTATCCCCAAATGCGTGTATTTAATGTTGGTTTAAGTGTGACACTCTAATCTGAATGAAAATGAAAAAGTATATATACTCGGTTTCTTGTCTTTTGTTGTTACTTTCCTTCGGGTCATGTAGCAAATACCTGGATGTAGATCTGGAAAATCAGATGACCTTGGAAGAGGTGTTCAATAAACGGAAAACCACTGAGCAATACTTAGCTCAGGTATATGGTTATTTGCCCATAGAACATGACATGTTTAGCGGTGAGGGTGGAAATGTGCCACTAAGTGATGAAGCCTTGTTTTCTTGGGTTGCCTGGGTTCCATGGCTCAACTTTACGAACGGTGCCTGGGGAGTTACAACACAGGATTATACAACTTGGGAACAGAATTATAAAGGGATTAATCAGGCAACCATTTTTATTGAAAATATTGATAGAAATGTAGAATTGAGCGCTGCTACTAAAGATATCATGAAAGCTGAGGCCCGTTTTTTAAGAGCCTATTTTTATTATCTGCTATTAAAAAGATATGGGCCCGTATTTGTATGGGGCGACCGTGCACCTGATAGTAAAATTGATCCCACAACAGTGGACCGTATGTCTTTGCAGACGAATGTGGATTTTATACTTTCTGAATTTGATAAAGCAAGTGCTGTCCTGCCACAAGAAATAACTGATCAGGCTTGGTACGGTCGTCTGACAAAAGGAGCTGTGATGGCGGCAAAATCTGAACTGCTCCTGTATATGGCCCGACCGTTATTTAACGGGACGAAGCTATATCTGGGAATAAAGAATAAAAGTGGTGAATTCTTATTCCCACAGGCAGCGGATCCCAATAAATGGGAGCTTGCGGCGAAATCAGCCAAAGAGCTAATTGATCTGAATTTGTATGCCCTTTACCAAGATAACAAGGAGACGAACGCTTTCCGACGTGCGATCAAATCCTATATGGGTATTTATTTTGATAAATGGAATTCGGAAGTTATCTGGGGAAGATGGTCCGATGATGGCTTCAATTATAATGTACGAACCGCACCACCACGGGTTGTGACAATGGGCTGGGGTGGTTATGCGCCTTCCTTAAAATTGGTAGACACTTATCCAATGGCAAGCTCTGGACGCTACCCGATTACAGGTTACAGTAGCAATGGACAGCCCATAATCGATGAAAAATCAGGGTATAAGGAAACAGGATTTACAGATAACTATGTACATCCACTGGATAATTTTGCCTCCTTTAAAGCACATAACAGTTGTGTCGGAAGGGATGCTCGTTTTTATGCATCTATTTTGGCCAACGGGATGTATTGGACCAACCCAAAACCTCAGCCTAGGCAGGTGACATTCTTTGATGGCGGAACTTCATCGTATACCAAAACAGGCGACTGTGTGAAATCAGGCTATTTGTGGCGGCGGATGAGTGATCCAACAAATGATATAGAATCTGGAAACTGGGGACAGTTTGCCTGGCCTTTTTTTCGTCTTGCAGAGATATACCTCAATTATGCAGAAGCATGTAATGAAAAACCAAGTCGAAATGAAGCTGAAGCATTGAAGTATGTGAATCTCGTGCGACAACGCAGCGGCTTGAATAAATTGGAGGAGGCTTACCCTGAAGTCTTGGGAAATAAAGAGTTGCTTCGAGAACTTCTTCGTAAGGAGCGCATGGTAGAAATGGCTTTTGAGGGGCATCGCTATCCAGATCTAAGAACATGGATGATTGCAGAACAGGAAATGAACGAGCCTTATTACACACGCAATGTCGCAGCTACAACTTATGAAGCTTCCTGGGAACGTACAAAAGATGTTTTTCCTGGAAAGAGAAGTTTTCAGGCAAAACATTACTTTTTCCCCATACAGCAAAAGCAACTGAGCGAGATGATAAACATAACACAAAATTATGGATGGTAGTACGTATTTATTAATACTGAAAATGATGAGAAATTATATATCCTGCTGTGTTGTCTTTTTGGGCCTATTTCTGTTGAATGGATGTCAAAAGGATGACCGGATGAATAACATGGTCGATGACACCATTTATTTCAGAGATTTCAAAGAGAATAAAATAACCGTATTTGACTGGGGAAAGTTTGATTATAATGTTACTGTTGTGAAAGCAGGTATCGGGCAACAGGCTGCGAAGGTCAACTTCAAGATTGACGAAGCTTATCTAGCAGCATATAATGCGCAAGAAGGGACAAACTATAAGCTGCTCCCCGCAGATTGCTACAAAATTGATCAAACAGCATTAGCATTTGAAAAAAAGGATTATCTACAAGATATTGCCGTTATTTTTGATAGCGAACGTATAAAAGCGTTGCAGGGAAAGTATAAGGAGTTGTATGTTATTCCTTGCCGTATTGAAGCTGAGGGCGGAATATTGCATGCGTTGAAACCTGAAATGGCAACTACATTGCTCATCCCCAACGTTAAAGATCCTTTTTTGGAGTTTACATCACCAGGACTGCAGCTGGATCAAATCAAATTAAGCCCCACAGGTGCTGAACAAGCAGTAGGCGAAGCAACATTAGGCACAAACTACCCTAACCAATGGGATCTTGACTATGAGATTGAAGTTGATCCAACCGTTTTAACTGTCTACAACGGAGCAGTCAGCGAGGATAAGAAGTTGAAATTGCTTCCAAAAGAAGCTTATCAACTCTTGCCTGAACCGTATAAAATTGCAGCAAAAAAGAATAAAACGAGCTTTTCCTATACAATTTTGAAAAAGGGGCTTATTGATGGAACAACCAATTTATTCGGAGAATATGCTTTGCCTTTACGAATTAAGTCGGTTTCAAAAAATGGGATTAACCCCGTAGCTTCGACAATATTAGTTCCTGTTTCATTTCAGCCGCCAGATATTGCACGAAGTGGCTGGAAGGTCATCGCTGCTTCTTCCGAATGGATTGGCGGTGGTGAAAAGGAAAATATACTCGACGGAAACCCGGATACCTTCTGGCATAACGTATGGATGGGCGGAGAACCACCATTGCCACATTACGTGATTATAGATTTCGGCAAAGAATATAATGTGATGATGGTTGAATTGACACGGCGACTTTGGAATAATGATTTAAAAGTTGTTGAGTTTTCGGCTAGTAATGATAACAAAACCTATGTTCCATTAGGAAAAATTGATTTTGGAACAAATAGTGCCAAATCGACGTTGGCCGTTAATGTTCCAACGACAAAAGCACGTTATTTAAAATGTACGGTTACAGCAAGTAATCGTCCTCCTTCATCCGCTATTGCAGAAGTATATGTCAAAGGGCTATAATAGCATACATCCTATTTTAGGCATGATATAGCTTAACGTACAATCTGGTAGAGCTGAAAGTCACTCCGGAAAACGGAGTGACTTTTTTATCTAAATGCCAGTTTAGAAAACAAACTAACAGATTTAAGAAGGACTTGCAATAAAATTTAATTCTTTAAAATTTTCGCTTTTTCTGCGTCAAATTCCTCCTGATTAATGATTCCCGCGTCGAACAGATCTTTTAGATCAAATAGGGCCTTTTTCTTCATTCCCATATCCACGTTTGATAAGGGTTCAGTGAATACTTTTTTCTCTGGAAGGACAGGCGCATCTTTAAGGGGATCGGTCTGTGCTCCGAAATCAATCAACAATGCCGTTATTTCATTAAAACCCTGCATATTGGAATAATCTATTGCTTTCTGTTCCAATACATTCGTTATATCTGTAACTGAGCCGTTAGATAGGAGATACCGCAACACATCTTTTTTACCATAGGCAGCAGCATAATGAAGTGCAGTATTGCCGGCAGCATCCTGTTTATCAATCGTTGCACCACTATCTAAAAGCTGTTTGACCAAAGACAGATAACCCATTTTTGTAGCTGTATGCAGTAATGTTTCTCCAGCATAATGAGGCTCAAAACCCAGAATAAAGATACGTCGCCCTGTCCGTTCGATCAGCTTTTCTAAATATTTACCGTCCTTTCCATCAAATGAATCTACGGGACGAGCATAATCCGCAGAGAGGCCTCTTTCTAAAAATATAGCAAGAAGCTCTTTTTGATTGCTGTTACAAACATACCACACAGGAGAAATTCCTTCGGCAGATTCGGCAAAAATATCGCTCCCCTGCTCCAATAACTTTTGAGCAAGAATACGATTCCCATTTTTTACAGCGAGGAGCAAAGGCCCTTCGCTTAAATCATTCAGGATATTGACAGATGCACCGTTATCCAACAACATATTGACAATAGGAATGGAGCCCAAAGATACCGCCAAATTTAAGGCCGTATTGCCCTCCTTGTCGGTAATGTCTACACGAGCACCATTTTCAACGAACAATTGTACCACTGGCGGATATTTTGCCTGCACAGCCAATAGTAACGGTGATTCAGCACTATTATTCAATGCGTTTACATCTAAACCTTGTGCGATCAGCTTTTCAGCCATTTCATGTTGCCCGGTGCGAGCTGTAATATGGAGCAAGCTATTTCCCAAAAAGTCGTTGATCATAATATTGGCATTATTTTCCAATAGATAGACCGCTGTTTGTTTTTGCTTTTGTAACAGGGCAAAATATAATGGAGTTTCCCCCCGATGATCCTCGTAGTCCACTATGGCTCCAGCCTGAACCAACTTCCTCACCAGATCCAAATAACCTCGATGTGCAGCATAATGCAATGCTGTTCGTCCCATTTCATCGGTGTAAGATACATCGACTTGATTTTTCTCTAGTAATATTTCCGCTATTTTACGTTTTCCGCTTTCACACGCAATTATAAATGACTGAGACATAAAGATTTTTTTCTGTTTTTATTGTTTTAATAACCATTCTACTGTCTTTACCTTGATATTTTCCTCCATGGCATAATCAACGGCCTTTTTGTCCATTATATTTTCCAATTGGGGATCGATGCCTTTACCTACAAGATATTTTGCTTTTTTATAAAGGTCTCGGGCCCTAGTTTCATCGTAATTGAGATTCACCTGGCAAATCTTATGCAAAAGCGTGTTACCCTCGTTATCTGCATAATTGTGATCTAGATATCCTTTGTCCATAATTTCTTGTACAACTAGGACCGATTTTTCTGCTAGCCAATCTACACCTGTTTTTTCTTTCTGATACCAAACTGAGGCGGCTGTCAGATCTGCACCGTGTTCCAAAAGCAAGATCAGAACGCTCAAATTAGTTGCACTATCGGTATGCATCATGCGAAGAAACGCATTGAGCAGATTTTCCCCCTGTTTGTTGACGCTATGAAAATCTGGCTTTCCATATTTGAGAAGAGACACCAGCAAATCTGGATTAGAATGCCTTACTGCCGCATAATAAAAGGCACTTTCCCCGTGCCAATCTTTTAAGCCTGGGTCTGCTCCTGCGTCCAGTAATCTAATCACAATGTCAGTTTTCAATGTGTCAACAGCCATATGCAGGGCTGTTTTTTGTTCAACATTGCCAATATTAGGATCTAGACCTTCAACTAATAGCCAGTCTACTAGCTCGTTAATACGCTCATTGGGCTGCATCCGAAGACTACAAACTTTAAAAAGCAATGTTTGTCCATACTGATCCATCCGTTGCAAGTCGGCACCCGACTCAAAAATAAGTTTTGCGAAAGGAATAGCTACATTCTCCTGTAATGCATATTCCAATAAAGTAATACCGCCTACTTCTTCGTTAATATCATCAATCAGTGCTAAATAGCTTTTCATCCAAATTAAATGGGCTTCAAGCTGCACTTCGGATGCAATCTGAGGTTTGAATAGCGTATTAATAACGGATGTGCTAAAGCGATCGTAATCGTATAGATCAGTTGAGATTAGTCCTTTTTTTACAAAATGATCCAAGATTCCATACTGTTGAGCTGTAATCAATTGGTTCACTACACTATTCAATTCGTAATCATGAAAGTCAATTCTACTGTTCGCAGCGGCAACAATCTGCTCCATCTCCGCGATTTCACCTTTACGTGAAAATTCAGTAAGCCTTTTTAATTCGTTATTTGTCATTTTTTGCTTTTGTTAATCGAAAGAAAATAAATCAGCATGGTTAAATGAAAAACGATTTAACTAGGAAAATAGTATGCATTCCATTTCATAGAAACAACAGAACCACCCTAAGCCTGTAAGAATATAAAAAAGTCACTCCATTTTCAGTCGTGACTTTTTTGTTTTTTAATAATTGTTCTTATTTGATACATTTGCACTGAATTGGGTAATGCTGAATAGCGTAAACCAGAAGTTTCGACTTCCCTGGTATATTTATTTGTCAAGTAGCTATCCTTTATACCGAGCTGTATTATTACATTATAATGAATAACTTTTTAGAACTCAATAAGCATAAATTCTTCTTCGCATTCAAGATAATATCGTTAAGTTTTACCCTACTCTTTGTTATCCTTCCCATGGCAATTTCTATTGCGAATGGAAATTATCCTACTTGGACTCTTTTCATCAGCGTTTTTCTGTTAGCGTCCGTTATATTCCCTCTTTTGTTAGTCGGAATGACTTACTTGGCCTGGCTGAATAAAATATGGGTTAAGAAGAAAGTACTTAATATACAGCCATTCGATGAATTGGATCGGATAGGATTTGCTACAGCCTATATTAATGAAAAATCGAAATGGAATTTAACCGAAGAAATCAAAGAGATTGTAATTGATGGTTATCGTATACAGTTCAATGTAATCATGGGATTTCCGAGTAATATTGAATTTAGGGCTTTAGTTAAGTATCCAATACTAGGAAAAGAACGATTTACGGCTTTCGTGGCAAGTTCCAAGCAGGATAACATATATTTAGACATTGATTCATTAATTAAAGTTTACCCGCCTAAAAAGGTCGACAATTTGACGATCGAACAATTAAAAGCTGAACTGATACAATTTGCACAGGTAATGCGGCTTGAAAATTTTGAACCTTTGGATAGGACGTAAAACAACTAGGTCATATGCTTTTGACTACGCTGGTAATAAATCTCCATTGAATTTTTTGAGAGGCAATATGCTTTTCAAAGGCACTAAATTGGTAACAACTTTAAATAAAAAAAGCGACTCTTTTGAAGTCGCTTTGTGTAGCCCGTAGGGGAATCGAACCCCTGTTTCAAGAATGAAAATCTTGCGTCCTAACCCCTAGACGAACGGGCCATATCGTTTTCGATGATGCAAATATAGAAGCTTTTTCAAAAAGCACAAAAAAAAAGTGCTGTCTGTGTGCTAATTCATTGAAATTGAGAAAAATTATTTTTTTAAAGGACCTATTCTACAGCGTATGCGAGCATATATTCATTGAACTTCTCGTAATGTACATCATAAATATGTTTGTCTTGATCACTGTCGAGTTCAAGTTTTAATATGCCTTGTGTTTGATATTCGAATGGTTGTATGCTCATGTTATGCAGAAATGAGACACCTGCATTGCCTTGAAGTTTATAAATCGCTTCTTTGGCGCACCAACAAGCATATAGCTGCTCATAGCGGCTATCATCCTGAGCGATGAATGCAAGCTCTGTAGGTTTTAGAAACTTATGTTGGATGCGCTCTACTTTTGTTTTGATGATTTCCATGTCGATACCAACCTCACCTTTCGTACTGATCATTGCTGCAGCGTAATCAAAGGAGTGTGAAAGTGATATTTTTTGGGGGAAATTAGCCAGATAAGGCTTGCCATTTGCATCCGAAGGACATTCTATATAGCGGGATGTATTCAATAAGGTTCGCAACAGCACACGTGTGGCAAGCCAGTGCAACCGTCTTTTCCCCTTATTGAACGATCCTAATTTTGCTTTTTCACGTTCATCCAATTGAAGTTTCGACAATAAATCGTCGTCCGATTCCTCAATTCGCCAAATTGCAAATTTGGTTTGGTTATCAATTTCACGTAGATACACTAGACTCATACCCAAATTTAAAAAACAAATCGCAGATTTTTGTTTTGAAAAATGAAGTAAAATTAGTGGGAGAACTGTATTTTTGAATTTGTATAGCATTGCCTGATGCTTTTGCTATTTTGATACACATGATTTTATCTGATAAAAGAATTCTCGAAGAGATTGAAAATGGCAGCATTGTCATTCAACCATTTGATCGTAAGTGTTTGGGCACAAATTCTTACGATGTGCATTTGGGGAAATATCTGGCAACGTATGCAGACCGTGTACTGGATGCCAAGAAACACAATGAAATTCAGCATTTTGAAATACCGGAAGAAGGTTTTGTATTGGAACCCAATACCCTTTATTTAGGCGTTACGCAAGAATACACCGAAACGCATAAGCATGTTCCTTTTTTAGAGGGCAAATCGAGTACTGGTCGCTTAGGGATAGATATCCATGCAACTGCAGGGAAGGGTGACGTCGGTTTCTGTAATACCTGGACCTTGGAAATTTCGGTTGCCCAACCTGTTCGGGTTTACGCGGGAATGCCTATTGGACAATTGATCTATTTTGCTGTAGAAGGCGATATCGAGACATTTTATAATACCAAAGGTAACGCAAAATACAATGGCAAGACCATCCGCCCGGTGGAATCCATGATGTGGAAGAATAATTTCTGATGCGGAATATGGGATGGATTATTTTAGGGACTCTATTGATTGTTCTCATCAGTGGAGTACTCTATTATTTTGTTCATCCAATGTTTGGTGGAAATTTCAAAGGAGCTCGACTGGAGCGGATGAAACAGTCACCAAATTTTAAAAATGGTATTTTTCATAATCTCGAAGTAACGCCGTCGTTGAAAGGCGATGTCAATATGGCCTCTTTGCTGTGGGATTTCCTTTTCAACAAAAATCCCCACCTGAAGCCGATCAAAGTATTGCCTGCTATGGAATGCGATTTAGCACATCTTCCCGCAGATGACGTTCTGATTTGGTTTGGTCACTCCTCCTACCTGTTGAAGTTAGATGGGAAATTAATATTGGTTGATCCGGTGTTCAGCAAAAATGCTTCTCCTATCCCAGGGAGCAATAAAGCATTTAAGATGTCTGTCGACTATGCGACGATGGTTTTTCCGAAAATTGACTATTTGTTTATCTCTCATGATCATTACGATCATCTGGACTATGAGACTGTTTTGAAATTGAGGGATAAAGTCGGTCGGGTGATTTGTGGTCTTGGCGTGGGGGCGCATTTTGAATCTTGGGGATATAAGGCGGATCAGATCATCGAGGGTGATTGGTACGACCAGATAAAACTGGCGCCCGATTTTCAGGTAACCTTCACACCCGCAAGGCACTTTTCGGGACGAAGATTTACACGGAATAATACCTTGTGGACATCCTTTGTGCTAAAAACTTCCCAGTACACTATTTTCTTAGGTGGAGACAGCGGATATGGTAAGCACTTCAAAAAGATAGGTGACCAGTTCGGTCCATTTGATTTAGCAATCTTGGAAAATGGCCAGTATAACGATGCCTGGCATTATATCCATTCCTTACCTGACGAATGGGCTGCTGAAACGAAGGATCTGAAAGCTCAAGCTATTTTGCCCGTTCATTCTTCTAAGTTCGCGTTGGCTATGCACGACTGGAGAGAGCCAATGGAGAAATTTTACGAGACAGCGAACAAAGAACAGATCACTCTCCTTACGCCAAAAATAGGGGAAATGATCCATTTTAATAGATTAGATACAGTATACGCGCCTTGGTGGCGTGATGTCAACTAAAGATCTATTTATTTTTTTCCTCAATCCATAAAGACATATATTTTGTGCTCTGCATCGTGTGGTGCAACAATATCTGACTAATAAAGTTTTGTTGGCGGTGCCTGTCAATCTGCGCTTTTAACAAAGATAGATTCGTCATAAAGTCAGCCTGATACTTTCGTTTTTCATAACGCTCGTTGATAATACGGATACCATGTTCTTGGGCTGTTTTCCAAAGATCTTCGTTTTCGTAAAGCTCGACAGTCTTTCGGCAGAAAGTTTCGGGATTGTCTTCGATAAACCCATTCCAGTCCAAATTACCCTTCATGGCTTCTGCTCCAACTGTCGTGGTAACAGATGGTGTGCCGGTTTGCATGGCGTCGATAAACTTTCCTTTTACGCCGGCACCAAATTGAATTGGAGCGACCAGTACACGGTAGTTTTCCATGGTAAGGCGAGCAGATTCCGCCCGTCCCTTGATCAGGAAATTCTCTTTAGAGTTGTTTAACTGAAGTACTTTTTGGGTTGCATAGGCACCATAAATGTGCAATTCTACTTTGGGAAGCATCTTCCGTAATTGGGGCCAGATTTGTGTTTTTAGATATTGAACCGTATGCCAGTTCGGCTCATGGATAAAATTTCCGATAAATAATAAGTTCTTCCGCTCTTCAAAGGGCTTCCATTGATTAATTTCAGTAGAACTGATCTCATTTTCCAGGAAAGGGAGGTAATAGAGGATGTCGGGTGAAATTCGAAATTCTTCGATAAGAATCTTCATTTCGGATTCGGAGATAATCAAGGAGAGGTCACTTCGCAGAATAGAGGCAATTTCCCGTTTAGCGGTGTCTGTAAATAACTCTTGAAAGGAGAAATCACCTTTATTTTTGACGGATGCCTGTCTCGCCTGGCGTAAAAAATGCAAGTCTTCCGTGTCGAGTATGCGGAGTGCATGGGGACAATACTGTGCGACACGCCAACCATATTGTTCTTCTACCATAAAACGATCGAAAACAACAATATCGGGCTTTAGTTGAGTAATAAAATCGTCAAAGCTATCGCTATTGAGCACAATTGCTTGCTCATGCACACCAAGAGATTGCAAAGGGGCACTATAAGGTGACTTCGCAGCAGCCGAAGCAAATGTAATGTGATAAGAGCGGGTCGTGAACGTTTCAATTAATTGCATCATGCGAAAGCCCGCTGCTGAAGATGTTGGCTCTGGCCACACAAGTCCGATGAACAAAACCTTTTTCTCTTTCATGCAGGAAAATTACTGATTAATGTGAAAAGAATTGACGAAAAATTAACAATTAGTCATTTTCAAACGATTAGCTTTATTTTAGTGTTTATACTATATTTAAAGGTTATTCATCATTAAACGATCATATGGCCAAAACTATTGCCCAGCGGATTCGACATTTTTCGCCAAAGACTTATTGGAAGGAATTAATAGCTGTTTTGGTTATCTTATTGGCCTTCGTATTTTTTAGAAATGAGCGGAAGGAGCTTGCGGCAATTATTCCGCAGTTGCGCGCAGCCAACTTAACCTGGGTTTCGGTAGGCGTTGGAATTACCATCGTCTATATTGTGCTTCAGGGATTGATGTATGTGCAGAGTTTTAAAGCGATCGGCCTTTCTATTAATCTGAGAATCGCCATTGATCTTTTCCTGAAGAGAAATTTACTCAGCGTGTTTCTACCTGCGGGCGGGATTAGTTCTTTGGCATATACAACAACGGAGTTGCGGAAAAGAAATTTGAATACAACGCAAATTCACCAAGCAGGGGCGCTGTATGGCTATGTCGGACTACTGACGGTCTTTATGATTGGTGTACCTGTTATATTGTATACGATCTGGCATAATAAAAATTTTGGTGATGCCTGGATCTCATTGGTGGTTTTGGGACTGCTCCTGGCTGCCGTATTTTGGCTTGTTTGGTCTTTTCGAACACACAAAGGCATTTATCGTTGGGTCGAATTAAAGTTTCCTGCTGTAGCCTCTAACATCGATGAAATATTTTCAGGGGAAGTCAAGCTAAAATATTTGTTGGGTACCATGTTGGCGTCCATGGTCGTCGAATGTTGCGGTATTGCCCATGCTTTTGTTAGTATGTATGCTCTTGGTTTGGACCACTCCTTCGAGGCTGCGGCTATTGCCTATACTGTTTCGGTCGTATTGATGATTGTTTCTCCTTTTCTACGGGGCCTTGGGGCTGTAGAGCTGACCATGCTGTATATTTTTAAAGCGTACGGCTACTCGCAGGCAGAAGGATTGGGCATTACAATTCTCTATCGGGCATTCGAATTTTGGCTTCCATTACTCTTGGGAATCCTTGCCTTTGCATGGCGTGGTAAGCAATTGCTGGCACGTATTGGACCGGCGTTGCTTATATTTTTCTTAGGCGTGGTAAATCTTGTTTCCGTATTGACACCACCATTGGCTGATCGTATGAAACTTGATCGTTTTTATTTACCGCTAGAAGCAATTCATGCTTCTAAATTTATGGTATTGGTTTTGGGCTTAGGACTATTGGTTACTTCAGCCTACTTGATTAAAGGTTTCCGTATTGCGTTCTGGATCGCCGTGGTGTTTAGTGCCTTGTCGCTGTTTGGACATGTGTTTAAGGCATTGGACTATGAAGAGGCATCGGTTGCTTTATTGACCTTGATTTTATTGGCAATGAGCTATAAGCAATATCGCATCAAGAGTAATATTCGCTGGGTAAGAATTGGGTTTATCACATTTTTTGTCGCGCTGATAGCGATATGCCTGTTTGATGTGTTGAGTTTTTACTTCATTGATAAGCAACATTTCGGGCTAGACTTTACATGGGGACAATCAATATATCATACGGCACGGAGTTTTCTGTTGTTTGCAGACGATGAATTGATGCCCCAAACAGCTTTTGGTCAGGAATTCCTACGCATTACTCAAGTGCTTGGGCTTTTTTGCTGGTTCCTCTTGATATATGCCCTCGCACGACCCCGTCTCATTGATGGTGAAGATTCCAGTAAATCTGAAATCGACCGTGCGGAACAATTATTGCTCGAATTTGGGCAGTCTCCGATGGATTTTTTTAAACTGGGAAAAGATAAGAGCCTATTTTTTTCGGAAATATCGGAAGGGTTTACGGCGTATCGCCTGGCTAACGAATTTGCTATTGTATTAGACGAACCTGTGTGTGAACAGGGAGATAAGGAAGAGTTGGTTCAGGAATTTGATGCATACTGTTATGCAAATGGATTAAAAGCTGTTTATTATCGTGTGGATGAGAATAGCTTGGTTCATTTTTCTTCCCTGCGCAAACAAAAGATTACCATTGGGCAGGAGGCAGTACTCGAGCTAGATACATTTAAGCTAGAGGGGAAAGACCGTAAGTCTTTGCGTAATGGCCTTAATGCAATTCAAAAGAAAGGTTTCACCACGGAAGTGTTGAAAGCACCTCAGAAGAAAGAGGTTATTGATGAATTGAAGGTAATCTCCGATGAGTGGTTGCGAGCGTTTGAGAAAAAAGAAATGGTTTTTTCTCAAGGCATGTTTGATGAAAATGAGCTTATTTCACAGGATATTATTGTGCTGAAAAATGAAGCAAACCATATCGTTGCCTTTCTGAATATTATTCCCGATTATGCGAAAGATGAATGCACTTATGATATGATCCGGAAATCTCTTGAAGCTCCGGGCGGAAGCATGGATGCCTTGATCGTTGAGCTCATCGCGTATGCTAAAACTCAAAAATATGTCTACTTAAATTTGGGAATGGTACCAATGACAGGTTTTGGTGCGACCGATAGTCCTGCAGAAAAGATTATGAAATTTGCTTCAACGCGGTTGGGCAACTTTAAACATTATCATAGCCTGCGCGACTTTAAAGAGAAGTATGCGACTTTTTGGGAAAATAAATACCTTATATTTGATAACGATTTTGATCTCTTACAACTTCCGGTAGCAATGGTCAAAGTGATGAAACCGAATGAATAGCTTCGTGTAGATCTCATACAGATGAAAAAATTAGCCACTTTATTTATAATTGGTAGCATAGCATTTCACGCTTTTGCTCAACAACGTTTAATTGACATGAAATACTGGAATAATAAGGCGGCGCTCCCCCTGGTTCTCTATCTGAGTGGAGATGGAGGATTCAATTCGTTCTCAAATAAGCTCTGTGAGCTGATTGCTGGAGCAGGATATACGGTGGCAGCTATCGATTCTAAAAGCTATTTCTGGAAGAAGAAAAGCCCGAATGAGATAGCAGGAGATATTTCTAATACCTTGAAGACTTTGCTATCCTCACGGCAGAATATGCGTCTTTTCGTCGTTGGGTATTCATTTGGAGCAGATGCGGTCCCTTTTATTATTAACCGCTTGGATCCAGTTGTTAAAAAAAATGTAAAGAGCGTTGTGCTTTTGGAACCATCCGTGTCTACAGATCTGGAGATCCATATAGCTGATATTTTAGGCCGTAGTAATACAAAGCGAAGTCTTGATGTCATTTCTGAAATCAATCGCATGGATGGAGTCAAAACGGGCGTCATTCTCGGTGACGACGAAGCCGATTTTCCTGTACAAAAAATAACACTTAAGAATTTTACAAAAAAATACCTCTCCGGGGGCCATCATTTTAGTGGGAATGCAGACCAGGTAGCGAAGAATACAGTCGCACTTTTCTAATCGGGCGGGGTTGTTGTCTGCTAGCTTTCCTTTATGGTGGTTATACAGTCGCGATAGACCTTTTCCCGTGTTAAGATCGGTGAAAGCTTTAATTCGATTCATATTTCTTGTCCTACATCAAGTGAATTAAATAAAGAAGATCTTAATTTTGATTTAGAATTTAAATAGACAATTATGGAATTAGGAATAGGAATGTTTGGTGACTCGAGGATAGATCCTGTTACAGGTCAGATCCAGGCGCCACAAGATCGAATGAAAGAAATCATTGAAGAGATTAAGCTTATGGATCAAGTAGGCTTAGATTTCTATGGAATAGGGGAGCATCACCGTGCAGATTATGCTGTTGCAGCACCCGAAATTATCTTGGCTGCAGCTTCTACAGTTACCAAAAATATTAAGTTGGGTAGCGCGGTCTCGGTATTAAGTTCTGCCGATCCCGTCAAATTATTCCAGGATTTTGCTACGGTCGATCTTTTATCCGATGGACGGGCTGAACTGATGGCCGGAAGAGGTTCTTTCATTGAGTCCTTTCCCTTATTTGGTTATGATCTGAAAGATTATTCCGAATTATTTGAGGAAAAACTTGAACTTTTGTTACGTTTAAACAAGCAAAATCCGATCACTTGGCGTGGTAAATTTAGAGCGCCGCTAATCAATCAAGAAGTCTTCCCACGGCCTAAAAATGGATCACTGCCAATTTGGGTTGCCGTAGGTGGTACGACCTCTTCAGTTATCCGTGCGGGAAAACTTGGTTTACCAGTCATGTTTGCTATCATCGGGGGTATGTACGAAAGCTTCGACCACTTATTTGATATGTACCGCCAAGCTTATGAAGATAATGGGCATGATATGGCTAATTTTCAAGTTGGCGTGCACATGCATGCGTTCTTTGGTGACAATAGTACCCAAATAGCCGATTATTATTATCCTGTTTACTCTTCTCAAATGGATCGCATAGGGGCGAGCCGCGGATGGCCTTCGTATCAGCGTACACAATATGACTTTGGCCGTTCTTCAAGGGGGCACCTCATTGTTGGGGATGCTAATTATGCTGTAGATAAAATCTTGCAAATACAGGAGAAATTCGGATTGACACGTTTCTCTGCACATATGGATGTTGGGGCTCCTGGGCATAAAGAAATGCTCCGTTCTATAGAGATCTATGGCGAAAAAATAGCGCCTGAAATTCGAAAAGCTTTACATAAAGATGCCTAAAGAGCGATTATCATTTTTTTAACGCTGAGATATTCGCTACCTTTGTGGCGTAAATCATTTTGAGAGTAAGATGCTTGGATTAAAGTTGTTGACAGATCCGCGATGGGCAAACATCGCAGAAGGAAATTTAGAAGAAATTTTGACTGATCATGCCTGGTGTGAACAGAAGGCTGCTTCGAATGCAATATCATTAATCACAAACAACTCAGAACACGAAGATTTAGTGCATGAACTGACAGCAATTGCCATCGAAGAGATGGAACATTTTAAGATGGTTATTGATATCATCAAAGAACGTGGCTATACCTTGGGGCGTGAACGGAAAGATGATTATGTTGGTCAATTGATGAAATTCTCTAAAAAAGACGGCAGTAGAAATATGGCTTTTATTGATCGTTTATTATTTGCGGCAATGATCGAAGCCCGTAGCTGCGAACGTTTTAGAGTGCTGTCGCAAAATATTCAGGATAAAGAGCTTGCGAAGTTTTACCATGATTTAATGGTATCCGAAGCAAATCATTATACAACATTTTTGAATTTTGCACGCAAATATACCGTAGACGTTGATGTAGAAAAGCGTTGGAAGGAGTGGTTGGATTTTGAAGGGAAGCTGATTCAGTCGTACGGAAGTAAAGAAGCCATTCATGGCTAATTGGATCTTGCTCCTACCTATTTTAAAACACATACATAACAGTTGTCCCGTTCTATTTCTTAGAACGGGATTTTTTGTCACTTATTTATTCTTATCTTTGTACCGTGATTGAAAAAAGTAAAATAATAGATATCAGGAGTTTGTCTTTGGATCAGATCAAAGATCAACTTACAGCGTTGGGGGAGCAGGGCTTTCGTGCGAAGCAGATTTATGAATGGCTCTGGGTAAAGTCCTGTGTGGATTTTGATCAGATGAGTAATTTAAGTAAATCCCTTCGTGAGAAGCTGAAAGCGAATTTTACGATCAATGCAGTTACAGTTAAAGAATCTCAGATCAGCTCAGATAAAACAATTAAAAGTAGTTTTTGGCTGTATGACAACAATATCATTGAAGGGGTGTTGATACCCGCTCCGGAACGAATGACAGCTTGTGTCAGCTCACAGGTGGGTTGTAGCTTGACCTGTAAGTTCTGTGCAACAGGCTATATGGACCGTAAAAGGAACCTCAATGCCGATGAGATCTACGATCAAGTCGTTCTGATCAGTAAGCAAGCTGAAGAGAACTACGGGCAGCCGCTCACAAATATCGTTTATATGGGGATGGGTGAGCCTTTGTTGAACTATGCCAATATGATGAAGTCGGTTGAACGCATTACGGCCGCCGATGGATTAAACATGGCCGCTAAGCGGATCACGGTTTCCACTGCCGGTATCGCAAAAATGATTAAAAAATTGGGAGATGATCAGGTGCGTTTTAATCTAGCACTTTCTTTGCACGCAGCAAATGATAAAAAGCGGAATGAAATTATGCCGATCAATGAGCAGAACTCACTAAAAGCTCTGGCAGAAGCCCTCAAATATTTTTATGCGAAGACAAAGAATCCAATCACATTTGAATATATTGTCTTTAACAATTTCAATGACGAATTGGAGGATGCAAAAGAACTTGCCAAGTTCTGTAAACACGTTCCTTGTAAGGTCAACCTGATTGAGTATAATCCTATCGCACTGGCAGATTTCCTAAATGCTGAAGCAGATAAAATCGAGGTATTCGCAAATTATCTAAAAAGTCAAGGTATCATTACGAATGTGCGACGTAGCCGTGGTAAAGATATTGATGCAGCCTGTGGGCAATTAGCAATCAAGGATGAAAAAAAGGAGGAATTCGAGGCATAATCTGGCGGAGAGTTCCTATCTTTAATAGGGGAATTAACCAGATGAAATCCGAATTAAATAAGCTTTTTGGCGATTTTCTAGCTATCTTTTTTCCAAGAGAATGTGGCTGTTGTGGCTGTGTGCTAAAATATCAGGAAAAGTTTATCTGTATAGCATGCGACTTCCACTTGCCTTATACTAACTTTCATGAATATTCAGATAATGATACGGCAAGACAGCTTTGGGGGAAAGCTCCAGTGGAAGAGGCCTGTTCTTTTTTATTCATGCAAAAGGATAGCCGTGTAGAGCACCTCATTTATCAGATTAAATACAATAATCAACCCTTTCTTGCGGAATATTTTGGCTATCTATACGGCTTAAAATTAATAGATGTAAAGGCCTATCAGGATATCGACTGTATTGTTCCTGTGCCGTTACACAGGAGCAAACTCCGAAAAAGAGGCTATAATCAATCCACTTACTTTGGAAGGGGGTTGTGTAGAGCGATGGAAATCCCACTGCGTGAAGATATTTTGGTAAGAAAGAAGGCGACAATTAGTCAAACAGGTAAGGGACGACTCGACCGTTACGAAAATGTAAGTGATATTTTCGATTGTCGGGCCACTGGGGTGCCGGCCAATGTACATATTCTATTGGTGGACGATGTGCTAACAACAGGCGCTACGATTGTTTCCGCGACATTAGCACTCTTAGATGCTATTGACTGTCGGATATCTATTGCCACTTTAGCGAGGGCCTAGACCAAATTTGCCCATAGCGTTTAGATTTATTTGGTAACACGCTCAATAAAAATGAAAAGGTCAAAACTAACGCAATACGGTGTTTACTACCGTCTGTTCACATAGTTTAGCAAATAGGCAAACCCGGCCATACCTATTCCGATTGTGTCTGCAAATAAATCCCACCAATCTCCACTGCGATAAGTAAAAATATAAAGTTGAAGCAATTCTGTCAGTCCGGCAAATAAAAATCCGAGGATAGAAACGATGAAGATGGGTAGCCAACGGGTTGGTTTACCGCTGAATTGCTGGATCACACCATTGTATAACAACGTACAGAAAACAAAAAACATACCGCAATGAACTAATTTATCCATACCCGGATAGGCGGGAACTGCGTCAAAATTATTGCCGGGGAGCGTGCATAAAATAATAACTATTATGGCCCAGATAAAAGACCACTTATAGTCTAATAAGATTTTAATCATGGCGTTAAATATCTAAAAATTTCCTGATAGAAATAAAAATATTATGAATTTAAAAATTATTCATCTGTAAATCAGCTTTTTAATAAAATTGTCTTGTCTTGTATGGTACTATGTATTGCATGGTACCATAAAATACATATATCTTTGTATTGTTATGATAGCTGAAAATACACAAATCCAAATGAGGAAGGGGATACTTGAATATTGTATCCTATCCATAATTTCTCGAGGAGAAATTTATGCCTCCGATATTATCAGCGAACTGAAGAAAGCTCAATTATTGGTTGTGGAAGGAACCTTATATCCGCTTTTAACACGTCTAAAAAACAATGGCCTGTTAAGCTATATATGGAAGGAGTCGACTTCAGGTCCGCCTAGAAAATATTATGAAATTACCCAAGAAGGGTTAGAAGTCCTTTTGCGACTAGATGTTACCTGGAATGAGCTTGTGTTTGCCGTAAACACGTCATTGGTGGGTAGAAACAATGATTCAACTAAACCAGTCAAAGATAACAACGATGAATAAGACAATAATTATCAACATAAATAGTATCGTCTTCCATATTGAAGAGGATGCTTATGAGGTGCTTCGCTCCTACATGATTGATATAAAGAAGCACTTTGGACAATCAGAAGATAGTAAGGAGATTTTAGAGGACATCGAAAATCGGATTTCAGAAATGTTTACTGAAAAGATTCAGGCCGGCAGTAAAGAAGTTCTTAATATGGATGATGTTAATGCCGTGATTGGGCAGATGGGGAGCGTTAGCGATTTTGAATCTGAAGATCAGAATGGTTACGGGGCTTTTCAGCGTCAGCCGAATGCAGATGGGTTTAAAGTAGGGAAGAAGCTGATGCGCGACCCTGATGACAAAGTTTTCAGTGGAGTATGTAGCGGACTGGGACATTTTTTTGGCATTGAGGCCAAATGGGTACGTTTACTCTTTGCTTTATTTGTTGTGATCGGTGGATCGGGCGTATTGGTCTATGTCATCCTATGGATCGTCATGCCGCTCGCTGTAACTCGTGCAGATAAGATGGAAATGCGTGGGGAGGCACCGAATATTCAGAACTTCAAACGTTCTTTCGATGAAGAAATGAGCGGGGTAAAGGATTCGTTTTCGAGGGGAATGGACCGTACAGGTGATAGTGTTACTAAATTATTGCAGGTCTTTGTGAAGGTCATCGGCGTGTTCTTTGTTATTATTGTTGGGTTGACGCTCATCGGGTTGATTATTGGACTTATCTTCTTTGCACTGGCTATTGTGAACGTAATTCCTGACGTCATGGACGATTCTGGTCCTTTTTATCTCATGAATCCGAGCGATGTACCTTTTGCTTTGATAGCGGGTTTCTTGGCCATTTTTATCCCTTTTGCCGGATTGTTCTATTTGCTTCTCCGCGTTCTCTTCGAGAAAAAGCCAATGAACAATTATTTAACTACCATTTTGTTTTTGGTTTGGTTGGCATCAATAGGTGCTATTATCTACTACGCTACATCGGTAGCGAAGGAGTTCAAAGAGTCCAGTACGATTGTTGAAGAGAAACCGCTGCAAAAACAAGCTGCTTATTACTTAAATGAAAATGATATTCGGGTAATTCGTTTAAAAAATGGCGTAAAAAGCGGTTTGGGTATAAGAAACGAAAACCTCTCTACTTATCTGAGACGTAATATTCGTATCCGTGTCGAACGTATCGATTCTCTACAGGAACCTTATGTACGTTATGAGTATTCGGCTAAAGGAAATTCCTATAAAGTTGCAACAGACAGAGCAGGTAAAATTAATTATGCGTTGAGACAAGATAGTACGTCATTAACATTTGACAATGCCTTCCAGTTGAATGAAGGTGAACTCTATCGGGATCAAGAGGTCAATATTACCTTGTTTCTCCCAGTAGGCACCAAATTGATCATCAATGATAATCTTAAAGATAAATTAAGAGATATTTCATTCTACGAATGTCGGGATCGTTATCGGGAAGATCTAGGGGATGTAAAAGATGTTGAGTTTGTGGTCACTTCACTCGGTTTGAAATGTGCATTGCCACCCAAAAAGTCAGATGACAGTGACGAAGCAGATGCTGAAGGCAATGAAGTAATCGCAAATGATACGTCTGTTGTCATCCGCAGAGATACCATTATCAATGTCAAAAAAGATGGTGTGACCATAGAGACAAAAAAGAAATAACATAAACCATGTCTTCCGCCTGAAGGCGGAAGACAAATTATTGAAGCTGTAACCAATCGAAAGTTATTACTTACTCTCGTGTAATAAGCGCTTTAATACCACCAAAAATAAATGCTATTGCACCTATTTATAAACGAATGAAAAGATATTTTTACCTCTTACTCTTAAATTTTTTGATAGTTACATTTGCCCATGCACAAGTAAAAATTACCGGTAAAGTGCAGTCGGCAGACAATTCCGCTTTGCCTTTGGCAACTGTATATCTAACGAAATCGAATACCACTGTTATTTTGAAAGCGGTGGTTACGGACGAAAATGGAGAATACGAATTTTCGGATGTGCGTGCCGGAAACTATCGTATTGACGTCAAAATGGTTGGATATACGGCCAATAAGAGCAACGTTTTTGATATCAGTAAATCAGATTATAAGGTCCCAACGATCCTGCTGAACACGGACACACGAAAATTGCAGGAGGTCGCCGTAGAGGGTAAGCGGCCGATGGTTGAGAGCAAGCCTGGTAAACTGGTTTTAAATGTGGAAAACTCTCCCTTGGCCGCAGGGAATAATGCCTTAGATATTGTACAGCGCGCTCCTGGTGTGAGTTTAGATAACAATAATAATCTACAGTTGATGGGTCAATCGGGTGTTTCAGTCACCATCGATGGGCGGCAGACCTATATGTCGGGTGAACAGTTGGTGAATTTTTTGAAGAGTACGGATGGCAACCAGATTAAGTCCGTCGAAGTTATCACTACCCGGGCAGCAAAAGATGATGCGGAGGGGGCCGTAGGGACTATAAATATCGTGCTCAAGAAAAATCGGATGGAAGGTTTTAACGGAACCTTTAACATGACGGCAGGTAGAGGAGAAAAATTTAGGGGGAATAGCTCTTTATCCTTAAACTATAAAAAGAACAACACGACAGTATTTGGATCGTATGCATATTCGGATGAGAAAAGTCACCGGAAGCTCCTGCTTGACCGTGTTATTCAGAATAAAGGGGAAAAGACCTATTTTAAACAAAGGTCGATATTGGATGAAAAAGAACAAAACCATTCCTATCGCTTCGGTGTTGAGCAAAGGACATCAGCCAGAAATACGTTAACCGTGCAGTTTAATGGTTCGAATAATATCGAATACAATGATAACGATAGTAAGACCAATGTCGGAAAGTCTTTTACAACATTGGATTCGCTTTTGATTTCGACATCGCAATTCAAAGAGTTATTTGATCGGTACTCTGCTAATTTAAACAATGAGTTTAGAATTGATTCCAATGGGAGAAAACTTACCCTTGATCTGGATTGGAGTAAATTCAAAAGCAGTAAGCGCGTGGGGTATAATAATCAATATTTTGATGGTCAGATGAATGCGATTACTCCTGAGGAGATCCAACGGAGTAGAATGCCGATCGGAATCGATATCTATGTCGCCAAACTGGATTATGAACAACCGCTATCTAAGGTCTCCAAGCTTGAGATGGGGGCTAAATATTCTAATGTGACGTCGGATAACGACTTAACCTTTGAAGATTTTTTGGACAATACTTGGATGAATAACACAAAGCGTACAAATCATTTTGTGTATAAGGAACAGATCGCAGCTGGATATATAGACTATAATAATACGATAGGAAAATGGGGGCTGAAGATCGGAGCGAGAGGAGAATATACATTTTCTGACGGAAACTCATTGACCTTAAATAAGCAGGTGAAGCGGAACTACTTTAAACTTTTTCCGAATGCAAATCTGACATATACCCTCGATGAGAATCACATCCTTTCCCTAGGATATGCAAGGAAAATCACCCGTCCTAATTACCGACAGTTGAATCCTTTTGATTATTTCATTGATAAACTAACCTTCGAACGTGGCAATCCTTATCTGAATCCGCAATTCTCCAATGAATTCACCCTAAATTATACGTTAATACAACGTTATAATGTGACATTGGGTATTAACGATGTGCGGGATGCGATTGTAGAGAGTATGGGGCAAGATTCGGTACTGAAACAGACTTGGGTTATACGTGAAAATTTAGGTAAGAATTTGACAGCTTATCTGAATCTGAACATTCCGATTACGGTAACCAAAATTTGGAGCATGAATAACAATATTACGGGCATCCATTTTAACTTTAATGGCATGGTGGGCGGTCATCCACTTAAAAGGAAATCATTTCTTTTGCAAGCGACATCGATGCACAATTTAAAGTTGGCGAAAAGTCTGTCGGCTAATGTGAATTTGAGGTATTTCTCTCCTTTCAAATATAATGTATACGATATGAGGGCCCGTTGGGATATGGAGGTTGGAGCGACAAAGACATTTAAGGATCAACGTAGTTCTTTGAAGCTGGCTGTGAGTGATTTGTTTAATACAGGGAATCAGAATCTGAAAACTAATTTTGGAGATTTTGACTCCAGTATCAGGCAATACCAAGATCGTCGTGTGGTTCGATTAACCTATTCGTATAAATTTGGAAATTTAAAAAATAACTATCGTAAGAAAGATACGAGTAACGAGGAAAAGGAAAGAGCACAATAGCTACTGACCATTATGTCGTTTCAAAAGGCCGTAGGAATATTTTTGCTTACGGCTTTTTATTTAGTCATTGATGACTAGCTCGGTAGGTAATACACGCGTTTCAAATTCTGTAATCGGATATTTGGCTTCTATTAATTTGATAAGAAGTTCCGTAGCGATTTTCCCCATTTCGAAAGCAGGTTGTCTTATGGCGGTTACTTTAGATGAGAATAGTTCGACAACATTAGAGTTTGTAAATCCGGCAATAGCAATATCGTTACAGGCTTCAAAATTTCTTTTTTTCACGACATGAAGATATCCTGTAGTTAACTTATCGCCAGAAATAAAAATAGCATCAAAACCAAGCCGGATAAGCTCTTCAATTGCACTTTCGATCTCTTCCAAATGTAGCCCTCCATATTGACAATATTTAACCAAATCTGGATCGAAATCAATATGATTAGCCATCAGAGCCTTTTTATAGCCAATTAATCTGTCCTTCGTTATAGACAACGATTTAGAGTTTGTAAGATGTGCAATTTTCTTATTTCCAAGTTTTATGAGGTGCTGGGTGGCATCATAGGCTCCTTGCTGATTGTTTACGATGACTTTGTATGTGTCGAACTGTTGTGGAATCCGATCAAAAAATACAATTGGAAATCCACGTTCTTTTAATTGGTGGAGATAAGAAATATCTTCGGTTTCTGAGGACAAGGCAATTAATAACCCATCTATGCCTCTGGATGTAAGATACTCGACATTCAGCCTTTCCCTTTCCGAAGACTCATGTGTCTGTGAAATGATGATATGAAAATTCTTGTCATAGGCAATAGATTCGACACCGTTTATGACTTGGGAAAAAAAATTATTGGCTATTTCGCTGACAATGATACCAATGGAGTGGCTTCGACGCTCCTTTAAACTCCTTGCAATGGGATTCGCACGATAATTGATTTTTTCGGCATATTCCAATACAATCTTTTTTGTTTCAGGACTTATTTCATAACTATCTCTTAATGCTCTGGAAATGGTGGACGTTGATAAGTTAAGTGCTTTAGCAATATCTTTGATTGTATAGTTTTCGAATCTCATAATTGGCAAAATAGAACCTAATATTAATCAAAAAAAATTACAAAACCTAATTCGCTCCCCTGTGCAAACGTTGCCGGCAACGTTTGCATAATTTTATTACTGATACTTGCATCAACAAGTGAAATATACTTTGTAAACTTGGTTATATGATAACCAGTTAAATTTCCCTGCATTTCCTGCAAGAGTGATTTAATCATTTTAATTAAATACCTAAAAATATGAGTAAAGCCTTAGTAATATCTACTGCTATTTGTGCTTCGTTATTCACATTAAATGTACACGCTCAAACCAGAAAAGTCCAAGGAACTGTCGTTGATAGCGATCAAAAAGGACTAATGGGGGTAAGTGTAACGGTGTCGGGGACTAAATTTGTCGCTGTGACGGACAAGAATGGAAAGTTTAATATCGAGATTCCCGGTAAAAACCAAGAGCTCCAATTTACGTATGTTGGGTTCCAGACTCGCAGGGTAAAACTTTCGGCAGATCAGGCAGTGATCCGTGTTGTTCTAGAAGAACAATCTAATGCTTTGGAAGAGGTAACTGTTAATATCGGATATGGAACTGTTAAGAAAAAAGATTTGACAGGAGCTGTAACTTCGGTAGGTGCAGAGACAATTTCCAAAGCTCCAGTATCTTCAGCTCTTGAGGCGATTGCGGGAAGAATGGCTGGGATTCAAATTTCTTCTACAGAAGGATCCCCAGATGCAGAAATGAAGGTCCGCGTCCGTGGCGGAGGCTCCGTTACAGGAGATAATGCCCCTTTATATATCGTGGATGGTTTTCCGATGTCTTCGATATCAGATATCGCGCCAGCAGATATTGAATCCATCGATGTGTTAAAAGATGCATCTTCGGCAGCAATATACGGCTCTCGGGGAGCAAATGGGGTTGTTATCGTAACCACCAAAAGTGCAAAGTCAGGAAAAACATCAATTAGTTATAGCGCTTTTGGCGGAATTCGAAATTTGGCAAAAAAGCTCGATGTATTGTCTCCCTACGATTATGTAACCTGGCAGTACGAACAGGCATTGTTGCAAAATAAACTGGATACTTATGTCAAATACTTTGGTAATTTTCAAGATATTGACCTCTATAAAGACGTGCCTTCAAATGATTGGCAAGAGCTTATATTTGGAAGGACTGGTAATACTTTTAACCAAAATTTCAATTTGTCAGGGGGGAGTGATAAGACGAAATATTCAATTTCTCATTCCTTTGTGAGAGATAAAGCGATTATGGAAATGTCTGGCTTTCGGAGACAAAATGTCAATTTTAAACTAAACCATAAACCATCAAAGAATACTTCCATAGATTTGGGGGCGCGATTTTCGGATGTTCGCATTTCAGGTGGAGGCATGAATGAACAGAACGAAGCCTCTTCATCAGATTCCCGTTTAAAATTCGCCATGATTTATCCTCCCTTTCCTGTTGGGGGCCTAACAAATAGTGATGAAACCGATGATGAATTCAATCTGTATAATCCGTTAGAGTCCTTGGTCGATAATGATCAGTTACAGCGAAGGAGGACCTATAACCTAAATGCCGCATTTAGTTGGGACATTATTAAAAATCTACGATTCAGGACTGAATTTGGCTTTGATGATTATCATAACTATAATGATCGGTTTTATGGTCCAACGACGTATTATGTGCGTAATATTCCCGCTGCTTTAGATCAAAATAAGCCAGCTCTTATCTCATTGAATACGTCGACTCAGGGGATACGCTCCACAAATACATTAAACTATAACTTTCAAGATTTCCTTCCTAAAGGACATAGTTTAAGTGTGCTGGTTGGCCAGGAATATTTGTTTACACAAAAAACGTTAAATACCAATACGACACACGGCTTTCCGAACAGTTTTAAACTGGATGATACCCGAAAATTAACGCCGCAAGGTGCATCGAGTACGATAAACAATTACATGTTTGCTGACGAAAAATTACTTTCATTTTTTGGCCGGGTAAATTATGATCTTAACTCGAAGTATTTATTTAATGCAACTTTCCGGGCAGATGGTTCCTCCAAGTTCTCTGCAGACAATTATTGGGGGTATTTCCCATCCATGGCAGCTGCCTGGCGGATCTCATCAGAGCGATTTATGGACAAGACGCAATCTTGGCTTGATGACTTAAAACTTAGAGCAAGCTTGGGTACCTCGGGAAATAATAATATTCCATTAGAGCAGATATATCCAATATTTTCAGTTAAGAACACAGAATGGGTCAATGGGTATAATAATTATTGGGCTACGTCAAAAACGATGTCTAATCCGGATTTGAAATGGGAAACGACCATTTCAAAGAATATAGGTTTGGACTTTACTTTATTCAAGAAAAAGCTATCGGGAACGGTCGATGTGTATAAAAATAAAACAAAAGATCTCTTGATTCTTTTCCCAATTGCCGGATCAGGTTATGATGATCAATATCGAAATTTAGGTGAAACCCAAAATAAAGGGATAGAGCTTACTCTAAACTGGTCCGCAATAAATAAGAAGAACTTTGATCTCAATTTTAGTGGCAATATTAGTTTCAATCAAACGAAAGTTAATTCTTTGGGAACCTTGACATCGATTCCAATGGCTTCGGGTTGGGCTTCAACGGAAATTGGAACGGATTACGTTGTAGAGACTGGTGGGCGGGTTGGAAAAATGTATGGTTACGTGAGTGACGGGCGCTATGAAGTTTCTGATTTTACAGGCTATGATGCAGCATCAAAAAAATGGATTTTAAAAGATGGCGTAGCTGATGCCTCTACTGTCGTTGGCACCATAAGACCGGGAACAATGAAATTAAAAGATCTAGTTGGTGATGATCATAAAATCGATGCAAGTGATCAGACGATTATTGGAGATGCAAATCCACTACATACCGGTGGATTTTCAATCAATACACGTATCTATAACTTTGATATGACAGCATTATTTAACTGGAGCTATGGTAACGATATCTACAATGCCAATAAGATTGAATATACATCTACGAGCAAGTATAATAACCGCAATATGCTCACGGTAATGGAAGAAGGGCAACGTTGGACGAACTTACTGCCCGATGGAACGATCAGTAATGACCCTAACCAATTGGCCGATATGAATAAAAATACGAGTCTCTGGTCTCCGCTTACAAGTAAATTTGTATTCAGCGATTGGGCTGTGGAGGATGGCTCCTTTTTGCGCTTGGGAACTGTTACAATAGGTTATACGCTGCCTAAAGCGTTTACTGATAGGTTGAAAATCCGGAACTTTAGAGTATATATTTCCGGATATAATCTCGCGGTTTGGACCAATTATAGTGGCTTTGATCCCGAGGTATCTACACGGAGAAAGACCAACCTCACGCCGGGGGTGGATTATTCGGCTTATCCGAAAAGCAGAACTTTCGTAGCAGGTCTTAATTTAAACTTCTAGTCTTATGAAAAAAACACTATTGCATATAACCTTGGCTTTATTATTTGCAGGAACCGTATCATCTTGTAATAAAATATTGGAAGCACCGTCTAAATCTGCATTGGATGAGTCGGTTATATTTTCTAACCAAGATCTCGCGGAAGGGGCTGTTGCAGGAATTATTCAATCTTTTGGTGAAACAAACTCCTATCGGGGTAGATATTTGGTCTTCTATGGTATCAACACAGATGCAGAGGTCAATAATAGTCTGAAGAATCCTGGCGACGAAAAATCACGATTGTCAAATTATAATACTAACGTGAATAATACCCAAATGAATACCGATAACAATGCCTGGGCTAAATTTTATGAAGGTATTGAGCGGGCTAACTTAGCGATTAGGGGCCTGCGTAGTTATGGGAATATTGAGCAGCGCCCGGAGATGGCTTATATTCTAGGCGAAATCCTGACTTTGAGGGCTGTGGTATATAATGATCTGGTTAAAGCATGGGGTGATGTGCCTGCTCGCTTTGAACCATTGAGTACAGCGTCAATCTATATCGAGCGTAGCGATCGTGATGTAATTTACAAGCAGTTGCTGGCCGATCTGGAGGAAGCTCAAAACTATCTGCCTTGGCCGAACCAAAGTGCAAAGACATCCAATGTTGAACATATCAATAAAGCGTTTGCTAAGGGCTTGCGTGCTCGTTTGGCTTTGTCTGCCGGAGGTTATTCTCAACGAGCAGATGGGGTTCGTAAAAGTAATGATCCTGAATTGGAGTCGAAAAAGATGTATGAGCTGGCAAAAAAAGAATGTTTGGATATCATCAATAGTGGCGCCGCAAAGCTTCTCGGTTTTGAAGAAGTTTTTAAGACACTATGCCAAGAGAAAGGACAGGCTGGATTAGAATCACTATGGGAAATTCCCTTTAGTGAAGGTCGTGGTCGCGTTATATTTGATCTGGGTGTCAAGCACACCACAACAGATAAGTATACTGGCCAAAATAAGGGCGGAACAAATGGGCCTAATCCAATTATGTTCTACGAATTTGAGAAAGAAGATGTACGGCGGGATGTGAGTTGTGTGCCTTACGAATGGACGGGCGGGGTGCAGGTACCAACAAATCTCGGTAAATGGTATTTTGGAAAATATCGCTATGAGTGGATGTCGAGGGTGGTTACTTCGACCAATGATGATGGTTTGAATTGGATGTATATGCGCTATGCTGATGTTCTTTTAATGGCAGCAGAGGCAATAAATGAATTGGATGGCCCAAATGCTGCGGCACCTTATTTTAAAATGATCCGCGAACGGGCTTATCCAAACAATCCGGAGAAAGTAACGGCTTATATGCAGCAAATCACCACAAGTAAGGATGTTTTCTTTCATGCCCTCGTCAACGAACGTGCATTGGAGTTTACGGGAGAAATGTTGCGTAAGGGTGATTTGATCCGCTGGAATCTTCTAGGGGTCAAGTTGGCTGAAGCTAAACAAAAGTTACAGCAGCTGGAGAATAGACAGGGTAAATATGCGGCATTGCCTGCCAATATCTACTACAAGACAGCAGCTGATGGTGAAAAAGTGGAAATATATGGCTTAAATTTTGGCGACACAGATGCAGTGGGCGCTGCGGCAGGATATACTTCCTCAAAAAAATGGACGATGGTAGCAAGTAGTGATCAGGCAACCTTCTGGGATGCTTTATACCTCCGCGATCCCAATACACAGCAATTTTGGCCTATTTGGCAGTATTTTTTGGATAATAGCAACGGTAAGTTGAATAATAATGGTTTTAGTTTTCAATAGAAAATAAGCATACGAATGAAAAGAATCAATATAATGCTATATCTCGGTCTTGGACTTATATTCGCAAATATAAGCTGTTCTGACGACCGAATAAGGGAACTAACAGAACTGACAACAGATCGTTATTTTTCTCCTACAGGAGTGAGTGCTCGAATAATTAATCAAACAGGAGTTCAATTGACCTGGAAGAAAAATGCCACAGCGAAAGGTTATACAATAGAACTGTTTGCTAATGGAGAACTAAATTTTGAGGGTAGCCCTGTCAAGAAAATTGAAGGTATTACAAATGATCAGATTCCCTATACGATTATTGGGTTGGATGGAGCAACGAATTATTCTGCCCGTATCAAGGCTATAGGAGTTGAAGTGGCTGATTCCAAATGGAGTACCATTACCTTTAAGACCAACGAAGAACAGATTATGAAGCCTGTCAGTCCGGAGGGAATCCAGGCAACTTCTGTTCGTCTGAATTGGGCCGCAGGTGAAGAGGTAACAACGATAACCCTTAACCCTGGGAATATTGTCCATCCCGTGACCCCGCAAGAAATTGCAGCGGGCGAAGCAACAGTCACTGGTCTGGTAGGAGAAACAGCCTACACCGCGACACTATTGAAAGCAAACAAGATCCGTGGATCAGTCACATTCACAACATTGATAGATTTGGGGGATGCAGTTGTTGTACAGCCCACAGACGACCTCGCCGCTGTAATCGGAACCGCCAAAGCGGGGGATGTACTTGCCTTAATGCCAGGAACCTATTCACTTGCTGCAGATATACTGATCGATAAAGCGATATCCATCAAAGGTGCAAAACCGGCCGATCGTCCGTTGGTAAAATCTGCTTATTTTAATTTGGATAAGGGCGCATCACTGTCATTAAAAGATCTTATGCTTGATGGAGAAAATAAGTCGGGCGGAAACTGTTTCATTACATTGCAGGCAGGCGCTTTCGGAAATATTCGTTTGGAAGATAGCAAATTGATAAATTATCCGAAAGGACTCGTGTATGGCAGTTTTAATGCATCGATAGAAACATTTATCGTTAACAATAATACCTTCGATAACTTTGTTGGTAATGGAAATGAGTTTATCGATTTTAGAAATGCTATTGCGAAAAACTTTGAATTTACCAATAATACCGTTTCTAATGCCGTCTTGAACCGGGAATTTATCAGAATGGATGCTGGAGGATCTACCGCTTATCCGGCTATTACAAGTATGATCAAAGTGAACAACAATACCTTTTATAATGTTATACAAGATGCTGCTAAGCGTTTCTTCTATGTGCGTTTAGCGAAGAATGAAATTACGTTCTCCAAAAATTTAATTGTGAAGTCACTGGCAATGACAGCTAATCAGTCTGCAACTAATCTGGTCGAGCGCAAAAGTAATAATTACTTCGATGCGGTAAACTTCTATAACAGTTCTGCCTCCGGGGTGAAAAATGATGCCATCGCTAATGGCTATACACTACTGGATCCCGGATTCAAGGACGCTCTCAAAGGAGACTTTACACTAACAAACCAAACATTAAAAGATAATGGTATTGGTGATCCAAGATGGGGTCAATAGTATTTTTTATGTTATTACTGCACGCCTTCTGCTTAATTAAGAAGGCGTGTGTCTTTTTATAAGTTCAATGAAAAAAATTAGTATACTTATTTTGGGCTTTGTGATGGTAATTTCCCTTCTTGCTTTACAGCAGGATCAAACTCTCACAATTTATATCATTGGCGATTCAACAGCTGCAAATAAGGACAAGCGCAATTTTCCAGAAACTGGTTGGGGAATGGCTTTTGCAAAGATGTTTAATCAACAAGTGAAGGTAGATAATCGCGCATTAAATGGCCGCAGTTCTAAATCCTTTAAACAAGATATGGATAAGGCCGGGGGCATTGTTAATCATTGGGAACCTATTTTTGAAAACCTCCGTCGCGGAGATTATGTTTTTATCCAGTTTGGACATAATGACGAAAAGGTCGATAAACCCAATGTTGGAACTTCGTTGGGAGAGTTTGAACGGAATTTGACTTTTTATATCAATCAGACAAAGGAGAAAGGGGCAATCCCAGTTCTTTTGACACCAATAGCACGACGTAAATTTGATAATGGCGTTCTGATCATGACCCATGGACAATATCCGGCTGTTATCCGCAGGATTGCCCGAGATATGCAAATACCTTGTATTGACATGGAAGATCAGACAACAGTACTTATCAGGTCTTACGGAGAAGATGGAAGTAAGAAATTATTTTTGCATGTAGACAGTGGCGATATGAATTATCCACAGGGAAAGAAAGATGATACCCATTTGAATACCTTTGGAGCCAATGAAGTGGCGGGGCTAGTTGCCAAGGGGATTCGCGAATTGCAATTACCTATTCAGAAAAATTTGATTGTGAAGTAACTATAGCGTGCTACAATGAAAGCGAACTGAAGGTTATTTCTAGCCAATAAAATCTGACAATTTCAGAAAAAAAGCGACATCGATTATTTCGATGTCGCTTTTTGATATCAGCCGTATACTAGAAAATGTATTTCGTACTTAAGAAATTTGATTCATTTTCACTCACGATTTCATTTAATAATTTCTTGTTTTCCTCTGTGAATTTTGTAGCCACTAGAGAACGTATAGAGAATGACCGTAAAGCATCAACTACTGACAAGGTTCCTTCAGCACTGTCCTTTCTGCCTGTAAAAGGGAAAGTATCTGGGCCGCGTTGGCATTGACAATTGATGTTTACGCGGCTCACTTGATTGACCAGTGGATCAATAAGCGAAGAAACAACAGCTGCGTTATTACTGAAAATACTTACTTGTTGTCCGTGCGAAGATCCGATTAGGTACTCGATAGGTTCTTCAAGGTCATCAAAAGGAACGACAGGAATAACAGGACCGAATTGTTCCTCCCGGTAAAGTTTCATCTGTGAATTGACAGGGTAGACAATTGCCGGGTAGAAAAATGATTCTGCAACTTGACCACCATTCTCATTGACGACTTTTGCACCATATGCTTTTGCATCTTCAATGCATTCAGTCAGATAGGCCGGTTTATTGACTTCAGGAAGCGGGGTCAATGATACACCCTTTTCCCAAGGCATTCCATATTTCAATTTTGCGACTTCAGCAGAGAGACGTTTTAGGAACTCTTGCGCCAAGCTGCGATGCACATAGATAATTTTTAATGCGGTACATCGCTGGCCATTGAAAGAAAGTGATCCCAATACGGTTTCAGAAACTGCGAGGTTCAAATCTGCATCTTTTGTAATAATTGCTGCGTTTTTTGCGTCCAAGCCAAGAATAGCGCGAAGGCGATTCACTTTTGGATGCAATTTTTTAAGTTCATCAGCAACGCGGCTTGAACCGATTAACGTCAAGACATTGATCTTTCCTGATTGCATTAAGCTAGGTACAATCTTATTGCCACGGCCATAGATTGTATTGACAACACCCTTAGGGAAGCTGGTTCTAAAAGCTTCTAATAAAGGATAATGTAATAAAGTACCATGTTTAGGTGGTTTGAATAACATGGTATTCCCCATGATCAACGCTGGAATCAATGTTGTGAATGTCTCATTCAATGGGTAGTTGAATGGTCCCATACAAAGGACTACGCCTAATGGAGATCTTCTGATTTGGGCGACGATACCTTGTTCGATTTGAAAACGTGAAGAATCGCGGTCTATATCTTTCAATGCATCGATCGTTGCATAGATGTATTCTACAGTACGATCAAACTCTTTTACGGAGTCTGCGTAGGATTTGCCAATTTCCCACATAATAAGCTTGACAACAATGTCCTTTTTGGCAATCATCTTTTGTGTGAAATTTTCGACACAGGTAATACGATCGGCAACGCTCATTGTCGGCCATTCTCCACGGCCATTGTCGTATGCTTTTACAGCAGCTTCCAAGGCTTCCATGGACTCTTTTTCAGTACAAACAGGAAAGCTACCGATGCGCTTACGTTTCAAGCCATCCTTAGTCTTCACACAGATTGGTGAAAAAACCTCGTTTACTTGACCCGTCCAAGAAATCATTTCTCCATTGGAAAGGAACTCTCTTTGATCGACCTGTTCGTCTAGTGTAAATTCTGCGGGAATGTCTTGCTCCTCGTAGAAAATACTTTCTAAGTTTAAGCTCATTGTTTTTAAAAATGGTTTAGATTGATATTTATAAAGATATTGCTAATATACTATAAATTTTGCAATATATGTTAGTTTTTTATTAAAATAAGTTTAGGTACTAGTGTTTTCATTACAACCCATGCAATTAAATATGCTATGGCGCAGAAAGAAAAGATAATGAAATATCCTGCCTCTTCTCCTTTGAAGCCCATAAAGACCAGCTGAGTTTCTTTTGCAAAATCAAATAACCAGCCGGACGTTTTGTTGATGATAAAGGCTCCTACCCCCCCGGCAAGTCCTCCGATTCCTGTAACAGTCGCAATGGCACGTTTGGGAAAAGAATCACCAATAGTGGAAAAAATATTCGCAGACCAAGATTGGTGTGCAGCTCCGGCAAAACCGATCAAAATGACAGGTATCCAATAGGAAATATGACCTAGGGGTTGGGCGAGAAGTACAACCAAGGGTACAAAGGCAAATAACAACATTGCTTTCATACGGCCCTCATAAGCATTCATTCCTTTTTTGTCAACAAAATAGGTTGGTAGCCATCCGCCATAAATAGACAACATGGTAATGCCATATAAAACAAAGATAGCCAACTGCCCTTCGGTATCTGATGATTTGATATCGTATACAGCAGAGAGATAGGCCGGCATCCAAAATAAGAAGAACCACCAAACACCATCAGTCATGAATTTACCAAATACGAAAGCCCATGTTTGCTTGTATTTTAAACATTCCGATATGGTAGTTCGCGGTTGTTTGGTTACTTCGGTCTGTTCTGTTTCATGATCATCTTGATGAATGTAAGCCAATTCAGCAGCATTTACTTTCGGGTTTTCGTGTGGCTTTTTATAAAGAAAAATCCAAAAGCCCATCCAGACAAATCCTAGAGCACCGATAATGATAAAGGACATCTCCCAGCCCCAGTGTGCTGCGATGACAGGAATGGTCAATGGGGCGGCTAATGCGCCAATGGTTGCTCCTGAATTGAAAATACTGGTAGATAGGGCACGGTCTTTCTTTGGGAAATACTCTGCCGTAGCCTTAATCGCGGCAGGGAAGTTACCGGCCTCGCCGACAGCTAGAACGAAGCGGGCAAAAATAAATAGATTGACGCTAACACTCATGACTAAACCCACGTTGTTAACATGAGAAATTGCCTCTTTTGCCCCTTCGAAACCAACAAACCATTCACCGGCAACGATACCTGAAGTGGCTATACCACAGAATGCATGTAATATCGCGCCAATCGACCAGATTCCGATCGCCCATAAAAAGCCTTTTTTGGTATCCATCCAATCTACAAAGCGACCTGCAAAAAGCATACTGATGGCATAAAAGATCGAAAATAAAGCTGTGATGTTGCCATAGTCCGTATTTGTCCAATGAAATTCAGGACTTATAAAATCCTTCCAAGTTAAGGATAGCACCTGACGATCCAGGTAATTGATGGTAGTAGCAAAAAATAGTAGCGAGCATATCACCCAACGGTAATTACCCTTTTTCTCCGTGTTTATCATAATGGGTTTATAGTTATTTTTAGTGTACGTGTCTGTTTTGTATGCCAATAATATTCCCCTTCAAATGTTTGCCTTCTATGCAGTATCGAAAGGGGAATGGTTACCGTGCCTTTGAGACAAAGTCAAGAGCCTTTTTGGTGTTCTCGAATAAATTGCTTGTGTCTTTGGGGTCAATTAACTTACTGCCCATACCTACGGCACATACACCTGATTTGAACCATGTTTTTAGATTTTCCATTTCGATCTCTACGCCCCCCGTCGGCATAAATTTCTGACCTTTAAAGAGATCTCGTATCGACGACATAAATGCCGGTCCCAGAATGTTTGCAGGAAACAATTTTATAAGCGCTGCCTCTTGCTGCTGCGCAGTATAGATTTCTGTGGGTGTCATGCAGCCCGGGATCCATAGCTTATGTTGTTCATGCACAAGTGAACCGACCAGAGGGTTTACAATGGGAGAAACAATAAAGTCCGCCCCAATTTGTAGAAATTGTTGGGCTTCGTCAACTGACTTGATGGTGCCAATACCTAAATAAAGATCAGGCATTTCACGGTCTCTGGTGTCAATTAAGCTTTCAAAAACACTCAATGCTTCGGGGCCTCGATTTGTAAATTCAAAAACACGTATACCTGCCTGGTATAGGGTTCGCAGAATCTCGATACTTTCTGCATTATCGTGATGGAAGAACAAAGGAAGTGTCCCTTGCTCAATAATTTTATCTAATACAATCTCTTTCAAATTCATGCTATCATTCTATTTTTTATGTCTTCCACAGTACTTGTTGTTGCATCGCTGGCGATGAATAATTTATCGAACGCTGCGAGCGTTGCAAACTCTAGGGTTTCTTTTGGAGAAAGGTTGGAGTATAATCCATAAATCAAGCCTGCCATAAAGCAATCTCCACTACCGACTTTATCCAAAATTTCTTCGGAAGTATATTCTGTTGATTTAATTAAACTGTCTTTGTCAAACAGGGTGGTGTAATACTTGATTCCCTTGCTTCTATAGTCAAAACGAAAGGTATTGGCCACATATTGACAAACCGGATTCGCGGAAATAATTTCCTTGCTTGTGCGATCGGCCTGTGCCAGTAGATCTTCTTCCTGATATCCAAAAGAAGAAGTTAAGAACTGTTCTTCTAGTTGGGTTCCGAGCATTTGATGAGCAGCCCATATATTGCCCATAATTAAATTGCAATACTGCGCAATTTCGGGCATAATCTCCTTCGGTTCCTTTCCATATTTCCACAGCTTAGCGCGGTAATTAAGGTCCAATGATACGAAGATTGACTTCTCTTGTGCTTTTTTTACAGCTTCCAGACATAGATCTGCAATATCTTGGCTAATTGCGGGACAGATGGCTGAAAAATGAAACCATTTGACATCGGCAAAAATTTCTTCCCAGTCAATGCTGCCCACTTTAAGGTTTGCAAAAGACGAGTTCGCACGATCATAAATAACACCTGCATTTTTTAGATCTTTTCCTTTTGGGAGATAGTAAATACCTAACCTCTCGCCAGTCCACTGCATTGCTGATGTGTCTATATTTCTGCGCTGCAGATAGCTATCAATCCCTTCACAGATCGTATTTTTGGGAATTGCAGATAGATAGGATGACGGTACATTCCACAGCGCTAATGCTGTAGCTACATTCAGCTCCGCCCCGCCGATGTAGAAAGGCAGCTGATGTTGTTCAATCCAATTCTGTTCGATGTCGGGACAGATCCGCAACAACAATTCTCCAAAGCTTAAAACTTTCCCCTGCATGTTCATTAAAATTCAAAATATTCTTTTGCGTTATTATAGCTGATATCCTGTATGATTTTTCCTACCCATTGAATATCATTTGGTATTTCCCCATTCTCGATATCTTCTCCAAAGATGTCACAAATTAATCTTCGGAAATATTCATGTCTTGGAAATGAAAGGAAGCTTCTAGAATCTGTCAACATACCAACGAGACGGCTCAATAAACCCATATTTGAAAGCGTATTTAGCTGCTTTGTCATACCATCTTTTTGGTCTAGAAACCACCAAGCCGAGCCAAACTGAATTTTTCCCTTGATTGAGCCATCATTGAAATTCCCGATCATAGTGGCAATAAGTTCATTGTCGGCAGGATTGAGATTATATAAGATGGTCTTGGTTAGCTTATCTTGATCGTCTAATTTATTCAAAAATTTTGACAATGCACGTGCCTGGCTAAAATCTCCGATCGAGTCCCAACCTGTATCGGGCCCAATCAAACGATGCATACGGGCATTGTTATTACGCAATGCTCCTAAGTGATATTGTTGAACCCAGCCTTTTTCATGATCCCATTCTGCAAAATAAATAAGCATAGCGGATTTGAATTTTAGATTTTCGGTCAAGGAGATTTCCTTTTTTGTTCTAATCTTTTCAAAGATTGTCACGATTTCCTGTTCGGTATAATCTTCTGCATAGATTTGTTCCAATCCGTGATCTGATACTTTGCATCCGTTGGCAGCAAAGAAATCATGTCTTGCTTTTAACGCATTTAAATAATCTCCAAGGCTATGGATCTGCATGTCGCTGACCGCTTCGAGTTTATCGATATATTGATTCAATGCAATGATATCATCCGAGTTCATCGCTTTATCCGGACGAAATGCGGGAAGCATCTTGAACGATTCTTTTTCCTTTGCGAATTGTTGGTGAAATTCCAGGCTATCGATAGGATCGTCAGTGGTACAAACGACTTCAACATTCATCATTTTAAGCAGGCCACGTACGGAATAGTTGTCCTGGCTTAATTTGGAAGCCGTATCAGCATATATTTTAGAAGCTGTTTTTGGAGAAAGTAGGTCGGTGATCCCAAAATAGCGTTGTAGTTCTAAGTGTGTCCAATGGTAAAGTGGATTGCGAAGGGTATAAGGAACAGTTTCTGCCCATTTCGCAAATTTTTCCTCATCTGATGCATGCCCTGTAATAAAATGCTCATTGATACCATTGGCTCGCATGGCCCGCCATTTGTAATGATCACCATGTAACCACACCTGACTAATATTGTCAAATTTTACATCATTTGCGATCTGCTCCGGAATCAGATGATTATGATAATCAATGATGGGCAGGTGTTTTGAATAATTGTGATACAGATCGATAGCTGTATTGGTGTTCAATAAAAAATTGTCGTCTAAAAAAGTTTTCATACTCTATGCTGATTTATAAGCTTACACCTCTTTTCCAAGGTATAAAATCATCCTGATTTAATAAAACTGCTTTGGGAGTTATTTCTCCACTCGCAGCCTTGATACAATATTCTAATATATCTTCACCCATATTTTGGATGGATTTCTCTCCGTCGATAATAGCGCCAGTATTGATATCGATAATGTCTGCCATTTTGGTTGCTAGGACATTGTTCGTCGCTACTTTGATCACTGGGCATATCGGGTTACCAGTGGGCGTACCTAAACCCGTCGTGAACAAAATAAGTGTTGCGCCTGCGGCAGCTTTCCCTGTGGTCGCTTCTACATCATTTCCTGGCGTGCAAACGAGGTTAAGCCCAGGCTTCGTTGCTTCTTCTGTGTAGTCCAAAACATCAACAACAGGGGAGGTTCCGCCTTTTTTTGCTGCTCCATTGCTTTTTATCGCATCCGTAATAAGTCCATCACGAATATTTCCTGGAGATGGATTCATGTAGAACCCAGAACCGACAGCTTCCGCGGCATTACTATAGGCGGTCATCAGGTCAATGAATTTATTGGCAGCTTTAGGGTCGATTGTACGGTCTATTAAGTTTTGCTCGGCACCACACAATTCTGGAAATTCAGCTAAAAGTACTTTTCCGCCTAGAGCAACCAAAAGATCGGCGGTATAACCAACCGCAGGATTGGCGGAGATCCCACTGAATCCATCACTGCCACCGCATTTTACACCCAAGGTTAATTTGCTCAATGGTACGGGTTGCCGCCCTAGTTTGTTAATTTTTGTCAGCCCGATAAAAGTTTGTAGTATCGCTTCTTTCAGCAGTTGCTCCTCACTTTTTGATTGTTGCTGTTCAAATAAGTACAAGGGTTTGTCAAATCCCGGATTACGCAGTTTGATGTCATTGACGAGATCGTTCAGCTGCAGATTTTGGCAACCCAGACTCAATACCGTAATACCTGCGACATTGGGATGGTCAGCATAGGCGGCAAGTAGCTTACTCAATATGGCTGCATCTTGTCGGATTCCGCCACAACCACCCTGATGATTCAAAAATTTGATCCCATCTACGTTTCTGAATACACGATCCGATTGCTCCGTAATTGTATTTAGCTGCCCAAGTGAGGATAGGTCTAGCGTTTCACCCTTTTCATAGGCTTTTAACAGCTGATGGGTGAAGTTCTTGTATTTTCCAGTGACTGAATAGCCAAGCTCATTGTATAATGCCTCTTTGATAACATCAAGATTTCTGTTTTCGCAGAAAACGGTTGGGATAAATAACCAGTAATTTGCGGTGCCGACACGGCCGTCCGGACGGATGTAACCATTGAAAGTTCTTCCTTCAAACTTTGCAACATCAGGCTTTTCCCAGTGGTAATGTGAAGGCCTGAAATGGTAAGGTTCGGCTGCATGTTTAGTGTTGTCGGTATTCATGATGCTTCCCTGTGGAATATCAAATTGCGCTTTTCCTACGAGAACACCATACATATAGATTTCGTCACCAAAGTGCATATCCTGCATAAAAAATTTATGCTTGGCCGGAATATCTTCCTGTAGTATATAATGTGCACCCTCAAACGAAATGGCATCACCTTTTTTGAGATCTTGTAAGGCGACTAAAACATTGTCTTTAGGATGTATCTTTAATACGTTGTTTTTCATCTTTAGTGCTATTTATACCGTTTTATTGTCAGGAAACGATGAGATTTCGAGGGCCTTTAATGCCCCTTTTTCAATGATCTGTTGCAATTTTTGGTTCACTGTTTCTTCAAAATGAGGAAACTCCGTTAAATTGATCCCCCATAAGCCCGTATCTGAAAGCACGGTATGGACGAGTGTATCTGGATTGCACCAAGCGGTATGTAATATTGGTGCAGACTCATCCTGAAGTACAACTGTTCGTCCATGAATCAATTGCTCATACTGACCACCGTTCAGCTTGGATTTTAATAGATAGAGGTAAGCCGCAAATCCAAGCGCGAAGAGCTGTGGCGCTTTATTGTGCGTTGTATACCATTTTCTTAGCAGCGGTATATTGCGCATTGCCATTTTTGAGCTATAGTTTAAAGCGATGGATTCCCATTTGTGTTCCAGATATGGATTGGCAAAGCGGTCGATGACTTTGGATGAGAAATCGTTTATATCCGCAACAGAAATGCTGTCGCTTAAAATGGCGGGACCAATTTCGTCTTGCATTAAAAGACGTATAAATTGATTGAATGCTGTATTGTGCATCGCCTCCTTTACTGTTTCGAAGCCGGCAAGAAGGGCAAGGGCACAACTTAAGGAATGTGTTCCATTGAGGAGCCTTAATTTGATTTCCTTGTACTTTTCAATTGATGGAACCAACATGACATTCGGATCTGCCAATGCAAAGGAAAGGCGTTGTTGCACACGTTCTGAATTGGCTTCTATCGCCCATAAGCGAAAGGGTTCGGCCATCATCATCAATTGATCTTCGTAGCCCAATAAAGCGCAGGTTTTCGTGTATTCCGCTAAAGGCAATGCTCCGGGGACGATACGATCGACTAGCGTGTTACAAAAATCATTAGCGATATCAAGCCAGTCTATAAACTTTTCTGGGAGTTCATTCAGCTTAGCCAAGGCTGTGACGATTGATTTCAGTTTAGTTCCATTGTCGGGAATCAATTCGGTCGGGACGACGGTTAAGCCCTTATTTTTGTCCGCATTGAAGTAAACAAATCTCCGATAGAGGATCGCTAAAAGTTTTCCAGGAAAAGAAGCAGGGGGGGCGTCATTGATGGTGTCTTCGCTCATCACAATGCCAACTTCGGTCGTGTTGGAGAAAACAATTTCCAGATCCGGATTTTCAGCGCTTTTTAATATGTCTGACCAATGTTGGTTGGCTGCCAATACACGAGAAATCGAATTGTTGATTTCGTAATGTGAAATTTCTTCACCGTCTTCTACGCCTTTAATAGCTAGTGTGTATAGGTTGTCCTGTTGTTCGAAAGCATCAGCGCCGGACGAACTTGTTGACTTAACAACTAGGATTCTACCGCAAAACAAATTTTTTTGATTGGCTTTATTGACGAAATAATCTGGTAGGCCTCTGAGCAATACACCAGTGCCAAATTGAAGAATCTTTTCCGGATAAAGGAAGGAGGATTCTGTCGGCTTGCTGATGAGATCAGAAGTGATTGTATGTATAGTATGTCGTGTCAGTAACATCTGCTCGTTTTATTATTGAATTTTGTATTGTTTTTTCCATTTTGGATAGTCCTTTTGGATCAGCTTTTCCGGCCAGTTGCCGAACCAAGCATAGCCATTTCTACGCTCCTCTGAAACCTCCTCAAAGTTGTATTTGATTGTATTGTCCCGATCTCCAAACAATGGACGGTTGTCTTCGAGATTATAAAATCGCGCCCAAATCGTGGAAGTCCGATCAGCGACAAGCTGCCGTTGATATTTTCCAGTCACCCTATCTTGTATGCGGTCGAAACGGTAACCCTCAATATCATGCTGTTCGAACCATTGTATTGCATGTTCGATCGCTTGCTTAATTTCAGTGGTTGCAGGCTGTAGCATGAGAAAGCGAACGATGGAAACAGATTCACTAGTGCTCAATGAAGCTGGTTCAAACTTTCTTGCCTGAGCAGGTTGTAAAGTGTTCTGATCGTATTGCGCAGCCCAAATACTCCTTTTTCCGTCTTGTATGACCTGTGTTTTTAGGATACAGGTTATACCCTTTTCAACTGCTTTTTGCGCTTTTGACACAAATATGGGATTGATAGCCTCAAACCCCTCTCGCTTATTGGCTACTTTGTAAAGCACTAGTAATGCATTGATCATCGCATCATCGTTGTATGTTATCTCAGCTCTATAGTGTAATTTATTTGGGTAGTATTGTGGAAATCCGCCATTCTCATATTGAGCCGATAAAATATATGCAATCCCCTTTTCTGCAGCAGTCAAATATGCCTTATTTTTAGTGTCCTTAAAAGCCTTGATCAATTCAGTTATTTCCCGGGTTGTCGCACTGTTGTCGAGCGTAGCATGATCAATATCTGTTTTCTTGATCTGCTGTAGGCGCTCTTTCGTTAATGGAAGACTGTAATCAACGACACTTTTGTCTACCAACTGTTTGGGCCAGGCGCCATTTGACAACTGGTACTGAAGCATCTTTTCGGCCACTGAATTTTTGGTGGACGCAGTCTGCCCTGTACAGTAATTATGAAACACTGATACCGCGATGAAACTTAACATAATTATTTTTCTCATGGTCTCTAGTTGTTGATCTGTTTGAATAACCAGTGAACTAAATCATTCGCTGCAGTAAAGTTCTCATATTCCTTAGGTAGCTTTCTTCCATCGGTATATTCATTATATAACCAAGGGTCCCCAATGGCAAATACGGTACCTTTTCCATATTTTGCCGTAGCAATAATGGTATCACCATGGTCTTGAATCAATGCTTGGGCCGGAGCCTTCGCCTGTAATGTTGAAATTTCCTTGATGTATATTTGGGTTGCATTCGGAAAGATAGCATTCCCTTTTGGAATAGCAATTGCTCCTGTCTGAAAGTCATTTCCTTTCACCCGATTGCGACTATCCTCATTGAATGTGATGCCAAACTTCTGTGCAAGGGTATTGAATTTGTTGATTTCGCAGTTGCCACTATCATTTAAGAAAAGAACGAGTACACCGCCCTGTTTAACCCACTGTGAAATCTGTTGGGCGTCGGTTTCATTCATAAAATGGGGATGCTCAGTTTCTTTTTCTGTATCGGGGTCTACGATGATGTAGATATTAGATTTTGAGAGATTCTGTAATGTTGGTGCTGTTTTTAATGTGTTTAATTGACCACCATTTTTTTCAAATACCCTACCCAACAAGGAAAATCCGTTGTTGTCGTCACCATCCCAAAGATAGTGGTAGGGTTTAAGTTGTCCGGATGCAGTCTTTTTATATTCGTTGTTGAAATAATTGTCCAATGTAACAGTGCGTCTTTTTTTGCCCTTTTGTTCTTTCGCAAATTCAACTTCGGATGCTGCAAGGATAAAAGCACCGACTCCTTTGGGATCATTGGTAACGACTGGTTCGCTCATATAATACGCAAAGCTGCCATCGCGATAATTTTTCCCTCCCAAACCAGAAACTTGAACAGTCTTTGTAAGATTAACACGGTTTTCTCCAGCAGGGACGATGAATTCTTTTACAAGCCCTTGGTAGCCCCGATCTAGATTTTTCTGAAATGAAACCGGAATATAACCTTTGCGTAGTGATTTTGCCAATGCAAATACAAACATGCTTGAGGCCGAAGATTCTAAGTAATTCCCTTTTCTTGTTCCTAAATCCACGATGTCGTACCAAACACCGGTTTTGACATCTTGATACGTGATAATTGCGGATAACGTTCTGTTTAAGATGGCAAGGAGTTCTGGTCTTCGTGGATGCTCTTCTGGGAAATAGTCCAATACATCGACAAGTGCCATTACATACCAGCCCATACCCCTAGCCCAAAAGTGCGGCGATAAACCTGTTTTCGGGTTTGACCAGCGTTCCTTTCTTGATTCGTCCCAGCCATGATACAACAGACCAGTTTTCTTGTCACGGGCGTTTTTTTCCATGTAGCTAAACTGGTTGGCGATATCGTCAAAAGCAGCAGGAATATCCATTAGGCTTGCATATTCTGCGTAGAAAGGTTGTCCCATGTACAAACCATCTAGCCACATCTGGTAAGGATAAATTTTCTTATGCCAAAATCCACCTTCATGTGTACGAGGCTGCTTTTGAAGCTGTGCATATAATTGGTGGCAGGCCTTTAGATATTTTTCTTTACCGGTTACTTTGTAGAGCGTTAATAGTGCTGTTCCATTTTTGATATTGTCGATATTGAAGTCGTATGCATCATAGTTTTTAATGGAATCCGGAATGCTGAGATAAGCATCCATTCGCGATTGCATATAATTAAAATAGGTAGCGTTTGCCGTATTGCGCCATACATCTGTTAGGCCTTCAAAAATAACCCCCATATCGTATGACCATTTTGGAAATTTGTCGGTCCTGTTGAATAATGAATCAGGATAGAGCTGTTCAAGTACAGTGTTAGCCATCTGCTCAGAGAAAGGTTTTTGTTGTCCAAATCCTGAAAATGGAACAAATACTACAAGGTTTATAAGAATTAAAAATAGTTTTCTCATCGCGTTCCTAATTTTTGATCGTTAAGGATTTGTCTGTACTTCCGGCTATAAATTGACTGACCGTCTTGGCAGTCCTTGTGTTGGATTTCGATAAATTGATATTACTGCTTTTATCACCCGCAACCTCAATATACAGTTCGGGAGTGTCTAATGCTTGGATATTATCTAGATTTATCGCAGTGCTATTATTGATGGCGATCAGCGGATTATTTTTCGTTGTTTTTAATGTGATATTTTTCAGATTAACCCGAGAAGCTTCAATGATTTCAATACCATTACATGCTTCCAATGTTGCATTTTCTATCCATATATGCTGAATATGCATTTCAGGGAGACCACGTAAGAAAATTCCTTTTGAAGCTCCTTTCGCCACGATATTTTTGATATAGAAGTTTTTGAATTGCGGCGTTTCTTCCGTAACTGGAAGTGTAACTGTTTTTACTGGAGACCTCTTCTCTCCAGCCAAAGCGACCGGATCTACAGCCGCGTAATACATATCAAAAAGAATCGCTTCGCCTGGGATATCAACCATATTGATATTATTGATGAAGATGTTTTCTACAACTCCTCCACGACCTCTTGTTGTTTTGAAACGAAGTCCGATATCAGTTCCAATAAACGAACAGTCTTCCACCCAAATATTGCGGGCGCCACCGCTCATCTCGCTTCCGATTACAAATCCACCATGTGCATGATAAACAACATTATTGCGGATAATTACATTCTCGGTTGGCCTGCCACGGTCACGCCCAGCTTTATCACGGCCAGACTTAATACATATGCCGTCATCGCCAACATCAAATGTACAGTCTTCAATGAGGACATTTTTGCAAGACTCCACATCTACACCATCGCCATTTTGGCCATACCAGGGGTTACGAACCGAAAGCTTGCGTAAGGTTAGATCTTCACATAGCAAGGGGTGTATATTCCAGGCGGGAGAGTTTTGTATCGTTACTCCTTCCAACAATATTTTTTTACAGTTTGTAAATACCAAAAGATTTGGTCTTAAAAAATCTTTGACATCTTTGAAATTCTCAACTGTTGTGCCGGGACGAATAACCCCGGCTTTCTTTTCTTGCGAACCTTTCAGGGAACTTGTGGAGGGGTACCAGATCTCATTGGTGGTGTCGACAGTGCCGCCCGATGAAACGAGATTTTTCCATTGCGATGCGGTTAGTTTGTTTTTTTTAACCATCCTCCAGGCATTTCCATTGCCATCGATAATGCCATCGCCTGTAATGGCGATATTATATAGGTTCTTGCCCGATATCGGATTTTGATTACGCCAAGCCGGCTCACCTTCCCAATTAGATTCAACAAGCTTATATTGATTAAAGTCCTTGGTGAAAAGCAGTACGGCATCTCGTTTGAGGTGCAGGTTTACATTGCTCTGCATTTCAATAGGCCCCGTCAACCAAATTCCCGGAGGGATCAGTACCACACCGCCGCCACGTTCGCTACACGTGCGGATCGTTTGGTTGATTGACGTTGTATTAAGAAATTGACCGTCACCTTTAGCGCCATAATTGCCAATATTTAACGTGTCTTTCTTAAATTCGACCTGTTGTACGATAGGACGGGCAGGCTCTTGGGCGATACTCAGCTGTGGTAGCACGAGAAGCAATCCAAGAACGGATTTCAATGTACGTGAATAGTGCTTTTTAAACGAATTCATTTTTTACATTTTGGTTTAAAAATGGTTATTTGTAAAAGCAATTGTACATTCTTTGTCCCTAACTTGGATGAAAAACTTATGCAATCGTTACCAGTCATTACTTATCTATCAAATGCAAGGCTTGGTACCCAATCCTTGAATACACGTTGAAAATTAAGGCTATCGGCCTCTCTATCTGTTAACAGGCGACTCCATTTGACACGATTTTGTGACACTGAGCCTGCGCCTTTGTTTTTATATTCTGCGAAATAAGCTGTTTTTTCATTTGACTCTTTGCCCCAGTTGTGCCAACCTTTATCTTCAATAAATTGGGGAAGGTTGCAATGCATGAAGATTACTTTAGCATAAGGTCGCCAAGGGCGTCCCAGATAGAATGTTTTTGTGTCTTTATTTCCTGTGATGTTGCAGTTATTAAAGATATAGCCAAAATCTACGTGCTCGGGTGTAGATGCTGCGGTAATATAGCCCTTGTTTTTGCAGTGCAGTTCACAATTCTCAAACCAGGCCGTGGAAGCGCCAAAGATAAAATCTACAGTACCTTCGATATAGCACTGATAATACAGTTGTCTTGTCCCCTTCCCGAAAGTGTATAGGGTGTCTTGAAATCCTAAGAAGCGACAATTGAGAAACAAATTACGGTCTCCGGAGATCCATGCCGCCACTGCCTGGCCCACTGGGCCGGATCCATTTTCAAAAGAAAGGTTTATGGCCGTAAAGTCGTCCCCATAGCAATAAAAACTTGCGGAGCCAGAAGTACCCATTTCTTCACCAAAACGATTTTTCTTTTGCGCATAATCGTCATAACTGATAATCGTTTTAAATTTATCTTCACCGACTAATGTAACAAACTGCTTGCTCCCCGGGAGGATGATTTTTTCGCGGTATGTGCCGTTTTTGATATATATTTTTGTTTCCTTTTTTCGATAATCTGGGACAGCATCAATGGCATCTTGAATTCTTGTGAAGTTTCCCGTACCATCTTTGGCCACGACAAAATCATAACTCTTTACTTCCGCAGCAAAAAGAAAAAAAGGAATTAAAAAAAGAGAAAGTATGATCGTCCGCATTCCAAAGTGTTTAATTGGTCAATGAAATTACCAATATTAAAGCCTTCCTTAAAGGAAATCCGCCAAAATAAATGCGCAAACGTTATCGGTCACGTTTGCGTGAGCCGATTGAAACGACAATTCTAGCATGCTACCATGGCGTGTAAAGTATGTTTGTATCTTGAAATATTGCCTGTATTGGATATATTTGATTGAGTTGATATAGCCATAAGGGGATAGTCAGAACGAAATAAGGTTCCTAAATTGTCTATATGGAGTTTAATTGTATTGCATATAAAAAGCAATTTCTCTAAGTTTGTTCAACAAATTTCTCAACATGGACATCCAATCGCTTTATCAGATTTATAAACAGTATCCGAATATCACCACTGATACACGTAAAATTGAAAAGGATAGTATATTCTTCGCTCTCAAAGGGGCCAATTTCAATGGAAATGCTTTTGCAGAGAAAGCACTTGAAATGGGCGCTAAATATGTTGTTATTGATGAAGAGACTTTCCAAAAAGGAGAACAGTATATTCTTGTAGAGGATGTTTTAAAAGCATTACAGCAACTGGCAAATTATCACAGACAGCAGTTGCATATTCCAATTATTGGTGTGACGGGTACAAATGGAAAAACGACTACGAAGGAACTGTTGTATGCTGTTGTTTCGCAGAAGTATAAGGCATATGCGACAAAAGGAAATTTGAATAATCATATTGGTGTTCCCTTAACATTATTGGCGATAGATGATTCCGTTGAGCTCGCAATCATCGAAATGGGGGCAAACCATTTGGAAGAAATTGCTTTTTTGTGTGGGATTGCCGAACCGACACATGGTTTGATTTCTAACGTTGGTAAAGCACATCTAGAAGGTTTTGGGTCTTTTGAAGGAGTGAAGAAAACCAAAGGTGAGCTATACGATTGGCTGCAGGACCATCAAGGTGTATTATTTTTGCAGGCCGATAACCCACATCTCAAAGAGATGGCTTCCGCTCGTAAGATAGCTAACATCATTACTTATGGTTTTTCGGAAGATAATGACGTGATTGGAAAGCTTCTTAAAGCAAATCCCCTTTTGCAGATTGAGTGGCAAAAGAAAGGGGCGACCGAATCTTATGTAGTTGATACGCAGTTAACAGGCTCTTATAATACCGAAAACTTTCTTGCGGCAATTGCAGTGGGTCTGCATTTTGGCATCTCTCCTGCGGCGATCAATCGGGGCATTGAAGGATACACACCTACCAACAATCGCTCGCAGATTATGAAAACGGCTCACAATATGCTAATTTGTGATTATTATAATGCCAATGCAACGAGCATGGCCGCTGCACTGGATAATATCCGGATTATTGAAGCGGATAAGAAGGCTATTGTATTGGGTGATATGTTTGAATTGGGAGCCGAATCCTTTGAAGAGCATAAAAAAATTGTTGAAAACGTAAGAGCTATTCCTGCAGATCGCAAGATTTTTGTCGGCAAAGAATTTTTCGCACATCGGTATGAAGGTGGGGAGTTTTATGAAACTACTGCCGAAGCAAAACAAGCAATCAGTGCAAAGCCGATAACTGATGCCACCGTTTTATTGAAAGCATCACGTGGCATGGCTTTTGAAAATCTGGTCGATTTACTATAGCCTTTTTAGCTCTGTGTTATGCACAACTAGGGGATAAGTTCGGGGTGCGACCATATTGCGACCATGGTGCTCCCGCATTGAATGTACTTAAAAAGGTGGACTCAACGTGGACTCACGGTGGACTTACTGTGGTCGCAGGGCGAAGATAGTAGGTGTTTGCTGTGGCTTTGGTGCCGCTGAATACCAAATTACCCATCAGGCAGATTCGAGTAAAAAGGAAGTGCAAAACAACTAGTTTTGTCATGTAAGGATTAAATAATGAGTAAAATGAGCAAATTCGTTCCGCGAAGAAATGATGCTCATTTGGAAAAACGTACCTTTGTTGCCTATAATGGATAAAAGACGTTTTTTTTTGGAAATAGCCTATTTTGGACAGGCTTATCATGGTTGGCAAATTCAGAATAATGCAATTTCCGTGCAGGAAGTGCTGAATAAAGCGCTTGAAACCCTGTTGCGGGAGCCCATTGAAACAACTGGAGCTGGCCGTACAGATACGGGTGTTCATGCCAAGCAATTGTATGCACATTTCGATGCAGCCCCCGTGGGTATTCTACAGAAAGCTGATCGTTTTATTCATTCGCTCAATGCCTTATTGCCCTTTGATGTGGCCGTGAAGCGCTTGATCGAAGTGGAACCCGAAGCACATGCTCGCTTCGATGCAACACAAAGATCATATGAATACCATCTTCATTTTCATAAAGATCCTTTTATCTATCCCTATTCATGTTTTATGCGCGATCGTCCGGATGTTGAAAAGATGAATGAAGCTGCACAATTTTTATTGGGTAAACAAGATTTCGAATGCTTTAGTAAGTCTCATACGCAGGTGTTTACAAATATTTGCGATATTCGTAGAGCCGAGTGGGTATGGCATACTGAACAGCATCTGGTTTTTCACATAACTGCAGATCGTTTTTTGCGCAATATGGTGCGTGCCATTGTAGGGACATCGTTGGAAATAGGGATAAAAGGCAAGCCGGTTTCATTTATGCAAGATGTTATTCAAAGTAAAAACCGCGGAAAAGCGGGTGTTTCTGTTCCTGCACATGGTTTATATTTAACAGAAGTAGCATATCCTTATATATAGAATTTAATAGATATAGATTTAACGTGAGTCAAGATAAAATAACTGGTAAAACCTACGATATCAATTTAGTGAAACGCATGAGTCGCTATATGCGGCCTTACCATGTGTCATTTTGGATATCGGTTGTTCTAACGATATTGTTGGCCGCCGTGGCGCCCGCTTTGCCTATGCTAATTCAGCATACATTAGATAACTATATTTTAAATTTCGATACCAATGGGTTGTCCCTCATGCTGATAGCGATGTTGGCATTGGTTATCCTGCAGACCTTGATTCGTTATTATCATACCTTAACGACAAATACCCTGGGGCAGTCGGTCATTCGCGATATCCGGATTCAGGTATTTAACCACATTGTTCAACTCAGGCTCAAGTATTTTGATCGTACGGCGTTGGGAAAACTGATTACACGCACCATTTCTGATCTGGAGACTCTTTCCAATATTTTTTCTGAGGGCTTGATCCAGATTATCGGTGATTTATTGCAGCTGGTAGTTATTCTGGTTGTGATGTTTTACTCCGATTGGAAGCTAACATTGATTGTTTTAATTCCCATGCCTTTGATGGTGGCAGCAACTTATGTGTTTAAAGAGGCGATGAAATCTGCTTTTATTGATGTGAGGAAATGGGTTTCCAATTTAAATACCTTTTTGCAGGAACACATTACGGGAGTCGGGATTATCCAATATTTTGCGCGTGAAAAGCAGGAAATGGATAAGTTTAAAGAAATTAATGCGCAACATCGAAATGCACATATTCGAACCAATTGGTACTTCTCCATCTTTTTCCCAGTTTTGGAAATTATCATGGCTATTGCTTTGGGATTATTGGTGTGGTTTGGTTCCAAACAAATTATGGGTGATGTGATCTCTCCGGGTGTAGTTGTAGCCTTCATCATGTATATTAATATGATCTTTAGGCCCATTCGGGAACTTATTGATAAATTCAATACACTTCAAATGGGTATGGTCAGTGCTGAACGAATTTTTGAAGTCTTGGATACCGATGAAAAGACGCCTAATTTGGGGACTTTGAAACCCGCACATATCAAAGGAGAGATTGCGTTTCGCGATGTTTGGTTTGCTTATAATGAGGAAAATTGGGTGCTGAAAGATGTTAACTTCAATGTTAATCCGGGTGAGACTTTAGCTTTAGTTGGGGCTACTGGTGCCGGAAAATCTTCTACCATCAATATTCTAAGCCGGTTTTATGAAATCAATAAGGGTGAAATTCTATTGGATGGCCGTAATATCCGGGATTATGACCTTGATTATCTGAGAAATACCATTTCGACGGTATTGCAGGATGTATTTCTCTTTTCGGATAGTGTCATCAATAACATTACATTAGGTGACCCTGCAATATCTAGAGAACAGGTGATCGAAGCGGCAAAGGAGGTGGGCGCGCATGATTTTATTATGCGACTGCCTGGGGGCTATGATTATGATGTGAAAGAGCGGGGAGCAACCTTATCTGCGGGGCAGGCACAATTGATTTCTTTTATACGGGCTTTGGTACACGATCCTCGGATTCTTATTTTGGACGAAGCGACTTCTTCGGTAGATACCGAAACGGAAGAAATGATCCAACATGCCATTGATAACCTCATGAAAGGAAGAACATCGATTGTTATTGCCCACCGCTTGTCCACCATTCAGAAGGCGGACAAGATTATTGTGTTGGATAAAGGCGAAATCAAGGAAATCGGAACGCATCAGGAATTGCTATCTTTTGATGGTTATTATAAAAAACTATACGATTTGCAATTTCATTCCGCGGGGATTTAATTAAGCGATAATACTCTCTTTGGGGATAGTTTCTTCGTCTTCGATACGTGTATTTGCTTTGATTTCGGAACCTCGACCAACTAGAACGTTTGCTCCGATTGAGACATTTGGACCGATGTTGACAAAATCTTCAATAATGGTGTTGCTCTCGATAACGGCGGAACCGGCAATAACGCAGTGGTTGCCTATTTGTACATCTGGAGCGATGGAAGCGCCAGGGAGAATAATGGTGCCTTCACCAATTTCGGCTCTTTTTGATACGTAGGCTTTAGGATGGATGAGGGTCTGGAAGTTCCAATTTGCGTTTTCTGACACAATCCTTTGGCGAAGACCAGGATTCTTGACTGCGACAAAGAAATTTTCTTCCGTGCCTTTTGCTTCATGATGAAGTTGAACCTCGTAATCGAATACATCTTCAATTAGTAGCGATTTGTCGATAAGACCACCAATTTCAATCGCTAAATCTTCTGCTACATCTACCGCAGTTTTAGCATGTGCGGTTGCTCCGTATATATATAACATGGTATTTTTTTTCGCAAAGATAAAGCTTTCTAAAAAAGAAGCCCTTTGGTGGGATGTAAAAAAATACAACAAAATGTCAGGTTTGATTGTTTTGGTGTTTATAGAGCTGTAAGGTTGGTTGTTTTTTCGGTCGCAATTATATTGCATATGAAAATCAATTTATCTAAGTTTGTTGATATACAAAAATTAAACTATGATTCAACGTATCCAAACTGTTTATTTGCTGATAGCAGGATTAGTCATATTTGGCTTGTTTCTATTTCCCTATGTTAATTATAGTGATTTAGTTGGCTTAGGGAAGAATGTGAAGGTAACCGGTGTGTATAGTGTTGCTGCAGGTCAGCCAGTACACGAGGGAGGATTTGGCTATATTCTCCAGACCGTGGCCACTGTAATATTAGGAGGACTTCCCTTATTCACGATATTTAAATTTAAAAAACGTAAAGTTCAACTTTTGCTTATTTGGATAGAGATTGTGGCGATTATCTTATTTGCGGTATGGCTATACTCTTCTGCTAGTGCTCATCTCGCTACGGTGAGCCAATTTTTGGGCGCAGGGAATATCGGTGTAGGATTCTTTTTGTTACCAATTTCAATTATATTCTGTGCGTTAGCTATGGGCGGAGTGCGTAAAGATGAAAAATTGATCCGGTCTGCCGATCGATTGCGGGCATAAAGTTGAGACAATAAAACAATACGAGTTAAAGCCACGATCTTCGTGGCTTTTTTAAATATAATATAATATGAATGTTTTTTTTCGATATGTTGTCCTCTTGATGTTCTTTCTTGGAGGTGGGCTTGTAAAGGCTCAGTCAGCAGATTCATTGCTGGTTGTTGACGATATTCAATTCGATCTAAAGGAGTTTCATCTGGATGAGCGTAAGAATGAGCTAGTGATTAATCTGTTTGCGATATCTTATAGTACCGATCCCCGTGAGTATAAAATGAACACCTTTTCCACGCAAGTGTTGGATCAGAAGAAACAGCCTCATTTTTTTTCAACGATTCAGATGGGGAATGTTTTGGTTAAATTTGAGGATAAGCAGAATTATCTGCACTATTTGTTAGAAGAAGATAAGCCTGTGGATATACAGGTTGTCGTCAAGGATTGGAAGAAAACGGATAAGCCGGATCTGATTAAACTGGTATTTGAGAGCAGTACGGAAGAGGGTGAGTTTTTGGAAGTTCCTATTCCGTTAAAGAAATAATAGATTTTGGGGCTTGATCAAAAAAAAAAGCTTCGGTGCGATAGCGCCGAAGCTTTTTTTTTGATTGGTCAATATTATCGATTGTATCTGATCTGTTGTTTGTCCATCATGCCCATCTGATCTTTCATCATTTTGATCTGATCGGCCAATAATTTGTTTTTATCTGCTTTTTTCGCTTCCTGAAGAAGTTTTTCGGCTTCACGCTTGTTGCGTTTTGCCATTGCTACACCAGCCAGGCTTAATTTTGCTAAAGCGATATTATGATCCATATGTAAGCCCAACGCCAATGCCTTCTTAAAATATTTTTCGGATTGCATAGGTGCGCGTTGTGATTCGATCAGTCCGATCAGCATATTGTAGTAACCGTGCTGTTGTGGGATCAATTGCTTTTCGTAGTTGGTGATTTTACGTAGCCATTTTTCAGCTGCGGCCATATTTTGTTTACGCATATACCATTGCGCAATCAGCATATATTCGTGGAAAAATACAGTAACAAAGCCTAAGATCGTGATCAGGACACCTAAGATTCCCCATCCCCAATTTCCAGTCCAGAATAAGGCAACTGTTCCGATCAGCAATGCACTGCAAATAATGATTCTAACGAGATTTGACATAAATCTTTGTTTAAAATAGTTGTATTCAATTTAATTCTGCAAATATCCGTTAATTTCACCGTTTAAGCAACTCGTTCAGGTGGTTATTTTGTAAAAATGTGTTTTTCCCCTGAAGAGGATATGGATAAGCAACATGTGCTCGTGTTTTTTTGCTGTAGTCCCTTAAGAAGAGCTTATGTGGATAAATTTGCCTTTATATGCAACTTTATCTATGTTTGGGGTATGGAAAAGCAATACGATGATTCTTGGGCTCCTGTGCTAAAGCCTTTGTTTGGTCAGCCTTATATGAAACAGCTGTCTACTTTTGTGCAAGAAGAGCGGCAGAAAACGAAAGTGTTTCCACCGGCAGATCTGGTGATGAATGCTTTTAAGCTGACGCCATTGGACCAGGTAAAAGTAGTTATCTTAGGGCAGGATCCTTACCATAATGATGGGCAGGCGCACGGCTTGTCTTTCTCTGTGCCAGAAGGGATTGCTTTGCCGCCATCCTTAAAAAATATCTTTAAGGAATTACAAGACGATATACCCGGTTTTGTTGAACCACGTGCTGGCGATTTGACCTATTGGGCCAAACAGGGTGTACTCTTGTTAAATGCGACATTGACAGTACAGGCGCATTTAGCAGGCTCCCATCAGAAGAAAGGTTGGGAGATTTTTACAGATAGTATTATTCATGCCATTTCGGAGCGTTGTGAACATGTGGTATTTCTGTTGTGGGGAAGTTATGCCCAAAAGAAAAGTGTGCTTATTGATGCGAAGAAGCATCTTATACTAATGGCGGTGCATCCATCACCGTTGTCTGTCTATCGTGGTTTTTTTGGTAGTAAACATTTTTCACGCGCAAACCAATATTTGATGGAACATGGTAAAGCCCCAATTGATTGGCGCCTGGTTTAAGTTTTGTCTTGCCTTAAATAAACATCATTGCCGGTGATCGTCGCATGGAGCAAATACGTCCAAAAGCGAGATTCCGGTAATGATATTTTTGATCGACTTATTCCTTCGTTTAATATTCTAAAGGAATAATTGGTTCTTTTTTGCTGGTTGACATAATCATCATGGTTTGGAATGTCTTTACAAAAGGTATTTTGGAGATTTTTTCCATGATGACACCTTCATAAGCTTTAATATCTTTTACGTAAACCTTGAGGATGAAATCACAATTGCCTGTAACGTGGTGGCATTCGGTTACCTCGGGTATCATTTTGACGGCAGCAACAAACTCAGGGATAGCGTTATGTGTATGGAAATCGAGTGAGATCTGGATAAACGATTTGATTCCAAGTCCCAGCTTCTCCTCGTCTACAAAAGCATGGTAACTTTTGATGAAGCCAGAGTTTTCCAGTTTTCGCACACGCTCTAAAGTTGGTGCGGGAGATAGTCCGATGCTAGATGCGAGTTGCAAATTAGTTATACGACCATTCTCTTGTAATAGTTTAAGAATTTTTAAATCTGTTTTATCCGGTGCAAAGGGCATATCTTAAGTCTTAATAATCAATAGTATTTGTAAATATACAAAATTATATTTGGAAATTTAAAAATATACAAAATTATTGATGATTAATAGATTTTAGCTATATTATGATTACTTAGTTATAATTTTAATCGATGTAAAATCATTTGACTGTCATAATCGATTGAAATGTGCTCATTTTAATGAAATGGAGTGATAAATGTCATTTTTTTATTAAAAATGCCTTCGTAAGGTGCTATTAAATGCTGTTTTATTGGCTTTGAAATTGTAACTTTGCAGTTCGATAGGTGCGGAGGTGAAGCCCTCCCAAATTAGTTAAACCGTGAGAGCGCAATATGAGTACTAAAGACGACGATTTGTTAAAAGAGCTGGAGCTCGAAGAATATAAATACGGGTTCACGACAGATATCGAAATGGAAATTGCAGCCAAAGGCCTTACTGAGGATACGGTTCGTTTTATTTCGGCAAAAAAGAATGAACCTGAATGGCTATTGGAATGGAGGTTAAAAGCTTTCCGTCATTTCTTGACGTTAAGAATGCCTACTTGGCAGAATTTCAAAGCTCCTGAAATCGATTTTCAAGAGATTTCCTACTATGCAGCCCCAAAAGCAAAACCACAGCTTAATTCGATGGATGAAGTTGACCCTGAGTTGATTGCTACCTTTGAAAAATTGGGGATTCCTTTGGATGAGCAAAAAATATTGGCAGGAGTTGTGGCGGTAGATGCTGTCTTTGACTCGGTATCTGTCAAAACAACGTTTCGTGAGAAATTAAAAGAACAAGGTGTTATTTTCTGTTCATTTGGTGAGGCCGTGCAAGAGCATCCTGACCTGGTGAAAAAATATTTGGGTACAGTGGTTCCACAGACGGATAACATTTATGCGGCGTTGAATTCTGCAGTATTTTCGGATGGATCCTTTGTTTATGTTCCAAAAGGGGTTAGATGTCCAATGGAATTATCGACCTACTTCCGTATCAATGCACAGAATACCGGACAATTTGAACGCACGTTGATCATTGCCGATGAGGGAGCTTATGTTTCTTATTTGGAGGGATGTACTGCACCTATGCGTGATGAAAACCAGCTGCATGCAGCGGTAGTAGAATTGATTGCCGAACGCGATGCTGATATTAAATATTCTACCGTGCAAAACTGGTACCCTGGTGATAAAGATGGAAAAGGTGGTATTTATAACTTTGTAACCAAGCGTGGAATCTGTAAGGGTGATAACAGTAAAATCTCCTGGACACAGGTAGAAACTGGTTCTGCAATTACATGGAAATACCCTGGTGTGATTTTAAAGGGTGATAACTCTATTGGCGAGTTTTACTCTGTAGCCATGACGCGTAATCATCAGGTAGCTGATACAGGAACGAAGATGGTTCATTTGGGTAAAAACACGAAATCTAAAATTATTTCTAAAGGTATTTCTGCCGGTAAGAGCCACAACAGTTATAGAGGTTTGGTGAAAATCGGTCCAAATGCAGACAACTCACGTAACTTTACCCAATGTGACTCCTTATTGATCGGTGATAAATGTGGGGCACATACATTCCCTTATATCGAAAATAGAAATAAGACAGCCAAATTAGAGCATGAGGCGACTACTTCCAAAATCGGTGAGGACCAAGTATTTTATTTGAATCAACGTGGTATCGATTCTGAGAAAGCTGTTGGTTTAATTGTCAACGGGTATGCAAAGGAAGTATTAAATCAATTGCCGATGGAGTTTGCTGTAGAGGCTCAAAAATTATTGGCAATTTCATTAGAAGGTTCAGTAGGATAGATAAAAAATCATTGGGAATGTAGTTTATGACGCTACATTACACCATACTCAATACGAATAAAATGTTAAGCATTAAAAATTTACATGCGTCTGTAGAAGACAAACAAATATTAAAAGGGTTAAACCTAGAAGTAAAAGCTGGAGAAGTTCATGCGATTATGGGACCAAATGGTGCTGGTAAAAGTACATTAGGTAATGTATTGGCCGGACGTGAATCCTATGAAGTAAGTGAAGGTTCTGCACAATTGGACGGTGTAGATTTATTGGATCTTTCACCTGAGGACCGCGCACGTGAAGGGCTGTTTTTGGCTTTTCAATATCCTGTTGAGATTCCGGGCGTATCGAATATCAATTTCTTGAAAACAGCTGTAAATGATATTCGTGAGTATAAAGGCCTTCCTCCAATGGAAGCGAAGGAATTTTTACAAATGGTAAAAGATAAGCAAAAATTGGTTGAATTTTCGGCTAATTTGGCTAACCGCTCTTTAAATGAAGGATTTTCCGGTGGTGAGAAAAAGCGTAACGAAATTTTTCAATTAGCGATGTTGAACCCGAAGTTATCTATTTTGGATGAGACAGATTCTGGTTTGGATATCGATGCCCTTCGTATCGTTGCAAATGGCGTGAATCAATTGCGCTCTAAAGACAATGCTTTTATTGTTATTACACACTACCAACGTTTGTTGGATTATATCGTTCCAAATTTTGTTCACGTATTGTACAATGGCCGTATCGTGAAATCGGGACCTAAAGAATTGGCTTTGGAGCTCGAAGAAAAAGGATACGATTGGTTAAAAGAATATGATACACAAAACGCCTAATCTTTTACCTGAGTAAATAGGATTGGAAGAGAATTTTGGCGATTTGATTAAAAAATAACATGAGTACATTAGTTTCAGAATCATTACTTCAACAAGTGTTGGGAGCTTTCAAAGAGCAAGGCGTTTCAGAAGAACCTTCGTTTTTCGTGGCGGCCCGCCAACTTGCATTCGACCGTTTCGAAGCAGCAGGCTTTCCCACCGTTAAGAATGAAGAATGGAAATATACAAACATCCACAGTATTATCAATAAGCCATATGCGCTTGATGTCGATGTGGATATCGAAGGCTTAGACTTTAGTGCAGGAGAGATTCCTCAGTTGGATGCTTACCGCATTATCTTGGTGAATGGTCAGTATGTTTTAGCAGTAAGTGAATTAGAAAATGTGAAGGGACTGTCGGTTATTCCAATGGATGAAGCCACTTCAGAGCCTGCATTCGAGAGCCATTTTGCGAAATATGCGGACAAGTCAGACAATATTATGGTCGCATTGAATACGGCTGCTTTTACAAATGGTGTTTTTATCCATTTGAAAAAGGGAGTTGTACTTGATAAACCAATACAGATTATTCATGTCGCTACAGGGAAAGAGGATTTCTTTGCACAAACACGTAATTTGATCGTTGTCGAACCAAATGCAGAACTTGAATTGATCGAAAGCTTTATCACTGCAGAAGGTACCGCAAATAATGTGCACAATAAGGTCTCTGAGATTATCGTCAAAGAGAACGCTAAAGTACAACATTATTATTTGCAGCTCGCAGAATCTGTAAGCCGTTACTTTAATCATACAGAGGTATATCAAGAAAAAGATAGTCTTTATAATAATTACAACTGTAATTTTCCTGGCGCCTCGTTTATCCGTAACAATATCAATGTTCGCTTGGATGCAGCGCATGTGGAGAGCCATTTATATGGAATCAATTTAACAGCAGGTGATCAATTGGTCGATAATCATACCATCGTAGACCACCTTAAGCCACATTGTGAGTCTTACGAATGGTATAAAAATATTACACAGGACAAATCCGTTGCAGTTTTCAATGGAAAAATCTTTGTGCGTGAGGATGCTCAAAAAACAAATGCTTTTCAGCAGAACAATAATATGTTGATGTCAGACAATTCGGCGGTTTATACCAAACCGCAATTGGAGATCTTTGCAGATGACGTAAAATGTTCACACGGATGTACCATCGGCCAGTTTGATAATGAAGCCTTATTTTATTTGAGAGCAAGAGGAATTGGTGAAGAGTCTGCCCGCATCCTGTTGGTACATGCATTTGCATTTGACGTAACTACACGTTTCTCTAATGAGGTTGTTCGCAAATATGTGGAAGAGCTTGTAGAAGAAAGCCTGAGAACAAATTAAATCCATTTAGGATTATATAGCTTTTAAAATGGCGTTTACCGATGCGGTGAACGCCATTTTTTATAGAAACAATTGTATCTTTTGTACGACCATGTACATGTCTTTATATACAACTTACGCTTATAAACCTTGGGTTTTATAGCGTGTTCGCTTTTTTTTCTTGTTAAGACCTCTATCGATGAATAGATAGGAGGGCCTCTTTATATTAGGATATTGGGGTATTATCTTTTTTCAATGGTCCAATTAGAAGGCTGGCAAGAAAGAAAGTATAAATTATGCTATAAAACAGAAAAAGCTTCCAAATTTTGGAAGCTTTTTTAGAGCGAAAGACGAGATTCGAACTCGCGACCCCAACCTTGGCAAGGTTGTGCTCTACCAACTGAGCTACTTTCGCGTTGATGCTACAAAAGTAAGGCATTTATTCGTATTCTGCAAGAGAAAAAACAAAAAAATGTTAACTTAAATTGATTGCATCAACACAATTAATACCGTCTATAGCCGCTGAAATGATGCCTCCGGCATAACCTGCACCCTCACCACAAGGGTAAAGTCCTTTGACCTGAGGGTGTTGTAAATCTTCTTTATTTCGAGGAATCCGAATTGGTGAAGATGTCCGTGATTCTACACCAACCAAAATTGCTTCATTGGTATAATACCCTTTCATCTTTTTGCCAAAGATGGGCAGTGCACCGCGTAATGCTTCATGAACGAAAGCAGGTAGCACTTCGGTGAGATCTGCAGAAGCTGTTCCGGGTTTGTAGGAGTTTTCTGGCAGATCCATCGATACACGCCCTTCGACAAAGTCGACCATACGTTGTGCGGGAGCAACAAGTTTACCACCACCTACAGCAAAAGCCTTTCGCTCGATCTCCTTCTGAAAATTAAGTAATGCAAAAGGATCCTTATGTGCATTGGCAACGTCCTCAAGGTTAATCTGAATGACGGTACCTGAATTGGCGTGCGGATTATTTCGTTTGGATGGAGACCATCCGTTGACAACGATTTCATCCACATCTGTTGCACAGGGAGCGATAACGCCACCCGGGCACATGCAGAATGAAAATACCCCACGGTCATTAACCTGTTCAACCAAACTATAATATGCAGGGGGTAAATGCTCGCTTCTAACCTGACAATGGTATTGCGCCTGATCAATGATTGACTGCGGATGTTCGATGCGAACACCCAATGCAAAGGCTTTGGCCTCGATCAGCCAATTATTACGGTGAAAAAGCTCAAAGATGTCCCGTGCAGAGTGTCCTGTTGCTACGATGACATGATCGGCCTTAATTTCTTCGCCACTGGCTAACTTGACGCCGCGCACATGACCGAAAGATTCTAAAATGTCGTCGACACGTTGGTCAAAATGAAATTCACCCCCAAATTCAAGAACACTCTCACGCATTGCTTCAATAATATGCGGTAGTTTATTTGTACCAATATGTGGCCGTGCATTGACTAGAATATCTGTCGTAGCACCATGGGAGACAAAAAGATTGAGCACTTTGTCTACATCACCTCTTTTATTGGAACGTGTATATAGTTTCCCGTCGGAGTAAGTTCCGGCTCCACCTTCACCAAAACAGTAGTTTGATTCGGGATTTACGATGCCTTCCCGGTTCAGCTTTGCGAGATCGCGTCTACGGTCCTGTACTTTCTTACCGCGTTCGATTACAATTGGTTTGAGCCCACGCTCAATGCAGCGGATAGCCGCAAATATGCCGGCAGGGCCTGCACCAATAATAATCACTGGTTTTCCGTCTTTAACGGATTTGAAATTATTCGAATAGATTTCAGGAACAGGCAGTTCATCGATATAGTAGATAACCCTTGCCCGGTAGACCACCTGTTTGCTTCGGGCATCAATCGAACGTTTCCGGATTTTATAACCTTTGATTTGCTGGGGTTGAACGCGTAAAGCTTTTATGCCCTGCTGTATAATGTACTGTTCGTCCTCGATCCTTTCTGGAAGTATCGCAATTTCGATTTCTTTTTGCATAGTATGAGGGCTGGGTTTTTATCCCAAAACCGACACAAAGTTAATGAATATTGGCTATTTGGAGATTTGGAAATAAAAATATTCTTATCTTAGTAAGAGCTTGGTATATGCTTTGATAGTGTAACCGTATAATTTGAATAGTATTTAATTCTTTGAACAATGAAAATTAAAAGATTTTTGGTCGCCCTATGTGGTTTATTTGCATTAGTATCATTAAACTCCTGTGGCTACAATACGATGGTCTCACAAGATGAGAATGTGAAAGGAAAATGGGCACAAGTTGAAAATGCGTATCAACGTCGTGCGGATCTAGTTCCAAATTTGGTTAATACGGTAAAAGGAGCGGCAAAGCACGAAGAAAGTACATTGACGGCCGTTGTAGAGTCAAGAGCTAAAGCAACTTCGGTGACGATTAATGCCGACGATTTGTCTGAGGAGAATATTGCCAAGTTTCAAAAAGTTCAGGATGAATTCAGCGGTTCGTTGAGCCGTCTTTTGGCGTCGGTTGAAGCTTATCCTGATTTGAAGGCGAATCAGAACTTCCTGGAATTACAGGCGCAGTTGGAAGGTACTGAAAATCGTATTTCAACAGAACGTAGATCTTACAATGAAGCGGTACAGCAATATAATACCACCGTACGTAGTTTCCCGAATAATTTAATGGCGGGTATGTTCGGATTTAAGGCGAAAGGTACATTTACTGCAGCCCCAGGTTCGGATAAAGCGCCAACGGTATCATTCTAATAGTAAATTGTTAGTAATGAACAGGACGATGGATGATGCGGCTTTCGTAGAAGCACATCATCCATTTTTTTATCGTGTTTTAACTAGTTTTAGATACTTTGAATCTGGAATAACCGTCTGGTAATCTGGTCTTGGAGTGCAAACGTATACAGACTATGGCATTAAATTCTGAAGAACAAGAGAAGATCGTTCACGCCATTAATGTGGCTGAAAACGAGACTTCTGGTGAGATTCGTGTAGTGGTAGAAAATCATTGCCCCGATGAGGTACATGATCGTGCAACCTATTATTTTTCCAAATTGGGCATGCATAAGACCACGTTGAAAAACGGTGTTCTTATCTATATCGCGCTTGAGGATCATAAATTTTCCATTATCGGCGATAAGGGAATCCACCAACGTGTAGAAAGTGATTTTTGGAACAGTACCAAAGATCTTATGGTGGCGGAGTTTCGGGTGAACCGTATTGTTGAGGGCTTGGTCAAGGGGATCGAGCATGCGGGTAAACAATTGGCAAAATTCTTTCCGCGTGAACACGATGACATCAATGAGCTTCCAAATGATATTGTTTTTGGAGACCGTTAATTGTTAAGTGAACAGCAAGAACCCCGAGCTGCTATTGCCTGTCTCGCAAATAGATTGATAAAAATTGTGATAAACCCGACTTCGGGATTCACGGAACGCCATTAGAAGCATGAAGACTGCTTAAGGCAAATAAAAATGAATAAAAGAGAATAATAGGATGAAATTTGTATCGAGATTATTTTCCCGGATTCGAATCCCTGCTATGGCTATGTTGCTTTTTATGCTGTCGATAGCCACAGTATTGGGTCAAGATTTCCCAGAAACATCAAACAGACTTGTCAATGATTATACAAACACATTGACAGCAAGTCAGAAGGAATTATTGGAGCAGAAGCTATTGGCATTTGAGGATTCCGCATCTACGCAAATTGCTGTGGTTATGATGAATTCTACCGGCGGCTATGATATTTCTGATTATGCAGTCCGTTTAGCGAAAAAATGGGGTATTGGGAATAAAAAGTATAATAACGGTATTCTGTTGTTGGTAGCCCTGGGAGATCGTGCGGTAACTATTCAAACAGGTTATGGTATAGAAGGGGCAGTCCCCGATGCTATTGCCTATCGTATTATTGAAAATGATATCAAGCCGGCTTTTCGTCAGGGAGATTACTACAAGGGAGTCGACGATGCGACAAGTTCCTTAATTTCCTACACAAAAGGCGAATACAAAGCGGATCCAAAACAACCGAAAGGAAAGGGATCAGGCTCGGTGATGTTTGTGATTATTATTGTGATATTCTTGATTGTTATTTTCTCCAATCGTGGTGGCCGCGGTGGCGGTGGTGGCGGTCGTGTGATGAATGGACGTGGCGCTTCTGATATCTTTTGGTGGACATTGCTGAATGGTCTTGGCGGCGGTGGCGGCCGAGGTGGCGGCGGTGGCTTCGGCGGCGGCTCAGGTGGCGGTTTTGGCGGTTTCGGTGGCGGTGATTTTGGCGGTGGCGGTGCTTCAGGACGTTGGTAACAACTTTGCTAAATAATGTTAAATAGGACGACAGTGAAACGGAAATGTTTTACATTTATGGGAAGTATATAATTATGAAAAAGGGAATATTAATGGGTTTAAGCTTTTTACCAGCCTTGTTAATGGCACAAGAAAGCTACACAGTTACAGGAAAGGTAAACACGACGTCAGACAAAGCGAAAGTGTTTATGCAATATCCGGCTAACGGAACTCGTCAGACAGATTCTGCCATGGTCGTAAAAGGTGAGTTTAAATTCAATGGACAAGTGGCTTCGCCAACTAAGGGTATGATGATCTATTCACCGGAAGGCTTATCTTTCGCTGAACTTAGAAATAGTCAAAAGCAGCCTGAAACAGCACAGCTGTATCTTTCTAAAGGAGTGATCAAAGTCGATGCAACCAAAGGATTCAAAAATGCAACGGTCTCGGGTACAGCGCTCAATGATGATCTGACGCAGTACAAGGCTTTTGTGAAACCTCATACAGATGCGTTCGAGGCGTTGAACCAACAATATTACTCGGCTTCGGAGACTCAAAAACAGGATCCTAAATTCATCGAAGGTTTGCAAAAACAGGCTGGTGAGATTTCCGAAAAAATGGAAAAAGCAGATGCTGAATTTATTAACAAAAATCCAAAAAGCTGGTCCACGTTGGATTTGCTATCTGAGAATGTCAGCGGTGAGAACGTCAATGAATATGTGACTTCTTTTGAGAAATTGTCTCCTGAATTGAAAAATTCTGAAAAAGGGAAGGAATTGGCTGAGCGTATCCAGAAATTGAAAGCAGTGGCAGTTGGTTCTGTTGCGCCTGACTTTACATTGCCTGATACAACAGGAAAAAATATTTCATTGTCTTCATTAAGAGGTAAATATGTCCTGTTGGATTTTTGGGCAAGCTGGTGTAGTCCTTGTCGCCACGAAAACCCGAATGTCGTTGCGGCTTTCAATAAATTTAAGGAGAAAGGATTTACCGTATTTGGTGTTTCTTTAGACAATCCTGGTAAAAAAGAGGCATGGCTAAAAGCAATCCATGATGATAATTTACAACAATGGCCACACGTTTCGGACCTACAGGGCTGGAAATCGGCTCCGGTCAAGTTGTACGAAGTACGTGGTATTCCGCAAAATTTCTTAATCGATCCTTCAGGTAAAATTGTCGCATCAAATTTAAGAGGTGAGGCTTTGGAAGCTAAGTTAGCTGAATTGCTGAAATAAATTGATCATTTATTGCCATTAGGCATTTAAAATAGACCCCTAATTGTTAAACTCATGTAAGGTGAGTGTGCAATTAGGGGTTTCTTTTTTAGCGCCGCTACCAATTGACAACTCTGAAAGGCGAATAGCGTGACGACTGCTAAACATTGAATGAATTTGCTAACTTCGCCTGCTGCGATGGCAAATGAGCGCATGAAATTACTATATCCTCATATACAGCTGGACTAGGGGATATTGGGTAATGGGGTTTTAAAAAAGATTAATTAATGGAGCGCGCGCTATGATGGATTTAAAAATTATAAAGATGAAGAAAGTAGCAATTTTGGGTATGTTTTTGGGAACGGTGGTTGCTTCCTGTAGTGGCGACCAAGATAAGGGGATTCCCGTTGTCAATTTAGAGGCTTTGCATGCCATTCCTTTAGATCATGCTATTGATCAATTGGCTAAAGACACGACATTTATCGATGTTAAGTTGCCGCCTAATGCCCGGATCGATCAGTTGTCGCAACAGGAGCTGGGCCAGTTAAAAGCTGCAGCATATCGTTTTTATCAGCACGTTACACTGGAAAATAATCAATACCGAGTTGATCTCAAAGATCCTAAAGTGTTGCACTTATCGGAACAGGTTGTTAAGGCGTATGAACAGGCGATCAGCAACACGAATCACTTTGCTGACTCGATGGCGAAGGTAGGCCAAGCCATTCAGCTGCCTCCGGTATCTGAAGAGTACCTCAATAATTTGCTTAAATAGGTGATCTTGTTGGATAAGGTGCTATTAAGCCTTTTATCTAGCAAGGCAGATTAGGTCCCTGGTTTTGATTAGAAAATTTTGGGAAGTCAAGAAAAGGAAGACATAAAAAAACGAGTATACTTCACCGTGTATACTCGTTTTTTATTGTGTTAACAATAACTTATATCACTTACAAAGAAAGGATCTCAATAATACGAAGCAGATCTTCATTCATTTTTACGTTATGTTTGATCGCGCTTTTAAAAGGAGTGAATCTTACTTCACTGCAAATCAGTCCGGCCATTTCACCTCTGCGACCTTGTAATAAGGCCTCCACAGATGCAACTCCAAGCCTGCTGGCTAGCACGCGGTCCATGCATGTTGGGCTTCCGCCACGTTGAATATGTCCTAAAATTGATAATCTAACATCGTAATGCGGGAAATTTTCCTTGATTTTTTCCGAAACTACCATTCCGCCTTCTTTGTCACCTTCAGCGACGATAATAATGCGGGATGATTTATTTTTACGGCTTTTGTCAAGCCTTTTCATGATTGCATCATAGTCTACCTCGAACTCAGGAACCAGAACTGCTTCAGCACCGGTACTGATACCAGAACGAACAGCGATAAGACCAGAGTCGCGCCCCATCACTTCGATCACAAAAAGTCTATCATGAGACTCAGCAGTATCGCGAATTTTGTCTACAGCTTGAATAACGGTATTAATGGCTGTATCATAACCAATCGTAAAGTCTGTGCCGGCCAAATCATTATCAATTGTGCCTGGAAGCCCAATGATAGGAAAATCGAATTCTTCTATAAATTTGGATGCTCCGGTAAAAGTACCGTCGCCGCCAATGACAACCATGGCATCAATGCCATGACTACGCAAATTCTCATACGCCTGTTTGCGTCCTTCAATAGTTTTGAAGGCCTCGCTACGCGCAGTTTTTAGAATAGTACCACCACGTTGTATGATATTGGCTACAGATTTAGCATCCATGGGGATAATCTCACCATTAACTAGACCATCATAACCTCTGCGTACGCCAAATACTTCAAGATTATTGTAGATACCCGCTCTAACAACAGCGCGGATACCAGCATTCATTCCTGGAGCATCTCCTCCAGATGTCAAAACAGCAATTTTTTTAATGTTACTCATACGTACTCAAACTTAGCTATTTTTAAGCGTATATACAATTATATTTCCGTTATTAGAAGTCGCCGATAACGCTATTAAGAACAAGCAATAGCTTTTTTAAGTGCAATTCATCTAAGCGTGAGCTAAAGATAATGCAAATTTAATAATTGCTTTTTCTCATGTATCATTCAAGACGGATATCTCCAGCGTATACAGACTATTTTTTTGCCTTAAAGGCGTCAATTCCGCTCTGTAAAAACGCAGTATATTCCGCGACATTATAGTTTGCGCCCGTTTTTGGAACTAATACTGTTCCTGATGCATCGACGATAACATAGAGTGGTTGCGAATTACTGTCGAAAGCTGATGCTTGGAAATCACTGTTTTTATTACCTATAGTTTTAATTTTTTTGCCACTATATTTTGAAACGAATTGTTCGTTTGCCGGTAATTCTGTTTTATCATCGACAAACAATTCGGCCATAATAAATTCTTCCTTCAGTAGTTTGGCAACCGCGGGATCAGTCCAGACATTTGCCTCCATTTTTCGGCAATTGACACAATTCCAGCCCGTAAAATCAATTAATACCGGTTTATTCTGTTCTTTTGAAGCTGCGAGAGCCTCTTCATAATCATAATAAGGATCAAATCCTTTTGGTGTACCACGTTCGTGAAAAATCTCCGCGTATTTTTTAACCTTACCATCATTGTGTGAAGGGGCGGCTGCTATTCCTGCCGACAGGTCAAAGTCCTGTGTTGCCGAAGGTGGCAAGAAGGCTGAAATTGATTTTAGCGGAGCTCCCCATAGGCCCGGTACCATATAGATAACGAAGGAAAATACAATGATAGCGAGAATAGTTCTCGGTACAGAGAGGAATTTTAATTCGCTGTCATGTGAAAACTTGATCTTTCCAATAAGATATAAGCCCATCATACTAAAGATAGCAATCCATAGCGATAAGAACACTTCTCGATCTAGCCAATTCCAATGGTAAGCCAAATCTACATTTGATAAGAATTTCAGCGCTAGTGCGAGCTCTAAGAAGCCAAGTACAACCTTCACCGAATTTAGCCAGCCACCTGATTTTGGTAGGGATTTTAACATCGAAGGGAACATCGCAAATAAGCCAAAAGGAATTGCAAGAGCTATAGAAAAACCAAGCATACCGACTGCTGGACCTAAGCGTTCTCCTTTCGAGGCCGCTTCGACCAATAAGGTGCCAATAATGGGGCCAGTACAGGAGAAAGAGACCAGTGAAAGGCTGAATGCCATAAAGAAAAGTCCCACAAGACCACCTTTGTCGGATTTGGCATCCATTTTATTGACGAAAGAACTTGGTAACGTGATTTCAAAAGCACCAAAAAAGGACGCGGCAAAAACAACCAATAAGAGGAAGAATAGGAAATTAAATACCCCGTTTGTCGATAAAGCATTCAAGGCATCCGAACCGAAGGAAATCGTAATAATCATTCCTAAAGCGACGTAGATCACAATAATGAAGAGACCATATAGGAGTGCCTTGCTGATACCGCTTGCGCGGCTTCCGGCCTGTTTTGTAAAATAACTTACGGTAAGAGGGAGCATTGGGAATATACAAGGCATGAGTAGCGCTGCGAAGCCGCCAACTAATCCGGCGATAAAGATACTCCAAAGTGATTTTTTTCCTGATTCTTGATTCCCGGAGGAAGCGTTTGCCTTAGCTGGAGCGATTTTACTGCTATCCTGACTAACCATTGTGTCAGGTGAAGCTGTAAAATTTAGATCCTCAGGTACCGCTTCAACAGTGGTACCTGTATCCGGTGATGATTCAAATTGAAGCCCTTCTGTACTTGTTAAACTATCTTGTGCTGAGGCAAAAGTTGCTGTAGTTAGAGAAAGGCTGAAAAAAGCAATTAAAAGTAGAATGAATGTGTTTTTTAACATGCGTATGAATTTCTGATGTTATGGTCAAAAATAAAAAAAGGCGATGAGAATCGCCTTATTAATTTATCCGTGTAGAATCATTTTTACTATTTGATTGTCACAGCAAAAGCATATTCGTCTGGAGGAAGACATTGTGATGCATCACATGCTTGCCATTCGACAGTACCTTTAACTGTGGCAGTTCCTTTGTTTAAAGTTACTTTTTGTTGGAAAATTACCTCGTTTGTAAAATAACCAACATCCATCTTGAATACATCCTCATGTTTTACTTTTGGTTTTGGCTCTGCAGTTTTACCTACCAGTGCATAATCAGCAGCTTTAGCGAAGGTGAAGGAAGTTGGAATTGGCCCGCCATCTTTCACATTTTGTGAATAAATGTGCCATCCATTTTGGATTGTAGCTTTTACATAAACTACAGCTTCTTTATTATTTAACTTTTTGCTGGCCACAGTCCATTTTACAGGTTTGTGAATCTGAGCGAATGCTCCCGTAACTGCAAAAATTACTGCAGTCATTAACAGTATTAACTTTTTCATCCGAATTTAATTTGTTCTTTTCCTTTTCTGCTACAATGATTGCAGTGTGTTATTGTCTTTGATGCTTCGTGTGAATAAAGGTTTAATCACGCTATTGACAAATTTAGAACAAAGGTTTGACAATTCTAAAATGGGCTATCCTTTTTTTGTAAAGATTAGGTAATAAGATGTGTAATTTCTTTGATATCAAATTCGCGAAGGGTGTCTTCCAGGAGAACGCATAGTTTCCCCTCGCCAGATACCCGTTGAATGATACCGGTTTTCTTGATGCCATCGATAAGAAATGGCTTTTCTTCGCCTTTCCAGAACAATAATTCGTTGTATCGGCTTAGCTGATGTTTTGGGCCTTGATCGTGAAGTATCTGATACTCTTGTTGGATAGCCTGAAACAATTCATGCGCGAGGTCCCTAATGTTGTAATCTTCTCTGCCGGTTAAGCTCGCAAGCGAGGTTATTGTTGTTGCTGTGTCAAAATTAATTTGATTAATATTGACGCCGATGCCTATAATTGATGCCTCGATTTTACTGCCTTTTAATTTATTTTCTATTAAAATGCCTGTGATTTTCTTTGAGTTGACGTAAATATCATTTGGCCATTTCACTGTTACGGCTTGCTCTGTTTTGCGTTTTAACCAATTGACTGTCGCGATGGCGATTGTGGCTGAAAGTGCGAATTGCTGCGCTAACGGAAGGAAATGAGGCTTTAACAGGATCGATGTTGTTAGGTTTTTTCCTCGTTCACTCACCCAGGAACTTCCTCGCTGCCCCTTGCCTTGGAATTGTTCTTCTGCTAAAATGGCAGTTCCTTCTGCTAGTGGCTTGAAATTTGACAATAATTCCCTGAGATAATCGTTTGTAGAGGCGACTTTGTCAAGATATATTGTATTTTGACCGATGATAAGTCCCGAAATATTGTTATTTTGCAAACTGAAAGTATTAAATAAATATTAAGTCAAAACTATCATATTTTTTAATGAGTAAAAATAA
>PJUD01000106.1_pt1 | contig 108807 bp, 97 predicted proteins | sample 1512341 | NCBI WGS metagenome assembly PJUD01 (sample SAMN08177675, study PRJNA422409) | Feces metagenome, whole genome shotgun sequencing project. | isolation source: Chicken feces (3) enriched on wood chips: beechwood xylan treatment | host: Gallus gallus | place: USA: Madison | collected...
GTTCTGTAAAGGGGTGTTTACAGAAAATGCATTGGTGGTAGGAGCTCCGTCAAGGCCTACCCATTGGCTGCGGTGCAGACCAAAAATGCTCAAAGAACCACGGCTGCCGGCATAGGCAGGGTTGATGTTGGTGGTGTTGTACATATAATGGGTAAACTGTGGGTCTTGTTGGGCGAATCCACTCAGGGAAAGCAAGCCTAACAAGAGCGAAAGCTGTAGGTTGATTATTACTTTTTTCATGGTGTTTATTTCGGGTTAATCATTTCTAAATAAATGAAGCCGCTTTTCTTGATCATACAGGGAGTTTATGTATCGGTATATTCGTATTCCAAAATGTAGTAATACGTTCCCGTTGGAAGTTTTTCTCCGTCTTTGAAGTTGGCACTGTTTTCTGAATACCCTCTGAACACGTTTCCAGTGGAATCGCAATTGGTGGTTTTAAAGATCACACGACCCAACGGTTATAAATACCAACATTATTTGAGCGGATAATGCTGGATGTTGTCAATTATAGTATTATCACTCCTTCCTATTATTCAATGCCGACTTGTGCAGAAACATCATACTAAAAAATGTAATCCTTTTAAAAGTTTATAATATCCAAAAGGTACCTTATCAATAATCCGTAAAGGCATGTTTAAAGTAATCTGTTTACAAACAATGAATAGTATAGAAAGAGCTTTTTTAACCACTATTAAGTAAAGGAAAATATACTATCCTTTAATATACAAATCGGAAACATATATTTTCCTTATTAATAACAATAAAAAGACAACAATCTATGTACAAATATTAGCGTTTCGTTCAAATAAAAAAAACCAAAAGTAGTAAATGGTACCAAAAACGGTATAAGTGAAAGAATTAAGCAATCAAAAGGCATTTGCTGTTTCAAAAACAACAATTGCAACTCATGATTTTAATCTCTCATAGGAAGATAGAAATAAAATTAATTTAACTTTTGATTTTTAAAAAGCGGTTAAAATCATTTTGTTTTCTTTTCGCGATAGGAATAAGTATTCCATTAGACAACTCACAATAACTCCCGTCTTTTTTTATAATACGCACTACGTGTTCAATATTAATAATATAGGAATGATGTATCCTAAAAAAGCGGCTGCTATCAATAATCTTTTCAAAGTGCAAAAGATTTTTAGAAGAAGTATATTTTTTTCCATCTACAGAATGAAAAATAGCATATTTACTGTCAGATTCAAGATATAATACATCACTTGCTTTTAACAGATCAATTTTATCAATAGAAGCGATAGCAATGTATTCATTATTCTCAAGAACTGGTATTTCCGTTTTGGACAACATGGCCAACTTATTAAAATCAAAATATCGTTGTTGGTGTATATTTTTCACTGCCTTATTTACAGCGAGAATTAGTTCTTCTATAACGACTGGTTTCAACAAATAATCAATAGCATTATATTTGAATGCTTTTATAGCATACTCATTATAAGAAGTAACAAATATAATCTGAGCATTGATATGCTTTAATCTGTCGAGTACATCAAAAGCATCTCCTTCATTTAAATGAATATCTAAAAAAAGAATATCCGGTTCTAACAAGTCTATTGCAGATACAGCTTCATTAATAGTAGATGCATGACCTACTACCTCTATGTTTATACAATATTTTGTAAGAAAATATTTTAGAATAGCAACGTTATTAATTTCGTCTTCTATTATTAATGCTTTATAACTATTCATAAATTTTATTAATTAAATGATCCTTTAATGATAAAAAAACAAAAAACCTGCCAAAACAATATACAACAAAATTAATTTAAAAATATGAGTATATACTCTAAATTAACATTGCGTAAATCACGACATTTTAAACTTTATTATCACCCTGGTTCCCAGAGAGATACCATCTTCAGAAAGATCAATAATTTCTATTGACATCGTATTTTTATAAGAATCATTTATTATTTTCATACGTTCATTTACAATTTCTGTAGCGAGCGACTTATAAACTCGATTGCTATTTTTCTTTAACAAGGCTGAAGCTTCTCTTCCGATACCGTTATCCTGAACAGAGATGATAAGATAATTATTTTCAACAGAAAAGCGAATTTCAAGTTTCTTATCCTTTTTTGAAGAGAGTCCATGAATGATAGCATTTTCTACAAAAGGTTGAACAATCATTACAGGAAGTAAAATTTCAGCTTTATTTTTAATACTGCTATCCACTTCAACAACATAATCAAGTGTTTCATTTAGCTGAAGATTATTCAACAATATATAGTTCTTGATATATTCAATTTCAGTATCAAGAGCTACAAGTTTTTGCCTTGACATTTGAAGAGTAAGACGAAGTAATTGTGAAAACGCTCCAAAATACTTATTGGCTTCCATCTCCCCTTTTAATATTAAAACACTTTGCAGGTTACTCAAAATATTGAATAAGAAATGTGGATTCATCTGAGCTCTCAAAGCACTTGACTTAAGTTCAGCAATTTCTTTTTCACGTTCAAAAACTTTACGTTGTGTATTAATTTTTCGTAGGAAGAAATATATAATAAGAAAAAGGATGAGAACAGTTACACTTCCAATAAACAGTGGTGTCTTATAAAAAATCTGCCGCACATGGAGATGTATTCTTTTTTCATTTACCGTTACCACTCCTTTAAAATCCTTACCTCGAACCTGTAAAACATAATCTCCGGGTGGCAAACTGTACAGTTCTATTTTACCAGATGTTCCGGCATCATTCCAACCGTTTGTAAGACCTTCTATTTTATAATAATAGGTGTTATTTTCCTGATAAAATAATTCATTTATAGTAAAGGTGGCAGAAAAATAGTTTCTATTATAGGGAAGATTTATTACATCTGTACTTTCACCTTCGCACAAGCAGTCTTTTATATTTTTATTCTTTTTTTCAGAATAATAAGTTGCTTCTATCAGAAAAATCTTATACGGATTTTCTTTAGGAAGTTGTATTTTTTCCGGATCAAAGGCTGCTACTCCATTTAGTCCTCCAAAATAAAAAGTACCATCTTTAGTTTTATAATAAGAACGTAGATTAAACTCGTTGTCAGGAAGTCCGTCTTCTTTGAAATATACCGTAAAAGTATCTGTCTTTTTATCAAGCCGTGAAAGACCATAATAAGTAGAAAACCACATAGCATTTTTACTTTCCAGTATACCGCATATAATAGCATTAGACAAACCATCCCTAACGTTATAATTTCTAAGATGCCCTGTTTTTAAGTTTAAAAACAAAACACCGTCACCATCAGTACCTATCCATAAATTTCTTTTATCATCTTCAAGCAATGTAAGTATATTTTTATACCTAAATTTAGGATTTACAGTAGCATAATTGACAAGATCTCCCTTTGGGTCTCTAAAGAAAAGACCTTTATTTGTTGCAAACCACAAGCGTCCGCTTTTAGTTTGTAAAAGATGCTGAAACCAGACTCCTTTGAGCATTTTATCAGGTCCATTCTCTGCACGAAACTGCTCTGTTGAGGTATTAAAAATATAAAGCCCGTGTGTGGTACCAACCCACAGTTCATTCTCACCTTTTTCTTTGACAAATGTTACCTGTCCCGTTTCATCAGGCATTTTAAAAGATGTCTTTATACGGGTATTTAAATCTACTTTCTTTAAAGAACCATACCCGTCATAACCCCATAATATATAATCATTTTTTTCCAGATACATTGCATCAAAAACACCTTTCTTATCGTTTTTTATAAGTATTTCTTCAGCTTTTTTGTTTCTGTTTTTCAATATATATAAACCTTCATAAGTTCCTATGTAAACATTCTTTTTTGTATCAGATACCATCGTCCGGGTACTGAGTTGACTATTTTTAAATTGGAGAATCTTATCAAAATTGTTAGGACTTACCAACATTTTGTAAAGCTTATCATGAGTTGAAATCCATATAAAATCAGGATTTTGTCTACTAAAATTTATAGCAACCGGTGTTTTAAAACTTAAGGTATCAGTTGTTGTTATTTCTCCTTTTTGTTTATTAAATCTATTGATGTATATGTCATTACGATTTACAATAAATACTGTTGCGTCATTATACATAACAGTTTTACTATCTGAATAACCATAAGACGGAGCAATATTTGCATACGGTCTGTTAAAAACCTGAATATTGAGTTCCTTTATGTAGAGGTATTTATAGGGTTTACCATTATATCTATAAATCCCACTGTCGTTTTCCTTAAATATCTTACCATTTTCAATAAATTGAAACTCAGCATTCATTTCTTTATCAATAGATTGAAGATTTCCAAAATAATTGAGTCCGTTTTCATCAATAAAATAAATATCATATCCAGACTTTGCCAACACTCTTCCATCCTGTAATGTTTTAAATATCTGAATACTTTTTTTACCTTGCTTTAATCTGGGGTGACTTACTTTAGTAATTTGCTGCTTCCCGTCTATTCTGATAAGATATCTGGAACCATTACTGATCCATATATTCTTAAGCTTATCCATCCCAATCCCAACAGTTCTATCTAAGGATTCCCTTTCAAGAAGGATCCGTTCCACAACATATCCTGGAGGTTCTCTTTTGATGATGTAAACGCGATTTTGTTTAAGAGCCCAAATATTATTTTCGCTATCCTGAAGCCAACTGTAATTAGAAATATAAGAACTGTCATAATGATCATTATTCCCCTTATAATAACTAAAACGCAATTTATTTTTACCATCAAATCTATAAAAATCACCTTCTCTATTTGTAGAATACCAAACAAATTTGTTGTTATCAACAAAAGGAGCGCTACAGATGAGATAAGTATTATATTCATCTCGGATATGAGCTTCTCTCAGCGTATAATTTTGCGAGAAAAACCGAGTTGTAAACATTAAAAAAAATAAGAATAACCTGATCTTCATTCAAAAAAGATTGTTAGTATCAATATATTATATAAAAGTATAAAATAAAGGTTTAATTATTAAAAAGTTAGCTCTTTTTATCACACTAACATTCATGAAAAATTGATCTGCTCGACTTACTCAATAGTATATTTTCAGTTTTAAAACTCATTATTTATACTCATCTTAAAACAGTTATGTTTTTATATCTGACACTTACTCCACAAAAACAATCAAATACTACTTTTCACTACTTTCATTAAAAAAACAATTCCATATTTGTAATACTATTTTTTAACATACTTACATAGAAGTATCTGAATCTTTTTCATTTTGATCCTAAAAAATCGAAAAAATATGAACTGATTCACTAATAATAAATGGATAATTACTCTTTTTCTGATCGGCAGTTTGGTCAACAACTTTGTTTAAAGGGCATATTACAAAAAGCTCCAAGCTTTTTGTTTTAATAAGATGGAAAAAACACATTGACCCCCGAAATGCATCTCGGATGCCTGCTAAAGATCAATACTTTTGGGTTAATCTGCCGAGAAGAAAAACAGTTAATTAAAACAACGTGCTAAATTGTTGCTCTCAGAAAAATTACAAGTCTTTAAATTCCTTATCAAAAGGAACCCTATGCAGCAAGCTTCTTCCTAACGTTACCTCATCTGCATATTGCAATTCATCCCCGACAGCAATACCTCTTGCAATAGTAGATGTAATAATCTCACAATCTTTTATCTGTCTGTAAATATAAAAATTTGTTGTATCACCTTCCATAGTGGAGCTCAAGGCAAAAATAAGTTCATTTACCTTGCTTTGTCTGACTTTTTCTACAAGACTTTTAATATTTAACTGACCTGGTCCGATACCATCTATAGGAGAAATTTTGCCTCCCAATACATGATAAATGCCCTTGTATAATTGTGTATTTTCCAACGCCATAACATCTCTGATATCTTCTACCACACAAATGGTTGCGTGATCTCGAGATGGGTTACTACATATCTCACACAATTCATTGTCTGATATGGTATGACAGCTTCTGCAATATTTAATATCATTGCGCAACGCCAGTAAAGAATTACTCAAAGCCATGGTCTGATCTGAAGGCTGTTGCAATAAAAATAAAACCAAACGCAATGCAGTACGCTTACCAATACCTGGTAATTGTGCCACTTCATTGACTGCGTTTTCTAATAATTTCGAAGGAAAATCCATAAAGCAAAGATAAAAAATGTTATCTAAAAAGCAGGATACATTTTTATTTCGTTATTTTTGAACGCTTAATATTTTAAACATATGTCTCCAATTCTTATTTTATCGATCCTGGTTATTTATTTCGGAGTATTAATAGGTATTTCTCGTTGGGTTAGCAGAAAAGACAGTAGTAATGCGGCTTTTTTTCAGGCAAATAAAAATTCAAAGTGGTATCTTGTTGCTTTTGGAATGATTGGTACTGCACTTTCTGGTGTAACCTTTATTTCAGTACCCGGAGAAGTCGGGGCTCCGAGCGGAGAACAGTTTAAATATTTTCAGTTCGTAATCGGTAATGCTTTGGGATTTATTGTAACTGCCACAATACTATTACCACTATATTACCGCCTCAATCTTGTTTCTATTTATGAATATTTTGAAAAAAGATTGGGATTTTACAGCTATAAATCAGCTGCCAGTATTTTCCTAATAAGCAGAACGATAGGATCTGCTTTTCGTTTATATCTGGTAGTTATCGTATTTCAGAGGTATGTATTTGACTATTTTGGAATTCCGTTTGCTGTAACCGGCCTTATTTCTCTTGCATTGATTTATGCCTATACATATAAGTCCGGATTAAAAGCCATCATTATTACAGATACGCTACAAACTTTGTTTTTGGTCAGTTCTGTCATACTTACGATTTACTTTATATGTAATACACTCGATTATTCTATGATTCAAGCCTTTGAAGTGGTAAAGGAAAGTAACTATTCAAAAATTTTCTTTTTTGAAGACTTTGTATCCAACAAGTTTCACTTTGTAAAACAAATCTTGGGCGGTATGTTCGTAACAATAGCCATGACCGGATTGGATCAGGACCTGATGCAGAAGAATCTGAGTTTGGTCAATATTAAAGAAGCACAAAAAAACATGTTTACATTTACAGGTATTTTTGTTGTCATTAATCTATTCTTTTTGGGTGTAGGAGCACTACTATACATTTATGCGGAAAAAAACGGAATCTCAGTTCCAGTAGACGTTATTACAGGGAAACCCAGAACTGATTTATTATTTCCGGAAATTGCTTTCAACCATTTGACTATTATTCCTTCGGTAATATTTTTATTAGGTCTTATTGCCGCTACATTTGCAACTACTGATTCTGCTTTAACGGCATTAACAACTTCTTTCTGTATTGATTTTCTGAATATGGATAAACCTGATAACAGGGAAAAAACGAATAATGTACGTACGCGAAAATGGATTCATTTTACATTTTCTGTCATCATGTTTGGTGTTATCATCCTGTTTAATGCCATCAATGATGCTTCTGTGGTAAGCATGATTTTCAAAATTGCTTCTTATACCTATGGTCCTTTACTTGGTCTGTTTGCTTTTGGCATGATTATGAAAAAGCGACAATTAATGGATAAATGGGTACCTGCTATATGTATCGCAGCTCCGTTTATCACTTTACTCATAAGCAACAATTCATCTCTGCTGTTTGGAAATTATGTATTTGATAATGAACTTATCATTGTAAACGGGCTTATTACCTTTTTGTTACTACTCTCTATCAGTCATACCGACAAAAGAATAATTTTATAAAAAAAAGATTCCGATAATAATCGGAATCTTTTTTTTATTGCATGGGATTATATGGTTGTGGTTTCCAATCTTCCGATAAAAGATCTACATAAAAATAATTGATGCTGTCATCACTGTCAAAAGCACCGTTCTTATTGATATCCTCAATTGATCTGAAATATAGTCTGTTTTTAATATCAATAACATTCCAATCTACCAGTTCATGTAATTCTTCTGTAAGCTTAGTAAATTTAGAACCATCTATATTTGATATATAGAGGGACTGAATATCATTGCTATCATATTTACCATCTCTGTTGGTATCTTTATCTACCAAAGTATAAACAAGAATTTTCTTATCAGGATTGCTCAGTTTATCAAGATATGTAACAGTATTAATCTGCATACGGTTATCCGTGAGAGAATGCATTGAAAGAGAATCTTTATGTTGAAACATAAGATTATTCAGGTAACCTGTAATCTCTGGATAACTGTAATTTGAAATAGTATAGCTGATACGATTTGTTTTTGAACTTCCTGATTTTCCTGAAGAAGAATTATATACACGAACATCGCCTATCGGATGTACGATATAATTAGTTCCGGTAATATGAATAGGAAGATCTGCAATCTTAATTTCAGTAGAATCAATCTTCTGATATTCTACTTCCTGCTGATCCACCTTATTTTCGTAAATAACTTTTGGCTTTTCATCTTTGTTACAGGAAACCATTAGCATGGAAAACAGAGCAAAAGCTATTAATTTATGAGATGTCATATCGTTGTTTTTTCTAATCAAATATAAAAATAAAATAAGTGTATCACAATCGAATTACATTCTAAAGTTTAATTTAACATTAAAAGTACGCATAGTCATTCTGTTAGGAATACCATACATTGATTTTGAGTATACATCTCTTACCCATGTATTTGTAATAGCATTGGTATTATTAAATAAGTTAAAAATTTCAAATCCTAAAGAGACTTCTTCAAAGTTTTTCAGCCAGTTTCTTTCTGTTTGTATACTTTCATCTTTGAACACATACGAAAATCCTGCATCGGCTCTTTTGTAATCATTCAATCTCAACTGATAATCATACGGATCTGCATAAGAAGGAGAACCTCCAGGCAAACCTGTATTATAAACCAGATTCAGATACATTTTCAGATTGGGTATAGCTGGCATATAATCCTGAAACATTAATCCGAATTTAAGTCGTTGATCTGTTGGCCGGGCAATATACCCCCTATCATTATAATTCTCTTCCGTTTTTAAATAACCAAACGAAAGCCAGGATTCTGTTCCGGGTACAATTTCTCCGTTTAACCGTATATCGGCTCCATAAACATAAGCTTCAGCATTGTTATCAGCCATATAACGAATGCGTACATTTTCTAATGTATAAACATTTACATTACTCAAATCCTTATAATATACATCTGTAGTTAACTTAAAAGGAGTGGATTTTATTTTAAAGCTATAATCATTGCTCAAAACCAGATGAATGGATTCCTGTGCTTTAACATCTTTGTTGAGAGTACCATCCATAGCGCGAATTTCTCTATACGTCGGAGGCTGATGGTACCAACCACCTGACAATCTGAAAATCATATCTTTTTCCCAATTCGGTTTGATCGCTACCTGAAAACGCGGGCTAACCACCATCTGCGCTTTTCCTTTTTCATCATTAGCAGTCACGATCCATTGATGCGCTCTCAATCCGGCATTAAGCCAAATTTCATTTTCACCAATATTAGTTCTTCTGCTCCATTGAAGATAAGCATTGGCGCGGTTAATTTTAGCATTATTGGTAGCCCGAACATTCTGATAGGGTGCCAAAGGTCCGTAATACGGATCATAAGGTTGATTGTTCTTGGAACCACCAATCGGAGGTGTAATAGCAAAGCCTGCAGAATCCACAACTTCCCATTCAACCAACCGATCACGAATATCTTCAGAAACATAACGTACTCCCCATTCTATCTCATTGTCCTTTATTTTATGTTGGGCTTTAATCTCACCACTAACAATCAATGCATCATAATCATTTCTACCATGATTCAACTGCGATGCAACTCCTCTCGGATACAATACCTGCCCGTATGTATCAGAGCCCAGATTATTATCTACTTCTCCGATACTGTATTGCCCGAGTATGTCATAATATTCCTGTTCTTTAGCATGATAAGCAGAAGCAATAAATTTATACGTATTATTTTCACTCGCTTTAAAAGTTGATTTAAGAGCTCCAAAATACGTTTGGTATTTATCCAGTTCTCTCCCATCATATTGTATAACCATACTTAATGGATTTGCTGCTGTTCCGAAATCAGTACGACCGAAAACAGGTTTATAATCATATACATTACCGGAAACACTGCCTAAAAAGCTCCACTGCCATTTAGAAGAAGCATTGAAATTTATAATGGATTGAAAATCGAGATATTGGGGACGATAATCAATATCCACATCCTGAGTCTTTACTAATAATGCATTGTTACGATAACGGATACCTGCAATTGCATTCCATTTCTGATCGGGAGAAACCAAATCTACAGTAGCTCCGCCTCCCAACATACTCGCTTCAAGCTGAGCCTTAAATCTGGTTGGATTTCTATATTGCATATCCAGTACAGATGATAACTTATCACCATATTTGGCTTGAAATCCTCCAGCTGAGAAATTTACACTTTGTAACATAGAGGTATTTGTAAAACTTAATCCTTCCTGTTGCCCCGAACGAATTAAAAAAGGCCGGTACACTTCTATTTCATTTACATACACCAGATTTTCATCATAGTTCCCTCCTCGAACAGCATATTGGGTACTTAATTCATTATTAGAATATACTCCAGGAAGTGTTTTAAGAATATTTTCAACTCCCGCATTAGCTCCCGGAATTCTTCTGATAACTGTCGGTGATATCATTACCTGCCCTGATGCTCTCTCATTATCAGAATTATCAATAATCAATTCTGCCATCTGCTCAGAAGTATCCGTAAGACGGATGTTTATTTCTTTATCTTCATTTACTTCCAGACGTTCCTGTACTTTAATGGTTTGGTATCCCACATGCATATAGCTGATCACAATTACCTGATCTGCCTTTACGTCTAATATATAAAACCCATTACTGTTGCTGGTTGTTGATACATTTCCAGCCGAAACCGTTACATCAGAAACGGCCTGATCATAAGCATTGAGAATTACTCCCTTAACTTTCGCCGATTGGGAAAACCCTGTGATTCCAGTAAGAAGTAGCAGGATGAGATAGATATAGTTGAATTTCAAAATGAATATATTTTAATTTAGATGAAATGATGTTTCAAATTTAACATTATTTCCAACATTATCGATAACGCTGACCAATACTTTATTATTACCTTTTACTGCAATATTATCTGATAATTGATGAACAATTTTTTTTGTTTTATAATCATATTCGAATAAAGCCCATTTGTCATTTATCATTACAGTATATTCTTTAATACCTGACAACATATCTTCAATTTCAAAACTGATGATATCCTGAGTTTTCAACAACTGATTTTCTTTAAAACTCGGATGCCTAATAATCGGATTTTCTTCGTCTACAAAAATTTTATAGATTCCCAATATATTCGTACGTATTCTGAAATCGTCTGACTTTTTCCATGTTGAAAAATAGCGTACTTTATTTCCCTCTTCTAATCCAATAAACGCTTTTTCTTTATTGATAGACATGGATGAAACATCGATACGCAATGCTATCTTTTTATTGAGAGGTGTCGTATCCTTATGTAGTTTTATTCCATGATCAAGAAACTCGATTACTAAATCTGTATCTTCATAAAAGGTATGGGCATCCCACTCAACTGAAACCGATCCTTCTTCAAAAATATAATCTCTACGGCAGTCAATTCTCAGACTTCCCTCTTTTTGAGGATTCACAACAGATGGCTGTTCTTTATAAACAACAGGTATATATACTGAAGTGACATTCTCATGAAAATCTATTATATCAATTTTTACATCATACGAATTTTCAGGCTGAACTTTTAGTATTCCAAATTTTTTTTGACTTTTAAGAACAGGTAACATAATTTCTGACACGGAAAATAAGCGTTGAAATTGTTTATTCATTTCCTGATATCGTGCATAATCTATATAATAATTAACCATACGCGTGTCATCAAAACTGAATCGGTCAAAAATCATTTCATATGTTTTTGTCCCGTTTACAGTTTGTACTACTCTGTAAACACCATTTTTTCCATAACTCTTGTCAGATGTATCATAACTATTCACAGAAAAACCAACATTTCCGTCTACATATACCGTATCTGATCGATAAGAACCTTCTTTTTGTTTTACCAGATGCAAGGGAAGCACCTGCTGCCTCTGATTAATAACAGTTGTATCATTTAGTGGATACACAAGTACTTCATTTAAAACAGGTCTTTCTGTATCACGGATACTGTTATTAAAACCGAACAAAAGAGGATTAATGACTTCTTCCGTATTGGTATCCCTGATTTCAAAATGAAGATGAGGCCCGCCTGAACTACCCGTATTTCCTGAATAAGCTATAACATCACCTTTTTTTACCCTAAGCACTTCCATTGTTGGATAAAGCTCCATCTCAAAACTTTCCTGTTCATAATGTGCCGCTTTCACATACTCTTCTATAGTAGAAGCAAACTTTTCCAAATGAGCATAAACGGTTGTAAAACCATTATCGTGTCGCACATATAGTGCTTTACCATATCCGAAAGTACCTGTTTTAATTCTGTTTACTACTCCATCGGCAGCTGCCAATACCGGCAATCCGGTTTTTCTTTGTGTGGTAATATCAAGTCCGGAATGAAAATGATTTCTTCTCAGTTCACCAAAAGTCCCGTTTAAAAGCAAATCAATCTGCAACGGAGATCCAAAATAATTTTGCGGATATTCCTGTGCAAAACTTTGGTTGGAAAGTAATAAAAATAAGATCAAAAATCCCTTCATGCTTACAATTTTCTCAAAATCAAAAAATTATACGTAATTAAATATACAATTTTTTACCAAATGAACATTATTATTAAGATTTTTTAGTTTTAATCAAACATTTTTTTTTATATTCGGATAACTAATATTAACTTTGTATAGCGTAATGAGATGGCATACACAATGAGTGAACTTAGTATTTTAATAGAAAACATTGAAAAAAAGTTTGCATTGCTTATGCAGAAAATTGAATTTCTGGAAACTGAAAAAGCAGTATTGGAAGAGAAGATTAAGCTGGAAATTCAAGAAAAAAATAAATTTAGTGAATCATTAGAACGCTTAACAAAGCAATATGAATCATTAAAGATAACCAATTCATTACTGGGCAGTGAAGAATTTAAAAAAGAAACGAAACTAAAAATAAATTCATTAGTACGCGAAATCGATCATTGTATTTCTCAACTATCCCAATAGTATAGTTTATGGAGGAGAAATTGAAAATAAAAATATCAATTGCCGATCGGGTATATCCTTTAACAGTTGAGTACGCTCAGGAAGAAGGATTGAGAACGGCTTCAAAAAAGATTGATGCGATGATCAAACAGTTTGAAGAAAACTATGCCGTCAGAGACAAGCAAGATGTATTGGCCATGTGTGCATTACAATTTGCAGCAATGACAGAGCAAAAAAAGATTCAGACCAATGAAGATTACGAAGAAGCCATTGAAAGATTAACCACTATTAATGATTCATTAGATCGTTTTTTAAAATAAAATATTTAGCATTTTGCACTTTTCTACTGATCTGATGATACAGTAAAGAAGTATAAAGACTGCCCACATTAGAAACCGTTTGATAAACTCAACGCTAACAAATTAAAATGAACGAAGCGTTGCTACTAAAGCATGCTACTTTTTATAGTAGATCCTTGAAGAGCAAGATAGTTCAAAACTTGTTTATTCAGAGTTTATGCAACTCAACTAATGTGGGCTTTTTATAATCATTCAATTTAAAAATGGACACATTAATATTTATTATTTGCGGAGTAATTGTAGGAGCCGGTTTAGGTTTTGGTATTGCAAAATACCTGGAAAAAAACAACGCTTCCTCAATTATCAAGAACGCTAAAAGCGAATCTAAAACCATCTTAAAAGATGCAAGAGCTGAAGGAGAAGCTCTCAAAAAAGACAAAATTCTACAGGCTAAAGAAAAGTTCATCGAGCTTAAATCTGAACACGAACAGATTATCCTTTCCCGAGACAAAAAAATAGCGGAAGCTGAAAAACGAACAAGAGACAAAGAGTCACAAATCTCTAATGAACTTGCACGTGCTAAAAAAGCAGCAGAAGAAAGTGAAAAAAAGATTCAGGAATATGATACCAAAACTGAAATTTTAGAAAGGAAAACAGAGGAAATCGAAAAACTGCACCGTATTCAAGTAGAAAAACTTGAAACAATAGCTGGTTTATCTGCTGATGAAGCGAAAAATCAATTAGTGGAGAGTTTAAAAGCAGAAGCGAAAACCTCTGCAATGTCTCATATTCAGGATACCATTGAAGAAGCAAAACTTACTGCTCAGCAGGAGGCTAAAAAAATAATCATCAACACCATTCAGCGTGTTGGAACCGAAGAAGCTGTTGAAAACTGTGTTTCTGTTTTCAATATTGAATCTGATGATGTGAAAGGAAGAATCATTGGTAGAGAAGGTAGAAACATTCGTGCTCTGGAAGCAGCAACTGGTGTAGAAATCATCGTTGATGATACTCCGGAGGCTATTATCCTTTCTTGTTTTGATCCGGTAAGAAGAGAAATTGCACGCCTTGCATTGCACCGATTGGTAACAGATGGTCGTATTCACCCGGCAAGAATTGAAGAAGTGGTAGCCAAAACAGCGAAACAAATTGACGAAGAAATTATTGAAATCGGAAAACGTACAGTAATTGACTTAGGAATTCACGGATTACACCCTGAATTGATCAAAACAGTGGGTCGTATGAAATACCGTTCATCTTATGGACAAAATCTTTTACACCACTCCAGAGAAGTTGCTAAACTATGTGGTATTATGGCAGCTGAATTGGGATTGAATGTAAAACTTGCAAAAAGAGCAGGATTACTACACGATATAGGAAAAGTACCGGAAACTGAAAGTGAACTTCCTCACGCTTTATTGGGAATGCAATGGGCAGAAAAATATGGTGAAAAACCAGAAGTATGCAATGCTATCGGAGCTCACCACGATGAGATAGAGATGACTTCTCTTATTTCACCAATTATTCAGGTATGTGATGCTATATCTGGAGCAAGACCAGGAGCAAGAAGACAGGTACTTGATTCATATATTCAAAGATTAAAAGATCTTGAAGGTATTGCATACGGATTTACAGGTGTTAAAAACGCTTATGCCATTCAGGCAGGTAGAGAATTACGTGTGATTGTTGATTGTGAAAAAGTAACAGATGATATGGCAGCAAGCCTCTCTTTTGAAATTTCACAAAAAATACAGACAGAAATGACCTATCCCGGACAAGTTAAGGTTACTGTAATTCGAGAAACCAGAGTGGTAAATATTGCAAAATAAGAAAACAAAATACTATTCAGAAATAAGAAAGAGACAAAATTGTCTCTTTTTTTATGCTTTATCTTTGACAGCCCAAGGATGATACTGATTTACGACCTCCCGAAGGCGTTTACGATCTATATGCATATATATTTCTGTAGTAGTGATAGATTCATGCCCCAACATGAGTTGGATAGATCGAAGATCTGCGCCGTTCTCCAACAAATGAGTAGCAAAGGAATGCCTGAAAGTATGCGGACTTACCTTTTTTCGAATTCCAGCCCAGATACTCAGCTCTTTTACTATCGTAAACACCATAGCTCTTGAAAGCTGCGCACCTCTTCTGTTTAAAAAAAGAACATCCTCATAAGAAGAATTTATTTTTAAATGTTTTCTTATTTCATCTTTATATAAGATAATCCATTTAACCGCTGATTCTGATATTGGTACAAATCGTTGTTTGTTTCCTTTTCCTGTTATTAAAATAAAACCTTCTTCAAAATACAAATCAGAAATCTTAAGATTGATTAACTCCGAAACGCGAAGGCCACAGCTGTATAGCGTTTCCAGCATCGCTTTATTCCGCATTCCTTCGTCCTTAGACATATCAATACAAGCAATCATAGCGTCTATTTCTTCCATCGACAATACATCGGGAAGCTTTCTTCCCTGACGTGGTAATTCGATAAAAATAACCGGATGTTTCACTATATATTTTTCCAGTAGTAAAAAGTCAAAAAAGCTTTTTAAGGAAGAAAGTATACGTGACTGCGTACTTGGAGCTATAAATTCTGAAATCTCATAAATAAAGCTCCTTACGATTTCCTCATCAATATCTTCTATTTTTATTGCAGGATAGGAATTATTAATATACTGTTGAAATTTTGTCAGGTCAAAATCATAACTCAAAATGGTATTCTTAGAAAGACCTCTTTCAAGTTTTAAATAATCATTAAAAAGTTTTCTGTAATTTTTCCAGGAAATCGAATTTTGTCTCATAAAAAAAACCATCTATAAAGATGGTTCAATTTACGATTTTTATTTTTTTTTAAAAACGGTATCCTACAGAAACCTGAATAACAGAATTATTTAACGGATCTGTTTTTACATGTTGATTGATGAAATTTACCTGACCTATAAGTTGTTGATACATCTCGTCTGTCATACCGGGAGTTTTTGCTGGAATTGGCACTTTCTTATCGTCATTATCAAGTTTGTAAACATCCTGAAGCCCGTAATAGTACCTTCCGCTGATAAAAAAACCACTGTTAAGATAAACGGAAAAACCCGCAGTAACTCCATAATCCAACATTTCATAAAAATCTTTCGGCTTATTGCTTCGGTACCCGGCTTCAAATAATGCTTCTTCCAAACCGCTTGAAGGGTTTACCAAATTGCGCACAGGATTGTATCTGTTCATATCATACTGACCACTTGCTGCTACCATATAACCAACCTGACCTCCCAATTCTACAGAAAAATTATCACTCACATAATATTTTACCTGTAATGGCAGATACAGATAATGATGTGTTACATCCTCCAGCCTCTCAGTACCATTGATTTTATAAGTTGTCAGATCATACTGATCATATTCAATTCCTTTATACCCTTGCATTGAGTACATTAATTCCAACTGTAATGCGAACTTTTTATAGTAGGATAACGGATATTCAACAAAAGCACCTACATGAACACCAGGCTTATAATCCTGTCCGTTTTCACCGGATAACGTTGACATGTTTCCTCCTATTTTCATTCCCGTTTCAACCGGGTTATTGGGATTACGCTGAGCTGTTGCAGTCAATGACAGAAATGCTATGGCTCCGAGTGACAGTATAAATTTTTTCATGTAAACAATGATTTATTTTATAGAATAATATAACAATTATACAAAAAAATTAGAAATCTACATAAATATATAAACAAAAAAAAGCCTTTCGGAATTCCGAAAGGCTTAAAGATTCTTCTATAATAATTAGAATTTGTAAGTCAAACCAAATGTAGCTGCATCAAAGAAATTATTGAAAACATTGATGTTACCATTAAATTCAGATACATTTTCACCACCTTTAACTTTTCCTGATCTGTAAGACAATACGTCAGACAATCCGAAGTTAATAGCGATTTTAGGAGTTACAAAATAGTTGATCCCTAAACCAGCTCCAGCAGAAAAACCAGTTACATCTGGATTTTTAACCCCTGCAGTTTCAGTTTTAGTAGAAGCATATCCTAAACCAACTTCTGTATACGTTTTAAATCTTCTACCTAATTCCAAGAAATAGTAACGACCAAATGCTCCGATGAACATATCGTTTTGCTTAGAAGTAACTGTAGATCCTGCTTTAGTCTTATCAGTACCGATACCAAGTTGAACTCCAACTGCAAATTTATCAGACACAAATAATCCTGCTTTAGGTGCGAAGTTGAAAGAATTTTCTTTTACATCTGTATTCTTGTCGTTTGTTGAGTTAAAAGATACATTTCCTTCTAAAATAACATCTCCTTCTTTAAATCCAAATTCTTGATCCTGAGCCTGTGCACTATAACCTAATGCAACAACTGCTAAACTTAATACTAATTTTTTCATTTCAAATTATTTTTTGTTGGGGCAAATTTAATACTAAAATAACATTTGTTAAAACAGTTTTTTTTATTAAAATGTCAATTATTTTAAACTTATAAAATAATATATTCAAAAAAAACAACATTAGTATAATCAATATCAAACAATAAGCAACAACTAAAGTAATTTTCATTAACAAAAGTCTTATTATTAAAATTTTCATAATTTTTAAGAGTTCTATATACATTAAAGACTATTTTTACCTTTAAATTTGTTTGATGAAAAAAATTTTGATTATTAACGGTCCTAATCTCAACCTTCTTGGAAAAAGAGAACCAGCCATTTATGGTTCAGATTCCTTTGAAGAATTCCTGTCTCATTTACAAGAAGAATTTCCTCAGGTTGCAATCGATTATTTTCAAAGTAATGTAGAGGGTGAACTCATTAATAAAATTCAGGAAGCAGGTTATGATTACGACGGAATTGTATTAAATGCTGCAGCATATACCCATACATCCATAGCCATTGCAGATGCAGTAAAGGCCATCACCACACCTGTAATAGAGGTACACATCTCCAATACGTATAGCAGAGAAATATACAGACATCAATCATTTATCGCACCGGTCTGTCAGGGAATCATTATTGGATTTGGGTTAAATTCTTATAAATTAGCTATTCAATCTTTTTTGTAGAATGAAAATATTGGTTCTTATAGCGCTGTTCTTTTTCCCTCTTTTGTCCCAAGCTCAAATAACAGGAAAAGTAACTACCAAAGATGGTACCCCAATATCGTACGTAAACGTTTCAATTGAAAACACCTTTGTTTCTACAATTGCCAATGAAAATGGTTTATTCGACCTTGATGTTCCTAAAAAAGGAAAATATCAGCTTGTTTTTCAGCAATTAGGTTATAAAACACTTATAAAAAAAGTAACTGCTGACAAATTTCCTTTTGAAATCAATGTATCAATGGAAGAAGAAGCTTCTGTCTTGGATGAAATGCTGATCGAAACTCCGAAGGGAAAAGATAAAGCAACATGGATCATAAAAAAAGCCAGTGAACATCGAAAAAAGAATGATGCTCGTATAAAAAAGTATACCTCTGATTTTTATTCAAAAGGGTCCATTCAGGTTATAGATTATCCCAAAAAGTTTTTAGGCTATAATATTGAAGAACTCGATCCTAACCTCAAAATTGATTCGCTCAAGAATAAATTCATTTACTTGTCTGAAACTTTCTCTAAAATAGCTGTAGAAAAACCGAATCATTATAAAGAAGAGATAAAAGCTTCAAAAATCAGCGGTAACGATAACGGATTTAGCTTTAATTCCGGTCTCAGTGCTAATTTTGATTTTTATCAGAATATTGCTTATTATTCTTGGAAACTTGTTTCTCCATTAGCTCCGATTGCTCCAAGTTATTATAATTTTAAGCTTATGGAAGCCTTTACAGACGACCAGACCGAACAGCTTATATACAAAATTGAAGTAAAGCCAAAACGTATCAGCGAACCTGTACTTGATGGATATATATACATCGTTGATGGTTCATGGGAAATATATGCGATCGATGCAACTGTGAAAGGAAAACAAGTAGAAGTACCCCAGATTGATGATTTCTTTATCAGACAGACGTTCTCTTATATAAAAGACCATAATGCATGGATTAAAAATAGCCAGATTATTGATTTCAACGGTAAGATACTTGTATTTAAATTCAAAGGAAACTTTAATTATATCTATAATAATTTAGAAGAAATTCCTTCTTTCCCGGCTAAGACATTTTCAAATGAAATCATTACTTTTCAACCGGGTTCTAACAATCGCTCTAAAGAATTTTGGCAAGAAAACAGACCCATACCGCTGACAAATCTTGAATACAGAGATTATAACGAAAATGATAAAAAACTTGCGGAAAGTAGTACAAGGGCTTATCAGGATTCTTTAGACAAGGTCCATAATAAATTCAATCTGTTTAAGTTGGTACAGGGCTATAAATACCGAAACAGCTACAACAACCGCACCTATAAATACAACGGACTTTTATCTACTTTTGCCTTTAATGCCGTTCAAGGTTTTAATGTGACTACCGGACTGTCTTATCTCAAAGAAAACCCTACCAAGAAAACATTTTATGAAATAGGCGGACTTATAAATTATGGTATCGCAGAAAACAAGCCTCGTTTTTCCGGATTTTACTCACAGTTATTTGATCGTGTGTATTACTCAAAACTTGATATTACCGGAGGTTCAACTGTACATCAGTTTGGAGAAGATTATCCCATAAAAAAAATCATCAACTCCATCAGCTCTTCCTGGTTTGGAAAAAACTATGCAAAATTTTACCACAAAGATTTTATCCGTGTACAGTATGAACAGGAAGTTTATAATGGTATTTTTACCAAGGCTGACATAGAATATGCAAATCGTACACCTTTGTTTAATCAGGTAAAAAACTCTCCGTTTGTAAAGAACAAATCCTTTTCATCCAATAATCCTATCGATCCGGATAACTTTACCGATGCAGGATTTGTCGAAAACCATATTGTAAAATTGAAATTGAATGCTACCATCAGTTTTGATCAGAAATACATTATGTATCCTTATAAAAAGGAAAACTACAAGAATACTAAATATCCTTTACTAAATCTGAATTATGAAAAGGGCTTTGCTTCGTCAGAAAAAAGCTACAATTATGAATTGTTGGGAGCCTCACTTAAATACAATACCTCTCTGGGTTATATCGGTAATTTTGGCGGATTTATTAACGGAGGTTTTTTCATTAATGCCAGTAACATCGCTTTTATGGATTACAAGCATTTTTATGGAAATGAAACCTTTGTAGGTACAACTAAAGATTACCTTCAAAACTTTAATTTACTACCCTATTACAGTCACAGTACAAACAACACCTTTTTAGAAAGCCATTTTGAACACAATTTTAAAGGATTTATACTGAATAAAGTTCCGCTTATCAATAAATTTCAATGGAATTTAGTACTTGGATTTCATTCCTTACAGACAAAAAGTTATAGTACTTATTATGAATACAGCATTGGACTGGAGAACTTCGGATTCGGAAAATTCCGTCCGTTTCGCATAGATTATGTACGCTCTTATGAGTCTGGTGTTAGCAGAGACGGAATCGTCATCGGCATTAAATTTCTGGACGGCATGTTATAACAAACAAAAAGAGAAGCTTAAAGCTTCTCTTTTTAATTTTCTGACCGTTCTATTCTGGCTCCAAGTGCCTGTAAACGTTTATCTAAATTTTCATATCCACGATCGATCTGGTCAATATTCTGAATGACACTGGTTCCTTTTGCAGATAAAGCAGCGATCAATAATGACATACCTGCTCTGATATCAGGAGATGACATTTGTGTCGCTTTGAGTTGTGATTTAAAATCATGTCCTATAATAATAGCTCGGTGCGGATCACATAAAATAATCTTAGCCCCCATATCAATGAGTTTATCGACAAAAAACAAACGGCTTTCAAACATTTTCTGGTGAATAAGTACTTCGCCTTTGGCCTGAGTTGCCACTACAAGCAATACACTTAATAAATCCGGTGTTAATCCCGGCCATGGAGCATCTGCAAGCGTTAATATTGAACCGTCGATATAGCTTTGAATTTCATATCCGTCAGTATGTGCCGGAATAAAAATATCATCGTTTCTTTTTTCTATATGAATACCGAGTCTTCTAAAAGCATTAGGAATTATCCCCAATGAATTCCAGGCTACATTTTTAATCGTAATTTCACTTTTAGTCATAGCGGCCAACCCAATCCATGAACCAATCTCAATCATATCAGGTAACAGTCTATGTTCACATCCTTTAAGTTCTTTGACTCCCTGTATGCGTAAAAGATTAGAACCAACTCCATCTATCTTTGCACCCATTAAATTCAACATATTGCATAATTGCTGAAGATAAGGCTCACAAGCTGCATTGTAAATAGTGGTTTCACCTTCTGCCAGCACAGCTGCCATTACTATGTTTGCTGTACCGGTTACAGAAGCTTCATCCAATAGCATATAAGCACCCTTTAATCCGTCAGGAGCTTCAACTCCATAAAAATATTCTTCTTTATTATAACGGAAAGTAGCTCCAAGATTAATGAATCCCTCGAAGTGTGTATCCAGTCTTCTTCTTCCGATTTTATCCCCACCAGGTTTTGGAATATATCCTTTTCCAAAACGAGCCAGCAAAGGTCCAACAATCATGATTGACCCTCTTAGTGACTTACCGTCTTTTCTGAAATCTTCTGATTCTAAGTAATCCAAATCAAGCGCATCTGCCTGAAATGTATAAGTATTTTTATCTAACTGTTCAATTTTTACTTTTAAACTCCTTAACAATTCTATGAGTTTATTAACATCAATAATGTCAGGAATGTTTGATATGGTAACTTTTTCAGCCGTTAGCAACACAGCACACAATATCTGCAAAGCTTCATTTTTTGCTCCTTGTGGATGTACTTCTCCTTTTAGAGAAATGCCGCCTTCTATTTTAAAAACACTCATTAAAACTTAAGATTTTCTGTTATTATTTTTATTTTGGTTATTTTTTGTAAAACGTTTTTGTCCCTGATTATTGTTGTTGTTATTTCCCTGATTGTTGTAATGAGCCTTGTTTGACTGTTTTTTATTTACCCGCATCAAATCAGAAGTATTAGACAGTTCTTCATCTTTCTTCAAAAGATTGATTTTTCCATGTGACATTTCAAGTAAATGTTCAAAAATCACTTCGTCTTTTACCGTTTCTTTATTCCAACTAAGGTAACTCTTTTTCATATGATTGGCAATAACCATGATCAGTGCATCTTTGAGTTCGCTTTCTTCCCATTTAATTGCTTCTTCTATCATAAATCCGATATTATTTCCATAAAAACGGTATTTAGGAAAATTTTGAGGATAATCAATTTTGATGGGTTGTATCTGAGCAGAAGCTGCATCAGGTATCGGATATGGAGAATCGACATCTAAATCAAAATCGGCCATGCGAAATAGCTGGTCCCACAGTTTATGCTGAAAATCAGGCACATCTCTCAAATGCGGATTCATGTTCCCCATAATTTTTATGACGTAATTTGCTGCCTTATTAAGTTCGTCTTTATCTTTGATTTCCTTTACTGCATCAATGAGTTTATGCAAATGTCTTCCGTATTCAGGAATGATAAGATCCTTTCTTGCCGCATTGTATTCTAATTCTTTTACCGCTTCTGTCGGATTAAAATTCTTATTCATTTTTAGAAAGAAATTATGCCATTAATCGTAGATACTTCTAAATACTTTTTGATAATAGCATCTGAACTCTCCATCACTACATTTATTGAAACACTGATATAATTTCCGTTTTTAGAAGAAGTCGTTTTAATAACTGCTCCCATCCCGTCAAAAACTTTTTGAATCTCATTAACCTGCTCTCCTCCAGACGGAACTATAAATTTATAGAGATATTCCAAAGGCCATTTTTCAGTTGTATTTTCAAGTTCCTGCTTTAATCTTTTATAAAATTCTTCTGTCTTCTGATCCATAAAACTTATTTAATAGATACAAATATACGTTAGAAAAATCATTTTTATGAGGTAATTAATAAATCAATTTTTTAGTATGCATAAAATACTTATTTTTGCACCTTTATTAGTAAAAGTGGATAAAAAAATTGTTTTACTCATAGGGGGTCCCGGATCAGGAAAAACGACCGTTTTAAACGGTTTGGAAAAACTTGGATATACCTGTTACCCTGAAATTTCAAGAGAAGTTACAGCAGAAGCTCAAAAATCAGGAATCGATCAACTCTTTCTCAAAGAACCTTTACTTTTTAGTGAATTGCTGCTAAAAGGTCGTATCAAACAATTCAAAAATGCTCTGACTGAAAACGACGAGATTGTATTTATTGACAGGGGAATCCCTGATGTTGTTGCTTATTTACATTACATCGGAAATGATTATCCAGAACTGTTTTCGGCAGCAGGAAAAGAACATACCTATTCCAAAATATTTATTTTACCACCCTGGGAAGAAATTTATATAAGCGATAACGAACGTTATGAAAGTTTTGAACAGGCGCAAATCATCCATACGCATTTAGTAGAAACCTATAAAAGTTATGGTTATGACCTTATTGAGGTTCCCAAAGCTGATTTAGACACCAGAATTAACTTCATTCTTAGTAATCTTTAATAATTCCCGATATTTCACTACTTTTAAATAAAAAATTTAAAGTTGTCAGAAGCAGCACATATTCTTCGCAAATATTGGAATTATGAAAACTTCAGATCGCCTCAGGAGGAAATCATAGAGTCGGTTGTGGAAGGAAAAGACACCTTTGCCCTGCTCCCAACAGGAGCTGGAAAAAGCATCTGCTTTCAGGTACCTGCTATGATGTCTGAAGGAATATGTCTGGTAATATCTCCTCTTATCGCCCTCATTCAGGATCAGGTAGAAAGCCTTAAGAATAAAAACATCAAAGCAACTTCCCTTGCAGGTCAACTTAAACAAGAAGAGATATCCGATATTTTGGACAATTGCCTGTATGGCAATTACAAATTTTTATACCTCTCTCCGGAACGGCTTAAACAGGAATGGATTTTTGAAAGGATTCTGTCCTTACCAATCCATCTTATTGCAATTGATGAGGCTCATTGTATCTCACAATGGGGACACGATTTTCGCCCGGCATATCTCGAAATAAACAAACTGAAAGATTATTTTTTTAATACGCCATTTATTGCTCTTACTGCATCAGCAAACAAACGTGTACAGGAAGATATCATACAACAACTAAAACTCAATAATCCGGCTGTATTTAAAAAGAGTTTTGAAAGAAAAGAAATTGTATATAGTGTATACATAGCGGATGACACGGAAAATCTGATGCACCGTATTGTACAGAAACATCCGGAATCAGCAATTATTTATGTACGTAACAGACGCAAAACTTTTCAGGTGGCTCAGAACCTGATCAGTTACGGCATTCAGGCTGATTTTTTTCACGGAGGACTCAATTTTAAAGAAAAAAAAGAAAAACTGCAACGCTGGCTCAACAATGAAAATCAGGTTATGGTGGCTACCAATGCTTTTGGAATGGGAATTGATAAACCCGATGTAAAAAATGTCATACATATTCAGATTCCTGAAAATATAGATAGTTACTATCAGGAAGCAGGAAGGGCAGGAAGAAACGGTTCCCGATCATTTGCTACAATTTTACTAAAATCCCAAGATATTGAAAAAGCAAAAGAGCTGTTTTACAATTCACTTCTTGATAAAGCATTTCTTTTAAAAGTTTATAAAAATTTTGTCAATTACCACCAAATCGCTTACGGAGAAGGATATGCAGAGGTCTTTCACTTCAATTTCAACGACTTTTGTCTTAAATATCAACTGCCTCAAAACAAAACTTTTCAGGCATTTCAGTTTCTTGACAGACAGGCTATCATTCATCTCCAAACGGAATTCTCTTATATCAGTACAATACATTTTCTTATTTCCAATGAAGCCATACTCGATTATTTCAAAAATGAGCCTAGAGAAAGCCGTATTTTTTTAAACATCATCCATCACTATAAAGGTACTGACGAAATAGAAACTAAAATAGATCTTCAAAAAATTGCTGCAAATGAAAATATATCTCCTGACAAGTTACTGGAAATTATTCATAAATGGCAAAATAAAGGGTTTTGTACTTTCAATAACAGCAATAGTGACACTACTGTACAATTTAATGAAATTAGAGAAGATGCCATCACCATCAACCGTTCTATCAGCTATCTGAAACAGCAAAATCAGATAAAAACACAGCAGTTTGAAGCCATGCTGAATTATATAACGGATACAGAAACCTGTAAAAACCAACTCATTCTGAAATACTTTGACGAATTTGTATCCGAAACCTGTGGTCAATGTTCGACTTGCAGAAACAAATTACAACAAAAAGAAATCAGTAAAAATCCATTGATAATAAAAAACAAAATACTTTATCTCACACAATCCAAACCTCTTGACCTTGAAGAACTGGTACAGCAGCTATCGTTGGAATCAAATTTTCTCATTGGCTTTATCAGAGAACTGCTGGAAGAGGATAAATTAGAAGTACAACATCATAAATACATAGCAAGACAGATACAATGAAAAAATTACGCATCCTATTTATGGGAACTCCGGACTTTGCCGTAGGAATTCTCGATACCATTTTAAAAAATGATTTTGAAATAGTTGGTGTCATTACAGCACCTGATAAACCGGCAGGACGCGGGCAAAAACTTTCTCAGTCTGCTGTTAAAACCTATGCTTTGGAACACGACCTTCCAATTTTACAACCTGTCAACTTAAAGGCTCCTGAATTTTTAGAAGAACTCCGTTCTCTTAATGCCAATCTTCAGATTGTGGTGGCTTTCCGTATGCTGCCGGAATTGGTATGGAAAATGCCGGAACTGGGTACCTTTAACCTGCACGCTTCCCTCTTACCTGATTACAGAGGAGCAGCTCCCATCAACTGGGCCATTATGAATGGTGAAACAAAAACAGGTGTTTCAACATTTTTCATCGATGAAAAAATAGATACCGGAGCTGTTATCCTCAGAAAAGAAATTGCTATTACTCCAGATGAAACAGCAGGAACTCTACATGATAAGCTGATGCATTTAGGAAGCGAAGCCGTAATAGAAACATTGCGTTTAATAGAAAACAATAAAGTAACAACTGAAATACAGCCCGAACAGGAAACAAAAACAGCCTATAAGCTGAATAAGGATAACTGTAAGATCAATTGGGAGCTGGATGGCAGTGCCATATACAATCACATCAGAGGATTGCACCCTTATCCTGCCGCATGGACCTATTTTAATGACGGAGCACACCAATGGAATGTAAAAATATTCGATGTTATCTATACGAAAGAAAAACATAACCATGCCCCAGGTTCCATTATTGCAGAAAAGAAGAAGCTGAAGATCGCTACAAAAGATGGTTTTATAGAAATTCTCAGTTTACAATTTCCCGGAAAAAAACGAATGGCAACGGCAGATCTGCTAAACGGTATCTCGTTATCAGACAAGGCATTCTGTAATTAGAAAGCAAATTTGGAAAACCAAAAGTTGTTTTTTTGAAAAAAACAACTTTTTCCTCATTTTTTCTTCCAATTTACTTGTTTTATTGGATTTAACTTTTAAATTTGTAATAGTTAAAAGATTAACCTTTATTTAAAAAAATTATTATGAACAAAACAGACTTAATCGACGCAATCGCAGAAGATGCTGGAATCACTAAAGCATCTGCAAAAAAAGCATTAGAATCTTTTTTAACAAATGTAGCAGGTACATTAAAAAAAGGAGATAAAGTATCATTAGTAGGATTTGGTTCTTGGTCAGTAAGCCAAAGAGCTGCAAGAGACGGTAGAAATCCACAAACTGGAAAAACCATCAAAATTGCTGCTAAAAATGTAGTTAAATTTAAAGCGGGTGCTGAATTGGATGGTTCAGTAAACACGCCAGCTAAAAAGAAATAATTTAGCTTAAAAAATATTTAAAAACCGTTCTTTACGAACGGTTTTTTTATTATTTTTAATAAAAAACTATGAATGTAACTCCTCACAAAGGAAACCTTCTCATTGCCGCACCCAACGCTTTAAACGATGCTGATTTCAGCCGAAGCGTAGTATTACTAACCGAACACTCAGAAAAAGGGTCTGTAGGTTTTATTCTCAACAAACCTTCAGATCTTACAATCAGTGATATACTGCCGGAGATAACGAAAGATTTCCCAATTTATCTCGGAGGTCCTGTAGAAAATGAAAATCTGTATTTTATTCATAATATCCCTCATATCATTAAAAACAGTATTGAAATATCTGATGGTATTTTCTGGGGTGGTGATTTTAATATACTCGTTGATCTATTAAAAAATGATGAAATAAATAAAACAAACATCAAGTTTTTCTTAGGATATAGCGGATGGGAAGCTGACCAATTAGAAGAAGAAATAGACATTGATTTTTGGGTAGTATCTGAAAACAGCGAGAAACTCCCATTGTTTCATATAGCAGGTGCCACAATATGGAAAGACTTATTGATGAATTTAGGTGAAAAATATGTTATCTGGGCAAATGCCCCTGAAGATCCAATTATGAATTAATCCAAACGTATTTTTGCATTTAGTTTCACCAATAACTGATCTGCGACTGTACGGGTAAATTCTTTTTTGCGATATTTTGTTACAGACTGAATGCCAATAATAGTATTGGTAAGAAATATTTCTTCTGCTTTTTGTAATTCGAACGGAGAAACAGAACGTTCTTCAATTGTTAAGTCTGTTGATTTCCCAATTAATTCAATTATTTGTTTACGCATAATACCATTTAAACAGCCATCGGAAATTGGTGGCGTTGAAATGGTATTTCCGTTTACAATGAAGATATTCGCATTGGTAGCTTCTATAATATTTTTTTCATCATTGATAAGCAAACAGTTGTCATAGCCGTTTTCCTCAGCAAAAATAGCAGCCGTAATGCTTACCAGCTTATTTGTTGTTTTTAAAGTAGAAAGAAGATGTTTAGTAACATAGAAATCTTTAAAAATTTCTACCTCATAAGGCTGCGAATTATTAACATAAACCGTTTCATGATGCGCCTGAGCCGTAATCAGAAAAGAAACCGATCTATCTTTCGGGAGGTACAAACCGCCTTCTACTCTATAGCAGGTAATACGAACTCGGTAAGCAGCAGCATTCTCAGACCGTGTTTGCAACAAATTGAGGATTTGCTCTTCCAGATATTCCATAGTAAAATTCATTGGAATTTCCATTCTTACAATACGCATAGAAGCCATCAGGCGAAAATAATGATCTTCTAAAAACAACACCCTATTATCCAAAACTTTACATGTTTCAAAAACGGCATCACCGTATAAAAAAGCTCTGTTGTGCTCTAATTGTTCTGAAGTGGATGCTATAAGCTCTCCGTTTAAATTTACCATAAAAAAAATGCTCTGTCATAAAAACAGAGCAAATATAAAGGTTTTTAAAGTTCTAAACAGAACCTATTACTTTTTTTAAATCCGTAATCTGGTTTTCCCATAACAATTTCTGATCTTCAATTTCATCTTCCTCAGCAAAATCTGTTACAACCAATGTTACTCCTTTCGTTAGTTCGTCTTTAACAATTTTAATCTCAAAGAAATAATCGGTATCGTTGTCATCTTCATCAAGCCAACGGAATTTTATTTTTTCATCTGTCTTTTTAGTCGCCAATTTTGCTTTCTCTTCAGAATCCCCCCATATAAAGGTATAGAATTCACCTCTTGAGTTTACATTATCTGCAAACCACTCCGATAAGCCTGAAGGAGTGGCGATGTATTGATAAAGCAATTGAGGAGAAGAATTAATTGCAAACTCCAGTTCAAACTTTACTTTCATAGTTAATTTTTTTGGAAATATAGAAAAAAATAGTCACTAAAAAAAACTTATTAAAATAATTTTCTATACGAAACATAGCCCATTCATTTACAACAACTTAAAACACAACCGTATGTTTTTTTTATTTTTATTCATAATTTCCTTGAAAAACACTTGTTTGGTATGATTAAATATACATATATTTGCACTCGAAAAATCAACAATACGGCGAGGTAGCTCAGTTGGTTAGAGCGCAGGATTCATAACCCTGAGGTCACGGGTTCAACTCCCGTCTTCGCTACTAAACAGGACAGATGAAATTTATTTTCGTTTGTCCTGTTCTTTTTTTTGGCTAACGCATCAGAAGTGTTGACAGAATTTACAAACTCAAAGTTGTATTAAAAATTTATTTCTCTAATGTTTCCATCAGCACTTCATTTCCATCTAACCGATAATGAGTCGTGATAGAGAGCATTCACTAATAAAAAACAGGCTTTTAAACGGGCAATAAAAAAGCGGGCAAAATGCCCGCCTTTAACGATCGTACTTCCTATGGAAGTGTAAGAATATGATTTTCTATTTGTTGAAAATTACTGGTAGTAATCAGGTTACCCGGATTAACGTTAAATACAGGGTTACCTCCTGTTATTACAGTAGAAATAATTTCATATCTATATTGTCCGTTCTGCTCGCCAACAAAAATTATATGCGCATTTATACCGTCCGGTATAGCCGGTTGTGGGGTTCCAAACATATTGAATGCTGCATCAAAAGAGTACAAATGCATCAGTGCATTTTTTTCATTCTCAAATGCAACATACACACTGGAATTCGATTGGTTAAAACCAGCTGGTATCTTAATACTCATATTGGTTTTAGGTCTTGGATCGCTGTAGAATTTATCGCAGTTATACCAACCAAAAGTGCTTGAATTATTTATAAGTATATTGTAAACTGTTCCCTCTTGAAATACAGGGGATCCGTTAGCAAAAGAAACATCTGAAACAGCTGCATTATTCCACCAAAAAGAACCATCCGGATCAGTAATACCATTCCACAAAAGCATTCCGTTAGGATTTGCCTGAGAATTATTAGTTGCTATATTAACCTGTATGGGTTGGTTCAATGTTACCTGAGTGCCGTTTGCATCTCTAATCATCAGATAAAATTCTCCACCCGAAACTAAAAGTTCTCTCTCTCCAGTCTGTGGATTAAAACCCATTGTCGGCTTGTTTAATGAAACCATTTTTTCAATAGTAAATAATTCCACATAATCGACGTAAATATATCCGTCAATCAGACCTCCGTCTTCATAAGTAAGAGCGTTGGGCGGAATTACAATGCTTGATGTAGTTTGTCCTTTAAGCATGTCTCCCGAAATTGTTAGTCCTTTCTGAGATGAATAACGGTACATTCCGCCTAAATTCATCTTGTCAAAGGCTTCTTTTCGCAAGCGTTCTAATTCTTTCGTCGGTTTAGAAGCAAAATTTTGAGTTTGTTCGTTGCTGGTTGCACCGGTTTGGTTGTAATCATTTGCATCGTTTTCACATGAGAAAAAAAATGCGGCAACTGCTACAGTTAATAGAAGTTTTTTCATAAAAATACATAGTTTTGTGTTAATAGATCTAAAATAATATATAAATTTTACAAAAAAACATTGTTTTTTAAATTTTTTTTTACTATTTTATAAAATAAAAATCATGCCAGCTTTAAAAAATACTGTAAATCCTGTGACCGGGTAGGAATAATAACGTCAAATTCATTCCGTTTTCTAAGCTAAAACCGATACCCATTACCTTTTTTTTAGGGATGTTTCAGAAGTGTTGATCCAATTTATAAAGCTTATGAAACCAAGTTCCAAATCTTTCAAAAAATTGTTTCAAAATTTGTTCGGATTCACCACAGATAAAGTGTAAGGTTGAAATCAATTGTCACACTTTTTTATTCCCTTCAAGTTGGAGCCATACATAACTCATACTATATCCGCTTTAACAGTGTAGATCTCTTTATTTTAAATTCTGCAGTTTTTTTCTTAACTTGTAGTAAATCTTTAAAAACCCAAAGCTATGAACACATTAAAAGGAAAGAAAATTGCAATACTTACAGAGGATGGTTTTGAAGAAGTAGAACTTACCAGTCCGCGGGAAGCTCTTATAAATGCAGGAGCCGAAGTATTTATTGTATCACCAAAAAGCAATCATGTAAAAGCTAAATCAGGAGATGACTGGTCAAAGGAGTACAAAGTAGACATTCCACTTTCGGAAGCAGGTGTATCAGAATTTGACGCATTGGTATTACCGGGAGGTGTTATCAATCCTGATAAATTGCGAACGAATAAGGAAGCAGTAAAGTTTATACAAACTTTTTTTAAAGACAACAAACCTGTTGCTGCTATCTGTCATGGACCACAATTGCTAATTAATGCAGATACCATACGCAATAAAAAAATAACTTCAGTAAAGGCTATTGAAGTCGATTTGAAAAACGCCGGAGCTGTCTGGGAAGACAAAGAGGTTGTTGTAGACGGTAATTTGGTTACAAGCAGAACCCCTGATGATTTACCGGCTTTTAACCAGTCAACCATTGAGTTGATTGCCCAAAGCAAACACAACTCATAATATACGAAACTGTATTACGGGATTAATAAAAACGCAGGTCATTTTCCTGCGTTTTTATTTGACACAATAAATCTTTGAAAATTTAACCACAAACAGCCTGACAACAATGCGAGCAAGATTACGTTACAACTCTGAATACGACGCATTACATCCCAAAGAAAAAAAATTATTGGAAAAATTGACTGTTTCAATACGGGAATTTGTATTAAAGTCTCCTACAATTAGTAAGGTATTTTATAAAACACGTGATGCACATGCAACAACGTACAATGTGTTAGAAGGTAAATTCATGCTGCATGAAAACAGTGAACACCTTTCAATATTTCCAGAGAAAATCATGGACGTAACCCTGAGAATTTCCAATGCCCATCTGAAAATTGTAAAAGGAAAGTGGATTCCGGCGTATGGCTTTTCTTTAAAGCTCAAACATGACGCACAAACAGTTGCTAATTTTCCGCTTGTCAATTTCCCGCTCTTCCCTTTTAACAATGTTACTAAATTTTTACGTCTGTTTACAGCAATTAATCAATATTATACCGGAAACTTTTTCAAAAAAATAAGCGACGGCTTACACCTCATCTGGAATAGTACGGGGATGTTCCCAGAAATTCTCCATCCTTCTTTTATAAAAAATGCTGTACGGTTTATAAAGAGTAGAAATAATTTTATCCTATCTTTTTCATACCATTCTATAGGTGTTTACCGTTTTGGCAATCATCTGGTAAAACTAAAACTCGTTCCGGAAATGGCTTCCCAACCTTACTCCCAAACATCACCAGACGTATCTGTCGAAGAATATATGGCGCAGAATAGATTCTTTAAAGCTGAACTTTTTGCACAGTATGCTTATGATCTTAAGAATCAGCCCGTCAATCAACTCCATCGGGAATGGAAAGACACTCCATATGTTTCCATCGGACTATTGCACTTCGATTCAATCGCAAATAAAAAAGATCTAAAACAGGAACTTTTATCTTTTAATCCGTTTGAAAATATTGATACCTTACAACCGGTGGGAAAAATACAGCAGTTAAGAAAAAGAGCATACGAAGCTTCTTTTAAAGCCAGATCGGAACCTTAATTCTAATTCCAAAAAAGACCGTGATTTAAACAGCTCTCTTTACAGATTGGGTCACATAATAAGCATATGGTTAATTTTTAAAATAAAAGAATAAAACGCTTTTTAGAAACATTTCAATCACTTAATACATCCTGCCGTTTTTATATTAAAAAATATTTTATTAACTTACAGTATATTAACCATATAAATTATGTGCATTATGAAAAAATTAATTATTATGAGCATTATTGCTTTTAGTTCCCTGACAACTTTTGCAGGAAATGGAGATAAGGCAATAGAACAATCGAAAATGGAGAAAATTGCATTGGAGATCAATCCGCATGAAGAAGTACTGCGAAATTACCACGTAACCATTTTTGCTCAGGGGTACAACAGTCAGTTTGGCGAACATTATATTATCATTCTATATGATGAGACAGGTTGTATGACCTTATTGGATATAAAAAATAAAGTACAGCAATATCAACAGTCAAGACCGAACGACACCATAACTTTTAAAGTAGAAAGAGTTGCCGGTTCGTGCTCTGTTCCTCTCTAAACATGAAATTTTACAGATATCAGAAAGCGGGTTTATAACCCGCTTTTTATTTTTATATAAGAACCATGTCTTTATTTTTTTTGATTATAGTTACTGCTCACAAACATTTCATTCTGCTGGTCGGAAATAATTTTTATAAAGCGTTCATAGTGTTTTAAAACATCACTTATCAATTCATTTTTTGTAAAATACTGAACATCATATCCCTCTCTGGAATCTCCGAAATATGCTTTTGGATAAAAAGTTTTACTGTGATCGAGATCCGGTAAATTCTCTTCGTGTATCATAAATTCAGATACGGTCTTAGGCTGATTTTTTACACCATAAATGAAATTATTAATCACGTCATGCTTTATTTCAATTTCTATTTTTACGGGTTGTTCTGCAGTATTTATTCTGGCTTCAATACCATTTTTTTCAAATTCCTGACACAGCTCTTCAAAAGCTTCTTTTACAGTCGTTTTTAGATAGGCATCTACTGTCTTACTATCTTTAAACGATACAATCTTTTTTAACCGTTCCTGCCAGAATTCACCAGACCATGGAACTGTAGCTACTGAAAAATTGCGGTCATAATATTTTTGATCAATGGTAAGACCTTTCATCAGACTGACACAAAACAACAGCATGATCATAGCAAACGGAAGCGCTGTGATTAAGGTCATGGTCTGTAATGCCTGCAAACCACCGGCATTGAGCAATAATAATGCCAGTACAGCCAGCAAAACTCCCCAGAATATCATCTGCCATTTAGGCGAATTTTCAGCATTTTTTGTCGCTATACCGTTCATGACCAATATTCCGGAATCAGCAGATGTTACAAAAAATATGATGATAATGGCAATTACCACAAAGCTTATCGTTTCTGTCAATGGTAAATATTCTAAAAACTGAAACATAAGTTGGTCTGCATTGTCTGCTAACGCGCTGAGCATACCTCCTGCCTCATTCGCATCAAACCAGATGGCACTGTTTCCAAAAACTGACATCCAGATAAAATTAAAAAGTGCGGGAATGATGAGTACAGCTGCAATAAACTCTTTGATCGTGCGTCCTTTTGAGATTCTTGCAATAAACAATCCTACATACGGTGACCAAGAAATCCACCATGCCCAGTATAGAATTGTCCAGTTGTAAAACCAGGGTAAGGTATCACTCTCATAAATATGCGTATTAAAAGTCAATTCAAAAAAATTACTGAGATAATTTCCCAATCCTTCTGTAAAACTGCTGATTAAAAAAACCGTTGGTCCAAAGAACAGAACAAAAAGCAGTAATAATACTACACTGATAATATTGATTTTACTGAGTAGTTTCACACCTTTATTGACTCCTGAAGTTGCAGAAAGAATCGCCAGTGATGTGAGCACCGCAACAATAATCAATTGATTAGAGAATCCTCCTTCTGACACTACATGGAGTGTTTCTAATCCTGAATTGATTTGCACAACTCCAAATCCCAGCGTGGTTGTAATCCCAAAAAAAGTACTGCATAAGGCAAAAACGTCTACTGCATCTCCCCACTTGCCATTTATTCTGTCTTTTAGCAACGGATAAAAACAGCTTCTGAGTGAGAGTGGTAATTTATAACGATAAGCAAAATAAGCGAGTGCCAATCCTACCACTCCATATATCGCCCATGCATGAATACCCCAATGAAAAAAGGTATATAATTGAGCTCCTTTTGCCTGATTAACAAAATCATTTTCTCCAAAAACGGAACTCGAATAATGAGAAATGGGTTCTGCTACACTAAAAAACATCAATCCGATTCCCATACCTGCAGCAAAAAGCATGGACAACCAGGAAAAGAAAGAATATTCGGGTTTGCTGTCATTTGAGCCAAGTCTTATACTGCCAAACTTACTAAACATGAGGTATAGGAGAAAAAGCACAAATAAGGTTACTGCCCATACATATATCCAGTTAAGATTTACAAAAAGGAATTCTTTTACTGTATTTAATAAAGTATTGGTAACATCCGGGAACAATATAGTACCGACGCATACTCCGATGATAAAGATGAGACTGGGTATGGTGATGCGTTTATTAAGAGTAGTTGGGGTAGAAATGCTTTTCATTGTCGGTGTATTATAATTAGTATCAATAACGCATAAGCGTTAAAAAACAAACGAAGTTACGAATTAATTACAAAGTGATGGCTGTCTGAATATCGATACTCCCATCATAGTTAGAATCTATGGATTGTGAATTGCTTTCAATTTTGAATATCTTTGAGATATAACACAACATTATGCTATATCACGAAGTTAAACAGAACGTTGTGAATTGCTTTCAATTTTGAATATCTTTGAGATATAACACAACCCAAAAGGGTCCAGAACTAAGTTTGTCTAAGTTGTGAATTGCTTTCAATTTTGAATATCTTTGAGATATAACACAACCAATCCAGTTTACATAGAATCAGAGCCATTGTTGTGAATTGCTTTCAATTTTGAATATCTTTGAGATATAACACAACAGCACAAAGAATGATTGGTTTAATCCTACAGTTGTGGATTGCTTTCAATTTTGAATATCTTTGAGATATAACACAACCATCACCGTCTTGATTTTCATTCCCTTCAAGTTGTGAATTGCTTTCAATTTTGAATATCTTTGAGATATAACACAACCATTGCAATCAACTTATCTTTTGAGAAATCGTTGTGAATTGCTTTCAATTTTGAATATCTTTGAGATATAACACAACTGATAAATCTAAAGGGAACAATCGTGAACAGTTGTGAATTGCTTTCAATTTTGAATATCTTTGAGATATAACACAACTAAAATGAAGTTCTAACGACTTAAAGTAAAGTTGTGAATTGCTTTCAATTTTGAATATCTTTGAGATATAACACAACTAGAAATGTTTTTGACTTGTCACATGATAAGTTGTGAATTGCTTTCAATTTTGAATATCTTTGAGATATAACACAACGATTAGAATACACAAACATGAACACAACTTGTTGTGAATTGCTTTCAATTTTGAATATCTTTGAGATATAACACAACAGCAACCATTCACGGCATGAGGATCCTATTGTTGTGAATTGCTTTCAATTTTGAATATCTTTGAGATATAACACAACGTGTTGGCGTTTTTGGAAAACAACATGCAAGTTGTGAATTGCTTTCAATTTTGAATATCTTTGAGATATAACACAACCTTTTTAGTATCGTTGATAAATGGGTGAATGTTGTGAATTGCTTTCAATTTTGAATATCTTTGAGATATAACACAACAGATAAGGCAATCCGTTATCAATTGATATAGTTGTGAATTGCTTTCAATTTTGAATATCTTTGAGATATAACACAACATTCTTTAGATATATATCTTTTGGTAAAGAGTTGTGAATTGCTTTCAATTTTGAATATCTTTGAGATATAACACAACCTGCTAAATGGATGAAAAGCAAAAACCGAAGTTGTGAATTGCTTTCAATTTTGAATATCTTTGAGATATAACACAACGAATATATTTTTTTATAACCTTTGCATTATGTTGTGAATTGCTTTCAATTTTGAATATCTTTGAGATATAACACAACATATACGTATAACTCCAATATTGCAGATGGGTTGTGAATTGCTTTCAATTTTGAATATCTTTGAGATATAACACAACTTTTTTTGGAATGCCTGCATAATTGCTGAAGTTGTGAATTGCTTTCAATTTTGAATATCTTTGAGATATAACACAACTAGTTAGGTAATTAACCATTTTTTCACTCAGTTGTGAATTGCTTTCAATTTTGAATATCTTTGAGATATAACACAACTTTAATCTCTTTTTTAACTCAAAAGGTTTAGTTGTGAATTGCTTTCAATTTTGAATATCTTTGAGATATAACACAACCAACTGTGCCGTCTTGATATTGAACTGCAGGTTGTGAATTGCTTTCAATTTTGAATATCTTTGAGATATAACACAACTTCTTTGATGAATTCATCAAAAGCAGCAACGTTGTGAATTGCTTTCAATTTTGAATATCTTTGAGATATAACACAACACTTTTGTCTTCTGGGTTTTTACTTAGATAGTTGTGAATTGCTTTCAATTTTGAATATCTTTGAGATATAACACAACCTCAAAATTCAATCCGTTGATTACCAACGGATTTTTTTATTTTTTAGAAATCAAAAAATTAAAATAATTCCAGTTGTTGAAATGTCGGAGGTGATGATTCTTTATTTCTGGCAAAGAAAATTTCAATATCGCCAAACTGTTTGTCGGTAATACACATAATAGCAACTTTTCCAGCTTTAGGCAACATTGATTTTACTCTTTTTATATGTACCTGAGCGTTTTCTCTACTGGGACAATGGCGAATATACATTGAAAACTGAAAAAGTGAAAATCCATCATCTAACAAACGTTTACGAAACAGATTAGCATCCCGCATATTTTCTTTTGTTTCGGTTGGCAAATCATAAAATACTAAAACCCACATAATACGGTACGCATTAAACCTTTCGGCTTTCATATCAGTTCAGGATAAGCAATCAAACGTTTTTCCCCTGTATAACATTTATAAAGCGATGATGCTGTTGTTTTTACAGCCACTAACAAAGGTCTTATTTTTCCATCAATCCTAACATCCATGGTTGCAATTTGAAGAATATGAGCCTTAAATTCTTTTGTTAATCCTTCAGCTTCCTTATTTGCTTCAAGCCATTGCATCACCAATATATCTACAAACGGGCGAAATGGCTCCATAAGATCATCTACAAGGCAATAAGGATTGTATTTGTTCTTGTGAAAAATACCCAAAACAGGTAACAAACCAGTAGCTACAATAGCTCTTGCCACAATACTGCGCAAAACAGCATATCCAAAATTGAAAAACTGATTGGGTGAATCTCCAAAACGCTGACGTAGAAAGTTTGAACTGATAAGGTATTTCCAATAGTGTTGCGCTGCAATGCCTTCCATATTGGTAATATCACCACTTTTGACATTATTCTGATAATCCATCATGGGTTCATGATAATTCCCTAAACGTTTCAACACTTCTTTCTGGTTTTCAATCTTACATTCAACCGTCTGCTTCCAAAGTTGTTTTTTAAGGGGTTCACTGGCATCCAACTGATCTTTGACCCGGTCAGAATGTTCAGTATGTCCATACAAAGGAAGCATAATACCGTGCGGTAAATGCTGTGCATCGCAGCTAATCATCACTACATTATTACCCATCATTTTCTGGATCAACTGATGCGATATGGTAATCTGAAAATGATCCAGCATCAGCAATCCCAGATCTTCCACCGGAACTTTGCCTTTCATTTCTTTAGTAAAAGGTTCTAAAATATACATCTGCTCATCTTTGAGTTTAAGATAAGCCGGATTACCTATGTAAATGGAACGGGTGATCATAAAGCTATGATTTTGAAATATTTCCTAAACGGTCTGAATTAATTTTGAAACAAAATTCTTTGATAGATTTCTCTCCAATTTTTTCATAGCAGTCTTGTGAACCAAATTCTACTTTTTTTATGATAGTATCAGCAATAGTGTGTTTCAAAAAATAAATTTGTTTTTTACTGAATTTTTGTACCACATATATATTATTACTTCTTTCCGATATGTTTTTCCAGTAATCTATAAACAAAGGACTTGATTCTTCCAAAATAACTTCTTCATTATCATCTGGGAGGTATACAAAATCTCCCTGTTTCAAGGTAAATAGTAGCCTGGCATTATTTTTTTCTTCAAAATATTTTCTGAATAAATCCTCTTTATTAAAGTTTTTCTTGTCATTTGAAGCATTAAATTCGGATTTTAAAAGATTAGCAGCATCAAAAAAAGTTATCAGGTCATAATGACGTTCTGTTTTATTACTATTTAACTTTTTATTGAAAGTCTCTTTCTCCATTACTGCAAATAGATAATTATCACCTGTTTTCACATATAAAGAATTATTAAACGATTTTTGTCTGTTTAACTTTTGTAATGATATATTATCTTCATCATCTGTTTTTTTCTTAGATTTTGTCGGGTCTTTATAATATATTTTTATTGTTGAAATTGGTGGATGTGGTTTTGAATTTCCTTGTTCATCTTTTCGTTCAGAGAGTTTCTTATTCAAATCTAAAATTCCTTCTGCTGAGAAAGCATCTTCTTTTTTACCAAAAGATTTCAGATGTTCTTCTATTACTTTCTTTAAAAAAGGATTTACAATCTTTTCTATTGTTTTCTCTGTGGCAAATTGTTTTCCTGCGAGTTTACTGAGTGGAATTCTATATATTTCCTTTCCATTTGAAAGACCGTATAAAGTTCCTTCGTGTAATTGTCCTCTTAATTTTATTTGCTTATTTCTCTGAATATCATATTGCAGCAAAAGTTTATCTTTTGGTTTGTGGGAAACTATGATTTCTTTAAGTTTTTGCTCTGCTTCTTCAGGAAAGCCATTCCAAGGCATTTCAATAGCTCTGAATTTTTCCAGCTGATTAAATATTTCCCGTCTTTTTTCTTCTTCTAAATTCAGCACTTCGTCAAGCAATTCTGTTTTAGTACCGGTAAAACCAGGAAAAAATTTTTCTTTATTTTTATCCAGCCATTCTTTAAGAACCTGATTGAGATCGTTTAATCTTTTAATATGTGCTGGTTGAGTACAGGCTATTACAAGAGCATCCATAGCGTGATGTCTGTGATCTATTCTTTTGCTCCAGCCTTTTATAATCAGTTTATTGTTTTTCTTTCTTATAAACTCGCTTTTAAATTTCTCAATAAAAATTTCTTCATCTAAAATGGGTTCCTTAAATGCAACATCAGCATTTTCATATTCTGTAAACTTCTTTTCCGTTTCTTTCTTATAATTATCATATTCTAATTGAGCAAGTTTGGGTAATACCTTTTCATATCTTTCTCTCAACAAGACTTTAAATTTATCTGTTAGCCCCCAATGGTTTCTTAGATAATCCGTCACTCCTCCTGTTGTAGTTTTTACATTATCATTCCCGACAATTTTATTCAGTTCTTCACGGATTCGAATGGAAATATATTGAGTATCTTTTATCTGTCTCTGAATAGGGTCTTCAGGAATGGAAGTTGCCAACAGATTTTTTCGTTTTTTCCCTGAAAAATATTTATTTGCATGGTCAATAAACTGATCTTTTGTAAAAATCTGGTAATTTACTGAACCTACTTCGAAATATTCCATAGAAGTTCTGTTTCCCTTTTCATTATTTATAGACTTTTCACAAATTACTTTATTAGAAAGAGAATCATCAAAATATCTTGACTGTGGAATGATGTGATCAACGTCATATCTTTCACGATTAAACAGTTCCGAAAGCGGAATTGGCTGTCCTGTATAAGGCGATATATGACCCTGGGACTCCCAGAGTTTTAATTTTTCTATTTCAGATTTAGACGGATCATTATAATTCTTAAGATATTCTTCCTTTAAGTTTTCCTGAGAAACCCATAATTTATATTTTTCAATGTTGGCAATAGAAATCTCCTGTTTAAGTTCTACAAGTTTATTTCTTATTTCTGCATTATGTTTTTGGCTTTTTAAATTTGCAGAATACATTTTACCACGTTCAGCCGCATTGTTTTTAAGTTTCCTTGCCAGTTCCACTCTTATTTCATCAGGCTTAAAACCATATTTTCTCCAAATATCTCTTACAATAATTAGCGCTTCATTGATGATTTGTTCTGCCAAAGGATTTCTTAGTTCACCTTGTTTTAATCTTGAAATCTGGGTAAATTCTTTAACTAATTCATCGGCAGAATATTCTTTAGCGGTATGTTTATCATAAACCAATATTGTTGCAATAGCGTTTACAATCCCACCGTCTGATAAAACGTCTTGATTTTTGTCTAAAAATTCCTGAGCCGACTTTTCAAATGGATCTTCCACATTTTCATTCAAAAGTTTACTAATTTTCTGGCTTAATACATCAGAAAAATTTTGTTCAAAAAACTTTCCTGCTCTCACTAATGGTAAAATATTTTCAATTGCTTTTAAACTAAGATTCGAATAATTTCTGCTAAATTTTATTTTAGAAATCTTAATAGCAACATCGTTCTTATTTTCTAAATAAGGTGAATATTTTTCAATAAATGCTAATACATTAGAAGTTCTGTCACTTGTCAAATCATATTCATTTCCTTTACCATTATAGAGTATTTCCCACAGTTCAGTCTGTCTTTCAGAATCATTCAGACCAAACATATCCCAAAGTTCTCCTAAAGTCTTTTGCAGAATTGCTTTTGTATCATTTCCTTTCAACTTATCCTTGACATTCATTCCGTTAAGAAAATCCACATTTTCTCTTAGGTTAAATTCTTTTTTGAGTTTTGTAAGTATTGGACTAAAAGAAACTTCTTTTTTACTTTGTAATTCTTCATACAGCCATTCTTTAAGAGCAGTCGGAATTGGCCTGTCAATATACTTATATCTGATTTCTCCTTTTCTATTTATACCATTTTCAATTTTGGTATTAATAACCAATTTATTGATCTGCTCCCAAATTTTATATTCCTGAAAAACAGGATGGCTTTTGGCTACAACTTTTTCAGTTGGCTCATATCGACAGTTTGATATTAAATCTGATTGATCCTTTAATTCTCTTTGATAAAATACAACCTGATTCTTAATAACATATTTTAGTCCTTCTTTTAATCCTGTTTCTCGTAATTTTTCCTGACTTTCTTTTTGTCCTGGAAATATAAACTCTAATATTTTTTGTAATCTGTCCTTTTCTAAATGATTAAGAAATGGGTAGTATTTTGATTGTGCGCTCCAAACAGCATCAAACTCTGACTCATATCTAGAACGCAAAATCACATTATTGCGAATTTTTGCCCATTTATTTTCTTTCAGAATATCGAATAACTGTTCTGAGATAAAATATTCCCGACCAAGCTCTTTTGACTTATCTGCCAGTTGTTTTTCGATATTTTCCATTTTTTTTCTCCAACTTGTTTTATTAGGGAGTTTTATGGTAATTGTATTTCCTGATTTAGCACGACGAATATTAACCTGAAGCTCTAAAGAATCATTTTCTTTTATATTATCTAAAAAAGTTTCAGCTTCGATGATTCCGTCTTCCGTTTCTATCGCAATTTTTCTCTTATTTAGTTTTTTTCCTTTAAAAGTTATTTCTTCAGGCAATCCTAATGACAGAACTTTAGAGAAAGTTACAAAACTGTCATTTGTTTTCTCTTTTTCTTCGGATTCATCCTCATTATTTTCTTCCTTTTCAGGCTCAGAGTTCCCCCCTGAATAGCCTCTAAGTTGATTATATTTATAAATAATCTTTCCTAACTCTTCTAATTCAATCTTTTCAGTCAATGCTTTTACACGTAATTCCAGTAAATCAACAGCAGTTAACTGCTGTTGATTTTTAGAAATTGGAAGTATTGAAATTTTATCTAGTTTATTTGGGTCGGAAAATTCGTTTACCAACTTAATTTGATGCGATAACATTCCAAGCTCTTGTAAAATATAAATCAGTTTATTTCTTCTCTGTTTATATCTTTTATTGAGTTTCCTTGTTCCTCTTGCAATTCTTCTGTTTGCATTTTTAGTTTGAGCCTGCCCTTGTTCAAATTTACTTAGCTCTGCTCCCATCGGAATTATCCTACTTCCCATTCCAAGAATTTCTCCTTGTTTATTTTCAAGATCCTGTTTGATTAACGCCCAACCAATTGAGTTGGTACCCAAGTCTAATCCAAGTATATTTTTAGTCATATTTATGCTTTTGATGGGAAATATAGGAATTTTTTTTTGTTAAATTTTACGGGTTTCAGTAATGCTGTTCTAAATTTTGTAATTATATTTGTCATGAAAGCAATTCACAATAAGGATTATTCCGTTGTGAAAACATTTAGCGCCTCGACTATCTTCGGGGCTTTTTTATTGCTAATAACCCGTATTAAGTATGTACAAATTGAACATATAAGATGGAGATAATGAATTACTTCACAATCCGTCAATTGTATTTGGTCTTAAAAAAAATAAAGTAAATTCTTTGAAAAATAAATAGAAGGTTTTATAAAAACTTCTTTTTTATCTTATGAATACCTTCTCTGTATCCCGCCATAATGCTTTTAAACAAATCAGCATTAGAAGGTGGCGTTAATACAATAGCATGTGCTCCGCTGTTGATTACCGATTCAATATTTACTAATGTTTTTCCTCCTGTAGCAATCATAGCATGGTTTGGATAGTGTGTCGTAATATGTTCGATAATAGCTCCTGTATTAACACCTCCTGTAATATGAAAAATATCAACCCCTGCCTTGATGCGTTCCTCAAAATCAAAGTCCAGCGTAGAAATGCTCGAAACGATAGGAATACGAATGGCCTCCCGTATTTTAATAAGATCTCTGTTTTTAAATGGCTGATTGACAATTACGGCTGCAGCTCCGAGTTTTTCAGCTTCTATCGCCATATCAAGCGCTACTTTGCCCTGGGTAAGACCTCCACCGATTCCACAGATAACGGGTTTTTCGGAGAAATCAATCAGTGCCTTCATTATTTTAGCTGAAGGAGGAAAAGGATATACTGCCAGAACGGCATCACAATCATTATTTTCAATCAGAGCAAGATCGGTAGAAAATAAAATAGACTTTACAGCGGTCTCTTTAAAGGAAACTCCACAACAAACTTTTCGAATGGTTTCCGGAGTACTCAATTTTTTTCTACTCTTGTCTTTTCGAAAAAACAAACGCTTAAAAAAATTTTCCCTTGGATCATTTTCTTCCCAAAACGATATTTTATTATGGTCAATCTCCATAGCTTTTTATTTTAAGATAATACAAATTTCTAAAAAAATCGAAAAGCGATTACCTTACTTCTTACCTGTTTGCCAAAGAATGTAACCAAAACAAAAAAATATGCAATGAAATCCCCCTAAAGACCAAGATAAGAATATCACACCTAACAACACCTATTAGAAATCATATTTCAACAAATTAACTACTAAAACAATCTTAATTTACAATTTTATATTTATTTTTACAAATAATTAAAATCAACAACTAATACCTTCTACCCAATGAAAAAAAGAATACTATTGCTGTATCTGTTCTTTGGAACTATATTATCACTCACCCTTAGCAGTTGTAATAGCAATGATGACGGGCAAACTACTGTGGAGGAAAAACCTCGTTTTTTAGTAGATAAGATCTATAATTATGACCACGAGTTGATGGCGGACTATTTTTATAACTCCAATAATCAACTGATGAAACGAAGTACTTATGATCCTCAAAATTATCCCGGGCAAAAAATTCAGGATTACGAATTTGAATATGAAAACAATCGGATAAGTCTCATTAAGAGTATCAACTATACCCATCCGCAATTCAATCATGATATTAAAATCATCTATGATGCTCAGGGGAGAATAACCGCAGATGAAATGTATCAATATGGAAATCGTATTTCCAGAAGGGATTATACCTACTCCTCCAATGGGAAAATAAAAAGTATTATGACTCCAAATGATATTGAAAACTATTTTATGGATTATCAAAATACAGACAATATCATGCAGGTAAAATTATTGATGAAGGGTGGTGATGAAATTGCAAATACAGAATACAGAGAGATATATCGCAATTTTGTATATGATAATCATCCTAAACCTTACTTTGGAACAGCAAGTGTGTTTCAGTTTGAACCTATGCCGGGATATGGAGAAGAAGCTTTACTCGAAAAGAATCTGTCAAAAAACAACCTCATCGAATTTGTAAACGGATCAAAATGGATCCATACCTATAATGAAAACGGATATCCTGAAACGATAGAAGTAAAATGGAAAGATGTAGAAACGGAAAAACCGATTATGTATAGAATTACCTACCGAGAAATAACAACCGATTGATATCATACGTAAGAAGCTACCTCTACAAAAAATGTGGAGGTATTTTTTTCGCTTTTATTACATTTTTTACTTTTCTCATAACAATTTTCCACAGGATTGCCGCAGAACGCCTGTAATCTGCCTTATTCCATCACATTTTTGCATTCTTATTTAATCAAGATTTGTAAAAATGACTATAAAAATGATCACTACAGCCAGTATATTACTTTTATGTTCTTTAGCAATTACGGCACAGGAAAAAGAAACAAGCTCTCACACTAAATTATCATTAGACTTTTATGATGGAACTGTCGCAACCGGATATGTAGATCAGGGTGCTTTTTTAAATTTTACAGGACCGAATCTGAATTACACTTTTCACGATTCAAAAATACTTCTTGGAATGCTTCCTTCTCTGCGTTTTAAGCAAGACCGCTCTGAAATCAAAAATGCTTTGGTAACCCCTACTTTAGGAATCGGATTAACCTATGCTTACAAAAAATTAGTCGTCCAAATTCCTTTTTACTACAACCCTAAAACCACAGTTACTAATGGGAACTGGAAAATGGGAGCTGGAATCGGATTTCGCTTTCGGTAGTATCTCTCAATTTTTAAGTTAAAATTATCTTCTCGTATTTTCTTGCATTTCGTTTATTTAGTAAATTGCAGTTAAATTATTTCAGAAATTGCTTTTTATAAGCCTAAACATGTAATAAAATTTAATACGAAAAAGAATGAAAATCAGCGAAAAGTACGATGCTTATCTAAAATCCACCGACACAGAAAATGTATTATTCATTATTGAAAGCCTGACCCGTGACAATATTTCCGACCCTGAAAAATGGTTTGAGGGTCTGAGCCATTTTGAGTTTATTTTGCATCATTTTGATCTTACAGATGTCAATTATCTGAAAAGAGCCATCGAATTGTTTGAATTGCTAACGTATGACGGTGCCGATTTTAAAGCAAGCGTATATCTGGAAGAAGAAGATTATGCTTTTTTTATCCGAAAGGTAAGTGAATTGTCAGAGCGATTCGGAGTTTATTATCCGGAAGCTTACATAGAAAACGGCATTCAACATGTAGTATGCCGCAGAGGATACCGCGATGCTGAAAAAACAAACGAACAGTTCTCAAAAGCAAAAATAGCTGGATTGGAGATAGCAGACGCTATCACTAATTATTATAACTATATAGGCTTATTAAAAGATACTGATAAGGAGACTGCCAAAAAGAATTTAGAACAATTGGCAGCTCAGGGCAACCACTGGGGACTTATTTACAGCTGTTATCTGAGAATCTGGACAGATGAATGGGAAACAATTTTAGATGATGCCGCCCCGCTACAAAATCATTCTGATGATAAAATCAGAAAGCACTATTTACAGATTGCTCAAGGCTATTACCGCAGAGCACAAAATACAGTAAAACAACGTGAAATACTGGAAGAAACAATTGAAAAGTACAATTCTTCCTATGCCCGGTTTATTTTAGCAGACATTAAAATTGCTGAAGCTGGTCCGGACGCTTCCATTTCTGAAGAATTACAGGAACTTCAAAATGCTTTTGAATACGGCATCATAGACGCAGCAGTAAGCCTTGCATTACATCAGCTACCTAAACATCAGGAACCTTCAAAAGAAGAATTCTCCGCTTCGCTGAAATGGTTTGAATATGCATGGAAATATGGCAGTGATTATGCAGGATACCGTTTGGCCTATCTGTATCTATACAACCCGCTATTGGAAAATATTCCAAACGGTTTATCTCTTATGGAAGAAGCTGCAAAAGGAAGTAGTATAGATGCCAAAATAGAATTAGCAGAACTATATCTGGAAGGTAAAGTTACCGAACCAAACGAAATCAAAGCCTTGCAGTTATTTAATGAAATGCATGAAGACGGTATTGCCTATGCTTCATACCGACTGGGTAATTTTGCAGAATATGGTGTTAATGCTCAGGCTACCGAATTTGATTTGGATAAAGCTTTTGAATATTATAAAATAGCTGCTGACAAAAATCTTCCACAGGCATTATATCAGGTAGGACGTTATCTGAAATACGGCTATAATGAAATAGCTCCTGATGTAGAAGCTTCACTACCCTATCTGCAAAAAGCTGCAGAATATGACAATGCACAGGCGCTAACTGAAATGGGACTTATAGAAGAAACTAAAGAAACGCCTGATTATGCCAAGGCATTTGAATACTTTGATAAAGCCGCTACTATTGGATACCCTTATGCCAACTATTTAAAAGGACTTTATCTCGAAAATGATTACCATCAATCCGGTGAACGCGATGAGCAGACGGCATTTGAATGTTATAATTATGCCGCACAGTATAATGATGTGAATGCATTGTATGAAACCGGAAGATGTTATAAATATGGTATCGGCATTGATGAAAACCCAGATATGGCGATACATTATCTCCAACAGGCTGCGGATGCGAATCATGCCAAAGCCTTAACAGAACTGGCATTGTGTTACGAATCAGGATATGGAGTCGCTGAAGACCGACAGAAAGCAGTTGATCTCATGACTCAGGCTGCTGAAATGGGTTATTTCTATGCCGAGTATGTTGTAGGTCGATATTATCTGCACGGATTTGTAGAACAAGACTCTCAAAAAGGGCTGCAATGGCTAAACAAAGTTGCCGAAACAGGATATCCGTACGCTTTATTAGAACTTGGAGATTATTATTTTTATGATTATGACCGTTTAGATACATATGATAAAGCATTTCCGTATTATGAACAGGCAGCACAACAAAACGTACTGACAGAAGGATATGGTATGTGCTTTGAATTTGGAATCGGTACAGAAGAAAATCTTTCACGTGCCTATACAGAATACTTAAAGGCAGCTGAGTACGGAAATGTAGCTGCAAAATTCCGTTTAGGAAGAGCCTATTATTTCGGAATAGGGACTGAAAAAGACGAAGCAACCGCTTTCCGCTGGTTTAATGAAGCGGCACAACAAGGTAATATTTATGCACAATATTATGCAGGTATACAACTGCTTGAAGGTCAGGGAACCGTTCCTAATCCGCAACAGGCAGTAAGTTATTTTACAGAAGCATCAGAAGCAGGTTATGCAGATGCACAGTATAGCCTTGCCAATTGCTATCTCATGGGAGAAGGTGTGGATGAAAATGAAGCACAGGCTGTTTACTGGTTTGAAAAAGCAGCTGAAAACGGTCATGAAGAAGCAATAAAATTAACAAAGAAAAAAAGAAGATAATAAATGAATCCTTTAAACGAATCGTTTTCCTTTCAGGTCAACCTTCAGGGAATGATCTCTCTATTATCAGAACACTTATACAGCAACCCGAATACGTATATTCGGGAATTGCTGCAAAATGCTGTAGACGCAATTACAGCTCTGCGCCATCTTGATAATGACCTTAAGGGAACCATACAAATTACATTACCGGATACTACGAATAAGCTATTTGTTTTTGAAGACAACGGTATCGGACTCAAAGAAAGTGAAATTCACCAGTTTCTCTCTGTTATCGGTGAAAGTTCTAAAAGAAAAGATGCCGATGATGCCCGTGACTTTATAGGTAAATTCGGAATAGGAATGCTTTCCTGTTTTGTAGTCAGTGAAAAAATAATTATTGAAACACGGTCTGCTTATGATGATAAAGGATTTCGCTGGACAGCGTTCAGTGATGGAAATTATGAAATTGAGGCATTGACCTCGTCCATGCCTATTGGTACGAAAGTATATCTTACTCCTAAAGACAAATATGCGCATTTATTCAGTTATGCTCATTTTATTCCTCAGATAAAATATTACGGAGATGCTCTTTCTGAAAAAATTGTCATCTTACATGAAAGCAAACAGACCATACTCAATGAAGAGCAGCCACAGTGGTTACAGAAAAGCAGTGATAAAGAAGCTTTGCTGCAATCCGGAAGAGAGTTGTTTAATGTTCCTTTTTTAGATGCTGTTCCTTTTGAGACTGAAGCCGGAAAGTGTCAGGGTGTAATGTATATACTGCCTTATAAAACGCAATTTTCTGCCAAGCAAAATCATCGTCTTTACCTCAAAAGAATGTTCTTATCTGATACGGATAACAGTCTGTTGCCTCCCTGGGCATTTTTTGTAAGGATACTGATGAACAGTAATGAACTCAGTGCTACTGCATCGAGAGAATCTTTTATGCAGAATGATGAGTTGCGCGCTACACGAAAAGAAATCGGACAAGTACTAAAAGAGTATCTAAAAAGCATCCGGAAAGTAGATCAGGCAATCTATTTCAAAATAATTCAGATTCATTTTCTACATCTGAAAGCTATTGCTATTGAAGATGCGGAATTTCTGGAATTGCTGGCTGATGATCTTCCTTTTGAAACCAACAAAGGGTTCAGAAGTTTTAAGCATCTGACGGATGAAACCCAAACGCTGTATTATGCATCCGATTATGAAGATTTTAAACAGTTGCAACGCATTGCCCAATCTCAGGGGACTTTGCTTATCAATGCTTCTTATACATTTGACGAAGAGCTGTTAAAAAAAATAGCCCGTATGCGACCACAATTGAAACTGGAGGAAATGACGCCTTCAAGACTGTTGAATTCTTTTATTTCACTGGATGTTGAAGAAGAAATAAAACATCTTTCCTTTCTAAACAGAGTAGAAGAAACTTTAAAAGATTTTAATTGTGAATGCCAGTTAAAACACTTTAAACCTACAGACACAACAGCCATCTATACACGTCCGGAAGAAAACAGTCATACCGCTACTATACGGCAAGTAAAGCAATCGTCGAATCCGTTTGCAGGAGCTCTTTCTTCTTTTGGAAATACAGCTTCTAAAAAGGCGACTTTTTGTCTTAACATTGACAATCAACTGGTAAAAAACATTACTTCTATTAACGATGATTTCTTATTTCAATCCGTTATTGAGGTTTTGTATGTGCAAGCTATCATTATGGGAAAATATACCGTAAGTGAAAAAGAAATGGCCTTATTTAATGAAGCTCTTAATAATCTGATGGTGATGGGACTCACCAATTTTGTAAATTTATAATAACAAGAAGTATGTACACGCTGAAAATACAGAAAATATTAAATGAAATCAACCGATTAAATATTCCTGCCGAAAAAGTAAAATTATTGAAAAAGGCTATTGCAATTGCAGACGAAAATGAAGATATTGAATGGGGATATGACTTGCGTCTCATTCTTATTGATACGGAACGCGATTTGGCATTTTCAAACGAATCAATCCCTGCTTTTGCCTGGTTATTGCAAGCCTACGAACAACATCCGGATGTTTTTGACGAAAATGATTTCTTATGGCAATACAAATGGATGATGTCGGAATTATATGACAATCCTAAAGTCAGCAGAGAACAGATAGAAAATGCATTGGAAGACTTTAAAATGCGCCTTCAGAGAAACGGATATGGCATCAGAGCTTATTACAACGAGTTATTTAATGATTGTATTGTGCAGAAAAACATAACAGCATTAGATCATGCAATGCAAGAAGTAAACAAGGTTCCACGTGATGGAATGAGTGATTGTGAAGCTTGTGAGATGGATGCTGAAGTAACTGCTTTCTTATATACAAGAGGGTTTGATGAAGCCTATAAAAAAGCATTGCCGTTGCTCGACAAACAATATACCTGTCTGCATGTACCAATGCGTACCCTGGTTAACCTGTGCTATGCCGCTTATAAGAATAACAGAGAAGAAGTTGCTGCCTCTCTGTATCCGAAATGTCAGGATGAAATTGCCAAACTGACCAACGACACATCCGTTTTGTTATCAGCAATCAAACTAAGCGTTTATATGGCTGCAAAATATCCGCAAGAAGCTCATAAATGGATTGAAAAATATCTTCCGTTGGCTGACGGCCCTCAGAACAGACTACTGTTTTCTTTTTCAATGTATCTGATTGAAGCTTTACAGCTGCTTGAAGACGGGCTGATATTTGTGGTTGATCTTCCGGAACAGCACAGCTTGTATCAGTCTGATAAGAATCAGTTTACAAAAGAAGAATTGCTTACCCATTATATGCCACTTGCAAAAAATATTGCACAGCAATTTGATGAAAGAAACAGTAACGGTAACTTTATGCGTCAATATCAAGAACTTATTTCTTAGTTTATGCTTGCCTTTATTCGCCAGCTTTTCGGCAAAAAAGACAAAACGCCGGATTACATCATAAAAACGCATATAGATGACTTTCCTTCAGAATCTATCAATGTTGAGAAAATTATAAGTGTTGAAAATGATTTGGATTTCTTAAAGAACAAACTATTCTTTGACTTTAAAAAGGATGAGAAAATAAGTACAGTAGAATTATATAAGCTTCTGAATCATTACAAAAAAGTATCAGACAGAGAGGCCAATGAAGTTGAAAACAAAAGAACTCTTGCTCTGAATAAAAAGGATACCCAACAATTAATTGATTTGGTAACAACATCACACAATGAGCAAGAAATCCTTTCATGTTTATTGCTTCTTGAGAAGAGGATATAAAAAAAGATTAGCTAAAGCTAATCTTTTTTTATTTTCAAATATCTTCTTCTGTTTCTTCATCATTGTCAAACCAGAATGAATCGAGCATGGTTTTATCTACGAAAGCATCGAGACGTTCATAATAATCACCGGATACATAAAGCCTTTGCGTTTTTCCTATGCTTTCAGACAAGCGGTACAATTTTGGTTCAAGCCGTAAACGCAGTAACTGATCTACATCATTAATCACAAACATTTTTAACTGATTAATGTCAAATCCTGCAGAGCCAAACATCAGATTCAGGCGCTCAGGGGTACCGATCAATACATCAAGCCCCAGAGAAATCATGTTTTTATCTTCGTCTAAATTGGTTTTTTCATGTACACCATAGAAACGCAAATCGGTATATTTTCCGTATGCTTTGAATTTATCTAATAGCGACAGTACTTCAGGCTTATCTTTAACCATAATCAATGCTCTCGGAGATTCTAAAACGGCTTTTTCTAATCGTTGTATCGTTGTAATAACGATAATATCTTCTCTCTCAGCAACATCTTCTGAAACGATTACAACATCATTTCCACTTTTAATAGTTCCGAAACAGGCTTTTAATAAAGGTGTAGGCTCCAGTAATTGGCTGCTGATTAATCCTTCTTTTAAATTTTCGTTTATCTTTTTTAACTTCATATTATTTTGATGCAAACATTTGGACATCAGATTTAGTAATCTCCTGTCCTCCTAAAATTATCAGTCGCTCTACTACATTTCTCAGTTCCCGGATGTTCCCTGTCCAGTTGTATTCCTGAAGCAGCTCTAAAGCATCAGCAGAAATACGCTTAGGGGTATTACCGTTTTCTGTTGCAATTTTTTGAATAAAATGTTCAATAAGCATAGGAATGTCACTACGTCTGTCATTTAGTGAAGGTACATTGATCAGAATTACAGCCAAACGGTGATAAAGGTCTTCTCTGAAACGCCCTTCTTCAATTTCTTTTCGCAAATCTTTATTTGTAGCAGCTATAACCCGTACATCAATCTTTATATCTTTATCCGCTCCAACCCGGGTAATGATATTTTCCTGTAAGGCGCGTAATACTTTTGCTTGGGCAGAAAGACTCATATCTCCTATTTCATCCAGAAAAATAGTTCCTTTGTCAGCTGCTTCGAATTTTCCTGCACGATCTTTTACAGCAGAGGTAAAAGCACCGCGCACGTGTCCGAATAATTCGCTTTCAATGAGTTCTGAAGGGATAGCCGCACAGTTTACTTCAATCAGAGGATAAGCAGACCTGTTACTTTTTTCATGTAAATTATGCGCCACCAGTTCTTTTCCGGTTCCATTCGGACCTGTAATCAACACACGGGCATCGGTTTCAGCAACTTTATCAATCATTTGTTTGATATGCTGAATAGGTTCGCTTTCTCCAATCATCTGATAATTTTTTCCGACTTTTTTCTTAAGCCTTTTGTTTTCTACCACAAGTGATTTTTTATCGAGTGCATTTCTCACTGTTGTCAGTAAACGATTCAAATCCGGCGGTTTAGAGATATAATCGAAAGCCCCTAACCGCATGGTGTTGACAGCTGTTTCCAGATCACCATGACCTGATATCATGATAAAAGGAATTTCCGGTTTTATTTTTTTGGCTTCCTGTATTACTTCTTCACCATCTTTTCTGGGCATTTTGATATCACAGATGATGAGATCATATTCTTCATTTTTAATTTTTTCGATTCCTTCTTCTCCATTCTCCGCTTCATCTACTACATAAGAATCGCTTTCTTCAGAGAGAATTTTAGATAAAACTCTTCTGATGGCTGCTTCATCTTCTATTATTAATATTCTCGACATTCTTATTTAATATTTTAACCATTTTAATAATTCTTTCCATGTTGGTTTCTTACCATACATTAAAATTCCTACACGGTATATTTTTGCTGCTACCCATACGATACCAATAAAGGTAACAAATAATATAACTAACGAAATGATAATTTGTGAGGTAGGCACTCCAAACGGTATTCTCATCAGCATTACTATTGGTGAAGTGAGTGGTATCATTGAGAAAACAGTTGCTACTGTTCCGTGTGGTTCATTCATCACTGCGAAAAAACCCACATAAACGCCAAGCATCAGCGGCATGATGACCGGAAATAAAAATTGCTGAGAATCTGTTTCATTGTCAACAGCAGCTCCGATAGCAGCATATAATGAGCTGTAAAGAAAATAGCCTCCAATAAAATAAAAGATGAAGTAAAAAAACAGGCTTCCTAATGGCAACATCATTATTTCTTTGTAATACATCTGTACTTTATCCAAAAGCTCACCTGAATTGAGGGCTGCCAATTCTGTATTGGTAGCTGTAGTACTCAAACCAAACATACTGTTTACCACAAATATCAATATTCCACCAACAATTGCCCAGATTGCAAATTGGAGAATTCCGGCAAATGTGGTGCCTATGATTTTGCCCAACATTAATTGAAATGGTTTTACAGAAGAAACGATAATCTCTATAATTCGATTTGTTTTTTCTTCTATTACGCTACGCATCACAAGATTTCCATAGATGATAATAAACATCATAATCAGATATCCAAAGACGGTTCCTATGGCAATTTTTATTTCATTGAGTCCTTTAACAGTCTCTTCACCACTCGATTTTACCAGGTTGATCGTAACATTCGTTTTAGCTTTATCAATAACCAGGGTATCAAACCCCTGATTGCTCAGATTGTATTTGGTCAGTTTACGGTTCATGGTATTTTCTACCTGTGAAACGAAACCTAAACTCGGACTTTCTTCAGAAATATACTGTATTCCGTTTTCGTATTTTCCGATACTGTCATATTTAGGAATATACAACACACCTTCATAAGCCTTACGGGAAATACTGTCTGTAAGAATTTCCTTTGGAACCAAAGAAACATCATAGTATTTATATTCCTTATTGCTTTTGAATTCTTTTACAAACAGCCCGCTTTCGTCATGAACACCTATATTTTTGACTTCTGAACGAATGCTGCCTAAATAACCGATAAGAACGGCAATACCGACAAATATAAGCGGACTCACAAAAGTCATTACAATAAAAGATTTGTTGCGCACTTTCGCAATAAATTCCCTTTTAATAATCAATGATAGTACTCCCATTATTTTTCACTTACTGTTTGAATAAAAATATCATTTACACTTGGAATGTGTTCTACAAAATGTGTGATTTCACCATGCTGTACCAAACGCTGCATAAGTTCATTTGTAGAGAAATTTCCTAAAGACACATTGAGCTGTACTTCATTGTCAAGACTCTTAAAACTCGTTTGTTTATAGTCAAAATCACGTAATGATGCTTGTAAAAGATCTGGTTGTGACGTTTTGATCCCAACCTGATAGGTGTTGCTACGATAAGCTCTCTTTACATCGAGTAATTTACCATCGAGCAGTTTATTGGACTTATGAATTAATGCAATTTCATCACATAATTCTTCCACACTTTCCATACGATGGGTAGAAAAGATTATAGTGCTTCCTTTTTGCTTTAACTCCAGGATTTCATCTTTGATAATATTGGCGTTTACAGGATCAAAACCGGAAAACGGCTCATCAAATATGAGTAGTTTTGGTTGATGTAATACGGTAACGACAAATTGAATTTTTTGTGCCATTCCTTTTGATAATTCCTGTATTTTTTTATTCCACCAATCACTTATTTCGAGTTTATCGAACCAATACTGCAATTGCTTTTTTGCTTCCGCTTTGCTCAATCCTTTCAGCTGAGCAAGGTACATAGCCTGCTCGCCTACCTTCATGGTTTTATACAATCCGCGCTCTTCTGGCATATATCCGATGTGTCTTACATGATGCGGAGATAATTTTTCTCCATCTAACAAAACCTGTCCGCTGTCCGGGTAAGTAATTTGATTGATGATGCGAATCAGAGAAGTTTTTCCGGCGCCGTTTGGTCCTAAAAGACCAAAGATACTTCCTTTAGCTATATTTAAAGAAACTCCGTTTAAAGCTACTTTTTCGCTGTATTTCTTTGTTACATTATGTACTTCAAGAATGTTTTCCATGAAAAGTATATTTTTTGTAAATGTAATAATAATGTCTCGTTATTAACTGCTAAATAACGGTATTTCATAAAAAAACCCATCCCTGTTTACACAGGGATGGGAAAAATTGCTATGAAAAAGAAAATCCACCGTTTTATAAGTGTGTTTCAAAATTATAAATTATTTTTTAATTAAGAAAACATTTCTTTTACTTTTTCAAAAAAAGATTTATCATTTTTCTGTGGATTTGGTTTAAAATTTTCCTCATCCTTCATTTTTTCGAAAAATTCTTTTTGTTCTTTTGTTAATTTTTTAGGTGTCCAGACGTTTACATGTATGAGAAAATCTCCCGTTCCATAACCATTTATGCTTGGTAAACCTTTTCCTTTTAATCTTAAAATTTTACCAGACTGTATACCTTCTTCGAGATTGATGCGTACTTTTCCATTTACAGTATCAATTTCTTTCGAACCGCCTAAAGCAGCTTCTGAGAAACTTATGTATAAATCGAAATGGATGTTTTCTCCTTCTCTTTTTAATGTATCATGTTCGATTTCTTCAATCACCACAATCAGATCTCCGGGAATGCTATTAGCACCAGGAGCATCATTCCCTTTTCCGGAAACTTTTAACTGAATACCTTCTGTTACTCCAGCCGGAATTTTGATCGAAACGGTTTCTTCTGCAAAAACCATCCCGTCACTGTCAGCGCCTGCCGGTCTTGAATCAATCATCTGTCCTGCACCGCCACATGTAGGACATGGAGAAGATGTCTGCATTCTACCTAAAATAGTATTGGCAATCTTAGTTACCTGACCCGTACCATTACAGGTAGTACAACTTTTATAGGTAACTCCTGCAGCCTGTACCTTTCTTTTTACTTTGACTTTTTTCTCAACTCCTTTGGCAATGTCTTCAATGGTAAGTTTTACTTTGATACGCAAATTAGTTCCTTTGACTCTGCGAACACCTCCGCCACCGCCGAAGCCGCCAAAACCACCAAAACCTCCGCCACCGAAAATGTCTCCAAACTGACTGAAGATGTCTTCCATATTATTGAAACCACCTCCGCCAAAACCACCGGCACCATCAAATGCGGCATGACCATACTGATCATATTTGGCCTTTTTGTCAGGATCACTCAATATTTCATATGCCTCAGCAGCCAGCTTAAAGTTTTCTTCTGCTTCTTTATTTCCTGGATTTTTATCCGGATGGAATTCGATTGCTTTTTTTCTGTAAGCTTTCTTTATAGCAGCAGCATCAGCTCCTTTATCAATTCCTAATATTTCGTAATAATCTTTTTTCATCGTTGTAAGTAAGTACCTTATATATTATTGTCCGATAACTACCTTAGGGAAACGGATAATTTTATCACCCAATTTGTAACCTTTTTCAATAATATCTACTATTTTTCCTTTCATTTCATCACCCGCAGGAACCTGAGTTACCGCTTCAGCCAAATCAGCATTGAATATATCTCCTTTAGCAATATCCACTAACATAAGACCTTTTGAAGACAATGTGTCACGCAGCTTACTTGAAATCAGAGAAAAACCTTTAAGATCCGTTTCCAGGTCTCTGGCTTCTATTTGTTCCAACGCACGATCAAAATCATCTAAGACCGGTAATAAAGAGGTGATAACACCTTCGCTGGCAGTAGACATTAACTCTAATCTTTCTTTAGCAGTACGTCTTCGGAAATTTTCAAATTCAGCAAAAAGTCTCAAAAATTTATCCTTTTCTTTTTCTAATTCCGCTTCAAAACTATTTTCTTCAACAGCCTCAGTATTTTGCTCCTGTGCCTCTACCGGATTGATATCCATTTCTTTATCATTAACATCCTGGATGTTTTCATTATTTTCAGTTGCCATAATTTTCAGTACATAATTATAATTACACACGTTATAACAAATTCATTGCCATTTAATGCTGTTCTGTCAAGATGTCACTTAATTAACATAGATTAAGAAATTTAAATTTTAACAGTAATTAGAAATATGTACTGGTTTTTGTTATAAATTTGCATTAAATAAAAAATGTAATATAATTATGAAAAAAAATGTATTAGCTGTATTTGCTATTGCAGCATTATCTTTAACTGCTTGTAAAAAAGAAAGTTCTGTAGAAACTGGTGATGCAGTTGAAACAACAACTCCATCTACTGAAGCAGTAAAATACACTGCACAGGCAGCAGATTCTAAAATCGAATGGGAAGGTGGTAAAGTATCTGGTGGTAAACACATGGGAACAATCAACCTTAAAGAAGGTGAAGTGTTTGTAAAAGACGGAAAAGTAACAAATGGTAAATTTGTTATTGATATGAACTCTATCAATGTTACAGATTTAACTGACGCTGAAGAGAAAGCAGGATTAGAAGGTCACTTAAAAGGTGCTACTGATGAGAATGCAGACCACTTCTTCAATACTAAAAAATATCCAAACGGAACTTTTGAAATTACTAATGTAACAGAAGAAAACGGAAAACAAATGGTTGAAGGGAATCTAACATTGAAAGAAGTTAGTCATTCAATCAAATTTCCTGCAACAATCACTGTTACGGATAATGATGTAACTGTTGTATCAGACGCATTCAACATCGACAGAACAAAATGGGGTGTGAACTTTAACTCAGGATCTGTTGTAAAAGACCTTGCTGGTGATAAAGTAATCAAAGATGAAATCACGATCAAATTAAGCGTAAAAGCTACTAAATAATAATCTTGATTATTATTTATAAAAAAGCCGGAGTTACACTCCGGCTTTTCTTTTTAAAACAGATATAAGATACAGATCAATAAAGTAGTATGAAGATCTGCTTCATAATTATTTTACTTCCCGTAACAAATATATATAACCCGTTAATTCTTCACTTACTGTAACTATACGATAGTAGTAAGTGCCATCAGGTAATGATTTCCCGGCAGAATCCTGTCCTGTCCATTGATTGTTATATCCGTTAGCATGATGATATACCTGTTTGCCGTATCTGTTATAAATACTTACCTCCAAAGGATGGTAGTTTGTCAGATCAAAAGCATCATTTAGTCCATCTCCGTTAGGAGAAATCCCTTTCTGTACAGAGCAATTGATCACCTCAACTCTTTGTTCTGTACTGGCAATACATCCCTCATTGTTTACAGAGTTGATATAATACAAGTGTGTACCATATTTCAAAATACTTCCTGTACTTAAAACGGTTCCTTTTCCGTATTCTTCCGTACTATAAAATTGATTTTCCGGTAAAGCTGGTAAAATATATTGTGTACAGATTACAACATCGCCAAAAGAAACAGGCAGCACTACTTCTGATTCGATTAATTGAAAACTTGTAATTGTTTTACAGCCTGTAGTTTCATCAATAATCAACACATAAATAGTAACCGGCAATGCCATTGGATAAAACTCTTTTGGATTATCTATAGAATTACTTTGAGTTTGAGCCTGCTGTTCTGATATGTAATAAGAGATATGAATATCTGATTCTGTTTGTGCCCGAAGTTCAGATTCAATAATTGTCAGATCTGTTCGATCCACAAGTCCATCATACACACAGAGCTTAATATTTTCAGGTCCTTTTACAAAATCTGTTGTCTTACTAATGATCATAAAAGTAATTAGTTCGATACAGCCGGTTGTTTTATTTAACAAACTTACATATACATTTTGTGGCAATTGAGCAGGCGTATAATTGGTTATATCCGTAATAGGGTCAACCCCATCAATCGCATCATTTTCCGATTCATAAAAATATAGTTCAGTCTGATCCACATCAATAAGGAGGTGTGATTCAATAAACTGTTTGTTTATGGTAATGTCTAAAGGTGTTACAGTTGTACCGAAAACACAAGTTTCGAGGGTTGGTATATCGGCACCGGAATATATACTCGGATACATTTCTATTGTTACTTCATCAGAAATAATACATGCAGAACCATAACGGGCATCTAATCTGTAAATCCCGGGTGTTGATACTGTTAATGAAGGCTGGTTGGCTCCTGAAATGAGCAGATCATTTTTATACCATTGGAAAGTATATATCTGAGGATTCAAATCGGTACTCAATACAGCGCTGTCTCCGTTGCATAAAGCAGTATTTGATTCGATAAGATAATCAGGCCCGAGATCCAGGACATCAGGTACTGAACTTAAACCGTCAATAAATACAGCAGTATCATAACTATCAAAATAAATAACACCTCCGGGTCCGGCGCTAAAGTTGTTTTTCTGTTCCGCAATGACAATTTTTAAATGATAAATCTGATTAGGCAATACAGTAGCTGTTGCCTTCATCGGTATCGTAGTTCCTCTGAAATTAACCGGGGCACTTTGAGATTCAAAACTGACTCCATTGTAATAATTTCCAAAATATGCTGCATTCAGAGAAGTACAATTGATAGGGAATTGCTGGTATTGACCATCTTTAATGGTTACCGGAGAAATAATCGTATTTGTGTTCGGAACAGTAGCAAGGTTTGTCGTTACTCCGGTATTTGGATCTGTCAGAAAGAAAGCAACCAGATCATAATTATCACAGCGATTGCCATATTCATCTGATGCCAGTAAGTAGTCCAATCTTAAATAATCTGTAGAAGAAATGAAATCAAACTCTATACTTGACGCGTGTAAAGTTGCTCCGCCAATATTCTGAGCCGTTAGTAAATCATTCAAATCATTGTCACCTGTCCAGAAAGTACTACCTGATGACTGGTCCTGAGTTGTTTTTGGTCCCGGGGCCGATAAAACATTACCCGTAGACAACACAACTCCTTTCTCAAAAGGAAACAAAGAGTTATTTTTTTCAAACAATCCTATTCCCTCAACAGCATTTGCAGGATATAGAATATATTCATCGTAATCTTTTCCTGATTTTGTCTGAATATTTGAGATTTCTATACATCCGGGATGTTTGATAAGATTTTCCGTTATCTGAGTATTAGTAGTTACAGTAGAAACTTTGATAGGCGGGCTTAGTGTTGTAATACATATATCAAAAGAGGATACCGTATTTATCTGAGACACCATAGAAAAAAGCCTTATACGGTATGTTTCTCCCATGATGAGATTATCTATCCGGTTTGCGCCCGTACCCGCTGATGATAAACAGCTAACCTGTGTCAAACTATTACAAGTTCCTGAATATAGCGTTCCGGAAACTATTGGCGCATTTCCTGTAACATTTGAAAGGGTAATAACCTGTACTGATGATAAAGCAGTAAATTCAAACCAGATGTCATCATTTGGCACACCTGCGCAAGTATTAGGCAATCCTGAAGGCGTTGCTCCCTGAAAATTGGAAGAAAAAGAAGTAACACATTCATGAGAGGTATTCACAGTTAAGGTAACTGCTTCCGGGCAGTCATCATTTAATGGAGCATAAAAAGAGAAATCTCTTTTATTGTCCGATATATAAGGTTTTTCTTTTTCTCTCTCAATATTATGTGCGTCTACAATGATCGGATAGAACAAGAAAAAACAAAAGAAGAAATAGATTATTTTTTTCATATAAAACGAATTATTGATTTTGGAAGAAAATTTCTTTCCATACCGTTTTGATAGAAAACAGCATATAATATTGTACAGACCGATTGATAAATCAAGATCAGTCTTTCAATCATGTACCCCTTTGATGGTAAACATAGAGATCAAGAAACAAAAGAATTATTTCCTGATCTCATGCAAAGGTAAAATGTCTATTTCTTGGTTACCTTATAAATTCTATTTTGATGGTTTTCGGATATCTCTTTAATGATATAGATACCGCTTGCATACGAAGCAAAATCGATTCGAGCAGATTTGCTATTGATCTCATAAGTACGTATCATTTTTCCTTCTAAACTATATACCGCTATTTGTGTAATCTGATCAATACTTTCAATATTCAGATAATCGATCACAGGATTTGGATATAATAAAGATTTTTCTTTTTCAATTTCTAAAGTTCCTAATGTTTCTTGTACTGTTATTGTAAAAGTACATGTATCTAATATTTCATCACCTAAAACCAATTGATGAGTAACTGTTGTCTCTCCTACTGGAAAAGCATCTCCAGAATTGAATCCTTCAGTCATTACCAACATCGGTTCTTCACATTCATATTTCAATTTAAAAGCTCCATCAGAGTTTTGCATTGATCCTGATGTATTCCAGCTTGTTCCACCATTACTTGATTTATATGCTCTCACTCCATTTTCAGCAATATTACCAACTCCGGTTGTAGCCCAGTAAACAGATGAATAAATAGAAGGCGGATTAAGCATTTCCGCATGCAGACCAACCCAATATTTTCCTTCTGTTAATATAACCTCAGTTGGCAGCTCATATGTTGCTTCATAAACCGGACCTCCCAAAGAAGTTGTACCCAGTAAATTGATATTACTCATGTTTATATTTTGGAAAGAAGTAATCAGATTTCCGGGCTGCCCGTTATTATCTTCAAAAAAGTAAACATCTCCTTCCATTGCATACTGTAGCAAAGTTGGAATAAATGCTGTGAATTTCAGCGTTTCTCCTGCAGGTACATCAAAATCATTTGCAACAATCCACTCAAGACCCGCCCAGTTGGTATTTATGGCATGGTTAACATCATCTTGAGCGTTAATGCTATCTATTGTATATTGAATCTGACAATCTGTGGTAAGATTGGCACAATCAAAATCAATAGCATAGTTGATCATCTTTGATGTAACCCCTGAATCTACTGTTTCACTGATATTTTCAGGACAGTTAATAGTACATGATAACTCATTTTCTTGTGATAATGCAACAGTACTTATCAGTAATGAAGCAATGAAAGGGTAAATTTTTGTCATAGTAAATTATAGTATTAATTAAACAATACTAAATTACCCTCCTCTTTATTAAATCATTAGTTTTTTGAATAACAATACATATACAATCAAATAAAATAGTAGTAACATTTTATATACAATTAAGCATCAACCCACCAAGTATTAATATTTTAACATTTTTTTTATTGCATTATTTTTTATTACCTTTAAAAAATAATTATTTACCATAATGAAAACACATATTTGCCTATTACTTTCATTACTTCTTTTTTCCCCTTCTCTTCTTATCGGTCAGACCAAAGAAGCCCATAAACAGCTTATTGAGAAAAGTAAGAAACTGGTAAATACGAATCGTGCCGAATCTCTACATCTTTTGCAGGAAGCTGTAAAAACACAAAACTTATCTGACTCTGCCTATATGGATATTTATAATGCAACCGCTTTGTTTTATAAAGAAGGTGGCGCACATTATATGGCTTTGAATTATTATTATAAAGAATTAGAAATTCAGAAGAAAATAGATCCTAAAAAGACGTTTTTCATAGAAAACAATATAGGAGCATGTTATTTTTTTCTCGAAGATTATAAAAAGGCAAGGCTTTTTTGGGAAAAATCGCTTTCTGCATATGAACTATTTTTTAAAAACAACCCAAAAAACGACCAAAATCTTGAAGGTACATTAATCTATAATAATTTAGGAGTATTAGAAAAAACAGAAGGCAATTATCAAAAAGCCCTCGAAATTCTTAATAAATTTAAAACTAAGAATGAATTACTAAAAGACACCTTAAACATTATTATGGCAGAAGAAAACATCTCCGATGTATATTCTGAAATGGGAAACCATTCAAAAGCTCTAAAAAACATTCACAGGGGGTTGATGCTGGCAAAAAAACTGGATTCTGACTTTGATATAGCCAGTTTATCATTAAAGTCGGGGTTGTTATATTTAAAACATCATCCCGTTTCAACAGATTCATCTTTACACTATTTAGTTAAAGCCTTTCAATTAAGTAAAGAAAAAGGATTTATAAAGATTAGCTTGGAGAGCTCTGAAGGAATAGCTCTGCTATATGAAAAGAATAAAGAATACCAAAAAGCTTATGAATACTTGCGTATTGCAAAAGGATTATCAGAAGAGATAACGCTGAATGAAAATAAGAAAAAAGTAAATATGCTCGAACTCGAGCAACAGGAAAAAATACATCAGTATGAATTGACAACACAACAGCAAAAAAGAGAAATGTATCTTACCGCCGGTATTCTTCTGCTTTTGCTTTTGTCATCTATCGTTTTTTTAATGTTTAAACTACAAAAAAGTAAAGCACAAAAAAGAAAGATAGAGAAAGAACTATTAGCCAGAGAAATTGAAAAGAAGAATAAGGAAATAAGAAGTAATACCTTACAGATTATTCAGAACACAGAGATTATCAAATCGGCACAAAAAAAATTAGAAGTTTTAAGAGACAATCCAGGTAAAACTTCAGATACTGATTTTTCAAAAATACTTAACGATCTGAAAAATGGAACACAGGCTTTCAATAAACAAGAGTTTGAAAAGCTTTTTCTGGAAATCGACAATGAGTTTTACAAAAATCTATTGAACAAACATCCTGATCTTACAAAGAATGAATTGAGACTCTCCGCATTTTTAAAATTAAATTTAACTTCAAAGGAAATCTCGGCCATAACTCAACAAACACCGCATAGTATTACTGTTGCGAGATCACGATTACGCAAGAAGTTAGGAATTAATAATGATGAAAATATTATTCACTATCTGATAAGGTTGGGAAAATAAGATTAAGAATTTAATTGTTTTATCTGAAAGTGGCGATAGACAGCATACTCTTATTCTTTTGAGAAAAATTTCGTCAATACCGCATAGATTAAAATAAAAAAACTCCTGATTTAGGAGTTATTTTGAGCCGATGGAGGGACTCGAACCCACGACCTGCTGATTACAAATCAGCTGCTCTAGCCAGCTGAGCTACACCGGCAAGGTGTATTGAATTTTCTAAAAAAATGGAGCCGATGGAGGGACTCGAACCCACGACCTGCTGATTACAAATCAGCTGCTCTAGCCAGCTGAGCTACACCGGCGACTCATTTACGAGTGCAAATATAGTACAGTTTTTAATATCTACAATAGCACTCGTAATTTTTTTTAGCTTTTTTTTCTACTACAAAGCGTTGATTTTATCAACTAATTGATTAGCAGATTCTTCTAAATCAGAATAAATTTTCTTAAAATGTTCTTTTTTATTTTCTACGTTTCTTTGGTTCACTCTTTCGATCAATCCGTCGAATTTTTCGATCGCTTCATCAATGATTGCAGATGATTGCTCAGTTGGTTTTCCTGTAGTAGACATTTCCCAGATATACACTGCTTCAATAATATCCCCTAAAACATAATTGATATCTTTTTTCAAGTTTCTTACATTTGCCATAACTTCCTTTTTTATAATTATTATATATATACTTCTAAAATTTCTGCATTGCCCTTTAAATCAAATTCGCGAATGATTGCAGGCATCAATACGGTTTCACCCATTTTGAGGGTATAAACAAGTCCGTCTGCTATAATATCACACGTTCCTGACGTACAGATATACACCCTGAAGCAGGTACCGTCTGTGATGATTTCTTTTGTTCCTTGTAAGGGAATATAATTGGTAACGAAAAACGGACTTTTTACCAGTAAATTAGCTTCATTGGTATCTTTTGAATAGTCTATTTTAGTTTGTTTAACCTTATAATTAATAGCTTCTAAAGCCATATCTACATGTAGTTCTCTCTGATTACCGGATTCATCAACACGATCCCAGTCGTATACGCGATACGTGATATCAGAAGTCTGCTGAATTTCTGCCAGTACGATTCCGCCACCTATTGCATGAATTGTTCCTGTTTCAATAAAAAATACATCCCCTGCTTTTACACGATATTCTTTGAGAATGGTAGGAAGGGTTTTATTATCTAAATGTAACAGATATTCTTCTGCAGAACTGTTTTCCTTAAATCCTAAAATAATTCTTGCTCCCTCATCTGCCTGCATGATATACCACATTTCAGTTTTTCCGAATGTGTTATGTCGTTTTTTTGCCAGTGCATCGTTTGGATGCAATTGAATCGATAAATCTGTTTTTGCATCTAAAAATTTAAACAAAAGTGGAAATTGCTTTCCATACGTTTCGTAAATTTTTGTCCCTAAAATTTCTTCAGGAAATGCAGTGATAAGCTTTTCTATATCAAGATTTGCATATACCCCATTTGATATATAACTTAAGTCATCTCCAACCATAGCAATTTCCCAACTTTCTCCAATAGTATCTGAAGGAAGCTGTTTGCCAAGCACCGCTAACTTTTTACCCCCCCATATTCTATCTTTCAGAATAGGAGTAAATTGCAAAGGATAGGCTATAAAATTGGTTGTTTTTGTTGGGCTTATGTTTATATTTTTAGAATCCAAGTTGTTTATTTTATGACAAAATGCGCTGCAAGTTACAAAAAGCTTTTGAATGTTTAATATTCGCTAAAAACAATTATACTTTTTATAATAGTATCTCATAAAAAATTCTAAAAAACAGAGAATTATTCTCCGCTATAGCTCACGAAATTGCGAGGAGTTTCGTATAAAACCACACTGAGTTCTAATTCCTCAGAGAGGCATTTTTTTATCTTATGCCAAATTACATAAGCGATATGTTCTGCAGTAGGAATAAGATTTGCAAACTCCGGAACATCCAGATTCAGGTTTTTATGATCAAAGGGCAGTTCTACCTGCTCGTAAATAATATCTTTTAATATCTTCATATCGATGACATAACCCGTCTCCGGATCTACTTCACCGGTGACATTAACAATCACATCATAATTATGTCCGTGAAAATTGGGATTATTGCATTTTCCAAAAACAGTTTCATTCTGTATTTCTGACCACTCCTTTCTAAAGAGACGATGGGCTGCATTAAAATGCGCTTTTCTACTGACCGTTACTCGCATAATTATTTTTTTTGTGCTTCGATATAATGATAAAATTTATCAAAGATAATTTTAAACCATTCCGTATACAACTGTGTATGCTTTTGCATATCTTCTTTTATAGCCTCAATAGTCATCCATTTCCAGCTTTCAACTTCTTCTGAATTGACAACGGGAGGTTCATTATAATATCCAATCATCACATGATCAAATTCATGTTCCGTCAATCCATTATCAAAAGGAGCTTTATATATAAAAGAAAACAATTCTTTCAGAGGCACCGAAAATCCCATTTCTTCCTGTAATCTTCTCTTACCGGCTTCAATATTTGTTTCGTTTTCTCTTTGATGGCTACAGCAGGTATTAGTCCACAACAAAGGAGAATGATATTTACCGGCTGCACGTTGCTGGAGCATAATTTCATTTTTATCATTTAAAATAAAAACAGAAAATGCCCGATGCAAAAGGGCTTTCTCATGAGCCTCTAACTTTGGCATTAAGCCAATCTGCACATCCTTTTCATCAACTAAAACTACGAGTTCTTCTTTCATCAAAATTTCATTTCAAAGAATACCAAAATTACTACTTTTCAGCGGTATTAGACAATTATTTTATAAAAGTTTTGCGTTATATTTGCCTGCATTAACATAAATAAAAACACATGAAACTAAAAATTACACTATTACTATCATTCGTTACAGCGTTTAATCTCAGTGCTCAAAAAATAGATGCTACTGTCTTATATAATGACGGAAGAGTTGCAAAAGGCAGGATTAACAGAATGAATCAGCAACCTGATTTCTCTAAGATATCTCCTTTTTACTATTTTATCAGTCTTTTTAACGGAGAGTATTCAAATCCGTTTGACAATAGTGGTTTTTTAAAAAACAATTTAAAGATCAAATTGGATAATGAAACAAAAGCTACCAAGATACCTATTGAAGAACTCGACAAGGTAATCGTACATGCTGCTAAGAAAAAATATACTGTACTGAAAAATGAAGAAGTTACCTATAAAGCAATTGTAGGCGAAAACCTATACAAAAGAAAAAAAGCAGGAAAAAACGTTCAGGACAAGGCTTTACTTCCTATCGCCACACAGGGTAAAATGATTAATACGTACGGAGTTCTCATTCCATTACGCAATCTACTACTCGTAGGTCCGTTTATTTTTGAACTTACGGTTCCGGATGCAGCTGGAATTATTTATCTGGAAAATAAAGAAAAGAATACGGTGATCTCATACAACTATATTATAAAAGAAAAAGCATTGAGTGCCCGAAAAGCAAAAAAACGCAAGGAGAAAAACAATCATTTAAATCATAACAGTCTGGAAGTCCTATTTGGTGATTGTCCCGAATCTCAAAAACTTATTGATGAGTTTTATATAAAACGTATAGAAGACAAATCAAAAAGAAAAGAAATGGCAAAAGCGTATAATAAAAAGTTACTTCTGAACCGTAAAAAATTCAAGCAGGCCATTGCAAGTAAAAGAAAAAATGCGACTGTAGATTTATTTATGAGCACGTACTTGTTTGATTTAAATAAAATCATTCAAACGTATGAAAAAAACTGTAATACCAAGGCCATTGATGAATTTGATCCGAGACATGAAAATTATAAGAAAGAATACGATTTACAAAGCAGAGAGGCACAGACAACATCTTCAGTAGAAATAATTGCTGAATAAATAAAAAACCACTTATCAGTGGTTTTTTATTTATTATAGATGATTTTACCCGTATATTTCTGAACGACTTTTACTTCTTTAGGATTGCTATACAAAATAACATTTCCTGTAGCATAAAGTGTTCCCTTTAATGAATTAACCGGATTTAACAGCATGTCATTATTACTTCTGTGAAAAATTTCAACATCATCTGCAATTAAATTTTGTGCTTCTACCCTACCATTACCTCCGTAGAGGTTTACATTAAATAAAAGTGTTTTTCCCGATAATTTATAATAGGCTATCTGATTATCTTCCAGAATCAGCTTATGGTTGTCTATTTTGAAACGATAGGATGATGAGGCATTTTTCTCGCTCATACTGCTGATGAGATACAGTTCAGGATAGGTGAGCACTTTTTCGGAATAGACTTCAAACTGGGTATTGGAAAAAATTTTTTCCAGAGTGGGTGTATAAACTTTTATCGTTGCTGCTTTGTAGCGATGTATTAGACTGCAATTATTGTTATTAGTAAGTACGAGTTCTTCATCTGTCACAACAGCATCGATATGATCTATGCGATTTTCATAGGAAAAGATCTCAACTTTATAAACATCGTCCGGTATGATTTCTACAGAAAGCCCAGCATCTATTTTTATGTTCTTAAACGAATTGACCAATTTACTTTTTTCAGCTGCTTTTCCGGCAGATTTCAGACAAGAGCCGTCTTCCTGACACGCAATAAGCGAAATACAACAAACAATATACAAGAAATAGTGCTTCATCATAATTTTATTCCTAATCCCAATTCAAAAGCTTCAGCTTTTGCATAGTGTGTTTTTAAAGACATTAAGCCAAAAATCTGTTCTGTAACATAATATTTCATTCCCAATCTTTGGTACAGATTACCGTTTTGCTTATACTGGTCATATATATAATATCCTAGCTGACCTTCAACTGATAATTTATTGATATACATTTCATATCCTGCAAAAAGACCTATTCTTTTCCAATCTGCTTCTTTTTTGATACCCGTTTCTTCAAAAGATTCTGCAATAAATGGTATGAGTTCTTTTAAAGTATTGGATAGAAAGAGTTCCGTTCCAAATTGTATGGATCCTGTTCTCCCAATCCTTTTATCAGCTAAAAGACTTAAATGATAAAACGGTTTTTGCCCCATCCCCAAAATATGGCTTTCATTAACACCGGTTCTGAATATAAATGAGTATTTCATATCGGTATCATACGATTCCGGAGAAGCATTGACTGAACGACTGAAATTTTCATCAAGAGAATAAGTTAAACCTGCTGTAAGTGCGAGTGTATTGGTGCTCGTATTAGGCGATTTTATTGTAGCATTTGAATGATGAATAAAGAAACCCCCTGCATTTACACCTAAGTTATTCCAAAGATTTTCTTTTGTATAGGAAAGCATAAAGTAGGTAGATGGCATCCAATGGGTACCATACGCCAAATTTCTGAAATTCTTTTCCTTATCATAAGGATTGGTTGCATAGGCAATACCCTGTGCTACTCTGAATTGCAGGTTTCTGTTCAAAAAATAAAAGTTATAGTGTGCAAAAGCACCGTATAAATCACCTAATACAGGATTATTATTATTCTGATAGTGTAATGAAAAACCGATATCAGGAAAATTGTAATGCCTGTGCCAGTATTGACTACCATCCGTTTTAAGATTAGCAGAAAACAAAAAACCTTTGGGTTTATTCGTCAACAGATGCGCTATCTGTGAACTATGCGGAAGGATAGATCCCTGATAGTAATTCGCTTCAAAATACCAGGGATTGTTCTGAGAAAACAATGAACCGTAAAGATTGAAAAAGAATAAAAGCAGGTAATACTTTAAATTTATCTTGCCCTTCTTTTTCTGGTTAAAAGGAATTTTATATCCTGCCATTTAGAACAAACCGTTTATTTCTGCATCAATTTTATGAATGATGGCTCCTAAATCTTCGGGAATATCAACAAAATTCACATTATCTACATCAATAATAAGCAGTTTTCCTTTGTCATACGTTTTAATCCATTCTTCATACTTCTCATTGAGTTTATTAAGATAATCAATAGAGATTGAGCTCTCATATTCACGTCCGCGCTTATGAATCTGACCTACTAAATTAGATATTGAACTTCTCAGGTAAATCAGCAAATCAGGTGGCCCTACCAGTTGCTCCATCAAATCAAATAATGACCGGTAATTTTCATAATCTCTATTACTCATCAACCCCATCGCATGCAGATTGGGTGCAAAGATATAGGCATCTTCATAAATAGTTCTGTCCTGAATGGTATTTTTACCGCATTCACGCATTTTTAAAATCTGACGGAATCTGCTGTTCAGGAAATAAACCTGAAGGTTAAATGACCATCTTTCCATTTGATGGTAAAAATCATCGAGATATGGATTGTCTACCACATCTTCAAAATGAGGTTCCCATTTATAGTGTTTCGCCAATAATCTGGTAAGTGTTGTTTTACCGGCTCCGATATTTCCTGCGATCGCAACTTGCATTTAAAGGTGGTTTTGGGTGAATATATAAACGCTTTCTTTTGTAAAAATAGTTAAAATCTGGTTGTTTAAAAAACCTCTTTCAACAGAATCCTCAGAAATAATAATCTCTTCTTTTTTTTGCTCTTTCACTTTCCATATATAAAACTTTTGCTTTTGCTGGTAAAAGATGGTATTCTGGTCAATAGCAATTATCGAATCAAACGAAAAAGAAATCGGAGTAGTCATAACTTTTCCATAGCGGTCGCAGCGATTAAAGGACGTGTTATCTGTCCAATAGTAAAAATTGGCATCAGAATTCCACACAACAACCTCCTGTTCCAGTGGAACACTTACAGAATTCAGAGTCATCTGTGCCAAATCTAATAAATAGATTCTTTTAGTGAGACTGTCAAAAATCCAAACACTGTTTTTTTGGGCACTGCTTACCGTTTTCACATCAAGCTGTGGAAAAAAATCAGATAGATTATATACAGCTACTTCTGACAACTGATTATCCAACAAGACAACGCTGTTAAAGTTTTTATAGAACAATACAATCTGTAACGGGTTTCTGACATCCATCGACGATAAAGTTCCTAATAAAACGTTTTTATAAGATCTTTTCTGACGGTTATTACTCAGCTTTACAACTTCATTGTTGACGATCTGGTATTCATCACCAAGATGATCAATGGTATAATAGCAGAAACCTGCTTTTTGAGGTTTTTCGGAGAGCAGTATATACTTATCGCCTTGTGCATTTACCAGGTTATTTACTAAAAAGAAAAACACAAGGGCGATGAGTTTTTGCATATTATTTTTTCTTATAAACGGTGATATTAAAAGCATATAAATGCTTTTCGTCAATGGCATGTGTAACTACCGATACGGGTTGCCATTTTTCCGGATCAATTTGCGAAAAAAAAGCATCAGCATCCGGAGTGACATCAACATGTGTTATCTCAAGCCCTGTGGCAACATCCATCATCTGTTCATAGATCTGTCCTCCACCTATTACATATACTTTTTGCTGTTGATTCTCTTTACAAAGGTGTAACGCATCTGCAACAGAATTGACTATATGACAATTTTCCGGAACGACATAATCTTTTTGATTTGTAATAATGATATGTGTTCTGTTGGGCAGAGGCTTTGGAAAAGTTTCAAATGTTTTCCTACCCATGATAATATAATGTCCGGTTGTCTGTGCTTTAAAATATTTAAAATCATCGGGCAGATGCCATAATAATTTATTGTCTTTTCCTATCGCATTATTTTTTGCAATGGCAGCAATCAATACAATTTCCATAGCTATACAGATACCTGTCCTCTTATGGCAGGATGCGGATCATAATTTTCCAGAATAAAATCATCATATGTAAAATCAAAGATGTTTTTTATCTCAGGATTCAATTTCATTAATGGTAATGGCTTGGGTTCACGTGAAAGCTGTAACTCAAGCTGCTCAATATGATTATTATAAATATGTGCATCACCAAAAGTATGAATAAAATCGCCATACTGCAACCCACATACTTGTGCAATCATCATCGTCAATAAAGCATAAGAAGCAATATTGAAAGGAACTCCTAAAAATATATCTGCACTTCTCTGATATAACTGACATGATAGTTTACCCTCTGCTACATAAAACTGAAAGAAAGCATGGCAAGGTGGTAAAGCTACTTTTCCGTTTGCAACATTCTCTTCAAACGAAGCTTTTGTATCAGGAAGCACTCCCGGATTCCATGCAGAAATAAGCATACGTCTGCTGTTTGGATTGGTTTTTAAGGTATCGATAAGTTCTGTAATCTGATCTATTTCCTGACTGTTCCAATTCCGCCACTGCGCCCCGTAAACAGGTCCGAGATTGCCTTGTGGATCAGCCCATTCATCCCATATTTTCACACCATTTTCTTTGAGATATGCGATATTGGTATCTCCTTTTAAGAACCATAACAGCTCATATATAATGGATTTTAAGTGTACCTTTTTCGTTGTTACAAGAGGAAATCCCTGATTTAGATCAAAACGCATCTGATAGCCAAAAACGCTTTTTGTTCCGGTTCCGGTTCTGTCTCCTTTTTGAACACCTTCCTTTATCACGTGTTTTACGAGATCTAAGTATTGTTTCATTTGCTGAATTTTAAAGGTTCTTTTTTGAAATTTCATCCCGTAAACGGGCCGCTTTTTCATAATCTTCACTCAATACGGCTGCTTCCAGAAGGTTATACAGCTCCTCTAAAGTATATTGAGCATATTCGTTTGTAGCGTCTGTTTTCGGAGCAGCGCTGAGAAATTCTTCCAAAACCTCATCAAAATCTTCTTCTGTTTCTTCCTCTGATGGATGGTCTTCACTTTCTGACTGCTCTTTTAAATAAATTCCTGCTTTATCCAGAATATTTTTATAGGTAAAAATAGGCGCATTAAACCTTATTGCCAATGAGATAGCATCTGAAGTACGTGCATCAATGATTTCTTCTATACCATCTCTTTCACAAATAATACTGGAAAAAAAGACACCGTCTACCAATTTATGAATGATGACCTGTTTGATGATGATATCAAATCTGTCTGCAAAATTTTTAAACAAATCATGGGTCAAAGGTCGCTGTGGTTTGAGTTCTTTTTCAATAGCAATGGCAATTGACTGTGCTTCAAAAGCACCAATTACAATCGGCAGCTTCCGTTCACCTTCCACTTCGTTCAAAATTAGTGCGTAAGCGCCATTCTGAGTATGGCTGTATGATATTCCTTTTATTGTTAATCTGACTAAACTCATAAATCTTTAAAACGCCAAAAAAGGCAATTAAAACAAAGATAGTAATTCTTTATTTAATTGCCTTAATTTATTATTCTCTGAAAAAAAGTACTACGAATTGTGTGCTTTAAATTCTTTTAATTTTTCAATAAGTTTTGGAACAACTTCAAAAGCATCACCTACGATTCCGTAGTCAGCTACTTTAAAGAAAGGTGCTTCCGGATCAGAATTGATAACTACTTTTACTTTAGACGCATTGATTCCTGCAATATGCTGGATAGCTCCCGAAATACCGATTGCAATATACAAATTCGCTGCTACCGGTTTTCCCGTTTGTCCAACGTGCTCAGAGTGAGGTCTCCAGTCTAAATCAGATACAGGTTTTGAACAAGCAGTTGCTGCTCCCAAAACACTCGCTAATTCTTCTACCATTCCCCAGTTTTCCGGACCTTTTAATCCACGTCCTCCTGAAACAACAATTTCAGCGTCCGCAATAGCTACTTTACCGGATACTTTTTCTACATTTTCTACTTTGATAGAAAAATCCGCATCATTTAATGATGGTGCAAAATCTTCTTCTGCTGCTGCTCCTGATGCTTCTACCAATCCAAAAGAGTTTTTTGCAACCGCAATTACTTTAACATCAGATGCTATTTCTGTAACGTTAAATCCTTTACTTGAAAAGGCATTTCTTTTTACCTGAAACGGTGAAGTTGAAACCGGTAATGCCACTACGTTTGAAGCATAACCTGCTTCTAAACTAACAGCTACCATTGGCGCAAGGTATAAAGAATCTGTTGTTGATGATAGAACCACTAAAGTTGTACCTTCTTTCTGAGCTGCTTGTTTTACTACATCTGCATACGCTTTTGCATTAAATTTAGTCAAACGGTCATCTGATACTTTTAAAACTTTATCAACACCATATTTCCCTAACTCAGAAACATCTGAAGCATTTACAGTTACTGCCGTCACTGTAGTACCCATTGATTCAGCTACTTTTTTCGCATAAGAAGCCAATTCGAACGCTACTTTTTTAAATTTTCCTTCTGCTGATTCAGCATATATTAAGATAGACATATTCTTACTTTTTAAATTGAGATCAATAATTTACAATTAGATTACTTTAGCTTCGTTGTGCAACAAGTTTACCAATTCATCTATATTATCAGGACTTATCAGTTTTACTGCTGATTTTGGAGCTGGTTTTTCAAATTTCACTGCTTTCGTTTTCGCAGCTGCTCCAGCCACAGGCTCAAGAATTGTTAAAGCTTTTGTACGTGCTGTCATAATACCACGCATATTCGGAATTCTCAAGTCTTTTTCTTCCACAACTCCTTTTTGTCCCCCAATAATCAATGGCAATGAAGCACTTAATGTTTCTTTACCTCCGTCTATTTCTCTAACTAGTTTCGCATTTGTACCATCTACTTCAATTCCAATACATGAATTCACAAAATTATATCCAAGAATTGCTGCAATCATACCAGGTACCATACCTCCATTATAATCTAATGATTCTTTACCTGCAATTACCAAATCGTAACTTCCGTTTTTTATTACTTCAGCCAATTGTTTTGCCACAAAAAAACCATCTACAGGTGCAGCATTAACACGAATTGCTTCATCAGCTCCGATTGCAAGCGCTTTGCGGATGGTAGCTTCAGTTTCCGGTCCACCAACATTTACTACCGTAACATGTGCTCCTTGCTTTTCTTTGAACCAAATTGCTCTTGTTAAACCAAATTCATCATTAGGATTTATAACAAACTGCACACCATTAGTATCGAACTCTGTATCTCCGTTCGTAAAATTGATCTTTGAAGTAGTATCAGGTACATGACTGATGCAAACTAATATTTTCATTTTATCCGTTTTTAGAATTATTCTTAATTAGCAACGAAGATAAAAAAAAAATTAAAATAAATACTATGCAAGCATATAAAATAAACAAATTTTTAACCTCTGTTTTTGGACAGTTTTTAAATTTAATCTATCATTAATAAGGCAATCATGAAAATTAAATAAAAAATTCGCGCTTAGACACGGGATACTTCAAATTCAGTAATGCTCTGAAATACTTTATTAATTCCTCTAACCAAAAAAAATTGTACAATAGCACGATTTATCAGAGAAGCATTACAGGAAAATCATGAACACTTTACAATTTATATTGTACTTTTTTCATAGATATATCATGTAATAATCAGTTAATGTAGGAATAATTAATTTATTTTTTTCTATTTTTGTCAACTATCATTTTTATGTAAAAATTATGAGATCAATACAGTTTAGAGAAGCTATTTGTGAAGCGATGAGCGAAGAAATGCGTCGCGACGATAAAATATACTTAATGGGTGAAGAAGTAGCAGAATATAATGGTGCTTATAAAGCCTCAAAAGGCATGCTGGATGAATTTGGCGCAAAACGCGTTATCGACACTCCGATCGCCGAGCTTGGTTTTGCAGGAATTGCTGCTGGTTCTGCCATGAATGGTTTACGTCCTATCGTAGAGTTCATGACTTTCAATTTCTCTTTGGTTGGTATTGACCAAATCATCAACAATGCAGCAAAAATGCGACAGATGTCTGGCGGGCAATTTTCAATGCCTATTGTTTTCCGCGGACCAACCGCTTCTGCAGGACAATTGGGAGCAACTCACTCGCAGGCTTTTGAAAACTGGTTTGCAAATACTCCGGGTCTGAAAGTAGTGGTGCCTTCTAATCCATACGATGCAAAAGGTTTATTAAAATCAGCAATACGTGACAATGACCCTGTTATTTTCATGGAATCTGAGCAAATGTATGGCGATAAAGGTGAAGTGCCGGATGGTGAATATTTAATACCATTAGGAGTTGCTGATATCAAAAGAGAAGGAAAAGATGTAACAATTGTTTCTTTCGGAAAGATCATCAAAGAAGCTTTAATTGCTGCTGAGGAATTAGAAAAAGAAGGTATTTCTTGTGAAATTATTGATTTGAGAACCGTACGCCCGATGGATTACGATGCAATCATAAATTCTGTAAAGAAAACCAACCGCTTGGTCGTATTGGAAGAAGCATGGCCTTTTGCATCCGTAGCTTCTGAAATAACCTATATGGTACAGGAGAGAGCATTTGACTATCTCGATGCTCCTGTACAACGCATCACTACAGCCGATACTCCGGCACCTTACTCACCTGCTTTATTAAAAGAATGGCTTCCTAATGCGCAGGATGTCATCAAAGCAGTAAAAAAAGTAACGTATAAATAGAAAATATCTAATATCTTTGAAACTCCAACTTTATTGTTGGAGTTTTTTTTATATGAAAGCGAAAAAAATACTTTTTATAGTTATTGGTTTTCTCCTGCCTCTCTCCTTATTGGCGCAAACCAAAGTATCCGGTATTGTAAAAGATGAAACCAAACAACCCCTTGCTTATGCAAGCGTTTATTTTAAAAACTCTTCAGAAGGAATTATCACTAATGAATTAGGAAAATTCTATCTTGAATCTAAATCTTCCTATGACACATTAGTTATTTCTCTTACAGGGTATGAAGATATTCTTATTCCACTATCAAGCAGAACTACTCTGGATATGAACATTCAGATGAAGGAAGACAATCTGATGGAGGAACTGAAAATTTACACAGGAAAGACTTCTAAAAAAAATAACCCCGCCCTCGATATCCTTCGAAAAATATGGGAGAACAAAAAGAAAAACGGTCTCTACAAATTTGATCAGTACAAATACGATAAATATGAGAAAGTAGAATTCGATATGAATTCCATTGATAGTGCCTTTATGAAAAAGAGAATATTCAAAGGAATGGAGTTTATTTTTGATTACGTAGATACATCCAGTGTTACAGGAAAAACGTACCTGCCTATTTTTATTAACGAACAAGCCTCTGAAGTATACGGAGATAACAAACTTAACCGTAAGAAAGAGCTCATTAAAGGAAATAAAAACTCTGGTTTCAATGACAACCAACACATCAAAGCTTTTATCAATGACCTGTATGTAGAATACAATATTTACAACAATTACCTCAAGTTTTTTGACAAAGATTTTGTAAGCCCCTTATCCCGCACCGGAATTAATGTATATAATTATGTATTGGCTGACAGCACGTATATTGACAATAAATGGTGTTACAATATCATATTTTACCCAAGGAGAAAAGGAGAACTTACCTTTAAAGGAGACTTCTGGGTAAATGATTCAACGTGGGCCATCAAAAAAATAAACATGACCGCCAGTAAAGGCGCCAATATTAACTGGGTAAAAGATATTTACATTGAACAGGAATTCAATGTGTTGAACGATTCTATTTTTCTTTTGACTAAAGATCATATGATGACGGATTTCAGCATCCGAAATAAGGAGGATTCAAAAGGAATATACGGAAAACGAACTACCTATTTCAGTAATCATAAATTTGACGTAAAAAAACCGGAAGGTTTCTATACAAGTGAAGTCAATACCTTTAATCAGGATATCATGAACCGCTCAGATGAATTCTGGAACACATATCGATATGAGCCCCTTACAACAGAAGAAATAGGGATTTATAAAATGTTGGATTCTCTGCAAACGAATAAAACATTTAAATCTTACATGAATCTCGGTACAGTTCTGGCAAGCGGGTACTGGCAAATCGGTAATTTTGACTACGGACCTATTTTTTCTTCCTTTGGATTTAATGATGTAGAAGGAACACGGATCCGCGTAGGAGGCCGAACATATTTTGGACAGAATGACCCGTGGCGACTGGAAGGATACATGGCATACGGATTTAAAGATGAACAGATTAAGTATGGAATTTCCGGAAAGCTGATGCTTGACAAAGAAAGAAGACTTATTGCCTTTGCCGGAAATAGAAGAGACATTGAACAGATTGCCGCAAGCCTCTCGCCTATAACCGATGTGTTAGGAAGAAGTTTTGCTTCAAGCTCTCTACTGGCAAGTGGCGACAACTCTAAATTATCATCAATAAATCTTACTACAGCAGGTTTGGAAATTGAACCTGTAAAAAATTTGAAATTAACGGCTGCCGTTAATTACAAAACTTTAAAATCAGGTTCACCTACCTTTAATTTAGATTACTATACAGATATAGAAAATCAGGTTATAAAAGGAGATCTGAAACAAGCAGAAATCAATCTATCCTTTGATTATACGCCCGGAAGAAAAACGGTGGGCTACGGAGTAGACAGAACTGATGTTGATTTCAACTACGCAAGGATTTTGGTAAATTATGGTTTAGGAGTCAAAGGTATGCTGGGAAGTGATTTTGATTATAAAAAATTACAACTGTTATACAGACATCCGATTCTTGTTGGAGGTTTCGGCAGACTGACACCTACTCTGGAAATAGGAAAAACTTTTGGAAACGTACCGTTGGGATTATTGAATGTAATTCCCGGTAACCAATCTTATTTTATTATCGAAAATGCTTTCAGCCAACTGGATTATTACGAGTTTGTAACAGATGAATATGCCGCGCTGCATTTAGAGCATAATTTTAATGGTCGCTTATTTTCAAGGATTCCTTACCTAAGGGATTTAAATTTACGCGAAATTGTAGGAATCAGAGGAGTATATGGTAGAATTTCTGATGAAAACAGAGCCTTAAATGCATCCAATATTCGATACAATGCACCGCAGGATGATATTTATTATGAGTATTTTGTGGGTGTCGGCAATATTTTTAAATGTTTAAGAATAGATGCTACTTGGCGTGGTAACTATCTTGACAGTCCTAATGCGAGAAAATTTGGCGTAAAAGCTGTTTTTGGTTTTCATTTCTAACGTAATTAATATAATATGTTGGTAATAAGACCTATTTTACTTACTTTTGCATCCAATTTTTTTGACAATTAAAAAAAGATATATTTAATATGACAAGTTTAGAAAAATTCGATGTTTTTATCGAAATACCAACAGGGAGCAGAAACAAATACGAATACGATTTTGAATTAAAAAAAATGCGTTTCGACCGTTTATTATTTTCTTCCATGAAATATCCGACTGATTACGGATTTATTCCTAATACATATGCATTGGACAATGATCCACTTGATGCCCTTGTTTTAGTAACAGAACCTACCATTCCTGGACTTGTAATGGAAGTAAAACCAATTGGGATTTTCTATATGTCTGACGATAAAGGAAATGATGAAAAAATCATTTGTGTTCCTACTGGTGATCCTTTGATGAACAAACTGAATGATCTGAAAGACATTAACGAACATTTATTAAAAGAAATCGAGCACTTCTTTAAAGTTTATAAAGATTTAGAAAACAAAAAAGTGGAGACAAACGGTTTTGGAGATAAAGCCGCTGCTTTAAAAATGATTCAGGAATGTCAGGATCGCTTCAAAACATTAACAGAGGAACGACAAACAGAATATAGCATTTGCTAAAAAACAAATCCACCTTAGGGTGGATTTATTTTTTTAAGCGATGCCCTAACATTCTCTTAAGAAGGTAGTACTGAAATAATATATAATCATAATAAAGAGCTGCTAAAAGAACCAAAGCACCGATAAACAATGTTTTTAAATAAAACTGATTGAACAGTATTCCACTTGTAGTACAGCCGAGAAAGAAACAAAGAATAATAGCAAGTTTCAGATAAATGCTTTTTACAACCTTTTTTTGCTCCATTCCTTTCTGAACCCACATCAATTGAGAAAGGTCAATACCTAAATCTGTAAACAATCCTGTTAAATGCGTTGTCCTTACTACCGATTTGGAAACCTGAGTAACCAACGCATTCTGTAATCCCATAGCAAAGAGTAACACACAAGCCGTGATTTCTTTAAGCCGTAATCCGTCTGTCTTAGTTACAATTAAACCTACCGCAACTAAAATCAACACTTCTACCAGCATAGGTACTGCAAATGTAAATTTCTTATTTTTTCTGTACACCAGCTGTATCATTACATTACACATAAATGCCCCTATAAGAAAAGAAATGATGTATAAAAGATAAACAAGAGCTGCTGCATAATTTTTAAAAGTCATCTCTTCAGAAAAGTAGGCAAAATGTCCTGTAACATTTGTTGTCAATACTCTTAAAGCAAGCAAACCGCTTACATTAACAATGCCTGCAACAAATGAAAGCATAGAAGCCAGCTTTAAATTGTGCTCAAATGTTCTGAGTTTTCCTATATGTCGTAACATCGCTGTATGGTATGATGCAAATTTATTATTTTATACCTGCACTTACGAAATATACAACAACAATCAGAATAAAACAATAACCGTTAATAGACTGATTTATATTTTCAAACTAATAAATCATCAATAGAAGCAACTTCCTTATATTTGCAAAAAGTAATACAATATGTCTAAAAACGTCAACCCGTATAAAGATTCCGATTTAAGCAAAAAAGAACAGGTTGCCCAAATGTTTAATACCATTTCCGGCAATTATGACAACCTCAACCGAATGATCTCTTTAGGTACTGATCAGGGTTGGAGAAGGAAAGTATTGCGAATGGTATCAGAAACAAATCCTTCTTCTATTTTAGACATTGCTACCGGAACCGGCGATATGGCTATCTATCTGTCTAAAACCAATGCTGAGAAAATTGTAGGACTCGATCTTTCTCAGGGAATGCTTGATGTAGGTATAGAAAAAATCAAAGCATTGAAACTCGACCATCAAATTGAAATGGTATTAGGAGATTCAGAAAATTTACCGTTTGATGACAATTCGTTTGATGCAATTACAGTTGGCTTTGGTATACGAAATTTTGAGGATTTAGAAAAAGGTCTTTCAGAAATTTTAAGAGTATTAAAACCAAACGGAATTTTTATTATATTAGAAACCTCGGTTCCAACGAAATTTCCGTTTAAACAAGGGTATAATTTTTACACAAAATCAATTGTTCCCTTCATGGGTAAATTATTTTCCAAAGACCAGAAAGCCTATGCATATTTATCAGAATCTGCAAAAAACTTTCCTTTTGGCGAAGAATTAAACAATATTTTAAAGAAAATCGGGTTTAAAAATGTAAAGCACTTACCACAAACCATGGGAGTGGCAACAATTTATACATCATCAAAATAAGTATGAAAAAACTGTTTGTAATAGTACTCTTAACCACTTCTATCTCAAGTGTTGCACAGAATTTATTTGGAAAAAATCCTTTTAAAAATCAACAAGACTGGGATAAACAAAGAATTCATTATGGATATTTTATCGGATTCAGCTCCTATAATTTCAAAATCAATTATACAGAAGAGTATTTAAAATTACATGGCAGTAATGAGATAATTGTAAATTCTGAAACTGGATTTAATGTTGGATTGGTAGGTAACCTGCGCATCATGGAATATATAGACCTGCGTTTTGAGCCTGGTTTATATTATAATAAGCGAACCCTTTTCTATCCACATATTACAAATCCTAATTTAGCCAACAGAGATGTAGCATCTACCTACATCAACTTCCCTTTATTGCTGAAATTTTCTGCACTGCGTACCGGTAATATCAGACCATATGTGGTTGGAGGTCTTTCTCAGTCTTTGAACTTAAGCAGCAATGCTACGTCTCGGGAAGATAATTATGAGGGAACATTTCGTATGAAAAAATGGACTACAAATTATGAAATCGGTTTAGGAATTGATTTTTATTTCCAACACTTTAAGTTCACCCCTTCTATCAGAGGAGTATTCGGATTACAGGATGAACTCATCAGAGATAACAACGCATCAAGCCCATGGACAGGTAATATTGAGTCTATGAAAACCCGTGCGATATTAATTAACTTTACGTTCCATTAAGAAATAAGTGCCCTTTTAAACTCACTTAATACAATAGAAGTTGCAGTAGCTACATTCAGACTTTCGGTCTGTTGCAAAATGCCAAAACGGGGAATTGTAATTTTGTGAGTAACACTTTTTTCCGCTTCAAACGAAATACCATTTGCTTCATTACCCATTATTATAATGGCGTTCTGAGGCAATTTTTCTTTATATATATTACTTCCTTCCATAAAAGTACCATATACCGGAAGAGAAGTATTTTGCAAATAATGAGACAAATCTAAATAATGTACACCTACTCTGGTAATCGAGCCCATTGTAGCCTGAACAACTTTAGGATTATATACATCTACTGTATTTGAAGAACACACCAGCGATTCAATTCCAAACCAGTCACATAAACGAATAATAGTACCTAAATTACCAGGATCACGAACGTCATCCAATACTAAAACAAGACCTTTATCAGCTGGAATATACTCTTCAGGCATTTCAAAAATCGCCAAACAGCGATTTGGTGTTGTTAACGCACTTATTTTTTTTAGCTCTGCTTCTGTAATAATCGTTACAAGATTTTCTGATACACCAAAATCATTTTTTTCTGTCGTGTAAATATGTACTAATTTCAGAGATGACTGTATTAATTCGGGAACAACTTTAACGCCCTCAGCAAAAAACATTTTATTTACTTCTCTATGTTTTTTTTGCTTTAAATTGGTTATAAATTTGATTTGGTTTTTACTTAGCATTAAATTTGTATTTTTACAGACTTTTAGAAATTAACTTTTGAAAAATATTTTATCAAAAATAGCATTTATTCTTGTAATAAGCATTGTTTTATACTCCTGTTCTATAACCAAAAGAGTAAAGGATGGCGAACGGCTATTAATGAAAAATGAAATTATAAAAAACGATAAAAAAGATAATTCTGAAGAATTATCCAAGTTATTATATCAACATCCCAACAGTAATCTTTTAGGATACAGAATACGTCTGAATCTTTACAACTTAGCAAAAGTAGATGCCGACTCTTCTTATCAGGAATGGCTAAAAAGACATCCAAAAACAGAAAAATCACTGACTGGACTTCTTTCCGCCAAACAAGTAAACAGATTAGGAAACTCTTTCATTGTTGCAGGATATAGCGAAATTTTTAAAAGTTTAGGGGAAGCACCCGTCATATTAGATAAAAGCCGAACTCAGAAAGCAGTTTTACGCTTAAAAAATCACTTCTTCAATCAGGGATATTTTAATACTAAAATATCTTATAAAATAGATTCTGCCGAATACAAAAAAGCAGCAGTAGAATATGTTATTAATACGGGAAATCCCTATTACATTGATAGTATTTATGCTCAGGTAGCCTCTGAAGAGTTTCGAAACCTTTATGCTAAAAGTATCAGAGCTTCTCTATTGAAATCAGGAGAACAATACAATGCCACCAATCTAGATCTCGAAAGAGACCGTATTACTACTTATTTCCGAAACAACGGTGGTTATGACTTTCAAAAAACATATATTAATTATGAAATAGATACACTCAACACTACACAGAGAGCAGATATCACGGTACTGATTGATGATAAAACAATCAAAAAAGGAGATTCACTCATTAAAGAACCTTTTCGAGTATATCGGGTAAAAAATGTGAACTATTATGTTTCAGACGCTGTTAGTTCTAAAAGCGAACTTACAGACAGCGTTCGCTACAATGGCATTACCATTCACAGTAAAGGTCCGCTGAATTATCGGCCTAAAACGATTGCAAATGCCAACTTTATTGAACCCGGAGGCGTTTTCAGCGATTTCAGAAGAACACTTACTTCACGATCAATAGGTAATTTAAAGGTGTTTAATTATCCATCTATAGAATACATCAAAGATCCGGCAGACTCGACGGGCACCACTTTAAATGCGAATGTATATCTTATTTCAAAGAAAAAATATTCTTTTAACCCATCTTTTGACATTACCCACTCCAACATACAGCAAGTCGGAACCCAGGCAACAATAGGAATGTCTTTCCGAAATGTTTTTAAAGGTGCTGAAACACTTGATGTAAGTGTACGGGGTAATATAGGATCATCTACCTCTAAATACCGCAATCAGGAAAATATGTTTTTTGACATTCTGGAATATGGTGCTGATATCAAATTATCATTTCCACGTTTTGTATTTTTCACCCAAACAGACCGAATCATACCACGCAGAATGTTCCCGACAACCAATCTAAGTATAGGATATTCGAGTCAGCAAAATATAGGGCTCGACAAGCAAAATCTTACGGCAGTATTTAATTACAACTGGACTCCGCAGAGAAGAAACAATATCAGCGTTGACATAATGAATCTTCAATACGTAAGAAATATGAATCCTGCCAATTATTTCAGAGTGTATAAATCATCTTATGACAGGCTTAATGAGATAGCCGATGAAACCAATACCAATCCTGATTATTTTGACACCAATGGCAATCTCACCATTCCGGAAGGAGGAGAATCATTTATCAAAGATGTATTAACCGGAAATACGGATTTGCAGCCTACTGAAGATAATTATAGAGTAGTAAGAAGTATCGCGGAGCGAAAAAACAGGTTGTCTGAAAACAACTTAATCCTTGCCAGTAATGTAACCTATACCAAATCATCCCGCTTCAATCTTAACGATAATAATTTTTACACTTTCAGAACAAAAATTGAAACAGCAGGAAACGTGATGGGGCTTATCGCACAGACACAAAATAACAGAAGAGAAGACGGCACCCGGACTTTTTTAGACGTAGCTTATTCACAGTATATAAAAACAGAAATTGACCTCATCAAGTATTTTGATTTAGGGAATAAAAATGTAATAGCCCTACGTGCTTTTGGAGGGATTGCCATTCCTTACGGAAACTCTCGAAGTATTCCCTTTTCACGCAGTTATTTTGCAGGAGGATCGAACGATAACCGAGCATGGCAGTCCTACCGGCTTGGACCGGGGAGAAGTGGCGGTATTAATGATTTTAATGAAGCTAATATGAAAATCGCACTTTCAGCAGAGTATCGCTTTAATGTTACAGGTCCATGGAATATGGCTCTTTTCGCCGATGCCGGAAATATATGGAATGCGTTGGATAACGTAGAAGATAAAGAAATGACTTTTAATGGCTTAAGTTCTTTAAAAGATATGGCATTGGGTACCGGTATCGGAATCCGTTATGATTTCAGTTTCTTTGTTATCCGTCTTGATACCGGATTTAAAACATATAATCCGGGAATTAAACAAGGCAGCCAGTGGTTTAGAGAACTCAATTTCAGTAAAGCGGTATTTAACGTTGGAATTAATTATCCTTTTTAATAAAATTATTATTTTTGTATCAATTTTTAATTTTTGAAAACACACAACAGTTATGAGTCATAATATTAAACCTGGAGTAGCAACAGGTGATCAAGTTCAAGAAATCTTTAAATATGCAAAAGAAAAAGGTTTTGCATTACCTGCAGTAAATGTTACAAGTTCAAGCACTATCAATGGTGTTATGGAAACTGCAGCACGATTGAATGCTCCGGTAATCATCCAATTCTCTAACGGAGGCGGATTGTTTATGGCTGGTAAAGGTTTGTCAAATGAAAATGAGCGTGCAGCAATCGCAGGAAGTATTTCAGGAGCAAAACATATCCATGAATTAGCGGAGTTATATGGAGCAACTGTTATTTTACACACAGACCATTGTGCTAAAAAACTTTTGCCATGGATTGACGGACTTCTTGATGCAAGTGAAGCTTTTTATAAAGAAAAAGGAAAACCTCTTTTTTCTTCTCATATGATCGATTTATCAGAAGAACCTATCGAAGAAAACATTGCGATCTCTAAGAAATATTTAGAGAGAATGAGCAAAATAGGTATGACACTGGAAATTGAATTAGGAATTACAGGTGGTGAAGAAGACGGAGTTGACAACTCAGATGTTGACAGCTCTAAATTATACACACAACCGGAAGAAGTTGCATATGCTTATGAAGAACTTATGAAAGTTTCTCCAAGATTTACAATTGCAGCAGCTTTTGGAAATGTGCATGGAGTATATAAACCGGGTAATGTAAAACTTACCCCGAAAATTCTTGACAATTCGCAAAAATTCATTGAGAAAAAATACAATACAATCTCAAACCCTATTGATTTTGTATTCCATGGCGGGTCTGGTTCAACTCTGGAAGAAATCAGAGAGGCCATTTCATATGGAGTAATCAAAATGAATATCGATACCGATCTTCAGTTTGCCTTTACAGAAGGCGCAAGAGATTATGTGGTAAATAACATTGAATATTTAAAAACACAAATAGGAAATCCGGAAGGAGAAGAAGTTCCAAATAAAAAATATTACGATCCCCGTAAATGGCTTCGTGAAGCAGAATTAACATTTAATAAAAGATTAGAACAAGCTTTTTCGGATTTAAATAATGTGAATACATTATAATACCAAAAAGCGTAAAACAGTACATATGGCGTGGTTTAAAAGAACACAAAAAGGTATTCAGACACCAACAGAAGAGAAAAAAGATACTCCAAAAGGTTTATGGTACAAAACTCCTACTGGAAAGGTAATTGAAGCAGACGAATTAGCAGAAAATCTATGGGTAAGTCCGGAAGATGATTATCATGTTCGTATCGGTAGTAAAGAATATTTCCAAATTCTTTTTGACGACAATAAGTATAAAGAATTATTTGAGAAGATTGTATCTAAAGATCCTTTGGATTTTTTTGACACAAAAAAATATAGTGACCGATTAAAGGAAGCCCGGGAAAAAACCAAATTGAAAGATGCTGTACGGGTAGCTGTAGGAAAATCTAAAGGTGAAGATTTGGTGGTAGCATGTATGGATTTTGCCTTTATCGGAGGTTCAATGGGAGCTGTTGTTGGTGAAAAAATTGCCAGAGGTATTGACTATTCTATTCAGAATAATATTCCTTTTGTGATGATTTCAAAATCCGGAGGTGCCCGAATGATGGAAGCTGCTTTTTCTCTTATGCAAATGGCAAAAACATCTGCTAAATTAGCACAGTTGGCTAAAGCAAAAATCCCTTATATTTCACTATGTACAGATCCTACTACAGGGGGTACAACTGCTTCTTATGCTATGCTGGGAGACATTAACATAGCTGAACCAGGAGCTCTAATCGGCTTTGCAGGTCCGCGTATTGTAAAAGATACTACAGGAAAGGAATTACCGGAAGGCTTTCAGACGTCCGAATTCTTATTAGAACACGGCTTTTTAGATTTTATTACACACAGAAAAAAACTAAAAAACAACATCAATATGTACCTCGATCTTATTCTCAATCGACCAGTACGTTAATAACAGAGCATCTCCGTCAAAAGAGATGCTTTTTTTTTGCACACTCCGTTTCTTCATTATCAGTAAGTTAAAAAATAGTTCGTCATTTATCATGGGTTACAGGTTGATTAATTAAAAAATCCTTTTATATTTGCACTCGCAATACGAAAGTTAGCACAAAGAATTGACCTTAACCTGTCAATATGCTTGAGTGGTGGAATTGGTAGACACGCTGGACTTAAAATCCAGTGAGCAGTAATGTTCGTGCGGGTTCAAGTCCCGCCTTGAGTACAAAAAAAATAAAAATTATTATTGCAAATACAAAAATTACATTTTATATTTGCACTCACAAAAGTTCTTTAAAAAAAATGCGAAAATAGCTCAGTTGGTAGAGCGCAACCTTGCCAAGGTTGAGGTCGCGGGTTCGAACCCCGTTTTTCGCTCAAATTAACGCTCGAGTGGTGGAATTGGTAGACACGCTGGACTTAAAATCCAGTGGGTAGTAATACCCGTGCGGGTTCAAGTCCCGCCTTGAGTACTAAATAAAGCCTTATTTTCATAAGGCTTTATTTTATAATATGTTAATTTGATCCTCATTCGCTCGAGTGGTGGAATTGGTAGACACGCTGGACTTAAAATCCAGTGGGTAGTAATACCCGTGCGGGTTCAAGTCCCGCCTTGAGTACTAAAGAGAGATTTTTAATCAAAAATCTCTCTTTTTTTATTTACAATCTCATTATTTTTTTTCATTCATCTCATTTTATATTAATAAATTGCACAAAAAACAATATGAAAAAATTATTACACCTGATGCTTCCTTCTATTCTACTCGTTGTAATAAGTTGTAACTCAAAAAGCAACCGCAATAATTCTCCTACTGAAATTATTATTTATAAAATGCAGTCTTTTGAAAATATTGTCAATAAATCATTTGCAAATATTGAGATATCTGATGAAGTTCCTGAAGATGAAATTCATCTTATCGGAAGTAAAAGACTCATTGAATCTTTAAACAAAACTGTAGATAACAACACCTTATATCTTGAAAATTCAAGAGGTGTTGTAAATATTGACAACGCTGACTATCTGGTTGTAAAAATCAATCACAGTCATTTAAAATCAATCGTATTGGACGGAATAGGATCAATCAAAGGTATGAAAGATCAGATAAGTCCTGTCCTGAGAATAAAAGTTAACGGTACCGGAAGCATTGAATTATCTCTAAATAATGAAAACACCGACATTGTCATCGATGGTATCGGAAGCATTACGCTTACCGGAAAAACAAATCATTTATCGACAAAAATTAATGGTACCGGTAATCTAAACGCTGAAGAATTACAGTCCAACACAAGCCTGAACGATATTTCTGGCATCGGGAATGCTTCTATCTGGTCTACACAAAAAATTAATGTAACCATCACAGGTATTGGCAATTTAGAATACAAACCAGAACCTAACCTCATCATTACCTCTTCTATTGATGGTCTGGGAAAAGTAAAGGAACGTAAATAATTATTTACAAATTTAAAAATAGTTTAACGATTATGTTTTCGTTAGTTTTGATCCATCAAAATAGCCATGGGAACACTTGTTATTAGCATTAAAGAAAACGGGAAATATAAATATACCTACAACAACAGAAAAGGGAATACGATATTTACAAGCAACAGTTTTATACACAAATCTCAATGTTTTAGTGACATAAACGTTATCAAAAATCATTTTTCCGTGTTGAATTTCATGAAATTTAAAACACCTTCTGGAAAAATGTTCTTTAAACTGGAACTCAATGGGTTTATTTTAGGAAACAGCAGAAAATTTACCACTCCGTTATTAATTGAGAAAGGCATCGCCGATTTTAAAAAGAATTTTGTAAATTCGGAAGTATTAGATTTCACAGATAATATTTTTGAAGAAATACCATTTGATAACCCACAAACTGTATAATATGAAATATATTTTATTATTGTTTTTAGCAGTAATTTCAACCCAAAACACAATTGCTCAGAGAAAAGTTAAAGGTAATGGAAATGTAATTGAAAAGGCACGCAGAGTGCCTGTATACGACAAAGTAGCTATTAACAGTGACTTTGAAGTAGCCCTGTTAACTAACGACTATAACAAAACGATTTCGGTGAGCGGAGATGCCAATCTGCATCAATTGATTGAAACAAAAGTTGTAGACGGAACTCTCATTATCAATAAAAAACCAGGTTTTGAAATTCTTTCTTCTAATGCACCGCTAAAAGTTTCTATTACGAGCAAAACGATTAAAGAAATCTCTGTAGAAGGTAGCGGGAAGTTTTACAATTTAGGAGCTATAGAAATTCTTAATTTTAAATTTATCAATAGAGGAAGCGCTGAAGTGGTTTTACGATTAAAAACAGATGAACTGAGCATAGATCAGCAAGGAAGCGGAAACATTGTGTTATCAGGGAACTCCAATACCGTAAAAATCAACCAAAACAGTTCCGGAACTATTGATGCTAAAGAATTATCTGCTTTTTATACCGAAGTTGAAGCAAACGGTTCCGGAAATATTTACTCTAATACCATTAACGGTATTGACGGAGCAATAAACGGTTCGGGTAATCTGTATTTAAAACATACCAAGACCATTAATGTAAAACAGAACGGAAGCGGACAAATACTGAAGTATTAGTTTTCTTTTTAATAGATAAAAATAAAAGAGCCAAAATATACATTTTGGCTCTTTTATTTTTTATCAAACAAGACGAAATCAGACGGTAAATTCTAATCGGTTCATCAGATTTCTATTTAATGCATTTTCTGCAAATTCTCTGTCTACTTCCAACACATCGATTCCCGTTCCAGGCAATTCATACATTGGATCAGTCAGAATAGCTTCACACAGAGAACGAAGGCCACGAGCTCCTAATTTATATTCTAATGCCTTATCAACAATAAAATCAAGCGCATCTTCCGTAAAACTAAGCTTTACATCATCCATCTCAAATAATTTCTGATATTGTTTTACCAAAGCATTTTTAGGTTCAGTAAGGATAGAGCGTAAAGTAGATTTATCCAGCGGATCCATATGAGTTAATACCGGTAAACGACCGATGATTTCAGGAATAAGCCCAAAATCTTTTATGTCTTTAGGTATGATATATTGCAACAAATTTGTCTGATCTACTTTACTCATATCTCTTGAAGTTCCATAACCGACAGCCTGAAAGTTCATTCGTTTGGAAATAATTTTTTCAATACCATCAAAAGCACCTCCTGCAATGAATAAAATATTCTGAGTATTTACCTCGATAAATTTCTGGTCAGGATGTTTACGACCTCCTTTTGGCGGAACATTTACCACAGACCCTTCCAACAGCTTCAATAAAGCCTGCTGAACACCTTCACCGGAAACATCTCTGGTTATAGACGGATTATCACTTTTACGTGCGATCTTATCAATCTCATCGATGAAAATAATACCACGTTCTGCTTTTTCTACATCATAATCTGCAGCCTGTAAAAGTTTAGTCAGAATTCCTTCTACATCTTCCCCTACATAGCCTGCTTCTGTCAATACTGTTGCATCTACAATCGCTAACGGAACATTAAGCATACGAGCAATTGTTTTTGCCACCAATGTTTTTCCGGTACCGGTTTGTCCAACAACAATAATGTTACTTTTTTCAATTTCAACATCATCGTTGCTTTCTTGTTGCAACAATCGTTTGTAATGATTGTAAACAGCAACTGACATTACTTTTTTAGTTTGCTCCTGACCAATTACATACTGATCGAGAAAAGCTCTTATTTTTACTGGTTTTTCAAGCAATACTTCGTCTGCAAAAGCTTTCCCATGATTGTTCTTGATTTCCTCAATCACAATTCCATGCGCCTGTTCTACACAACGATCGCAAATGTGAGCATCAATACCCGCAATCAGTATTTGCGTATCTGCTTTTGTACGTCCACAAAATGAACATTCGTAACCTTCATTTTTCATTCTCTCGTCCTTTCGGATTATTCTCTTATTAATACTTCGTCAATCATACCGTATTCTTTAGCCTCATCTGCACGCAACCAATAGTCACGCTCAGAGTCTTTATACACTTTTTCATAAGGCTGTTTAGAGTGTTTTGCAATAATCTGATATAATTCTTCTTTTAATTTCAACATTTCTTTCAGGTTGATCTCCATATCGGTAGCAACTCCTTGAGCACCTCCTGAAGGCTGGTGGATCATTACTCGCGAATGCGGTAAAGCAGAACGTTTTCCGTCTGCTCCTGCACACAATAATACAGCTCCCATAGAAGCAGCCATACCTGTACAGATAGTAGCAACATCAGGTTTTACAAATTGCATGGTATCATATATTCCCAATCCTGCATAAACACTTCCTCCAGGCGAGTTGATATAGATACTGATATCTTTTGATGCATCAACACTTTCCAGAAATAATAACTGAGCTTGAATAATATTGGCCACATAATCATCTACTCCTGTTCCTAAAAAAATGATTCTATCCATCATCAGACGTGAAAAAACGTCCATTGATGCAATATTCATAGGACGTTCTTCAATAATATAAGGCGTCATACTACTCACTATCTTGTCATAATACATACTATTTATTCCCTGATGCTGAGTCGCGTATTTTTTAAATTCTTTTCCGAAATCCATAAAATTTTTATTTTTTATATGTTAAAAAAAATGAGTGCCGAAAGCAAATTCCGACACTCAAATTTAATTATTTTTTTCGAGATATTATTCCCCGTAAGATTCCTTTATGAAATCTTTATAATTTACATCTTTCGTTTTTACGTTTACTTTTTCAGCAAATAATTTCACCATTTTTTCGTTCATTAATTGCTCAGAAATACGTTTTACTTCTTCTTGATTTGACAATACTCTTGAAACAATGTTTTCTACATCTTCGTCAGAAGGCTCCATTTGTCCAAACTGAGCCATTTGATCTTTGATCAGGTTTGAAGTATAGTCTTTTATTTCGTCAAAAGTAATCTGTAATTCATTTTCAGTAATGATTTTACCTTCAATCAGCTGATAACGAAGTCCTTTTTCTGATTTTTCATATTCTTCAGCTGCCTGCTCTTCCGTTAAAGGAGTTTCACCCACTGTTTGCAACCATTTTTTAAGAAATGTTTCAGGTAAATCAAACTTTGTTTCTTCTACTAAAAATTCAACTACATCATTTGTAAATTTTTGATCTGCCTGTTGAGCAAACTGTTTTTCAGCATCTTCTTTGATTTTTTCTTTTAATTCTTCAACTGAAGTTACCTTTCCTTCTCCGAATAATTTATCAAAAAATTCCTGATTTAATTCTGCTTTTTCAGTAGACGTTACTTCTTCAATTGTAAAATCTACATCAACTTCCAATCCATGAACCTTATCATGATCAACTTTTAATGTATCCATTAATTTATGATCATCTTCAAATAATCCTTTTGTATTTAGAGTAACAACATCCCCTACTTTTTTTCCAATAAATTTCTTTTGATTGGTTTTAGTACGGATATCTTCTAAATTCAAATTGAATTCAGCATTGATTCCTTCTGCTTCGTTTACTGCTTTTACACGTACTGCATCTCCTTCTTCAACTTTCTCTTTTGCTGTAACCTTACCATATTGTTTCTGAATAAATTCAACCTGCTCCTCCAACATAGCATCATCAGCAACAATATTAAATTTAGTTATCTTATTTTTTGCTCCCAAATCTACCGTGAAGTCAGGTGCTAAACCTAATTCAAATTCAAAGCTTAAGGTGTCTGCATCCCAATTGATATCTTTTGCAACCGGTAATGGATTTCCTAAAATATCGATTTTTTCTTTTGTAAGATATTTATTCAAATTATCTTGAAGTAATTTATTTACTTCTTCAAACATTACAGCTGTTCCGTACTGTTTTTTCACCAATGACATTGGTACTGCTCCTTTACGGAACCCGGGAATATTAGCGCTTTTTTTATAGTTTTTTAAAACCGCTTCAACATTTCCCTGAAAATCTTCTTTTGCTAACTCAATTGTGATGATGGCATTTTGAGCATCTACATTATTTCTTGTAATATTCATTTTTGGATAATTTACATACTAAAATTGGCTTGCAAAAATAAATCATTTTTGCAAGCCAACCAACTTTTTAAGTATTTGTAATTCAAATATTAATAAAAAAGTACTTTTTAGCTTTGAGCAGACAAACCTCCTACTAATGACTGTACAAATGACAGAATCAAACTAAAGAGTAATGCATACCAAAAACTTTCTACATGAAAACCATTAACAAAATAAGCACAAAGCATGATGATAATAGCATTGATTACAAAAGAAAACAACCCTAAGGTTAAAATGGTAATCGGTAAAGAAATAATCTTGAGGATTGGGCTCACAAAAATATTGAGTATTGCCAGAACAATTACTACAATAATAGATGATCCAAATCCATCCACACTTACTCCGGGTAAAAAATTAGCTAATACATAAACGATAATAGCGGTCACTAATAAACTGATTAAAATTCTCATAACATTTTTTATTTGGTTAAACATTCATTAATTGGAAGGAACCAATTTCGGCCCCTGATAATCGGCAACATTCACAAACGGAATTCTTGCTTTATAATTTTGATTGATTACTTTAATGATCTCATTGGCAACAAAAGCATACCCTCTTGAATTTGGATGTACTCCATCTAATGAAAACATTACGGTATTCAAATTACCTGTTCCTTTAAAATAGTCAGCCGTATATATCTGACCATCAGAATTTCTTAAACCGGCAACCAGATCATTCATTATTCTGTTCATATCAGCCACCGGAATATTTTTTGACGCAGCTATCTGACGTATGATCTGATTAAAAGCTGTTGTAGCTTCTGTAATAGCCTGTTGCTCTGAAGGCAATAGTACCAAAGCATCTCCTAAAGGATATGTCACTCCAACAACTCCCAAAGTTTCCGGTACACCTGTTGGCAAGGTAGTGGTTTTACCTATAGCGCTACTTGCTGTAAGTAAAATTAAGTCATTCTTATTCGCTTGTCTTACCTGACCAAAAGTAACTCCGAGGTAACCTGCCAAAGGAGCCAGTTCCGGTACCTGAGAGGCTACAGCTGTTATCTGTGCAGAAAGATTAGGTAATGTTTTATCAACAATAATAACCGGATTGGCAGAAGTTGTACTTAAAAGTTCAATTCTGTCTCCGGCTCCAACAGCTGTTAAGATCGCTTTCATAGGGCCATATAAACTCTGATTGATGGTATTAATCCCTGCTGCTTCTCCTAAAGCTGCAACTGATAAAGGATTGTACTTTACAGTTGTAAAATATGGAATAGAGGTTACTGACGGTATGGTTGCCACTACTCCTTTTGCTCCGTTAGCTGTAAGCGTATTCATGATAGTAGCATACACCTGTGCAAACACATTCGGATCAGTAATATCATCTGAACCATAGGTAGCCGGATTAGTATTTCCTTTTTGATCTACTCCTGTTCCACCTGACAGTGCATAAGCAAGTACATCATTTGATCCGATCCAGTTAGTAAAAAAGGTAGGATTCATAGACATTGCATCTGCTAAAACAGTTGTTGTAGGAGTTGTTGCATGCCGTACAAAATACGGATTTGCTGTTTTTGTAGCCAATCCCTGTAAATTTCCGTAACCGGCAGCCAGCAAATGAAAAGATTTTGCTCCGGGAACTCCCATATTGTTATAAGCTTTCTGCTGAAGTTTTGAAATTTCTATTGTTGGGGTTCCTGCTAAATTTTGAGGTCCTCCGGTAGACATATTGATAACCATTCTGGTAAGTGTCTGCGGAGTTCCCATTAGTATCAATCCACCTAAATCATTCACATCATCTTCATATGAAGGTTGTGTAAACGCTCCGCCTCCAACTAATTTAAATTGTTTTGCTAAAATATTCGGATAAGAATTATTTTGCCCGGATCTGAAAACAGTACCATCCATATATCCGGCTGTAAGAGAATTTCCGATAGCTACATAGGTGGTAAAATCTGCTTCTCCGTTTGTATACGTTCCGGCATTGATTTCATCTTTAAACTCCGGTTCACATGCTACCAAGCCTAAACCTAAGGCTAAAAAAGGTATATATAAAAATTTATTTTTCATTTTGCGGGGTTTTAAAAGTTATAAGATAATCCCAATCCGAATGAATAGGCATTTGATTTATAAGTACCTCCAAAAGAAACATCATTACCGTCTTCTTTATAGTGGTCATATGAATTATCGATTTCCTGAAAATGCAGATACGTGGCAGCAAAGTCAATTCCCAATTTGGGAGTGATGCGGTATGTAAATCCGAAAGTTCCTGCCATAGAATCATTCCGAGGTGTTTCAGGAGCAAAATATCCGTTTTGCACCGGGCTCTCATCATAATAAGCACCTGCTCTTACAGAGAATTTATCATTTGGCGTAAACTGCATTCCTACGCGATAAGTACTGGAATTTTTATAGTTTCTCGGATTAATTGAAGCAGGGATGTTCGGATTTTCAAAATAGATATTCAACGATTTATAGGCATTCCAGTAGGCAAGATTGTAATCTACTGCTGCAAGCCATTTTTCATTTATTTTATAAGAAAAACCTACCGTTAACTCTGCCGGTAATGGCATCGTAGCATCAAATTTTCCGTCTTTATATATAGCTTGTGCAAATGCGGGAAGATCATGAAAAGTTGCATCTCCGTTTTTTGCTTCAACATCGATCTGAGAACGATAATTAACCCCAAAAGTAACATAATCATCTAATTTAGCAGTCAAACCAAGGTTATATCCCCAGGCAGAAACGCCTGCTGCTTTTACTGTAATATCAGAACGGTTTCCGTTTTCATCAGTTAAACTACGACTCAGATTTCTATTGAACTCTACTCCACCATTTACATAGATTAATCCTGCTCCGATACTTACATCATCAGTTAATTTAAAGGACAATGTAGGTTGAACAAAAATAGCTTTTAAATCAATATTATTGACCAAATGTGATCCTTCCCAGTCCTGATCCCAATCAACAGCACTTCCATAAGGTGAATACACCGCTACACCAAAAGCAAAACGGTCTGAGAATTTGTAATTGGCATACACATAAAATGGCGTACCCATATTCTCTGATTTATTCTGCCAGTTAAAAGTAGTATTCTGGAATTTTGTGTTCGAGAATAATGCCGTTGCTCCTGCAGCAAAACTAAAACGGTCATTAAGAAAAACACCACTGGCCGGGTTAAAAAAGATACTTTCTGCATTCTGACCAATCACAGCAACCCCCGTATGTCCCATAGCGAGCTGTCTCTGTCCCTGCATACTTATCCGATAACCACCTGCAATGGCGGTAGATGCCATCAAAGACATTACAGATATAGATAAAAGTTTTTTCATGTCCTACATTTTAACGTTCATACTCAAATTTAAAAAAAATTATGATTTTTTAAACAATTTATAGTTAAAATATACAACTAATTATGACAATAAACTAATACTAAACCACTTAACTCCTATTTAAGACTTTTCTATAAAATCAATGGTAAATTGGTAGAACTCATCCGGATTTTCGGCATGCAGCCAATGTCCCGCGTTGCTAACTGTTTGTATCGTTGCATTTTTAAAATGCTTCGGTATAAGAGTTTCATCCTCTTTTGTGATATAATTAGATTGTTCACCTTTGAGAAACAAGGTTGGACCATCATACCTCTCATCTTCTTTTAAAGCTTCACCAATAGCACGGTCATCCGCATTAAAAACAGCTAAATTAAATCGAAATGCTAATTTATCAGGTGTTTGTCTGTAAACATTTTTCATAAGAAATTGCACCACTCCTTCATCATCAATATACTCCCGTACCTTATCTTCAATTTCAGCACGAGTAGTCTGAACTGTAAAATCTACCGCATTAAGTGCTTGCATAATGGACTGATGATGCGGTTTATATCCTTTTGGAGACATATCAGCAACAATCAGCTTCCTTACCAAATCGGGATAATGACACGCCAATTTCATCGCCACTTTTCCACCCATAGAATGTCCCATAACAAAAACGTCTGTCAACTCATTCTGTTTACAATAGCGTGCTACATCTTCCATCATTACCTCATAATTAAACTCATCTGCATGAAAACTTCTTCCATGATTCCTCAAATCCAATGTATGTACCTGAAGAGAGGACTCAGCATATTTAACAGAGAGGGTTTTCCAGTTATCTGACATCCCTAAAAAACCATGTAAAATGATCAATGGTTTTCCTTCACCCGTAACTTTTGAATACAGCATTTCCATTATTTCAATTTATTAAGATACATATTAACCACATTTTCTATTCCGAGATAGATGGACTCGGCTATTAAAGCATGCCCAATAGAAACTTCCAAGAGATCCGGAATGTTGTTTTTAAAAAAAGCGATATTCTGAAGACTCAGATCATGCCCTGCATTGACACCTAACCCTAATTCATTAGCCAAAACAGCAGCATTAGTATAAGGGACAATTGCTTTTTCATTTCCAAGATTATATTCATGAGCAAACATCTCTGTATACAATTCAATACGATCTGCTCCTGTTTTTTTAGCTCCCTCAATCATTTCCAGCACAGGATCTACGAAAACAGAAACTCTAATATCGTTTTTATGAAATTCTGCCACTACTTCTTTTAAGTAACTTTCGTTTTTTATAGTATCCCATCCTGCATTAGAAGTTAATGCATTTACAGCATCCGGCACGAGTGTTACCTGAGTAGGCTTACATTCCAATACAAGGTCAATGAAATTATCCATTGGATTCCCTTCAATATTATACTCTGTATGCACCACACCTTTCAAATCACGTGCATCCTGATAACGTATGTGTCTTTCATCAGGTCTCGGATGAATGGTAATACCTTCAGCACCGAATCTCTGAACATCAGCAGCAACTTTCAATAAATCAGGAACATTCCCGCCTCTTGAATTACGTAACGTTGCAATTTTATTTATATTTACAGATAATTTTGTCATTTTTTCTTGATTTAAGACAAAAATACAAAGTTAAGATTAAGTATAATTGATATAATTTTAATTATTTTGCAAAGTAAGATTTAAGACCGAGCCATGAATTCTCTCCCACAGCATATCAAACATCGTATCAAGCCTTTTCAATTAAGCACTTCTTTTGAAGATGCGAAAACTTTTTTAACCAAAAAGCATTTTTCACATTTTCCGATTGTTGAAGAGACTGTTTTTTTAGGAAATATTGCTTTAGAAGATGCAGAAACAATTGAAAATTTTCATTCTTTAGGGGATTACCGAATGGTATTTGAACCTTTCTTCGCACGTGAGTCAATGAACTGGCTGGAAGTCTTGGAAATTTTCTCTAAAAACGAGACGAATATTGTACCGGTTTTGGGAGAAAATAATGCGTATAAAGGATTTTATATTTATAACGAAGTAGCAGGTTATTTTAATGATACCCCTTTCCTAAAAGAACCAGGAAACATTTTTGTTATCGAAAAAAATATTCATGATTACAGTATCAGTCAGATTGCTCAGATTGTTGAGACCAATAATGCCAAACTTATCGGGGTCATTCTTTCTAAAATAGAGGAAGAAAAAGTACAAATTACAGTAAAATCTACTGCAACCAATATTAATGAAATCATTCAAACTTTCAGAAGGTACGGATATGAGATCATTTCCGAACACACAGAAGACAATTATCTAAGCGAACTAAAATCACGTTCGGCTTATTTAGATAAATATTTAAATATATAGTATGAAATTTGCTATTTATGCTCAGACTTACAAACCTGAGAACAGGGATATAATTGAACAATTGATTCATGTAATTGAACAAAATTCCGGTACTCTTATATTCGAAAAGGATTACTATGATGTATTGCTAAAGGAAGGCATCATTGACCAACAATACAACACGTTTACAAATCATAATGACCTGGAGGAAAATATTAATTTTTTTGTAAGCATTGGCGGTGACGGGACAATGCTCAGGGCAGCCAATTTTGTAAAAAGTAAAAATATACCCATTATCGGAATTAATGCCGGACGTCTGGGATATTTAGCGAATGTGCAACAACAGGAAATTGAAGCCCTTATCCCTTCTTTGTTTTCAAATGCATATACGCTTTCCAGAAGAACTCTTTTGGAACTGAAAAACCCAGCACAGGAAACTTCACCATTTGATATCAATTTTGCATTGAATGAAATTACGATTTCACGAAAAAATACCGCTTCAATGATTTCAATAGTTACGCATATAAACGAAGAATTTCTTGCAACCTATTGGGCAGATGGCATCATCATTTCAACTCCGACAGGCTCAACCGGTTATTCACTGAGCTGTGGCGGTCCAATTATTACACCGGATTCAAATTGCCTAGTCATAACACCGATTGCGCCGCATAATCTTACTACACGACCTCTTATTATAAATGATCGTAGTACCATAAAAATGAAGATCGATGGACGGGAGCCTCAGTTCCTGTTATCTGTTGACTCTGAAACACGTGCTATGGATAATGAAACGATCATTGAAGTAGCTCTTGCATCGCATACTGTAAACATGGTAGAATTCCCTGAAATTACCTTTATAAAAACGCTAAGAAACAAATTATACTGGGCTGAAGACAGAAGGAATTAAAGATAATAATTATTATATTTTAACGTTAGATATATCAAATACAAGGAATTTTAATTCGATATTTTAAATTTTGAGAGAACCATTTATTCATTTACATTAGTATATTTGCAAATTATTAAGAACTATGTTTAGAAATCTATTAACCATAATCATTCTGTCGATATGCAGCGTTTCAAATGCTCAGATCAACGAAATAGGTGTTACCGTAGGTGCTTCGAATTTCATCGGAGACATCGGAGCTACCAATTATATTTCTCCGAAAGATCTTGGTTATGGAATTCAGTATCGCTGGAACAGGAGTCCAAGACATTCCTGGAGAGCTTCTTACAATTATCTGAAATTATCCGGAGATGATGCAAAATCCGATATGATGATGCGCAAAACCAGAAACTTATCCTTTAAAAATAATATACATGAACTATCTGTTGGTATTGAATTTAATTTTTTTGAATTCGATTTACACAATGAATGGTTCTCTTTTACACCTTATTTATATACAGGAATTACAGGTTTAAAATATGATGAAACATATTTTGACAAAAAGAAACAAGAAAAAACAGAAGATGCCTATTCACTGGCGATACCTTTATCTGCAGGATTTAAAGCTCAGATAAACAAACGCATTGTATTAAGCACTGAAATAGGATTGAGATATACATTTACAGATAATCTGGACGGAAACAATCCATCTTCAAATAAATATGCGGGTTCGAGATTTGGAAATACAAATAGTAATGACTGGTATGTATTTACTGGCCTTACACTTTCCTATACTTTTGGTAAAAACCCTTGTTATTGCGCACCGAATTAATGAATGATCAAGAATTAAAAAAAGAATTGCTGCCTACCCATTTAGCAATTATTATGGATGGTAACGGACGTTGGGCTAAACAGAAAGGTTTTTTACGGACTTTAGGGCATGAAAATGGTGCCAAAACCGTAAAAAAAACGATTGAGTCCTGTACTAAAATGGGCATTAAATACCTCACTCTTTATGCCTTTTCAACAGAAAACTGGAACCGTCCCAAAGTAGAAGTACAAACTTTAATGCGCATCTTAGTAAAAGCTTTGAAGAAAGAGCTAAAAACATTGATGAAGCATAATATTCGTCTGAATGCAATTGGTTCACTGAATCATCTACCTGAGTCTGTTCGCAAAGAATTAACAGAAGTTTTAGAAAAAACCAAAGAAAACAGTCAAATGACATTATCATTAGCACTGAGCTATGGTTCACGTGAGGAGTTGATTTCTGCGACAAAACAGCTCTGTGATAAAGTTAAAAATAATATAATTTCAATTGAGGATATTGACGAATCCGTTATAAATAATCATCTTTACACCCGAAATTTACCAGATGTCGACTTAGTTATCAGAACGAGCGGAGAGCAAAGAATCAGTAATTTTTTATTATGGCAGATTGCCTATGCAGAATTTTACTTTACTGATATATTATGGCCTGATTTTTCTGAACAACATTTAATAGAAGCTTTGCTTAATTATCAAAGCCGTGAACGAAGATTTGGTAAAACAAGTGAACAAGTAAAAAATTAAAATCAAGATATGTTTATAAAAAGCATAAAATATCTGTTTCCTTTGTGTTTAGGATTTGTAAGTCTTGCTAACGCTCAAGAACCTGTTAATCCTATTCCGGCTACAGCAACCGATACTCTTAAAAAAGAAACCCCAAGTGAAGTTGTAGCAGATTCAAAAGGTGTAAAGAGATATATTTTAGGTGATATTAAAATCACCGGAAATGTAAAATACAACGAGCTTACCATTCTAACTTTTACCGGTTTAGAAAAAGGACAAACCGTTGCCATACCCGGAGAAGATATTGCAGATGCTGTTCGTAAACTTTGGAATACAGAATATTTTAGTGATGTAAATTTCTACGAAGACTCAATTGTAGGAAATGTAATCAACTTAGAATTAAATCTTAAGGAATTACCCCGCTTAAACGAAATACAGATTACAGGTTTAAAGAAAGCGAAAAAAGAAACGCTTTTAAAAGAACTCAGTATAAAACCGAACAGGATAATTAATGAAAACCTGATTACCACTACTAAAAACTATATTGCTAATAAATATAGAAAGGAAGGATATTACAAAACTAAAGTTAATATTGATGTGGTTCCTGTTGAAGGAAAAGAGACGAAAAATATGATTATCAGTTTTGATAAAGGAAAAAAAGTTCGTATTTCTTCTATTAATTTTTCAGGTAACAAGCAATTCTCAAATGCTAAATTGAGAAAAGCCATGAAAAATACTAAGCAAAAAAGTCCTTTAAATCCGCTGAGAATTTTTAAGCCTTCTAAATATATTGAGACAAACTATAAAGAAGATTTATCCAGTATCATTGATAAATATAAAGAAAAAGGGTACAGAGATGCCAGAATAACATCGGATACTGTCGTTTATAATGACAAAAAAAATGCAATGAAAATAGATATTGCATTGGAAGAAGGTAGAAAATATTACATTGGTGACATCCGATTTATCGGTAATAAAACGTATAGTGATCGTGATTTAAGAAACCTTTTAGGTATAAGTAAAGGTGAAGTATACAATGGTGTATTACTTGACAAACGTATTCAGGATGTAAAAAACCCGGATGCTTATGACCTTACCAATCTGTATCAAAACAATGGATATTTATGGTCACGTGTTACTTTAGTTGAAACTAAAACTACCAATGATATCATCGATTTTGATGTTCGTATCATGGAAGGCCCTCAGGCACGTTATAATTACATTACAGTAACCGGAAATGAGAAAACACGTGATGATATCATTTTAAGAGAAGTATATACCGTTCCCGGAAAAATATGGAGAAAATCTGAAGTAATTGAAAGTATCCGACGTCTGGGAAGCATGCAGATATTTGACGCACAATCCATCAACCCTAATGTAAAAAATGCTGATCCGGAAAACGGAACAGTTGATGTTGAATGGGAAGTAGTTGAAAACGGACAAAGTCAGGTTGAACTTCAGGGAGGTTACGGAGGTGGTACTATCATTGGTACGGTAGCACTTTCTTTTAATAATTTCTCTGTGCGAAATCTGTTTAACAAAAATGCCTATAAACCATTTCCAATGGGTGATGCTCAAAAAATGTCTTTACGTATTCAGGCGAGTACGTATTTCCAGACCTACAGTTTGAGTTTTCAGGAACCATGGTTCGGAGGGAAAAAACCAACCTCTTTATTCGGTAGTATTTCTCACAGCAGACAGAGTGCTTACAACTTCAGAACATTTGAAACTGACAGAAGTCAAGGTTTAAGAATTACTTCTGCAAGAATTGGTATTGCGAAACGATTGGCTGCACCAGATGATAAATTTACCTTATCACACTCTTTAGAGTTTCAGTATTATGATTTAAGAAACTATACTACCGGACTGTTTAATTTCAGCAACGGTACTGCAAGAAACTTAAATTATACCATTGATCTTACCAGAGATAACAGAGGTAATGACCCTATTTATCCTACTTATGGGTCTATGTTCAGTATTTCAGGTAAATTTACAGTGCCTTATTCTTTGTTTAATAATGTAGATTATGCTAATTTAGGCAATATGGAAGCGTATAAGACAAAGACAACTGAACTTAAGACCAATCCACAGACCGGTGCAGATATACCGATCGGTAGTTACCTTGATGCAAACGGACTACCAGTTGCAGATTATAGAGATGCCGCTCCGGATCAGGAAAAAATTGATCAGAAAAGATTCAACTGGTTAGAGTATTACAAAATTAGCTTTAAAGGCGACTGGTATACCGCTATTGCAGGCAATCTTGTATTAAGAACTACAGGACAATTCGGTTTTCTTGGAGCTTACAATAACGATCGTGGGGTGATTCCGTTTGAACGTTTTTATTTAGGTGGAAGCGGAATGATGAATTACTCGATGGATGGTAGAGAAAATATAGCTTTAAGAGGATATGAAGACAACTCATTATCACCTCGAAGCGATGCCGGTTTTGAAATTGGTGGTACAGTGTACAATAAATTCTCAGTAGAATTACGTTATCCTATTAGTTTAAAAGCTCAGATGAAAGCGTATGTGCTTACTTTTGCAGATGCCGGTGCTGCTTATAGCTCGTTTAAAGACTATAATCCGTTTAAGCTTCAAAGATCTGCAGGAGCAGGAATTAGAGTAAGTATGCCTATGTTTGGTCTTCTTGGGATGGACGTAGGATACGGTTTTGACAATATTCCAGGTACCAATCGCAAAGGTGGTGTTCAATACCATTTCATCTTGGGGCAACAGTTTTAATGGCATAAAATTTGAACCATATCATATATGAAGAAATTATTTGTTTCACTTTTTTTAATCAGTAATTCGTTTTTATTTGCTCAAACGAGCAATAAGGTTGCTGTTGTGGATATGGATTATATTTTAAAGAAATCTCCAGAATATGTCGAAGCAAATAAAGAACTTCAGAAAAGAGCAAAAGAATGGGAACTGGCAGTTCAGAAAAGAAAAGCTGAGATAAAAAAATTAAGAGATCAATTATCTGTTGAAAGACCTCTGTTAACACAACAGTTGATTGATGAAAAAGATGAAGAAATACAGCTTTTAGAAGTTGAATTGCTCAACTATCAACAATCAAAATTTGGTGTTGATGGTGATTATTTTGCACAAAAAATTAATCTCGCAAAGCCTATACAGGATCAGATTTATACAATTGTCAATGATATAGCTGAAAAAAAGAGATATACGATGGTGCTTGATAAAAACGACACCTCAAATTCTATGTTATACGCTAAAAAGAACAGTGATATCACAGATCTTATTCTCAGAGAACTTGAGAAAACGCGCAACAGAAGCAAATTATCCAAAAAGGAAATTGCACAGATGGAGGAGCAGGAAAAGCAACTGGAAATAAAAGAAAGACAAAGAACTAAAAGAGAAGAATTAGCAGAAAGACAACGATTGCTTGAAGAAGAAAATGAAGGGCTGATTTCTGGTGGTAGTCAAGCAAGTACAACTCCTATTTATTCTGAAGCCGACCGAAGAAAAAAAGAAGCAGAAGAACGTCTTGAAGCTATTAAAGCGAAACAGGAAGAGATCAAAGCTGCAAAACTGAAACAAATTGAAGAACGTAAAAAAGAAATAGAGCGGAAGCAGGAAGAAGTAAAATTAGCGAGAGAAAAAGCGCAAAAAGAAGCTGAAGCCCGAAAAGAAAAAATACTGGCTGATCGTCAGAAAAAAATTGAAAATGCCAAAAATGGCACAGCTGATTCAAGCACTTCTTCACAAAATTTGACAGACGCCCAAAAAGAAATTCAACGCAAAAAGGAGGAAATTCAAAGGAAGAAAAAGGAAGAACTTGATAAGCGCAGAAAAGAAGTTGAAGATCGTAAAAAAGAAATTGAACGTCTGAAAGAAGAAAGAAGAAAAGAAGCTGAAGTACGCCGTCAGGAAAGTCTGAAAAAACGTGAAGAGGCTCTTAAAAAGAAATAAATCGAAAACAAATAAATATTAAAACAAAATCAGATCTAATGAAAAATTTAAAAAAACTATTTATCGCTGCATTATTTGTTATAGGAGCTAATGTATCTGGAAATGCTCAAAAAATAGCACATATCAATGTATATGAATTGCTTTCTGCAATGCCTGAAATGAAAACAGCAAATGATGAAGTGAAAAAAGCTAAAGATAAGTTTGAAAAAGATTACCAGACTATGGTAACAGAATTACAGACTAAAGCTCAGAAATATCAGACAGAGGCTCCTACTGCAGGTGATGCTGTAAATGCAACACGTGAAGCTGAATTGCAACAGTCTCAGGATAGAATTATGCAATTTCAACAAAATGCACAAAATGAGTTAGCAAAAAAAGACGAAACCCTTAAAACTCCTATTTTAGAAAAAGCTCAAAAAGCAATTCATAAAGTAGCAAGAGCAAAAGGTTATGAATATGTATTAGATTCTACTGTTGGTTCTGGAGTTATCTTGGCAGATGGCCCTAACTTAATGGAAGATGTAAAGAAAGAATTAGCGATAAAATAAGAAAACCTTATTTCTCAAATGACTAAACTGCCTCATAATAGGCAGTTTTTTTTTAAATTTGTTTTTATGAAAAATGAAAATCCCATTGGCTTTTTTGATTCCGGAATTGGAGGAATTACCATTTGGAAAGAATTTGATAAAATTCTGCCTCATGAAAATACAATTTATTTAGCAGACAGTAGAAATGCTCCTTATGGACAAAAAACACCTGAAGAAATTATTTTTCTATCAGAAAAAAATACGGAATTTTTACTCAACAGAAATTCCAAGATGGTTGTAGTAGCGTGCAACACAGCTACTACAAATGCAATTGATTACTTAAGAGAAAAATATAAAGTTACTTTTATTGGTATCGAACCCGCAATAAAACCTGCTGCATTGAACTCAAAAACTGGAAAAATAGGTGTTTTGGCAACAAAGGGAACGCTTACAAGTAAATTATTCCACAAGGCCGTAAAATCATACAATAACGTAGAAATAATCGATCAAATCGGATTTGGCTTAGTTCCACTTATAGAAGCTGGAAAAATCGATTCAGAAGAGATTAAAAACCTTTTAAAAGAGTATCTTTCTGTAATGGTACAACAAGATATTGATTATCTGGTTCTCGGGTGTACCCACTACCCATTTTTAACCGATTTGATCAAGACGATGATTCCTGATCATATACAGATCATTGATTCGGGTATACCAGTAGCAAAACATGGAAAACTTTTATTAGAAAGATGTGGATTAGTCAATAGTCAGAAAACCACCGGAATTAAAGAATTTTACATAAATGCAGATGAAACAGTACTCAAAAGCCTTATTGCAAATAAGAAAAATTATATCATTCAGCAAATGGATTTTTAAATAAAAAAATAGGGATTTCAAATCCCTATTTTTTTATTTATACCAACTGGAATATAGCACATAATTATTAGCAATGCGCTCTATTTCTCCTTTAAAATCTGATGCATTTAAATCCTTCACCTTTTTAGCGGGAATACCGGCATAAATAGCATTTGATTCTAATACCGTATTCTGAGTTACTACAGCTCCTGCTGCCACAATAACATTTGATTTAACGACACAATTATCCATAACAATAGCTCCCATTCCAATAAGCACATTATCTTCAATTATACAACCATGGACAATAGCATTGTGCCCCACTGAAACATTATTACCAATTACAGTAGGATGTTTTAAGTAGGTACAATGTACCATAGCATTATCCTGAATATTTACCTTGTTACCAATAGTGATTTTATTGACATCTCCACGGATAACGGCATTAAACCAAATACTGCATTCTTCGCCTAAAACAACATCTCCTATAAGAGTTGCAGTTTCGGCCAGATAACAACTCTGAGGTATTTTAGGTTGCTTATTATTAAGTTCTTTTATTAAAGCCATATGTTATTATTAAATAAAAAATCCCGACAAATATCGGGATTTTTTTTATTAAAAGTTTACGGATGGACAGTTACACTTATAACTTGTATTTCTACATAGGAAATTAAATCCTAAAGTAATCTGGTGAAATCCTCCATTGGCAAATGTTACATCACCAAACTGATGAGAGTAGGTGTAGCCCACCATAATACTCTTATATTTTACACCTAATATAGGAGATACAGAATGATAGTATTGCTTATTCACTTTACCATTTGTTCCCTTCATATATTCAGCACCATCAAATGCTGTTCTGTAAGAAACTCCGGCAAATAATTGTCCGTTTGTGAATTCTTTATACATTTTCATATTTACATCCAGAATTTTCTCCTCTGTCTCTTCTGTATACTGGAACATAACAGAAGGCTCCCATGTAAATCCATTATCATTTGCATAAATACTTCTTGAATTTCCAAAAACATAACCAACAGATGCTAAATATTTTCTTCTGTTATCACTTTCTACATCAGAATATATATCACTTTTAGAACCAATAAGATTTTTAACTGTAACATGCGTATAAAAATCAAGATAGTGGTAAGAAACTCCGGCATCGATATTGAAAAAGGAATCTTTTACTTCCATCCCACCATGCACATTCGGGTCAAAATTACCTCCTGTTAAGAACTCACTTTCATCCAATGTTGTTTGTCCCAAACCGGCACTTAAACCAAATGACAATTGATTTAAATCATAGTCTGTTCTTGAAAAATTTAAATGGTGTGCATATGTAATTTTTCCTCCCATTTGTTTATGATACCCGTTTCTATCATTATAAGCGATAAAACCAATCCCTGATTTTTCACCAATTCGGGTGTTGAAACTTAAAGTTTGTAAAGCCGGTGAATCATTCTCATCTGTCCATTGTTGTCTCGCAGTTAAACGTACTTTGGCACAATTAGCAGCACCTGCCATAGAAGGATGTATTAAATAATAATTATCTGTGAGATAGTCTGAGTAAACAGACATTCCTTCCTGTGCAACACTAAATTGTGATATAAAAAGTGATGACACTAATAGTAATAAAGGCTTTTTAAAAATATTCATACGTTATCTTTTTAATGTAAAGTGACCTGTTGCTTCTTTTTGTAATCCGGTGTTTGGTTCTATGTATTCTACTTTGAACCAGTAATCAGTCGATGGCAGTGGTTTCCCGTTTAACGTTCCATCCCACCCTGCTCCTGCAGGA
>PJUD01000110.1_pt1 | contig 106230 bp, 86 predicted proteins | sample 1512341 | NCBI WGS metagenome assembly PJUD01 (sample SAMN08177675, study PRJNA422409) | Feces metagenome, whole genome shotgun sequencing project. | isolation source: Chicken feces (3) enriched on wood chips: beechwood xylan treatment | host: Gallus gallus | place: USA: Madison | collected...
GACGTGAGCGATGATCGCAATGTTTCTAATGTTTTGCATTGAGCAAGAATATTTTTATAAAATTTTAGGGTGCAAAGATAAACATTTTGCACCATAAAATTTATAACTATGTGTATTTTATTTAATTACACCTAATTCTTTACCTACTTTGGTAAAGGCGGCGATTGCTTTATCCAGGTGAGCAACTTCATGTCCTGCCGAAATCTGCACACGGATACGAGCTTTTCCCTGAGGTACAACAGGATAGTAAAAACCGATCACATAAATTCCCTCGTCCAACATCTTGGCTGCGAACTCCTGCGCTAATTTCGCGTCATACAGCATCACAGGCACGATTGGATGGAAACCGGGTTTGATATCAAATCCAGCAGCGGTCATTTTTTCACGGAAGTAGATCGTATTGGATTCCAGTTTATCACGCAATGCAGTTGTCTCACTCAGCATGTCCAAGACCGCAACAGAAGCGCCTGCAATTGCGGGTGCTAGGGTATTCGAAAATAAATAAGGCCGTGAACGCTGACGTAACAAATCGATGATTTCTTTTTTACCAGAAGTAAAACCACCGGAAGCACCACCTAGCGCCTTACCCAAGGTACCTGTAATAATATCTACACGATCAATTACATTGAAAAGCTCGTGTGTACCACGTCCAGTTGCTCCAATAAATCCTGTACAATGCGACTCATCGATCATCACTAACGCCTGGTATTTATCCGCAAGATCACAGATCTGGTCCAATGGAGCTACAGATCCATCCATCGAAAACGCTCCATCTGTAACAATGATTTTATGCCGAGCACCGGATGCGGCCTGTAATTGCGCTTCCAGATCAGCCATATCCGCATTTTTATAACGGAAACGTTGTGCTTTACATAAACGAACGCCATCTATGATAGAAGCATGATTTAATTCGTCGGAAATGATGGCATCTTCGGCACCAAATAAAGGCTCAAACACCCCTCCATTCGCGTCGAATGCTGCCGCATATAAAATAGTATCTTCTGTTCCGAGGAACGTAGATATTTTTGCTTCTAATTCTTTATGCACATCTTGGGTACCGCAGATGAAACGTACGGAAGACATTCCATAACCGTGTGTATCAATCGCTTTCTTAGCAGCTTCGATTACTTTTGGATGTGAAGAAAGTCCCAAATAATTGTTCGCACAAAAATTGACAACTTCCTGTCCTGTGCTTACTTTGATGTCTGCTCCTTGTGGAGTAACGATCACCCGCTCTTGTTTATACAATCCCGCTTCTTTGATTGCTTCCAATTCCTTTTCTAAAACTGGTTGTAATGTATTGTACATAATTCGATTTTATTTTTTTATACAATATTACAGTTTTTTCATTGGAATAAGTTGCTTTACCTTTCGAGAAAAGGGCTATTCACGGAGAATTCACCCCAAATCAATGATTTGGTAACATTAAACCGATTGCATAAAATTCCTTTTTTCAATCGATCTATTTTTCCTCTTGCTTTGATAGCGACCAACTGGGCGATAAGCCCTAGACATCTTCGCCCTGCAAGCAGGGTGCTTGCGCGGTGCCTCAATAGTAAATCCACATGAAAAAGGTGGACTCAACGTGGACTCAAGGTGGACTCATTGTGCCTGCAGTCCGAAGTTGGTATAACCTTATCTAAACTTTGGGCTCTCGCATTTTAAATGAAAAGTGCCGGAATTTTAATAACAGATCGGAGCGAAAGCCAACGGACTCAAGCCATAGCCTAACAAAAGACTTTATCCACAAAAATTTCGTAAAGATGGAGCGATATAGCGAGATGCGCCAATAGGAACTACTCGTAACGAAGCGCATCGACCGGATCCAGTTTAGATGCTTTTGAGGCCGGGTAATAACCTGACAGCATTCCGACCAGTCCACAGACGGCAAAACCAAGTATAATTGCCCCCCAAGGTATAATAAACGATGTCCCGAGCTGTAGCGCCAGAATATTACCAATCAGGATACCAATAAATATCCCTGCGATCCCCCCCATCATACAGATCACAATTGCTTCCATCAGAAATTGCTTACGTATAACACTCGGCGTTGCACCGATTGCTTTGCGTATACCGATCTCTCGGGTACGTTCGGTAACAGAAACCAGCATAATATTCATCAATCCGATTGAGGCTCCCACAAGGGTTATAAAAGCGATCACGACTGCTCCCAAAGTAACCATAGCCATATTTTGCATCAGCATCTGGGCAACCGCATCTGATTTGGTGATTTCAAAATCATTTGACTGCCGTGATGACAGTCCGCGAATATTTCGAAATACGATTGTCGCTTCTCCGATTGCTGCCTCCAATCGCATTGGATCATTCGACGATACGGTTATTACATAAGAGGGCTCTGTACCCTGCATCACAGCCCGGGCCTTGACCAGCGGAATAAAGCAGGCTCTATCTCCACCCATACCCGCAGAAGAACCTTTACTTTTTAAGACTCCTATCACCAAATAGCGGATATTGTTAACAGTAATAAACTGTCCTATTGGATCAATAATTTCGTTGAAAAGCATTTTACTCACTTCACTACCGATGATGATCACGCCACTACCTGTTTCTACCTCTCGCGTGGAAAAATTACGACCTTCACTGACAACATACCCTGATGTCTGCAGATAATTTTCATCGGTTCCGATCAGGCCGATATTGGGGTTTGTCTTTTTGGATTGAAATTTTGCGGTCGTATTCCAGCTCACATTGGCACTAATTGATGTCAGTGCATTAAAGTGAAAATCCTGTCTGAATCTTGCAGATTGTGCGTAGGTGATATTAGCAAAGACTTTTGAGCGAGTGCCTTCATTGCCGATCCGAACATTCAACCCCCTGTTGCGGATGTTGAAGGAGTTTGATCCCATCGATGAAAAGGAATCTGTCAGTGAGTTTTTCATGGCATCGATGGAGGTCAACACCCCTATTAATGCCATCATCCCTATGGCAATGATCAGTGCTGTTAAAAATGTCCGCAGCTTATTCCCTACAATGGACTGTAGCGCAAGCTTGACATTTTCAACATAAGACATTTTTACGGCCATAGAGCTGGTATTTATAATTTGTAGGGATGAAAATACTGTAATTCCAGCACAAAACCAAAAAGGCAATTTACTTCGTAGAAATAAATTGCCTTTTTGGTGGAACCAGACCGATCCATGCAAGCGGACTATGCTAATTTTGCGGTCATTTTCCTTCTTAATTGATTCTTTTCCAGGTCTCGGTGCGTCCAAGCAAGCTCACACCGACGTAGCCTCTTATGTCGAGTTTATCCCCTTTTAAGGTCATCTTGCAGCTATACGTTTTGCCCGACTTCGGATCATAGATCTTTCCATCAGCATAGGTATTGCCATCTTTATCAAAATTAGTCAGGATTTCGAGTCCTTGTACATTTCTGCTTTGGAGCGCTTTATCTGGATTCTTTATATCTTTCTTGGGCTGACCGGCTTCGTTATTTGGAAATTTCAGCCAATAGAGTTTGCCAAAAAACTTATCTCCTTTTTTGTAAATTTCAACACGACCTTCACCGCTTGGGTTTTCCCACTTTCCGATGATAGGATCTGTTTGCGCAAATAATGCCACTGTGGTAAATAGCATTATAAATGACATCATAATTTTCTTCATGGGTCTATTATTTTATGAACTTAATTTTTTCAATTTTTCACGTTATTGTCGATCTGACCGTTCGTTCAAACGCCTCAGCAAGCACCTCTTGGCAACACTTTTTCGACAGCAGCAGTCGTCCTACTTAACAAGCATAATGACTGACAACCAGACAACAAAAGCAACATAACTTCTGAATAAATATACAAAATATTTACTATGCTTGCATATATTTTATTTCAAAATACTGGTCCTTCCCGATCAGACAGCCCCTAATAATTCACATTGAAGGCTGCTCCAAGCCCATTTTTCCAAAAGACTTAAATTCAAAATCTAAACAAAGTTTGGCATCGGGTTTGCACGATAGTTATTATATTATTACTTTATTTACTCTTTATAAATTAGCACATATTATGAAATTTATTATTAGTCTTTTACTTACTGGTGTGGTCGTCGCTGTTGCGTGCTGGATTGTCCCCGGCGCTCATGTTGCTGGATTCGGTTGGGCTATCGTTACAGGACTCGTCATTGGATTTGTCAATGCGACTGTGGGATCGATTTTAAGGTTATTTACGTTCCCGTTGAATTGGCTTACCCTCGGCCTGGTTTCCTTTATTATTACCGTATTGATGGTCTTGTTGTCTGATTCGCTCCTCGGTTCGAAATTTGATGTCGATGGATTCTGGACTGCAGCGCTGTTTGCTATTGTTGTCGCCATATTGGAAATGATCATTGGCAGTACTTCAAAAGATTAGAAATACATTCATAAAATAGCAGCGGGCGTCCACATCAATACATGTGGACGCCTTTTCATTGCTCAGCGATTGTCCCCTTCCTTGCTGGCATCATCTTCCCCTGTTGACATCATCTGTCGTTTGAAAAATAGATTGTTTACTGTTCCAATTCCTTTAAAATAATCGTCCTTATGGGTGATTTTCTCCTCATTTTCCTCGCTTTTCACAGCAGAATTCGCTAAATTTAATTCTTTAAAAGAACCGCTGATATATGTGTGAACACAACCACGAGCATAGCCATGACACACAGGAGCACTGTCATTCGACAAAGAATCGCCCTTGGTGGATCGCTCAAAGTAAGCTCATTATAGCTCTATTCATCCTACTTACGTTGCTCCTATTGAAATATGCTTTTAAGATCAGCCTTCCCTTTGGCATCAACTTGACCTTAAATAGCATCGCCTATCTTCTCGCGGGAATCCCCGTTATTCAAATGGCAGTGCGCAAGGCAAGCCGTGGCGATATTTTTAATGAGTTCTTTTTGATGACCGTTGCGACCTTGGGTGCTTTCGCTATTGGAGAATTTGAAGAGGGCGTCGCTGTAATGGTGTTCTATCAAATCGGAGAATGGTTTCAGGATACTGCCGTAGACAATGCCAAGAAATCAATCAAATCCTTATTGGATATCCGCCCTGACACAGTAACGGTCATACGCAATGGGCAACAAGCGCAGGTAAATCCAAAAACTGTCACAATTGGCGAGACTATCCTCGTGAAAGCAGGAGAAAAAGTGGCTTTGGATGGTACATTGAGAACGGAAAAAGCGGCATTTAACACTGCTGCTTTGACTGGGGAGAGTAAACCCGACACAAAATATTCTGGTGATGCTGTTTTTGCAGGAATGATCAATTTGGAAACAGTCGTTGAAATCGAGGTGTCCAGCGTATTTGAAGATAGCAAATTGAGCAAAATTCTGGAAATGGTTCAGGACGCCACTGCACGTAAATCCAAAACACAATTGTTTATCGCCAGATTTGCTAAGATATATGTCCCCATCATCTTTGGCCTTGCGCTTTTGGTCCTTATTTTACCCCTATTTTTTGTTCATGACTATAGTTTTAAGGACTGGTTCTACCGGAGTTTAGTCTTTCTGGTGATCAGCTGTCCCTGCGCCCTGGTCGTTTCCATTCCCCTGGGTTATTTTGGCGGTATAGGCTTAGCTTCCCGAAATGGTATATTATTTAAGGGCGGGAACTTCCTCGATGCCATCACTTCAGTCGATACCGTTGTCATGGATAAAACGGGCACGCTTACAGCCGGTGTCTTTGAGGTAACGGAAGTTTTTGCCGTCAATGGAGATCCAGAGGAATTACTGAACTATGCGAAAGCCATTGAGGCACATTCAACGCACCCCATTGCGAAGGCGATCGCCAGTTATCATCCCGGCAGTGCCGCATTGCAAGCTGAGAAAATCCAGGAAATAGCAGGCCACGGACTTTTCGCCACTGTTAACGGAAAGCCTACACTCGCGGGCAACAGCAAATTACTGGACAAATTCGATATTGGCTATCCGGCAGATCTAAGGCAAATGGCCTACTCCATTGTATTACTTGCCATCGAAGGTCAATATGCGGGTTATATTACTGTTGCAGATCGAATTAAACCAGATGCCAGGACAGTGATCCAAGCCATGCATGCTCAAGGTTTGTATACAGTCATGTTATCTGGAGATAAAACAGCGGTGGTAGATGAAGTCGCCAAAGAACTTGGACTCGACAAAGCCTATGGCGATCTTCTTCCTGAGGATAAAGTAAGCCATGTACAGCAGCTGATTGACCAAGGACGCCGCGTTGCCTTTGCCGGCGATGGCGTAAACGATGCCCCTGTAGTTGCCTTAGCACATGTAGGTATTGCTATGGGTGGACTGGGAGCTGATGCAACCATTGAAACTGCTGATGTTGTGATCCAAAACGATGAGCCCCACAAGATCCTTTCTGCTATAAAAATTGGAAAAATAACCCGAAGCATTGTCTGGCAGAACGTCATCCTGGCGATGGGAATAAAAATCATTGTGTTGATCCTGGGCGCCGGAGGTATTGCAACACTATGGGAAGCAGTCATTGCTGATGTGGGGGTAGCTCTTCTGGCGATTTTAAATGCCATTCGGATCCAGCATAAAAAAGTCTGAATAAAGACGATTATTCAAACCCCAAAAAGCACTGCCCCCAAAAAGTGAGATACTTTCTGTGGGCAGTCCTGTTGTATAAAGGATCTCTTTTAGATCCTAGTTAGAAATTTAATCCCGCCAAGCTTTATACGCATTGATCAATCCATTGGTAGAAGAGTCATGACTCGTAACCGTATTGGCGTCACTTAATTCCGGAAGGATTTGATTGGCCAATTGTTTACCTAGCTCCACCCCCCATTGATCAAAACTATAAATATTCCAGATCACACCCTGCACAAAAATCTTATGCTCATAAAATGCGATAAGTCGTCCTAAAGTACGTGGTGTCATTATTTTGAACAGGATGGAATTCGTCGGGCGATTGCCTTCAAAGACTTTGTAGGCTTTAAGCGCTTCTATTTCTTGATCCGATTTGCCTGCTTTCTTGAATTCGGCAACTACTTCTTCCTCCGTTTTGCCATTCATCAAAGCCTCAGTCTGTGCAAAAAAGTTGGACAATAGCAATTGATGGTGGTTTCCGATCGGATTCAGACTATTGGCAGGCGCAATGAAATCACAAGGAATCAATTTGGTTCCCTGGTGAATCAACTGATAGAAGGCATGCTGCCCATTCGTACCAGGTTCACCCCATATAATCGGTCCGGTCTGATAGTCCACCTGTTGGCCATTACGGTCAACATATTTTCCATTACTCTCCATATCCCCTTGCTGGAAATATGCAGCAAAACGGTGAAGGTATTGATCGTAAGGGAGAATTGCATGGCTCTCGGCCTGGAAAAAATTATTGTACCATACACCAAGCAAAGCCAATATCACGGGAATATTGGATTCGAAGGAAGTTTCCTTAAAATGAACGTCCGCATCGTAGGCACCTTTCAAAAGTTCCTCGAAATTATCAAAGCCTATTGCCAAGCTAATGGAAAGACCTATAGCAGACCACAGGGAATAACGTCCGCCTACCCAGTCCCAAAACTCAAACATATTTTGAGTATCTATGCCAAAGGCACGTACTGCCTCTGTATTCGTGCTCAATGCTGCAAAATGCTTAGCGACATCCTCCTGAAGGGCTCCACTCGCCAAAAACCAGTCTTTAGCTGTATGCGCATTGGCCATCGTTTCCTGCGTTGTGAACGTTTTTGAGGCAATCAGAAACAAGGTTGTTTCAGGATCCACAGCTTTCAATGTTTCAGCAATGTGTGTACCGTCTACGTTGGAGACAAAATGTACATTTAAGCGCGTCTTATACGCTTTTAATGCTTCTGTTACCATCACAGGACCGAGGTCTGAACCACCGATACCGATATTAACCACATCTGTAATTTCTTTACCCGTATATCCTTTCCACTCACCAGATATAATCTTTTCCGTGAAGGCTTTCATTTGTGCCAGCACGCGTTTAACGTCGGACATGACATCCTTTCCGTCCACATAAACGGGCTGATCGGATTGATTTCGCAAAGCGGTGTGTAACACCGGTCTGTTTTCGGTTACGTTGATGCGCTCGCCGGAGAACATCGCTGCCATCGCTTCTTCGAGGCCACATTCTTTCGCCAGCTGTACCAAGAGCGCCTTTGTTTCTGCAGTAATCCGATTTTTGGAGTAATCCAAAAGTATATCTTCGAAAGCGATCGAGAACTTCTCAAAACGTACGGGATCTGCGGCAAAAAGTGCGCGTAGATCATTTTTTTCGCTATTGCTAGATAGACCTGAAAAAGAACCAAAATGCTGCGCTAGATTCTTATAGGCCTCAGTCTTTGTAAAATTAATTTTTGGGAACATACTGTTTTTACTGAAATTATTTGTTTTAAACATCAATAAGAGCCTTCAGTATTTCATTGTTACACATCGTGTAGCTCCTTAAATGAAGGTTTATTCCGTTGACAATACCAAAACTAAAAAAAAAAGGTCAAATTATCCCTATTGGGCAATCTATATTGGGCGCGAAGTTATTCGATAGAAGCACGAATTTGTTAATTAAAATTTCTACTTTAGCAGCTATGACAAAAGAACAAATTCAAGACTTGAGGGATCGTGTTACTTCCCTGAGGAGGCATCTTTGACATCGATGCACGCAAAGAAGAAATAGAAAGAGATCAAGCTATTACGCTTGAAGCAAGTTTTTGGGATGATTCCAAAGCTGCAGAGAAAATACTCTTGGCCATAAAAAACCAAAAGGTATGGACAGACCACTTCGACGAAGTTGCAGCGGCGGTTGAAGACGCCTATGTCATGTATGAATTCTTCCAATCTGGCGACGCAAATGAAAAGGAAGTGGACGACCAATATAAACTAGCGCTAGAGAAAGTCGAGGAGCTCGAATTCAAAAACATGCTTAGCGCCGAAGAAGATCAGCTGGATGCAATTTTACAGATTACAGCTGGTGCCGGCGGGACTGAAAGTTGTGACTGGGCTGCCATGCTGATGCGTATGTATATTATGTGGGGCGAAAAAAATGGGTATAAAGTGACCGAACAAGATTCGCAGGAAGGTGATGTTGCAGGCATTAAGAGTGTAACTTTACAGATATCAGGCGATTTTGCTTATGGCTACCTTAAGGGAGAAAACGGTGTACACAGGCTCGTTCGGATTTCTCCGTTTGATTCCAATGCAAAACGCCATACCTCCTTCGCGTCTGTTTATGTCTATCCCTTGATTGATGATAATATTGAGATTGATGTGAAGGATTCCGAAATCGAGTGGGATACTTTCCGATCAGGTGGTGCAGGTGGCCAGAACGTAAATAAGGTGGAAACAGCTGTTCGATTACATCACAAACCTACTGGCATTATTATTAAAAATCAGGAATCCAGATCGCAATTACAAAATAAAGAAAATGCGATGCGCTTATTGAAATCACAGTTATATGAGATTGAAATGCGTAAACGCCAGGAAGCTACCGCTGCTATTGAAGGAAACAAAAAGAAAATAGAATGGGGATCCCAAATTCGAAATTATGTCCTACATCCTTACAAGTTAATTAAAGATCTACGGACCAATTACGAAACATCCAATACACAAGCTGTCCTGGACGGTGATCTGAATGATTTTCTAAAAAATTATCTGATGGAATTTGGCGGATAAAGACGATTTAGAAACTCAATCATAGTGTAGACGCTCTCTTTTGGGAGCGTCTTTTTTTTTCTCCATCCCTTGCATTTTTTTATTTGGTTTCAGCCGAATTCTTCACCTGACCGATTGCCCCCTTTCCTACACAGTTTGTCACAAAAATTGTCAATTTCTCTTAACAATCAGCAGGCAAATGTTAAAAAACCTTAAAAGTCTACTGCCCATATCGTTATTATATTTTAATCGATTTTTATTACAAAATAAAATTAAAACACTGAAAAAGAACAACTTACTTAGTATTGATTTGTATCAAGAACGTTACAATTTGAACAGTGGGGTCATTTTTGGCACAAAATAAAGGCATGTGTTTTGCGTTTATGCAATCGTAATATTTTCATTACAAATGACACCGATTGCGGTATCGATTAAATATAGAATGAACGAATGTATATTTAAAATAGAACGGTTATGAATTACATGAAAGAAAACTCGATCGTATCCAAGCAGATGACCAAACAATGGAAGCCTGCTGTATATGATGTAAATGCAGGAGAAAAGCGATCTGATCATACAGTGAGCAAAAACGAGGAAAGCAACTTTGGTCCAAGAGAATATGGTATTTTTGGAGCGACTTTTTTTATACTATTTGCGTCTGTTTTTGGCGTATACATGCTTCAACCTGATTTTGATGCGTTACGTTTCCAACGTTTGGACAGTATTGGCGGAACATTTTTGATTGTTTTCGGGATACTTTTAGCGGCTATTGCCATCAGTTTTTTGATTTTTTTAATTGTACTTCACCGTAAATATAAGCCCATTGCTTCTGTATCGGACGATGAGTTACCTACTTGTACGATTATTGTTCCGGCATATAACGAAGGACAGTTAGTCTATGATACCTTACATAGTTTGGCTAGCAGCGATTATCCGGAGAAGAAACTTCAGATCATTGCTATTGACGACGGTAGTAAGGACAATACCTTTGCCTGGATACAACGTGCCAAAATGGAATTGGGCGATCGTGTTGAAATTTATCAGCAGCCCAAGAATATGGGTAAGAGACATGCTTTGTACCGTGGATTTAAATTAGGTACGGGAGAAATCTTTATTACGGTTGATAGTGATTCTATTGTACGGAAGGATACCATACGTAATATGGCGAGTCCTTTTGTAACAAACAAGGAATGTGGAGCAGTTGCGGGTAACGTGCGTGTTTTGAATACTAAAAAAGCGATTATACCCCGTATGTTGAATGTTAGCTTCGTATTCAGCTTTGAGTTTGTACGTTCTGCGCAAAGTATGTTGGGCACGGTCATGTGTACACCAGGAGCTTTGTCCGGCTATCGCAAAGAGGCTGTCATGAACTGTTTGGAGGATTGGATCAACCAGACTTTTATGGGGCAACCGTCTGATATCGGTGAAGATCGCGCGATGACAAATATGATCCTAAAACAAGGTTATCATGTGTTATTTCAATCCAATGCATACGTTTATACCGACACTCCTGTACGTTACAAAAATCTGTACAAGATGTTTATCCGTTGGGAACGGAGCAACGTGCGCGAAAATATCGCAATGAGTAAATTTGCGTTTAAGAATTTCCGTCAAGGACCTAAATGGGGAGCCCGTATCTTATTGCTTATGCAATGGAAAAAAGTATTATTGTCTTACCCAATGATGTTATTGATGCTATGGACAGTATTTCATTATCCATTGATGTTCTTAAGCTCAACGTTGGTCGGTATCTTAATATTTTCCAGCATTCAGGCCTATTTCTTTGCTTCGAAAAACTCCGACGCCAAAGAAGCTTTCTGGGCTTATAGTTACAGTATATTTTATGCCTTCAGTTTATTTTGGATTACACCTTATGCCATTGCAACAGCTGGACGCAGAGGTTGGTTGACAAGGGGTTAAAATGATAAGACCACGCGGCGGTTTTCCTGTTACTTTCTATGATATGTAACAGGAAAACCGCCGTTTTTTTTATATTAAAAATCCAATGCAATCGTTGATTAAAAAAACATTATCATATTTTTTGTTTTTAATACTAACTTAATACACACTACCTTATAACCCCAATGCCCGCTTTTTGTCTGTCACTGTACCCAGTGGTTACAAGGTGACGAAAACACATTATATTCCATTGCGCGCGGATGCCAAAAATCTAGACTTCGCTTTAGTCAAAGATGCGGTTCAACAAAACGATTTTCTACGCTTTATCCAAATTACGGATACAGAAACGCCGTTGTATGGACCTTGGATTGATAATGTCAGAAATTACGCTAAACAACAGCGTGCAAGTTTGATCATGCATACCGGAGACATCTGCTACGAACCGGGTATGCTTTTTCATGCCAAGCAGGTCAACAGTAAACTCATGGGCAGACCGACCTATTATACCGTCGGCAATCATGATCTTGTCAAAGGTGAATATGGCGACAAGCTATTTGAAGATCTATTTGGACCTACTTATTACTCGTTCGATGCCGGGCCGGCTCACTTTGTGTGATCTTTATTAACCATGACTACTTTGTAGGGCCTGACTTTGTCCTTAAAGGAGAAAAAGAACAGATCGATTTAAAGCCATATAACCTTAAGGCTTGGTTCTATGGACACTGGCACAACAATTTCGTCTTCAAACAAAATGGTGTCTATGTGGTTTGTTCCAATGCCCCTAACAAAGGTGGTATTGATAATTCTGCCGCACAGTTTGTTGTCGTCGATATTGACAAACAAGGTATCAAGAATATCAAGCCGATCTACACAAACCTACGTGATCACGTCCAGTTGGTACGGCCCGTGGGCAATCAGTCGTTAAATGCTGACCAAACGCTGCCTATACTGGTCAACGCCTACGATAGTGAGCGACAAATACAAGGTGTAGACCTCACGGTATACGCACATGAGACCGGAAATCGCATAAGCTCGATTTCGCTGAAAGCCTCCGGAGATTGGACATGGCAAGCAAATGTTCCTTTCCAAAAACAAAATCACAAAGGACAATACGATGCACTTATCACGATTCGCTACGAGAATGGCGAACAGACCTTAAAGAAAGAAACGTTTAGCCTCGCGCCAGCAGAACATGATAAGATCAAACTACAGTGGTCCACTTCAGTCAATGGAAATATCTGGAAAACAAGCCCTCTGGTAGTTGGCGATAAACTTTTTATAGCCACAATGGATGATGGCATAGGAACCAATCATGCAATCAAAGCCCTGGATAGACGGAGTGGAAAAGTATTATGGTCTCTGCCAACGATAAATTCCATTAAGCATAAATTACGTTTCAGTGATGGTATATTGTTGGCCACCGATGTTGAAACCAATGTCTATGCGATAGATGCAAATACAGGTAAAATCCTGTGGACAAAGAAACCTTCGGCTCCAAACCTCCCGACCTTTGTTTCTGGCGCTGCGCTTGACAACGGGATCTATTATACTGGATTAGGAAAACGAATGTCTGCGATTGATATTCATACAGGAAAACCGTTATGGGAAGGTGTAGAACCGTCAGGCGGAGAAGCTACTCCAGCAGAGCTATCGGTTGTCGGTCCAGTTCTTTTAGCTGGATACAACTGGAATGCACTCTGTGCTTATGATATCCATACCGGAAAACTGCTCTGGAAACGTCAGGAAGATGGTTTACGTTTTAGAAGTGGCGGGGTAACAGCTCAAAAGGATTACATCTATACGACCGGCCTCAATGGCATCTTTAAGATCGATCTAAAAACGGGAGAAATCTCACAGAAGAGCATTAAAACCGACGATTTTAAGGTGATGACTGCTCCAAAGATCAGTGAAAACCTTTTGGTTATGCCAACTTCCACCAACGGAATAAAAGCCTATGATCTACAGACTCTGGAAGAGAAGTGGCATTTTCCCACTGGAGAAGCGCTTGTTTATTCTTCTGCATACAGTAGTCCTGATAACCATAAACTGGTCGGCACAGTTGAATCTGCAGTTATTGAAGTCAAAGACAAGTTAGTTTTTGGTGCTTCAGACGGCAATGTCTACGTCCTTAATAAAGCGGGTAAACTCCTATCAAAATTCAACCTGGGTTCGCCCATATTTTCAGACATCACAGTGGATGGCGATTTGATTTATGTGGCTGATTTCGCAGGAAATGTTTCGTGCTTTAAACTCTAGTATTTATACATAGAACAAAAAAAGGGAGGTGCTAACTTTAAAATGAGTTAGCACCTCCCTTTTTCTTTTATTCTTAAAAAGTGTACACTCCCATTCGACTTATGATCAGCGAATCTTGGGGTAACTAATCTTACCTAAAGTTAGCTACGGTGGTTCATCTTTTATAAGCGACAAAACTGCTTGTCAGTTTCTACAACTTACAACCAACTTACGCTACCGGTCTCAACGTCATAGTTTGCACCAACAATCTTAATTTTACCCTCTTCTTCAAGTTTACGGAGCGTTGAACTTTGTCTGCGAATGTCACGGATCGCATGTTTAATGTTCTGTTGATTTAGTTTTTCAAGCAACACACTATTTTTAGAAGAACGTTCTTCCCCCTTATCGATCACCTCATTAATGATCGGGTCGAAATGATTAATCAAATGATTTAGGTTATCCATTCCCATGCCCTCGATCTGTGCAGCATCCAATCCTCCTTTTAATGCTCCACATTTGGTATGCCCCAGAACGACAACAAGTTTAGAACCGGCCACATTGCAACCAAACTCCATCGAACCTAAAATATCCTGGTTGACAAAATTTCCGGCAATCCGGATACTGAAGATATCGCCCAATCCCTGATCAAATATAAGTTCAGCTGAAGTACGGCTATCGATGCAGCTTAGCACCACGGCAAATGGCCATTGTCCCTCACGCGTAGCGTTCACCTGTTCGAGTAGATCGCGGTTAGCTTTCAGATTATTAACAAAGCGCTGGTTTCCCTCCTTCAGGAAATCTAATGCTTTTTCAGGTGTAATCGTCGATTGTGTTTCGTACGTATGTGCCTTCATAAAATTTTATTATTTGGAATATTAAAGGTAAAATTAATACGTTACATTTTAATTACCAATAGGAGAAAATACCTGTAATTTCTTATATAGCCCCAGTGATTTCGTTCTTTGTGTAATAATCCATCCAAACTTTAATTCTTCCAACAAACATTTTAAGATAGTTTTCTGTCAAAAATATGTTGGACCAATCAAATCTTTGTGCCTGTACGCCAAGATAAAAAATAAAAATAGAAGCGCCAGCTTTTGGTATTAAGCTGAGCTCTTTTTCAGATAAAAACCTATTGCTCTGGTATCCCCGTAAGAAGCTTTGCATTTTTAATTCATACTGCTCTTTATCTGATTCTATGAAAAACAGTTGTTTACAGAAATATCCAACATCTAAAATTTGCCATCCATTTCCACAAAAGTCAAAGTCAAAAATCGTAATCTCCTTTTCAGCTGTAACGGCCATATTATCATACCATATATCCATATGTATAATTCCGGTTTTCGTATTATCAAAATCTGAATTTTGAAAATTTTCTCCAAACTCCCTAATGAATTCCATTTCTGGCAAGTTGTCTGAAAAGAATTGTTTTAAATTCGCATAAGGTGATTCTATAAGAGCCTTCTTATGATAAGATACTCGGTTAATGTTCTTGTTTTCGGTATGGTTGTGCATATTCGCCATTAGAACACCTATTCGAAAACAAGTTTCGTTGTCCATAAATCGAATTTTCTCACCTTGAGCAAAGGAAAAAAGTACAACGTATCTGGTTCCTTCAGGAGCGTCTATTTCTTGAATGAATGCTCCGTCTTTATCTTCAATTGGAAAAGAAACACTTAAATTTTTATTTTTCAATGACTTCAAAAGTTCAATCTCTTCAATAATTTCGATTTTTGACCTCCAATTATGACTATAAACGCGCAAAACATATTTCGTTTCGGTATTGGAAAGAAAATACGTGTGATTCATTCCTGTTCTGAATAGGGTACAATTGTATTTGTCGTCTAGGCCATATCTATCTTTCACAAAATCTCCTAATTGTTTGGCAGAAAGAGTAGAGGCTATAACCGGAAATGTTGTCATTTTTTTTTCTGGAAGTTAGTATTGGTTTTTTTAGATACTAAAAGACAAAAAAAGCTTGCAATATGAATTGCAAGCTTTTTTTAAGTTTTAATCTTTCGATCTGTAGCCCGTAGGGGAATCGAACCCCTGTTTCAAGAATGAAAATCTTGCGTCCTAACCCCTAGACGAACGGGCCGTTTTCTGTTTCGGTGTGCAAATATAGAAATATTTATAAATGTGTCAAAATTTTTATCTTTTTTTTATTCATATTTTTTAAAATAGATCATAAAACCCTCTAGAATAGCTATATTTAGAGTCATTGAAAAAGTAACCAACATGACTAATTTTAAAAAAATCAAAAAACCGCTACTCTATGCCGGACTAGGCTTGGCTTTATTAAGTCAGGAAGCCTATGGCCAGAAATCGAGTGCTATCGCAGATCAACTGCAACTCACCTGGAAGGTCAAAGACGGACAGAATATCCGTAAAAATCCGGTATCCACCCTAATTTTAAAAAACAAGGGGAAAAGTGCTGTTCAACTCAACGACTGGAGCCTCTGGTTTAATTTTATCCGATCTATCGATCCCGATAAGGTCGACAAACGTTTTGCGATAGACCACCGAAACGGAGATCTCTTTCAGGTTAGCTTTAAGAAAAATAACTTTTTATTAAATGCGCAAGATACAGTCCACATCGATTTTATCACGACTGGACTGGTCAATTATACGGATGGGCCAATTGGTCTATACCTAAAAAATAATAAGACTGGGCTTGCAACAAATATTTCGGATTATTCTGCGGTTAAAATTGCTCCCCAGTCGGAAGCTGAAAAAACAGCTTACTTTGCTTATAAATACGACCAAAACAAGCTGGTAGAGGGTGCAGTAGCACAGCATATCATCCCTTTACCAAGCAATATCAGCATCAATAATAACGAGAAATTCAACCTATCGGCGGGTACAAAACTGTTTGTTGACCATGAATTTGCTAGCGAAGGAGGCTTTCTGACAGACTTCCTGAACGGCTATTCAGGCGTTAAGCTAACAGCTTCATCCAGTCCACAAGGCGGCATTGAAATTGTCAAAACAAACAACTTAAAGCCCGAATCCTATCACTTGACGATTGGTGCTAAAGGTATACGAATAGAGGCTTCTGATAAAGCGGGTGCATTTTATGCCATACAGTCGTTAAAATCGTTGATCAATCACAGCCAATGGAATAAAGCCACAAAATCGATCACATTACCATTCGGTAACATTGAAGATAGCCCGCGCTATGGTTACCGTGGATTTATGCTGGATGCTGCTCGTAATTTCCATAGCAAAGCCGAGGTTTTAAAAATATTGGATCTCATGGCTTCCTACAAATTGAACAAGTTCCATTTCCACTTCATTGACGACGAAGGTTGGCGACTGGAAATCCCATCTTTACCTGAATTAACGGCTATCGGAGCCAACCGTTCGGCTAATTTTGAAGATGGAAAGGCAATACAGTCTGCTTATGGATCTGGTGCTACCGCTAAGCCGCATCAATTCTACAGTGTTGCTGACTATATCGAAATTTTAAAATATGCTCAGGCAAGACATATAGACGTCATACCAGAGGTAGAAACTCCTGGTCATGCCCGCGCAGCGATCAAAGCAATGCGCGCGCGTTTTGCACATTACTCAAAACTTGGCGATAAACAAAAGGCGGAGGAATTCCTGCTGGACGACGCAGAGGACAAATCCGTTTACAATTCTGCACAAAACTGGAATGACAATGTCATGAACCCTGCCCTACCTTCAACCTATCACTTCCTGAGCAAGGTGATCGATGAAATCAAAGCGATGCATGATCAAGCTGGAGTTCCGTTGAAAATTATCGATTTGGGAGGCGACGAGACTCCAAGTGGTGTTTGGGAAAAATCGCCAAAGGTATTAGCCTTTATGAAGGAAAATAATATCGCCAATGTACTCGATGTATGGCCACTGTATATTACCAAAATTAATACCCTTGTTCAAGAAAAAGGGTTGACGATGTCCGGATGGGAAGAAATGGGTATGCGCAATAAAGGAAAAGGCATGGTTGTCAATGCCGATCTAGCAAAATCCGGCATCCATTTGAATGTATGGAACAATCTCCCGGGCCAAGGACAGGAAGACCTCGCTTATCGATTGGCAAATGCAGGATATAAAGTTGTTTACACGAGCGCTGCAAACAACTACCTGGATATGTCTTGGGACCGTGACTTCGCTGATCCTGGGCACAGTTGGGTCGGTACCGTTAATCTAAATAGAACATATTCATTTTCTCCTGAAAATTTCTTCATCAATCTGCGCAAGGATGACACCGGAAAAGATCTTAGACCAGAGGCATACACCAATAAAGAACAGCTTACAGCGGAAGGGAAGAAAAACCTCCTCGGTATCAAAGGCGCCTTATGGGCAGAAAAGGTATCTACTGACCAGCGTCTTGAAGAAATGATATTTCCACGTTTAATAGCGATTGCTGATCGCGCGTGGGCACCTGAACAAACCTGGGAAAAAGGAAACTCTTTTGACGAGGCCACTTATCGTAAATCGTATACTTCCTTTATCAAAAAATTAGGTGAGGATGAATTGAGAAAACTGGATCGGGTAAATGGAGGCTATACCTATCGACTTCCTAAAATTGGAATCAAGAAAGAGGGTAGCCAACTCCTTATCAATACCGATTATCCCGGTTTCAAAGTTTATTACAGTGACAACGGCACTACGCCAACTTTGAAATCTAAACTTGTGAACGGTCCAATACCATTCCAGACTGGAAAGAAATACTTATTTAAGGTATTTGATGCCAAAGGACGATCAGGTGATGTAATCAGCTATTAATTCATTGGGACGCAAAATGATAAACGCTATTGGCGTTGACAATAAAAAAAGCTGCCTAAGATAACATCAGTCACTTCAAAAATCGAGTGTTTGAACTCGCACTTAAGCTGATAAAGGCAAAATAGAATAAAAAAAGGGCTGTCCAATGAAGTTGGACAGCCCTTCTGTTTTATATAGATATTGTATCCTTAAAACTTATAACTCAATGCAACGGCAGCATTTCTTGGATCGATCTGATTAATAAAACCACCTCGGAAGTATGAATTCAATCCAATCTCATTGGTGATATTATTTACAAAGACTTTCGCATCAAATTTGCGCCATTTGTATCCCACCTGTGCATTTAATGTGGTATATGCTGGCATATTGAAAGGTTCTGTACCATAATATTCGCCATGTCCATTTGGCGTTAAGCTATATTCATTGACAGGTCGGTCTCCAACATAATAAACGCCCGCACTTAAACTCAGGTTCCGAAGAGCTCCTTGATCAAATACATATTGTATCCATGCATTTGCCGTATGTTTTGGCGCATTCATCGGTGCCGATCCATCCATATAAGATGGTGAATTTTTATATCGTGCATCTAAATAAGCATAGCCCAACATCACAGTCAAATTTTCCAATACGCGACCGTTCAACTCAGCCTCAATACCATCGCGTACCAAATCCCCAGCCTTAAAGTATAATCCTGTAGGATCATTGGTTCCGGCCTTATACTCCGCATTGGTCAAGTTAGAGGTATAGATATGGAAATAGGTTAAATTGAAACGTAATCGATTATTCAGCCAATCAGATTTAATTCCCCCCTCAAATTGTTCGGTTTTAGAAGCTCCTGCTGCTGTACCATCGGTTAATGGATTCGCAGCATTCCTTAAATTCGTTGAGTTTGTATAAGACCCAAATACATTAAAATTCTCCAATGGCGTAACTATCACCCCCGCCATTGGATTCCATGCAGACTCCCTTTTATTACCGTTTGATGTGAAATCTTTTGTTGTAATTTCGGAATAACGTAAACCTAATACAGCCTTAATGTATTTATTAAATTCAATAACATCCTGCCCCATAAATCCGATAGAAGAATAATAACTTCGTACGGGAGTTCCTGCCGTATAAGCAATTTGCTTTCCTTTTCGCTGGTTACCCAATGAATCGACATAGACAACCTCGGATAGGTCATTTACCCAATCGCCGTGAATATCAATAATATCAATTACAGAACTATTTTGATCGGCTTTTTTCAAAAGAACATTTTTCTCCAGCGGACTTAATTTTCCTGCAAAAGATGTTGTTGTCGCATCAGCAATACGATAGTCCACCCCAGCCTGAACCAAATGTTTTACTTTGCCCGTATAAAGATCTTTTCCGATCAAGTCAAACTGAAAAGTTTTATTCTTGTCATCGCGCAGGTTTTTGCTCATTGAGCGCGAGAATGTATTATATTGTTTTGCATCGTCTTTAATCAATGAGGAAGAAGATGATTGGTTATCAACCTGATAAGATGATGTTGCAATAGAAGCTCTGATGCTCCAGCGATCGGTCAATTCATGATTGATCTGAGCCATAAAGCTCTTCATCTCTGTATTATTATTATCGGAATTGAAGCCCAAAAACTTATTGTTCGGGATAACATATAACGCATTCACGCCTTGCGAAGGATTTAAATTGACTGCAGAATTAACCGGCGTGCGATTATCGTTAAAATAATCACCCTCCAAAGTAATTGTCGTCTTATCCGTTGGTTTCCAAGCTAAGGATGGATTTAGATAAACACGGTTGGAGGATACACTTTTGCGGTAGCTATCGCTACGTTCATAAGCGCCATCCATTCGAAAAGCAACGGTCTCTTTCTTATCTAGTACCGTTTGGAAATCAAAGGTTGGGCGGAATTGCCCCCAGCTTCCTGCACGGACACCAATCTCTCCAGAATTCGTGAAATTAGGAGTTTTAGTGACCACATTAATTACCCCACCAGCATTACCAATATCCGTAATAACACCCTGTGTAACCGCAGCAGACCCTTTAATCATTTGAATAGACTCCACACCTTGCATATCAACGACTCCAGATGCAGTCTGAAATTGAGAGTCCATCCGCACACCGTTCTTCAATACAGGTACCCCTCTGAAACCACGTGTTGACAAAGATTCTTTAACACCCCCATAAGAACCAAACAAGGTTACCCCCGGAATATTTCTTACAGCATCCGTCAACGTCAGAATACCCTGATCTTGAATGACCTTATTGGAGATGACAGAAATACTCTGAATTTGATCCGAAGGTTTCAATGGCATACGTGTAATCATTTCCAAGCCTTTTGGCTTTTTGTTGCGTTCACCAAACACTTCTACCTCATCAATTGCCTGCTCATTGCTCACTAGGGTGATTGGATCAATAATCACTTCAGGGCTCTTCGTGCTAAAAACATAATCAATAACGGTTGTTTGGTAGCCCATATAAGTGAATTTAATCACCGTATTTTGGTCGATGCCATGTAGTCTAAAATGACCTCTATGGTCTGTACGGACCTTTTTATCTCCGATTGAAACGGTTACTGAACTTAAGGGATTATTTTGTGTATCGACGACTTTACCTTTGACGATTCCCGAGGTTTGACCATATACTGCACCTCCGATTAAAAATGTAGAAGCAAGAGCTAGTAAGTGTTTGTCCATGTTAATAATTTTGGGTAATTATTTTTAATTATTCTAAATAACACCGCAAAGGTATAAAAAATAACCTATTTAGAATGATTAAAAATAAAAAAGTCCTGAACCACCTCAGGTTCAGGACTTTTTTATGTCGTCAGACAGTTATTTTATAGTCAGACAATTATTCTAGTCAAATTTCCATCTTACGAACGCTTCAATAGCTTCATAATTTGCAAGACCTAATTGGTCATATAAAGCTGCGGTCTCGCTTGTACGGTCTTCAGCACGTACCCAGAATTCACGTGGATCATCTCCAGGGAATACAGGTAAATCTTTTTGAGATTGGTGTTTGAAGATGGCTAAACGTTTGCGATAAACTTCTTGTGGAGATAACGGAACGGCCATTTGGATCTCGTGGATTGGGTATTCATGCCATGCTCCTCTGTATAACCATAACCAACAATCTTTGGTCCACTCATCTGTTTTGCTCAATCTGCTCAATGCTTCAAACAAGATATCGAAACATACTTTATGCGTACCGTGTGGGTCAGCAAAGTCACCTGCAGCAAATACCTGGTGTGGTTTTACCTGACGCAACAATTCCATTGTTTGTTGAATATCATCTTCAAAAGATACATTTTTTGAAAACTTCTGTCTATCATAGAAGGGTAGATCCTGGAAATGGATATTTTCATCGGGCAAACCAACCAAACGAGCTCCTGCGATCGCCTCACCCTTACGGATCAATGCTTTGATTTTACGGACAAGTTCAGTATCGATCTGATTTGGTTTTTTTGTCGCAAAAATTGCTCTTTCCTCATCATAAATTCGACCGATCTGAGAAGCTTCCGCCTCTGCCCCTATTTGTTTTGCTAAATCTTCAGCAAACTCCAGATAACGTACCACATCATCATCCCAAACAGCTGTATTACCACAAGTTTGGTAAGCAACATGGACATTGTGTCCTTGGTCTGCCAGACGAATAAATGTACCCCCCATTGAGATGACATCATCATCTGGGTGTGGAGAAAATACAATCACATTTTTCTTCGCTGGATTTGCACGTTCAGGACGTTGTGAATCGTCAACATTGGGTTTACCTCCCGGCCATCCTGTGATGGTATGTTGGAGTTCGTTGAATATACGGATGTTGATATTATATGCCGGACCGGTTTCTGTAACCAACTTGGCCATCCCGTGTGCATTATAATCCTCGTCGGTAAGTTTCAGGATTGGTTTTTTGATCTCTAAAGCTAACCAAACAACTGCTTTTTTAATTAACGAAGGTGTCCAGGTAACATCTTCAGCCAACCAAGGAAGATCAAAACGTGTCAACAATGAAGCAGCAGCTTCATCAAGAATAAATTCAACGTTATCTGATAATTGAAGATAAGTTGCAGGAATTTCTGCGGAGATTTCACCCTCAACTGCTTTTTTAATGATCTCAGCCTTTGTCTCGGTCCAAGCCATCAAAATGATCTCTCTCGCTTTAAAAATTGTACCTACACCCATGGTAATCGCTTTTGTTGGTACATTTTCTTTTCCACCAAAAGCACGTGAAGCATCGCGACGGGTCAAATCGTCCAACGTTACGACACGTGTACCTGAGTTAGGTGCAGAACCTGGCTCATTGAAACCGATATGGCCGGTACGGCCAATACCTAATAATTGAATATCTAAACCTCCAGCAGCTGTAATTTTCTGTTCGTAAGCCTCACAGAATGCATTTACTTGGTCAGGAGCTAAGGTACCATCTGGAATATTTACATTGGCTGCATCAATATCTACGTGGTCGAACAGGTTTTTGTTCATAAAGGTCACATAGCTCTGATCAGCGTCAGGTTGCATCGGGTAGTATTCGTCAAGATTGAAGGTAATCACGTTCTTAAAGCTTAAACCTTCTTCTTTATGCAAACGAATCAATTCTTGATAGACTTTTACCGGTGTGGCACCAGTAGCAAGGCCCAGAACAGCTTTCTCACCTTTCTCTTGCTTTGCACGAATAATTTCAGCAATACGATTTGCAACGTTTTTCGAAGCTGAATTTTGATCTGGATAGACGCTCACAGGGACTTTTTCGAAGCGCGTTTCTTCCAATAAATTTAATCTAGCCATTTTATGGGTATGTTGATAAACGTGAATTACAAATTTATAAAATTAGTACCTCAAGTTGAAGTAAAATTTTAATAAAGTCGTTCTTTCTTAGCGATATTTTAAATAAAACCTTTTAGCTATTCTATTAGCTCAATAATAGGGTTATACCTTATTCAAAATCTCGACGGCTTTTAATAGCGTTTCATCCTTTTTAGCGAAACAGACCCGCAAAACTTGTTGATTTGTAGCTTCTTTATAGAACGCAGAAAGTGGGATTGTTGCAATTTTGTGCTGCCTGGTTAACGCGCATGCAAATTCAAATTCCTTCTCCTGACTGATAGCACTATAATCTATATTAAGGAAATAAGTTCCTTCGCAAGGAAGAATCTTAAACCGGGATCCCTTTAATCCATCCTTCAACAAATTCCTTTTCCGCTCAAAAAAATCCGATAGGCCTTTGACATAGCTTATATCCTCCAGATATGCTGCGATAGCGAATTGCATGGGCGTATTTACGCTAAACACATTGAACTGATGTACTTTTCTAAATTCTTGCGTTAATTGCGCCGGGGCAATGCAATAACCAATTTTCCAACCTGTTGTATGCAATAACTTTCCAAAGGAAGCAATAACAAAACTTCGCTCCCGCAAGGTGGGTATCTCCAGTACCGATTGGGGCGAAACACCATCGAAAACAATATGCTCGTATACCTCATCGCTCAGCAACAGTGCGTTGGTACCTGATAACAAATCTCCAAGTTTAAACAATTCTTCTTTACCAAGTACTTTGCCTGTTGGATTATTCGGATTATTGATGATGATTAAACGGGTTTTGGAATTAATTAACGTAGCTACGTAATCCCAGTCAATCTGAAAATCCGGAGCTAATAATCGCACGGGAATAACTTTACCTCCGAACAACTCGATCGTCGGCGCATAACAATCGTATGCCGGTTCAAAGATAATAACCTCATCTTGTGGCCTAACAACTGTGGCAATAGCTGTAAAAATTGCTTGTGTGCCGCCAGACGTCACAGTAAGCTCCGTTGTAGCATCAACCGACACGTCATAAACTTCACGATATTTTTTGGCGATAGTATCACGTAATATCTGTGCCCCAATCATTGGCGCATACTGGTTATACCCCTGTTCCATTGCCTTAGACACCAATTGAACCAACTTCGGATCGGTCTCAAAGTCCGGAAAACCTTGCGACAGATTTAAGGCTTGCTGCTCATTGGCAAGCATCGTCATTTTGGTAAAGATCGTCGTGCCGACATGTGGAAGTTTAGAAGTTAGGTTGAAGTTCATTTTTTGACATTTTATTAATCTACTAAATTAGTGGATTTTCTTATATTTGTAAATATATATAAGAATAATAACATGATAAAATACATCACACTACTTTTTTTAGTTCTGCCATTCTTTGGTTCTGCACAAAAAAAAGAACTTACCAAAGAGGAGTATATTGCACGCGTTAAGGCTGCTCCGGATTCTATATCGACATTGGTTGACTTGCGTAGAGTCGGCGGTTATGACCCAGTATATACCGAGCTTCAGGCGCTCTATAATACCTTGGGTAAAAATGTCAAGAATTCAAGTGAAGGAAAAGAGTTCCAAGACTACTTAAATACGTTGGAAACGGTTCAAATTGGGAAAATAGCACCCGCGTTTAAGCAAAATGACACTACTGGTAACCCTGTAAAGCTTTCGGACTTTAAAGGAAAGTATGTTCTCCTTGATTTTTGGGCATCTTGGTGTCCCGATTGCCGTGTCGAAAGCCCAGATCTTGTAAAAACATACCAACAATTTAAAGGTGAAAACTTTGAAATATTGGGTATATCCTTTGACAAGGATCGCAATTCCTGGATTAAAGCCATCCATGCAGATAAATTGCACTGGCGTCATGTTTCGGATCTTAAACGTTGGCAAAATGACGTCGGAACATTATACGGCGTAAAATCTATTCCTCAGAATGTACTGATCGATCCCAATGGGAAAATCGTCGCCAAGAATTTACATGGTGATGCTTTACGTGCGAAATTGAAAGAAGTCCTGAAAAAATAAACTATAGACGAACCATAAAAAGACCATGCTTTAGTAAAAGCATGGTCTTTTTATTTTCATTCTTTGGAAAACCCATTTTTCTTTAAAAATCTATTTTAAGATGATCCCAGTAAATTAGGATATTAAACGATTGATTGCCCCTTTTTCTCGCTTAGCCAAACAAAGCACTGAAGATGTCCTCCAATTTGGCAACCGGACGAATGGCAATATTATATTTTTTAGCATCCAATCCTTTGGTATTGAATTTAGAAATAAAAATACCATCAAAGCCCAACTTCTCGGCCTCCTGTATACGCTGTTCAATGCGATTTACGGCCCTTATCTCGCCCGATAAACCAACCTCACCGGCAAAAGTCAGATTGGATCGAATCGCGATATCTTGTTGTGAAGAAATAATTGCAACAACAACAGCCAAATCGATCGCAGGATCTTCAACACGCAAGCCACCCGCAATATTCAAAAACACATCCTGTGCACTTAACCTAAAACCAAAGCGTTTCTCCAAAACAGCCAACAGCATATTTAATCGCTTCGTATCGTAACCTGTAGAAGAGCGTTGGGCATTTCCAAACGCCGAGTTACTCACCAGTGCCTGTACTTCAATCATCATAGGGCGCATTCCTTCGAGCATCGCCGCAATGGAAACACCACTAACAGGTTCATCGCGCTGGGAAATCATAATCTCCGAAGGATTCGACACTTCCCTTAGCCCCGACCCCTGCATTTCATAAATACCGAGTTCTGAAGCAGATCCAAAGCGATTTTTTACAGCCCGTAAAATTCGGTATACATGATGACGATCACCCTCGAATTGAAGCACCGTATCCACCATATGCTCTAAAACCTTGGGGCCTGCTATAGACCCGTCCTTCGTAATATGCCCTACAATAAAAACAGGTGTACTGGTTTCCTTTGCAAACCGCAGCAATTCTGCGGTACATTCGCGTACCTGAGAAACCGACCCTGGCGCCGATTCAATTTGTGCGGAATGTAAAGTCTGTATAGAATCTATGACAATGACATTCGGCTGTACTGTCTCAATCTGCTTGAAAATATTTTGAGTCGATGTCTCGGTAAGGATATAACAATTTGCTTTAGAAGATTGTGACAATCGCTCGGCCCGCATCTTAATTTGCTGTTCGCTTTCTTCTCCAGATATATAAAGTGTCTTGACTTGGGGGATCGATAAAGCGAGCTGTAACATCAACGTAGACTTCCCAATACCGGGTTCGCCTCCGATAAGTACCAAGGATCCCGGAACGATACCACCACCAAGAACCCGGTTAAATTCCTGATCAGGAGTCAATATCCGTAATTCATCCTGATAGACAATTTCGTGGATGATCGCAGCTTTATTCGCTCTTTTCGTGCTTCCACCTGTGGTAGAACTGCGCCATTCGGGCACTTTTGAGCTCGTCTTTTCGACGACTTCCTCAACAAAACTATTCCATTGCTTACAAGAAGGGCATTGTCCCATCCATTTGGGAGACTCGTAGCCACAGTTTTGACAGAAGTATGCTGATTTTGATTTTGCCATGCTACGAAATTACAAATTTATAGCTGTTAAAAGCGTAATATCATGCCCCATACGTATTATATTACCCAAGATATTACGCAAGGACTGATCAACCTTTCCATAATGCTACTTCTATGGCGGCTTAAGTCAATATACAGTATATTACATATTACTAGCTACCACATCACTATTTTAACAATACGTGAACAATGCTGCGTGTATACTGAAACCTTACTGACAAACCTTAAAAAAAACGAAGTGTTTATTCTTCATTTTCTTTTAAGATGCGCAAGAAATTTTGTCCCATGATCTTCGCAACATCCGTTTTTGTATAACCTCTCTCCAACAGCGCTTTGGTCAGTAGTGGAAATTTAGAAACATCTTCCAGACCTTGCGGTGAGGATTCTATGCCATCGAAGTCCGAGCCTACAGCCACATGATCAATACCTACTTTTTTGACCAGATAGTCGATATGATCCAATAGTTTCGAAAGTGGAGCATCGGCGTGCCGTTGAAGTTCTTTTGGCAACTTTTCATACATGGACCAGGTACTCAATGTTGTATCCCCCTTATCACCAAATTTGCCTACATACAAATCCTTAAGTCTTGTTTCATAGGATGGATCCAAAAAACCTGAATAAAAATTGACACCAACAACGCCGCCATTTTTTTTCAATGCCTCCAATTGTGCATCTTTCAGATTGCGGAAATGTGGACATAATTCATAGGCGTTGCTATGGGAAACCAAGATCGGTTTCGTCGTTGTCGCCAGCACATCATAGAAAGTCTGCTCTCCGCCATGGGACAGATCAACCATCATCCCTAATGCGTTCATCTTCCGAATAATTGCTCGACCTTCTACTGTCAGCCCTTTATCCTTGGGATTCATACGCCCTGATTCCATTGCAGCGCAACTCGCCCAGGACAAATTGTAGTTCCAGGTTAAAGTGAGGTATCTGGCACCACGCGCATAGAGTCGCACGAGATTATCAATTTTTCCTTCAATCATATTTCCACCTTCCACACCGATTAAAGCAACTATTTTACCTGATTTCAATATAGCCTCAATGTCACGTGAAGATTTTGCCAAGCTTATTTTATCGGCATTTTCTGCAATCATCTTTTCCAATGCATCGATCTGGTCATTGGCGTGCTTAAATGCCCCGGATTTCCATTTCGCATCATCAGACCAAACAGCAAACACCTGTACATCGACACCTCCCTCCCGCAGTCGCGGTAAATCAGTAGCTCCTGTACTTATTCGCTGGCCGATATTTTTCCCGGGGAAAATGGATTCGTAAATCACATCATTGTGTCCGTCGACGACCACCAAATCTTGGTGTATCTGTTTATAGTCTTGACTATATCCAACATTGTTGAGTGTCGTCATTGCTAGTCCAAGTAATAGCAGGCTTTTTATCATTTTTGACTTTCATTGATCGTTTCATAAATAGCGTCCTGAATCCTGCTTCTGATATTCAGATCCAACAGCTTGGTACTCACCTGAGGATGTACTCGATTAGACAAGAAGATATAGATCAGTTGATTCTGCGGATCAATCCAGATGCACGTTCCTGTATAGCCAGTATGTCCAAAAACAGCGCTATTCGCTAACTTAGATGGATATTCATTTTTTGGGTTTGGATCCCAACGGTCAAAACCTAAGCCCCGGCGACTGCTTGTCGATTGCCTGGAGGTAAATAAATCTACTGTTTCCGTTTTAAAGTAGCGCTCCCCCCCGTACTCTCCTCTATTCAATAGCAATTGACCGTAGATTGCCAAATCGTTTGCGGTAGCAAATAATCCCGCATGCCCGGCAATACCGCCAGCCATTGCCGCACCCTGATCGTGGACATAGCCTTCTAGCAATGTTTTCCGAAAGGAGGTATCCTGCTCGGTAGGAACGATTTCATCCTTTGCAAAACGCTCTCGGGGAAGGTACCCCGCGCGCGTCATTCCCAATGGCCTATAAAAGTTCTCCTGCACATAATCTTGCAGAGGTTCAGCGGTCTGATGTTCTGCAACTTCCTTCATCACGTACATACTGATATCACTATACACATAATTTCCAGTGGGTTTTACAGGTGACTTTAGCATCTCGGGCCACATAACATCGCGGTAATAATTGTTGAGGATATAGCTATTGTCGGCCATTTTTACTTGATGGTTATCATCGCGGACTGAAACAACGTCTCCTGCTTTCAGATATTTATAGAAGGGAATAAAAGGTGTAAATCCAGCTTCATGCAACATGACCGAACGAAGCTTGATATCCTTTTTATTGGTATACTTTGCCTGCCATAGGTAATGTCCCATGGTACTATCCAAATTAATAATATTCCGCTCGGCAAGACGCATAATGACAGGAGTAGTGCCGGCAATCTTACTCACAGATGCGAGATCAAAAATATCAGTTGTTTTGGTAGGAATATCTTTGGAATATGTGTGAAATCCGTAAGATTTCTCCAAGAGCACCTGTCCGTCTTTCACGATCATCACAACAGCTCCCGGTGTTGCTTGCTTATCGATGGCTTCTTGTGCAATAGCATCAATTTTCTTCGTCAATTTGGTCAGGTTCAGATTAGAACTTGATGCAGCGCCATATTGCAGCCTTGTCTGTGTGGTTTTGACATGACCGGCGGTTATAGGAATCCCACCAAAAATAGACATTGCCATCTGACGCTGTCCCATTTCTGAAAAAGGAGCAAGTAATTCGATCAAATCAGACTGTGGGTGCTCCGATAAACTCTTTTTGTTCTTTTCGTTTTCAAAAAAATGACAAAGGATAACTTTTTTATTGTTTAATACGGCCTGCTTCAACTGTGCTAGACAATCTGCATCTAAGTCATCTTCCTTTCCAGCCACAATAATGGTGTTATAATATTTGATGTCCTCATCAAATTTATTAAAATCAAAGATTTTGGTGTTTGCATAGCGGGCCAACTGTTCTGTGAACATCGCATATTTTGCCGCATTAGGAACGACAACTGCAATGTGGTGTTGATCCAGATTCTTTAAAGGCAACACTTGATCGAGGTTATTAAACAGTATTGTTTCGTTTTTTATCGTCGACTTATATTGAGCAAACAGGGGGCTAATACAGAACAAACCTGCAAATAAAGCCCCAAAAAATCGTTTTTTCATTCTGCTTTTATCGTTTTTTAGGTTCTATCAAATAAAAATACGAATTAAATAACGAAGGAGTATGACCACTAGAAAAAAAATCAATTTTGTTACCCGACTTGACTATCTGGGTTAATAAATTCTGTCTCCCTTGGTCATAGCAGATTCAACTATCCCCGGATTGCATCATGAAGGTTTTTTCTGTAAGTTTGACTAATGCCAGAATTGATTCAAGATAAAACAATATTTTCCTTGCTGGAAGTCAGCCGCAGTATCCAAAAGACACTTGCAGAGCGGTATAAGAGCTTGTATTGGATCAAAGCCGAAATGAACAAGCTCAATCATTATACGCATTCTGGCCACTGTTATCCTGAACTGGTTGAAAAACAGGATGGTAAAATTGTCGCTGAAATTCGGTCTATCTTATGGAAAGCTGATTACAATCGTATCAACAACAATTTTCTTAAAGTCGCCCAAGAACCTTTGCGGGAAGGGATTACAATGTTATTTCAGGCAAGTATTTCCTATGACCCCATGTACGGATTAAGCTTGCGCATTGTTGATATTGATCCGACTTTTACCTTAGGTGAACTTGAAAAGGAGAAGTTAGACAGTATTCGAAAGCTGAAAGCAGAGGGCATATATGAGTCCAATAAATTATTGGGCTTTCCGGTGGTTCCCAAAAGATTGGCGATTATTTCAGTAGAAACAAGTAAGGGGCTTTCTGATTTTTACAAAATCATTAATCAAAACCCTTGGGGTTACCGCATAGAATGCACGCTCTTTCCGGCATTATTACAAGGAGACAAGTCAGTACCTTCTATTATCAATCAGCTTGCAGTTATTGCTGAAAAAATCGACACGTACGATGTCGTCGCCATCATACGTGGAGGGGGTGGCGAGGTTGGGCTTTCCAGTTATAACAATTACTTATTGGCACGTGCTATCGCTATCTTCCCCATCCCTGTGTTGACGGGCATTGGGCATTCGACGAATTACACGGTTAGCGAAATGGTCGCCTATAAAAACGCGATTACGCCCAGTGAGCTGGCCGATTTTCTGATCCAGAAGTTTCATAACTTTGCTATTCCGGTCGATAAGGCATCGGAAAGTATACAGCAACTTATTCATTCTCGGTTTAAAGAAGAGCGCAATGTACTCTCCCAGCTCGCAACGCATATACAATGGATCGGAAAAAGGGAAATTCAGACCTCGAGAACCACTGTTCAGCAATTTCAACGTGAGCTGAACTCCTTGATAAAATTGCGGTTTTACGAGCACAAAACAGCTTTGGCTCATACCGAACGAATTATTCAGCTGTCTGATCCAATTCGGTTATTGAAACAAGGTTTTTCAATTACTAAGGTTAACGGAAAACTACTGCAGTCGGTGACACAGGTATCACCGGGCGATGTGATACAGACGATACTCGAATATGGCGAACTTACCAGTACTGTAACGGATAAATCTCCGAAAGAAGGTTTGGATGCGGACCAAGCTTAATTTGGCCATCGGTACACAAAATTTTAAAGAAAGCATATCATAATGGAACAGAATTATACCTATACAGATGCCTTTAACGAGTTGCAAACAATCGTAAAGGAAATTGAGAATGGCACAACAAATATTGATGAGCTCGCTGGAAAAATCAGGAGAGCTTCAGACCTCATTCAAGTCTGCAAAGCCAAGTTAACAGCGACAGAGGACGAAGTAAACAGTTTATTACAGAAAATATCCCCTGCTCAGGAAACGGATGATGACGAATCGTTAAACTAAACGACAAGGCACATCAAGATCCTCGGTAAAATAATAACTGGCACATAAGCGGTGGTAACCATCTGCTATGATAAGTTTCCCATTTGCCCGAACCAACAGAATTGGAGATAGCTTTTCTTTCTTCTTGATCTTTCTTAGATTTTCCTTGACGTGGCGATTGGTATCAGGAAGCAGCGGAAGTGCACTAGCCCGCAAAATATCCTTGGATTTCTTTTTTATCGTAGTTGCCCGTCTAAGTTTGTCAACAAAGGCTTTACATTCTTCCGGAACAAATAAAAGCTCCAAATAATCGTAAGCTGCGGGGAAGTCATGTTCCTGGGGATCTGCTAACCAAAAAGCCTGTCCTTTTTCAATTTTAACTGTACTCATAATATAGCTATCATTTTCTAATACATTTCAGCTCATCCTAAAGCTTGCTAATATTGATAAGCCACGACCTGCCTATCACGGCGTACTGTTTCTACAAACTCTCGATGTTTGGTCACATTGCCCGTCAATCGCCAAATGGTATTCAAACTTTCTTTATTATAGCGTTGACTTACAATGACTGCCTTAAAACCCATCCGCCTGATTAACTGCTCGGTATGTTCAAAATCTGCCTCAGATGAGGTCTGCAGTTCATAGTCTTTTATTTTGTGACAATTGTCAATATAGGTCTGTAAATAAGTTAACAATGCCAAAATCGCCAAAACCAACCCTACACCAATAAACGCTAAAAATATATATCCTGCCCCCACACACATACCCAAAGAAGCTGCAGCCCAAATTGTCGTAGCAGTGGTTATACCACTTACCTTATTGTCTTCTTTAAAAATCACGCCTGCACCAAGAAATCCGATACCAGTAATAATATTTGCTGCCAATCGATCTGGATTTGCCAATCCAATTTTTAACGAAAGAATAGTAAAAAGACAAGATCCAAAGCTCACCAATATAAATGTCCTCAGACCTGCGGATTTATTGCGATATTCACGTTCAATCCCAATCAGCAGACCTATTAAGACTGATAACATAATCAGTAAGACGTCGCGCGATTGGAAGGGCTGTAATAGGTTATCCATGAGTTTATTTCTTCTTCATCCAATTTAAGAAAAATAGGGAGATCTATCAAATGACCTCCCTATTAAAGAATAGCTTTTCTTCGTCCTAATACATTGGTACTTCAATTAGCAGTAATGATGTATCATAGTAAGCTTCAATCGCTATTTTTTCTGTTTCGTATAAACCAATGGCATCCCTTCTTGAAAGCATTTCATTTGCTACAGCGATCTTTCCTTCCAAAACAAAAAGATAAAGCCCATTTTGCTCCGAATGAACAGTATATTCTATCTTTTTACCCGCCTCTATGTCTGCCAAATTAAAATATGCATCCTGATGTATGTGTACAGCATTGTGATCCATTTTATCCGGTGAAACAATCGTTGCAAATTTATTGTGCCGATCTAATTGAAGGTAGGATTTCTGATCGTATCTGGGCTCCAACCCTATTTCGTTGGGGATTACCCAAATTTGTAGAAATTTAACAAGATCCTTCTGATCGTTATTAAACTCGGCGTGCTGCACCCCGGTACCTGCAGACATGATCTGCACATCACCTGTTTGGATCGTACGGCCATTGCCCATACTATCCTGATGTGCCAGTGCCCCCTCCAGTGGTATGCTAACAATTTCCATATTGTCGTGTCCATGCCGATCAAAACCTTGACCACCTTCCACCTGATCATCATTCAATACCCTCAGGGCACCAAAATTCATCCTTTCGGGATCAAGATACTGTCCAAAACTGAATGAATGCGCACTTTTCAGCCAGCCGAAATCGACGTGGCCACGATCACTTTCCCGATGTATAATCTTTTGCATGTTGTCCTCCTTACTGCATAAGCTTCTAACTATCAGGAGACAAAACCCATACCAACAGGAATATAAACCCAAAATCTGACAATTTGTCAAAAGAGAAGACTACAGTGGCTTTAATTTATCTGGAGCAAGCGAATGAACGAGTGCACGCGCAAGAATTCTATTCGGATCAATAACAATCATACCATTATAATCCCGTTCCGGAATAGCTAAAGGCAACTCTGCACAACCCAAAATAATGATCTGTGCACCCTTTTTCTTCAGGTCATCGATGACCAACAATAAATCCTCCCTTGCTTTATTCGCGATCGGTACCGGCTGTGCTTTTATGCCATAGTCCGCATCATAGATTGCATTATTTACCTTTTCTTGCTGCGCCCCTTCTGGCTCGACAACAACGAAACCTTTTCGAATAAATGCTTCCCGATATAAACTGCAGATCTGCTCGCCAGCAGTAGACAAAATACCTACTGCCGTATCGGGATAGTTTTCGTCCACAAACCGGACCGTTTCATGAACGATATGCACTATTTTCAACGCACTCCCCATACGAGCCATCTCATCTTGAACAACAGAAAAAATAGGTTCTGCGTGTGCCGTATTGGACGGAATCGCCGCAATGGTCGCACCGGCCATTTCAAGCTGCCTTAAAATTGCAGCGATAGCTTTACCAGGGTTAACCTTGGATTTATCCAATAAATACGCCGTTCGGTCAGGGATTAAATTTGGACATGAGAATAACAATAGCGGCAAGTGTTCCTGATCGGATCTTGCCGCCGTCTCATCTATAATTTTCTTTGTAATATCCAAGCCGCCATAAGGGCCTAGTCCACCTACTATTCCAATCATAAAACTATTTTATATCATAGATATAACCAATAGCCTTACAAATGGTTTGTAGAAATTACCATTCTATGGACTGATCTTCGTCAGGAATCTGCGTGTTCAATTGCCGTTCCAAGATCAATGAGCCCGAAACCTTAAATTTAATGGCTGTCGTTGAAACCAAGGTATAATCCGTAAATTCATAATCCACATTATTTACCGTAATATAACGATGCAATAGGTATGGACGTACAGCATCCATCTGTTCAGAAACAGTATAACTTGCATCCTTTTTAACAGCAAATTTCATATTTGGATTTTCAGCCCGAAATGTAACCCCTCCTGTTTCATTAAACGTTGCAAATACTTTATAATTTTTCCTGTCTTTACGATCTTCATCAATGTTCCCTGCATAAAAGAAAATTGTGTTTTCATCAACCACGTAGCTTCTTATTTGACTCTTGACGATCGGAGTCTCACTTTCATGCCCATCCATCACAACTTTTAGGGCTGTCCCACTGTAAGTACCTGAATAATTATTGAAAGGATTTACACGCAGCAATGCTTTCTTATAGTATTTCCTGGGGTTTATTTTGTATTTGGCCGCCGGATCCTCTAAAATAGTCAGTGGCAGCACCCATTTTTCGGCCATATCAATCCCTTTAAGCGAAAAATCAATCGCCATTAATGCCGTGTTTTCTCCTGACTTAATATTCACGGTCTGGGGAATTGAAAAATAACTGTTATTCAGCTGTTTGTAGTAGAAGTCCTCTCTAGTCTGAAAACGCTCATAATTCAGTATGCCCAATGTGTCCGGATCTACCGCAACACGTACTGAAAGGTCCGTATTATTTGTGGTCGATCCACTTACTTCCAACGGCTGTAGAAATGTAGTTTTTTGCCCCTCTTTATAACGGACATAAATATTTGCTACACCCTCATTTTCCAGAGGGGCTTTAAATGAAACGTAATGTTCAAATTGTTCCTCTTTCCATTCATCGTTGCAAGCATTACAAACGAATAACACCATCAGGAACAAAAGCTGTATAGATGACTTTTTCATAAATTGCATAGTTGATTAATCGTTATAAGTCCAACCAGGGTTTTGTGTTAAATTCTTGTTGCGTTTAAGCTCCGTATGGCTAATCGGCCAGAACCACATTTTATCCGCAAAGGTCGTTTTCAATGTCCAGATCGCGACTGGTTGGTAGAAAAGATCACGTTCTTTTTCATTCATCAAGACATTACACCCATAAACCGGCAAAGCTTCTTCAACCGGAGCATCCATCCAACGACGCAAATCATAGTAGCGTTGTCCCTCACCCATAAGCTCTATAAACCGTTCACGCTTTATTGACTTACGTAATTCATTCTTACTTCCGTATACACTCGCGGAATAATCAGGAACTCCACCCCGAATGCGAACAGGCTGAATACCCTTTTTAATTTCAGCGATGTCGCGGTTTATCGTATAACTTCCACCTCGCCAGGACGGAATCGTAAAAGAACTACTTAATTCATTTAATGCTTCGGCATACATCAGTAGTATATCGGCATAACGTATCGCGGGTTCTGCTTTGGGGACGACACGCGATCCCACACCGCCCTCATAAGTATCACTTGGGTGAACAAATTTTTTAACCCCAAATCCTGTGCGTAACCAATATCCATTGGCCGAGTTAAAACCATTGCCTTTTGGATCTGCACTATAATAAAAAATTTGTTTATTGCGATTTTCTTCCTTGGTTTCATTGAGCAAAGTCCAAAAACTACCACTATACGAAACGGACGCATAAAACCTAGGCTCACGATTTGCATATTGCAGGGACACGCCAGGGCGTAATGGTCTATATCTTTTTGCATCATAATCCTCCTGGGTAACATATCCCATACTTCTGTTAGAGCCATTACCACGTCCTATCTCTTTATCTTTACCCGGTACATCAGTCCCATCATTCATATAATAGGCGTCGACCAGTTTCTGCGTAAGTCCATGTGTATTCCACCCTGTTGCAGAGCGTGGCAACTGATGGATAACCATTTGGTCAATCCCCTCATTGGGCTGATTACTACCACGTGTAAATATAAGCTCAGGATTACCCGAGGCAGATAATGTACCGTCAAAGACCTGTGCATAGGATTTCATTGGATCAATATTTGCCCATCCTTCCGGCCAGCTTTTATCGGAAAAATTATGATCCTCAGGTGGTTTTACTGTCGCATCGCCTCCTGTTTCCTGAAAAGGCGCTGTATAAAGTTTATACACTCCTAGTTCGATCACATCTCGGGCAGCAGCAGCGGCCTTGGCCCATTTCTCTTCCTTGAAGTCTGCTGAAAGTAATCGTTTACCCTGTTTATCTACCAACAGTGCCGCATACCCTGAATTATTGCCATTAGCTAATGGACTTGCCGCATACAGTAGTACTTTGGCACGTGCAGCCAATGCAGCACCAACAGTTGGCCGTGCAGAACCGTCCTGCCCACGCTTCATCCCCAAGGTTTCCATTTCTTTGGCCGCCTGTAACAGCTCATCGCTTATATAGGTTGCACATTCCTCATAGGTACTTCGCGGGATTGCCAGATCATCATAACTCTCGGTATAATCTAACCCTTCATCAGGCAATAAAGGAACCGGGCCGTATTTCCGGAGTAACAACCAGTAAAGATAAGCTCTTGCAAAACGCGCCTGTCCCCGATAGTCTGAGATCTCAGCTGCAGACATCTCGCCATTCATATAAATATTCTGAATAAAGGTTGATGCATTGCGAATTCCGCGATAAGATTGAGTCCATGTTCCTTGCTTATCATTTTCGGTGTACTGCCCCATTTTGAACATATTGTAGGACAATTCATTTTTTGAAGGATCGTAATCCCGATCCCGGTCACCATAATACATATCATCTGCGAAACAATGAGGCGTATTCCCCTTACTGGCAACATCTGCATTTTCGCCCCGGAATTCTTCAAAGACATGCGCCAACCATTCCTCTGAATATACTTTACTTTTAAAGGTCTTCTCTATGTTAAGCCGATCCTTAAAATATTGGTCGGACTTCAGATAATCCTTTTTACAGGACAAAGCAAAACTTGCTCCCAACACAAGCAGCATTGCAATGCATATTTTATTTCTTTGCATCTTTTTTAATTTAAAGGTTGACATTGATACCAAATGTAAACGACTTAGGCAATGGATAATCTTCGCCCCTTGGAGTCGCCAATTCCGGATCCCAAAGCTTGAATTTAGACCAGGTCAGCAAATTTGAACCAACTAAAAACAAACGAATGCTATTAATCTTAATCTGATTGGTTAATTGTTTTGGCAACGTATACCCAATATCTAAAGTTTTCAAACGAAGATATTGACCATTCTTCAACCAAAATGTTGACTCCCTAAAGTTATTAGGATTTGCGCCATAGCTTAATCTTGGATAAGAAGCATTGGGATCTTCTGTTGATGGGTCGCCAGATAGATCTGATGAAATCCAACGGTTATCGCCCATTACTCCTTTCAATACTTGTCCCCATTCCCCTTCGCTAAAAGCATAGACAGTCTTTCCATAAGTAAAGAAAGTCGATTTACCAGATCCTTGGAAATGAACACTGATATCAAGATTTTTCCAGCTCGCTGATGCCCCCACACCGTAAACCAGGTTAGGACGTCGCGTAGCACCTATAGCAACACGGTCACCGTCGTCTATGATACCATCGCCATTCACATCCTTATATTTGATGTCTCCCGGCTGATAAGTACCAAATGTTTGTTTGGGACTATTACGTATATCATCATAATCTTTAAACAATCCCAAAGCTATGAGCCCTTTCGCCTGATCCACCCGATATCCTTTTTGGTTTTGATAACCATACACGTTGTATTCCTCATCGATCTCTGTAATTTCATTTTTACTATAGATAATATTACTTCTGGCAGTTAAATTCACTTCCCCCAATTTCTGATTATACAATAGACGACCATCGAAACCTTTTGACTTTACCGCTCCCACATTCGCGCTTGGTACGGACTCCAATCCGACCAGCGCCGGCAGATAATTTCGTGCCATATATATGCCAGTACGTTTTTCATTAAAGAAATCCAAATTAGCAATGATCTTATCTTTAAAGAGTGCTAGGTCAAAACCCAGATTCTTCTTGGTTGCCATCTCCCAGGTCACATTTGATGAGGATACCTGACTGTATTTCATTCCCCCATAGTATCGATTGAAGCCGTAATCCGCCCATTGATAACCGCCTTCAGGAACCCAAATACCTTCATTGTTAAAATGTCCGATTTCACTAATTGTAGATAAATAAGGGAATCGTGCTCCTCCGGCTAATTGATCGTTACCTACCTTACCCCAGGAATACCGAATCTTAAACATGTTCATCCAGGAAATATTTTCCTTCACAAAGGGTTCTTCGCCAATATTCCAGGCTGCTGAAACCGCCGGGAAAAAACCATATTGTCGACCCGGAGCAAAGTTTTCCGAACCATTATATCCAAAGTTAAAATCGGCGATATAACGTGATTTCCAGTTATAGGTTAGGCGGCCGGCTAGGGCCTGATTTCTTTTTGCTATACCATTTTTTATATCATCGCCAAGATTAACTGTCCGAATAAGCGCATCGCGCGTAAAACGGGCAACTGCACCAATATTATGATTTCCTATACTGCGGTCATAGTTAAACATCATATCATAAAATTCGCGCCTTTCGCCACTTGCACTACTAGCCTGATACAACTCCTGCGGGTTGGAAATATGCGTGAAGATCAAATTTCCATTCTCATCCCTTGCTCGTTCAGCCCGCCATTGTTCAGGCCATTTTCGACGGGAAATACTATTATCATTATTTGTATCGTAACCAATAATTCCCCTAAATCGCAATCCTTTGGTTATAAAATCAAAATTTTGCTCAATAGAGATATTTGTCTGTATCTTGTTTTGCCAATTTTCATTATACCCGGTCTGCGTAGCAACGACCCAAGGATTGGTCTGATTTCCTGTACCGATTGCTGGAACATAACCATTCGAGTACATCACTGGCGTACGGATTGGCGAATAACCGAATAATACACCCCAAAAATCATTATCTCCCAACCCCGGACTGTTCCTTTTATCAAGGGAGCCGGCAACGCCTATTTTTAAGACCGTACTTTTGGTTACATTGATATCTGTATTCAGGCGGTAATTATACCTTTTGTAATTTGCATTCGTATTATAATCGTTCCGTAACGTTTCGTCCGTTTTGTACATCCCGCCTTCATCGATATAACTTCCAGACAGAAAATAACGCGCTGTCGCCCCACCACCTGTCATATTCAGATTGGCACGATAAGTCATCGCTCCATCTTTGAGCAATAAATCTTTCCAGTTGACATTGGGGTAAAGGTCAGGATCCAGTCCCAAGCGCAATATTTCCAATTCCTCAGGTTGGTAAATTGGAGCAAAATTCCGCGTAATACGCGCTTCATTCAGGAGATTGGCATAGGTAACACCGTCTTCAAATTCAGGTGTAATGGTACGTGTATTATAAATATTTTCATCTTTGAAATTAATATTGATTTTACCGTCTTTACCGCGCTTGGTTGTGATCAAAACGACACCATTTGCACCTTTCGAACCATAGATTGCCGTTACAGCGGCATCTTTAAGGATATTAATGGTCTCAATATCTTCAATATTTATATCATTAATATCGCGTTCAATGTTATCCACCAATACAAGAGCCGACGCTCCTCCACCAAAGGTAGAAATACCACGGATCCAGAACTCGGTAATATTCTTCCCCGGCTGGCCGGACTGCATCATCCCTAAAACTCCGGGTGCATTTCCAATCAATGCATTACTTATGCTCGACGTTGGATTTCCTTTCATAGTGCCGACATCAACACTACTGGTTGCAGCAGTAGATGTCAGTGTTCTTTGTGTGCCTGTACCCGTTACGACAACTTCATCGAGCACACTCGTCTCTGATTCTTTAAGTGTAACATCGATTATGCGATTATCTTTCACAAGTATTTCCTGCCTTTTATAACCGACTGAAGAGAACACGAGCGTCTTGTAACGCTCCACTTTGATCTTATAAGTTCCTTTATTATCAGTTGTTGTTCCCAAACCCGGCGCATCCTTAACAAAGATGCTGACACCAACAATTGGTGTTTTTTGCGCATCAACAATAACACCCGTTACTTCCAAAATATCCTGTGCCAGTGCACCGAAAGTGGCACAGAAGAGTAACATACAGGTAAGTACTATTTTATTCATCATCTTATCACAGGTTAATCTTGGTTATTTTCATCCATTTCTTCCAATGCTATTTTGCGGATACGTCGATTCTCGCGATCCCCAATATAAAAAGCACCTTCTTTCTCGTTGTATGCGATACCCGACGGTCGGTCAAACCTCGCCTCTTCTCTCAAGTCACCATTGACATAACCATAAGGGTTGTTGTTAAGACTTGAGCTTCCCCTACCAGCAAATGTTGTTACAGCCCCTTCCGGTGTAAGCACACGGATCGCATGATTCATGAGGTCTGTAAAATAGAAATCATACTGATCTGGCTTACCTGCTAATACATAGGCTTGATTTTTTACAAACACCCCCTGATAAGGTTGATTGACACGAGCGGAGGAACCAACACCATCTTTGTAACCCGATTCCCTTACTTTCCCACAAACAAGATAAGGCTGGTTAAACCTTTTTTTCTCCCAGTTGTAATCGGCACGCATAATATAGCCCTGGTTGATGACTAAAATATAAGCGTAATTTCCACTCGGATGAATTAATGCGCGGTACTCCCATTCCGGATCCTGAATAACGTAAAGAAACTCTGATTTAGTCGTTTTATCTACGAAATATTGATTCAAGTCAAAACGGTAAAACTCCCCTTTCGCATAACTATTAAAGTACATTTCACCATTGACCGGATGAATCGAAGCGCCATTACATTGTTTACTTCGTGTCAGGACTTCTTTATCCAGAAAATTTCTTGCGCGCGAAAATAATAAGGTAGATTCATCATTTTCTCCACCGCGATCTTGGGCCACAATCATATAATTGCCATCTAAAGAAAAGTCAACACTACGCGGACGATCAAAGTCAGAACGTTTTTTTGTGATTGTACTATCCTCGAAATTAATCAGATAAAGGCCATTATTATTATCAAAAGTGACCCAAAGATGCTTTGGATTAAGGGGATCAAACTTCATGAAAGAAGAAAGCCAAAAACCACTGGCCATTTTGTTTTGGTCATTATCTTTAAACTTTCCGTCTTTCCAAGGCTCATCACCACGTGAATTTCTATAACCAGCCAAGGTTGATACAACAAGTTTACGTTGATAATCAAAAGGTGCTTCCGCCTTGCCGATGACAGGTTTGGCCTCGCCCCCAACACGCACTTCAATATCACCTTTGAAAGCCTGTTTGGGCACAAGACAATAGAGCGACTCCCCTAGAGCATTAATGACAACAGCCTTTTTCCCGCCAATAAAAACAGCCACATTTTTGGGGTCGTTGCCGAAGTTTTTTCCATAGATTACAAGTCGTTGCCCCATGCCTCCTGATTTGGGAGCGAAATCAGAAACGATCACAGGTTGCGATGGATCAAAGGGCACACCTTCTGGAATACTGCCAAGATTGTCATTCTTACAGCCTCCAATGCCCAAAATAAGCACCATAACGGCCCAAATCATCCGATTTACAGACCAACTATTAGTCGCTATTTGTTTCATTATCATAAGGTTTATTTAATTGGTTAGAATTTATTCTATAAATGTTACTATATCACCGTCAGTGAATCCCAAACTCATTGATCGCGTGATATCCATTAAAATTTCGTCAGCATAACAGCAATTTCATCGGATAATTTTTAGGATGAACGAATTGACACCCGTCTCATCATAGAGCGAACGCTTGGTTTTAATTTCCACATAATTGGTTACTTTTATATATAGCTAAATGGTATTAGCTATCTTTAGCTAAAAAAAGACTTTAGGACAATTGCTTCAAAGTCTTCCGGTTTTAAAATTACTTTTCTACTTATTTTCTGTTTTAAACTCACAATAGCTGTCGACCTTAATCCTTTTTCATTTCGACGGTTTGTCTACTCTTCTTTTTACCGAGGAAATGAATGGATAAATTTTATCTTGACGTTCTAAATGCTTCTCTAAGGTTTTCTTTCTATAATTGATTACTCAAATTTAGGGATTGTAAAGATTCTGATACTATAAAATTATCTCAATAAACTGCTTATTTGTATCAATAAAGTGATGCTATTGAACTGTTTATTTTCCAAATACTCAGCAAATCATTCCAATCCCTCAATCTTATTCGCAGTTTCAATATATTTTGAGGACTTTCGGTTTATAAACTATAAATGATGAAAAGGTTGCTTTTAATATTTTTATTCATTCACATTTTCAGCGCTTCAGCACAAGACTCTCAGGGCAATGACTATTATTTTGGAGAAAATTTTCATTTTAATGGCTATTCTACAGATAAGCGGATGATGGTAAGAAGCGATATTGTCTTTGTAATATCTGATAAATATATATCGCATATCTTCGAGGACTTTGACAACAACAAAACACTGCCGGGCAAAGGCTTAAAGCAAATGCCTAATTCACCGATTCTTTTAGGCATAAAGCTAAACCCGAAGCTTAAAAACTTTATCTCGCCTAAGGTTCAAAATCTTTCTAAGACCTATCATAGCTATTTTATACCAGACAGTTCTGATGCTACAATCATAGCTATGGGTATCAACAAGGACAATTATAAGGATTTTCTTTATCGAGTTGTAGAAAATGATAGCATCGAACTCACACCTTGGACTCCTATCTCCACACTTTCTATGAAGTATGGCGCCAAAGTCCCCTATGGCTCAATTGGCACATTCAATTATCCGGGAAAGTTAATTTTAGTTGAGGTCAGACACAGGAAAATTTACGGCATTAGAGACGGCTACATCTTGGATTGGCGGAAAAACAAGCGCCCTATACTCGAGCAAATCATTGCTCGTGGACCGAGTGAATATGGTTATTTCAATCTGCTCGATCGATCATTTAATAAAGGTTATGTACATCAATACGACGAATATACCGGCGCGCCGTTAGATCTTACTTTCAATAAAGACAGTATTACTTCGCTGAATCTCGAATTTGAGAACCATGCTACGACTCCTTATTCCATCCAATTGATCAAAAAGATAAAAAACGGCGCTGACACCATTCAGCTTGAATGGTGGACACAAGCTAAAAATTTTGAAGTGTCCAATAAATATCTGAATGAAATAGGGGAATACGAATTGCTGATCCATAAAACAGGGGACATTAATACCTATAATACCAATGAGATTCTGAGAATACCCTATCATATTGTTCAGGCTCCACAACAATTTTCCTCCACACTCTGGCCCGTCTTATGGCCGACAACTCTCATTAGCCTAACAGTCATTGCGATTGTTTTTTTTACACTTCGATATAGAACGCGTAAACGTCTTGCAAAGGTTGAGCAAAAACGACAAACGCTTACTCTTCAAATCAAAAATATACAATCTCAACTAAATCCTCATTTTATGTTTAATGCCATTAACTCTATACAGAACTTAATCCAAAAAAATGACTTCAAAGGGACCAATCATTACCTGACTAAATTCTCTTCATTAACCAGGGCCACTTTAGAGAATGCCGAAAAAGAAATGAATACACTCAGCGAAGAGCTCCAATTACTAGATGACTACTTACAGATGGAGCAATTGAGATTTGGGTTCCAGTATGACATATTGAATAATTTAAAAATCCATAACGATTTGATTGACATTCCAAACTTATTACTTCAGCCAATTGTAGAAAATGCTGTAAAACATGGCATTTCAACGCTAGGTTCTAAGGGAAGAATTGTGATCACAATCGACCAACAAGGGCAGGATCTAGTACTCGGCGTAGCTGACAACGGAGCGAAATTTAATTCGGAGACCACCGAAGCCTCCGGTGGGTATGGCCTAAGATTAACAAAACAACGATTGGCTCTTTTGGAACAGCTTTATCCTGAAAACTCCTTCCAAATACAAATCACAGCAAGTTCAAACATTACAGAAATCTGTATTGTCATTTCCCATTGGATAACTAACATGTAATACCATGATTGACTATATAATTGTAGACGATGAGATCAACAACATCGAGATATTAAAAAGATACTTAGATAAATTTGAGGGTATTTTACATTTAGTAGGCACCGCAATAAACGCTGAAGAGGCAACTGTTTTGATTAATGATCAAAAACCTGAATTGGTTTTTCTTGATATCCAAATGCCAGATAAAAATGGCTTTGATTTATTACAAGCGCTAGAGAACAGAGATTTCGAAGTTATTTTCGTCACAGCTTATGACAAATTTGGTATTCAGGCAATTAAATTTTCAGCATTGGATTACCTCTTAAAGCCACTTAATTTTATCGAGTTAGAAACTGCATTAGAGAAAGCCATATCGAAAATTAAATTAAAAAAATACAATTTAAGTCTAGAAAACCTGATTCAAAATCTTACGAACAAACAGCGAAAGACCCACAAAATAGCTCTGCCTTCAGGAAGAGAAACGCTATATGTTTCTATTTCGAATATCATCCGCTGTAAGGCAGACAATAATTACACAGAAATATATCTTACTGACCGTAGGCCGATCATTATCAGTAAGACACTTAAAGAATATGATGATATGCTGTATGCATACGGTTTTATCCGTACACATCAAAGCCATCTTATAAATTCAGAACATATTTTATCGATCAACAAGGCGCAATCCGCCTATATTTTAATGAAAGATAATTCAATAGTGCCTATCGCAAGACAAAAGAAGGAATACGTATTTCGGATTTTAAGTAAATCAAAAACAAATTATGAAAATTAATCTATTTTACCTACTCATCTTTATTATCCCTTTAAGAACCTTAGGGCAAACGAAATCGGATGATTTTCCAATAACGGACCCTAATTATAGTCAATATTCTTTGAAAAGGTCATACCCTCAAATTAAGGGTCGCGTAGTCAATTGGTCCGCTAATGATCTACAGGAAATAAAGATAAAGTACAGTCTTGTAAATATCGGAAATCCAATGCAATCATCCTATAACATCAAGCTAGATCAAGATGGATCCTTTCTTATTACATTACCCGATAAACTTCCAAATCGTCAGATCTGGTTTACATTTGGTGATTATGTATATACCTGCCTCTATAGTGATGAATACCTTGAAATCACTTTTGATCTAGATAAATTAAAGAAGAAACCTGTTTATATGACAGGTGATGGGCTAAAATTCGGAGGAAAAGATGGTGATAAAAATCGGATTATGAATGAGTATATCCTGTTCAATAAAAGATATAATGAAAATTTTTCCGGTAAAATAAGTTCACTCGCTACTGAAGATAATGACTATATAGCAAAATTAGATAGCATTTTTGCCTTTCAACAACAGATCAATAAGAAATTTTATACTGAATTTAGCAACACTTATCAAACATTGATTGATGGGGAAACAAAATCAAGCTACTACGCAAAGAAGCTTAAATATTTATTTCGGAATTCAATACAAGTAGATACAATCAGTGAATTGCTCACTCCTGTCTATTCCATATCAAATGATTCGCATGAATACTTCCAGTTTCTGAATTATTACATGCAAGGTGTAGGCTTTAAGAAAACAAAGAAAAAATTTAGTTTCATAAATCTAGCGTTATATTACGACGAAGTGCTGCCCTCCTTTTATGCAGATTTGCTAAAGTTACAATTTGAAGATAGAGATATCAAAGAACAATGTAAGCTCTATGAACAATTAAGACCGACGCTACATACTGATTGGAGCAAAGATTATTTAGATTCACAAATTAAGGCATTAGCAAGAAAAATCGCTCAAATTGATTCTATCAGTGCTGCATCTGCAATTCTTCAACCTAAGAATTCTACTTTGGGAAAATTAATTATAAAGACGGGCTCTGGCAGCAGTCTTTATATTGATCAACATAAGTCTGGAGAGGACCTTCTTAAGACATTAAAGGCTGTCTTCGCAGAAAAATTGGTTATTATTGATCTATGGGCGACTTGGTGTATTCCATGCATTCAAGCTATGCCCTCTAGTAAAAAATTACATGCTGAATCACAAGTCGCCGAATTACCAATTGAATTTGTATATCTATGTACCTCCTCGGGATCAAATGAACAAAAATGGCAAAATAAAGTATTGGAATTAAATCAGCCGGGCACACATATTTTTGTTGATTCAAAAGTTGTGACTGAGATCATGAATATCTTCGACAAAGGAGGGTTCCCCTCATATATCCTACTTACCCCTAGAGGTCAATATGACTACAAGTCGATTTCGAGCATACAGGGATTGAGTTTGGATCTGCTAAAGCAAAAGCTCTTATAGTGTAAGCGCCAGCATTCATTAAAAACAAAAAAACCTGCAAAAATATTTGCAGGTTTTATCTTTAGTAGCCCGTAGGGGAATCGAACCCTACTTGCATTAATCTATTTATCAGTAATTTACAAACCTTCCATTTCCCTACTCACCGAATAACTCATTGGTTTGATATACGTTTTAGCTGCAAGCGCTTATACTTTAAAAGTAAGGAAATTCTAGGAAATAAACTATTATAAAGAACTTTTCTTTGCTGTCTATGTGCCAAGAGACTTTAATTCGGGTCATAAACTTAAAGCGTTAATTTTGAGATTATCTTATCTGATCAAGAAATTGCTACTATCTTATAACTTTTATAGCTTGCCTCGAAAAAAAGTAAATTTTCATATGTTAAATAGCCTAAAAATGATGCTATTAATGAGAATATTCTAAGAATCGCTGAAAATAAAATAAAAAATATTCGTTTTTAAAATTTATATACTATATTCGTAAAACAAAGCAAAACCGGTTTTGCTATACAATATTTAGAAATAACCAATTTTAAAAAGAAAATGCCTCATACAGAGAATATAATTTTATGTGTCGATTTGGGTGGTACCCATTGTTCAGCTGGTCTCGTATTTGAGCCGTCTGCAAGTGTCATGGACGGATCCTACTTTCGCGGAAATGTAAATAGCAACGCAGAAAGAGGACAGATTTTGTCAGAAATAAAACAAACCATCGACAAAACCCTAAGTTCAACCACGCTCCTGCCAGCCGAAATTCTCATCTCTTGCCCTGGTCCGTTCGATTACGAAAACGGTATATCCCTAATGGACGGAATGAACAAATATCAGTCATTACTAAACGTTAATCTAAAAGCATTTTTTGCGCATATCACTGGAATTGATCTAAGTTCGATCCACTTTTATAACGACGCTGCAGCATTTCTGTTGGGGGAGGTTGTCGACAAAAAAATGGAAAATAAGCGCATTATAGGCTTGACCTTAGGAACAGGATTAGGCTCTTCGTTATACGAGGATGGAAAGATTGTAGATCTCAATTTAGGATCGGCGCCTTACCTTAATGGTATCGTGGAAGATGTGATCTCAACCCGGGGCATTCTATCCCATTTAAAAAAAGTCTTCGGATCGGTACCCGTAAACAATATAAAGGATTTAGTACAACAGGATCATTTGGAGGTTTATAGAAAGGAAGCTTTTGACTTCTTAAGCAACGAACTGATTACTTTCATTAAAGAATATATTGGTCCATTAACTCCAGATACAATTATCATTGGTGGCAGTATTGCCAAAGCTCACGCTCACTTTTTTGATAAACTGGCGTCCTCTCTTGACATGAAATTATCTCTTGCGTCATTTGATGAACGCAACTTATTTCTAGGATTAACCCTTAAGACATTTAGTATATGAAGCCTATTTGGAAATTTACATTAATCGCATCCTTGGGAGGTTTTTTGTTTGGTTTCGAAACAGCCGTAATCTCGGGCGCGGAACAAATCATACAAAAACTATGGAACCTGGATGCTGTCCGCCACGGTCTTACTGTATCCATCTCCTTGATCGGAACTATTATAGGAGCTATTATCGCCGGGCGTATGGCCGACAGGTATGGGCGCAAACCCGTGCTTTATTTTGTTGCCTCCTTATATTTACTCTCGGCGTTGGGCTGCGCCGTAGCTTCTCTTTGGGAATTTTTCCTGCTGTTCCGCCTGCTGGGCGGGCTTGCTGTTGGGATTAGTTCTGTGGTCGGACCGGTTTATACCTCTGAAATTGCTCCTGCAAAAGACCGGGGTAAACTTACAGGAACATTTCAGATTATGATTGTGCTCGGCATTTTTACGGCCTATCTGACAAACTTTCTGTTTATGAACGTAAACTCAGAAGGATGGAGATACATGCTTGGCATCATGGCCGTTCCCGCTCTATTGTTTGTGCTTTTATTGAATTTCATTCCCGAAAGCCCTAGATGGTTGTTGCAACAGGGACAGATTGACAAAGCGCATGCGAGTTATTTGAGACTTGATATAAAAGCTGAAATGCTGGGCAATCAGTCTCAGACACCGGCTAAAAATGTCAAACTTTTTCAAAAAAGGTATGCCAGACCGATACTCTTCGCTGTTTTGCTTGCATTCTTCAATCAAATGACAGGAATCAATGCAATTCTATATTATGCACCACGGATTTTTGAAATGGCTGGATTTAATGCAGAATTAGCCTACCTTCAGCCTATTTTTATCGGTGGTACCAACTTGCTTTTCACCTTGGTGGGCATGAGCATCATCGATCGTTTTGGGCGGAAAAAACTGCTGTTGACAGGTGCCATAGGTATGTTCTTATTTCTTTTATTGGCCGCGTTTGGCCTAAAAGGCGTAAACGCACAATTTTTACTTTTCTACATTATGGGATTTATCGCATCTTTTGCCTTATCCCAAGGTGCTGTGATTTGGGTATTTTTGGCCGAGATTTTTCCGAACGAAGTTCGCGCTCAAGGCTCTTCCTTGGGAAGCACGACCCATTGGTTATTTGCTGCAATCATATCTTGGGTATTTCCCATTATTGTAGAGGGCAGTACGCTTGGCGGTTATTATGTTTTCCTATTCTACGCACTCATGGTTATCCTGTCTTTCGTGTTTATTCTGTTTATGCCCGAAACGAAAGGTAAGGTATTAGAGGAAATAAACTAAGATTACCTATATTAAATAATTGTTAATTTCTTCCAAATAAACGTTATTGATCTATAAACTTCTTAGTTTCGCATTGCAAAACCGGTTTTCTAAATCAAATTGGCTATTAAATGATCTATAATAAATTTCGACAAGAATATAAATTAAAAAGTTAAAGCATATGAAACATAAAACACATTTAGTAACGTCGCTGTCTATAATGGCTACTTTGATAACTATTTGGAGCTGTAGCGTGCAAAAACAACAAGCACATTCCGGTCCAAATTGGGTAATGGGCGGTTTCGTTCGTCCAGCAGGGGTAAACCCTGTAATCGAGCCGGACAGCACCACAACATTTTTGGATCCCATGACTGGAAAACTCGTACAGTGGGAGAATAATGACACCTTCAATCCAGCCGCCGTTGTTAAAGGTGATAGTATTTATGTGCTGTATCGGGCTGAAGATAGGACAGGTGTGAAAATCGGACATCGAACTTCCCGCCTAGGGCTAGCCGCGAGTGCTGATGGGACACATTTTGACCGCCAGCATACGCCTGTGTTTTATCCTGGAAATGACAATCAACGTGAATTTGAATGGCCTGGTGGCACCGAGGATCCGCGCATAGCAGAAGCTGAAGATGGTACCTATGTGATGTTTTATACGCAATGGAATCGAAAAGTACCTCGCTTGGGGGTAGCTACCTCAAAAGATCTTAAAAACTGGACAAAATATGGACCTATTTTTAAGAAATCGAACATCCTTCCTGACCTAGTCAACAGATCGCATAAATCGGCATCGATTGTCACTAAACTGGAACATGGTAAGCAGATAATTACTAAAGTAAACGGTAAATATTGGATGTACTGGGGCGAGCACGGTGTATATGGTGCTACTTCGGATAATTTACTTGACTGGGAGCCGGTTGTAGATGAGAAAGGTGAACTCAAAGCGTTCATTTCACCGCGAGAGGGTTATTTTGATAGTTCATTAACAGAATGTGGCCCGCCCGCGATCCTGACAGACAAAGGAATTCTACTATTGTATAACGGCAAAAACCATCCCGAAAAAGGAGATAAGCGGTTTAATAAAGGTACTTATTCAGCGGGGCAGGTCCTCTTCGATGGCAAAGACCCGGGAAAAGTATTAGCAAGGATGGACGTACCTTTTCTGAGGCCAATGGAAGCTTTTGAAAAAAGCGGTCAATACGTAGACGGGACAGTGTTTATCGAAGGCCTCGTTTATTTTAAGCAGAAATGGTTTCTCTATTATGGCTGTGCTGATTCAAAGGTAGGAGTAGCCATTTTTGATCCCAATAAGCCAGCTGCTTTGGATCCGCTGCCTAATTAGAAATAAGTTTAACTATATGGCCATATTGAAGAACGTCTACGTTTTTTAATTAAAAAATAATAACCAAAATAAATTTTATAGAATGATACAGCGTGATTTGAATGCGCCCTACAAAAAAGCTTTAAAAGTGAGTTTGCTAGGGCTCGCACTAATGACATCCGCGGCTTACGGGCATGAGCGATGGGACAATAATCCTATACGCATGGTCATAGCCAAAGCGCCCATCCAGATAACTGGACAAGTAATGGATGCTGCCAGCAATCCTATCGCTGGGGCGACTGTGAAAGTAAAGCGCACACCGTCTATCGGAACCAGTACGGACGGCACTGGAAGGTTTTCCATTACAACAGAACCTAATGAAACGCTATTGATCTCTGCCACTGGCTATAAAAGCCAGGAAATCATGCTGGGGGGCAGAACGAGCTTATCCATTATTTTACAGGATAGCGTGGCAATGATGAACGAGGTGGTTGTGGTGGGATACGGGGTCCAGAAGCGTGCTTCGGTAACAGGTTCAGTTGCATCCATACAGGCTGAAGAGCTGATTAAGGTAAAGACGCCAAACGTCACAAATATGCTTGCTGGTCGATTGCCCGGGATCCGTGCGGTACAGCGTAGCGGTGCTCCGGGTGATGATGGTGCTTCGGTCGATATCCGCGGGTATGGCAGTATGCTCGTTATTGTAGATGGGGTACAAAGGGATTTCGCACAGGTAGATCCTAATGATATTGAATCTATATCTATCTTAAAGGATGCTGCCGCCGCAGTATACGGATTTAAAGGCTCAAATGGCGTTTTATTGGTGACGACAAAAAAAGGAAGCAATTCAAAGACTAAAGTAGAATATAATGGCTATTATGGACTGCAACAGGTAACACGATACCCCCGCATGATGAATGCCTACGAATATGCATCCTTGTACAATGAAGCGATTTATAACTCCAATCCGTACACGGGGGTGCCCGCTTATAGCCAGGAACAGCTCGATAGTTACAAAAATGGAACGCAAGGGACTGACTGGTGGAGTTCCTTGGTGCGTGACAATGCTCCACAGAGCTCACACAACGTCAGCATCTATGGCGGAAATGATAAGGTCAAATATTATAATTCTGTTGGCTATGTTGATCAAGGGGGGATTTTGAAATCAGATGACTGGAACTTTAAACGGTATAATCTACGTTCCAATATAGATCTGAATGTTACATCAAATTTCACGGTCGGATTTAAATTGACAGGTCGTTTACAGGACCGTGAAAAACCCTATGGAGGTGATGATCTTTTTACGCAGGCACAGATGGCTATCCCGATTTATTCCATTTATGCCAACAATAATCCCAGTTACTGGCAGGCTATCGGAAATATGGCTAATCCGATACATAGCTCTTATATCGAAAATAGCGGATATGAATCGCGGTTGAGAAGGGAGTTCAATGGATCCGTGGATCTAAATTGGAAGCTACCGTGGGTAGCTGGACTTTCTTTGCGCGCTATGGTCGCTTATGACTATAAGAACAGCGAATGGAAAACATGGCAAAAGGCGTTGAGCGATTATCAGTATAATCAGGCGAACGATCAATATACCGAAGTTGCTTTACGAAAAAAGGCAAGTCTGGAGTCCAAGATGGAAAATCTGTATATGCCTACACAGCAGTATTCGATCAATTACAACCGTGTATTTAGACAAAAACATGATGTCAGCGGCTTACTGTTATGGGAAGCTTATCATGACCGTTTGACCGATATATTAGGTTTTAGGGAATCTTCCATCGGTATCATCGACGACATCAGTAAAGGGGATACCGAGAATCAGAATGCAAGCGGCAAAAGTGTAGAAACGGCTCACGCAGGTTTAGTGGGACGGTTCAACTACGCTTTTGACCGAAAATATCTGCTTGAACTGAATTTCCGCTATGATGGATCTTACAAATTTCAGCGCGACCGCAGATGGGGGTTCTTCCCGGGAGTGTCAGCGGGCTGGCGGATTTCGGAAGAAAAATTTTTCAAAGACAACTTACCGTACTTTGATAATGTCAAAATCAGAGGTTCATATGCCAAAGTGGGAGATGAGGGGGATTTTTCGGCATTCCAATACCTCGATGGATATGTGTATGGCGGAAGTTATGTGCTGGGCACAGGAGGCTTGTCTTCTGGGCTGAGAAGCAGTGGAATGGCCAATCCCTGGTTGACATGGTACGAGTCCAATATCATGAACCTAGGCTTTGAGGCTTCCTTTAAAAACGGATTGATCAATACGGAGTTCGACTGGTTTAGACGCGAACGCTCTGGCCTTCCGGCGACAAGACAAGGTACTTTCCCGACGACATTCGGCGAGTCAATGCCGCAAGAGAATTTAAATTCTGATATCAATACTGGTTTTGAATGGACGGTAGGCCATAAAAATAAAATTGCTGATTTTGCCTATAACGTTTCGGCCAATTTTTCCGTTACACGCATTCGATATGGCTATGTTGAACGTGCAGCATCAACCAACCTTTACAATGACTGGCAGAACAATAACAATGACAGGAATAAGGATATCCGATGGGGGAAGACGGTCGTTGGGCAATTTTCATCTTATGAAGATATTTTAAACTCACCTGTGCAGGATAATAATGGAAATCGATCCCTGCTTCCAGGAGATTTAAAATTCAAAGATGTGAATGGCGATGGTATCATCGATGGGAACGATGTGGAACCGATAGGCCATGGTGCAACGCCAAGAATGTATTATGGATTAAATCTCGGCGCGAATTATAAAGGATTTGATATGACCTTATTTTTTCAGGGAGCTGCAGGCCATGATATTTATATAAGTGGCGATATACTTGATCCATTTATCCAACAGGGCCTGGGTAACGGATTTGCATTTATGACAGACAGATGGCATCGGGCAGATCCTGCCGATCCGAATAGTGAATGGATTGCTGGCACGATGCCCGCCGCCCGGGTAACTGGCCAGGTGGATAACCGGTCTGATAACTCATGGTCCTTACATAAAGCGGATTATCTACGGTTAAAAACATTGGAAGTAGGGTATTCTCTTCCAAAAAAATGGATAGAGTCTTTAAAGATTGACCGATGCAGAGTCTATTTTAATGCCAATAACCTGCTGACTTTCACGGGGAGTGATGCGTTATTGAAAAATATAGATCCTGAAAGCAATCAAAGCCGATTGCGCTATTATCCACAATTGAAAACGTTCAATTTTGGTATTAATATAGTTTTATAAAACCCTATACTATGAAAATGAAATATTTCAGTCCACTTCTTCTGAGTTGTGCATTTACACTGAGTTTATATAGTTGTAACGATTACCTGGACCGGGAGCTCACCAGTGGAATTATCACTTCTGATCTCATCTGGAAAAGTCCGCAGGCGATACAGTCTGTATTGGTCACCATGTACGATGAAGGATTAAGATTAGATGAATTTGACGATTGGTTTACCGGGAAATCCAATCTGCTTAATTTGACCTCCTTGTCGGATGAAGCCACAGGAGCTTATCAAAAAGATTATGCATTTAGCAATGCCAATTCGATATATACGTATAGTGATTATGTATTTGAAGATCCGTTTGCGACTAGATATGTGCAGATACGGCGTACCAACGACTTTTTGAAGAAACTGAGCGAGACTACAGTCTTGAGCGACGAGGAGAAGCGCCTAGTCGATGCCGAGGCACGGTGGATACGAGCGATGCAATATTTTGGTTTGGTTAAACGCTATGGTGGTGTCCCCTTGCTAACGACACCACAAGAATATGTGCCCGGCGATTTTTCGGCATTACAGGTTCCAAGAAATAAAGAATCGGAAGTTTACGATTTTATTATCAGTGAATGTAAGGCGATCAGCGACATACTTCCGGTATCGCGATCTGCAGAAAGTAAATATAGAGCCTCCAAAGGTGCAGCCCTTGCCTTATGGTCCCGTGCTTCGCTGTATGCTGGCTCGATCGCTAAATATGGTTCAAATGCAAATTTAAGTGGCGAGGCTGTAACGCGAGGTTATGTGGGTATAGCAGCCAATGAGGCAACACGTTATTTTACGGAATCTTATAATGCTTCAAAAGCATTGCTGGAGGCCGGCACTTACAGCCTTTATAACAAAAATTCCGACAAAGCAGAGAACTTCTATGAACTGTTTTCCAAAAGTGTAAATGGGAATAACGGGGAATATATCTTTCAGAAAACATTCAATGTTTCAGCGGGAAAAGGTCACATGTGGGATAAGATGAATGCTCCTTTTTCCTATCGTGGTGACGGGTGGGGATGCGGTGTAACACCTACGCTCGAAATGGTCGAAGCATTTGAATACAGCGATGGTAGTGCCGGTAAATTAGCCTTAAAAAATACGGATGGGACACCTCGTAGTTTTGATAGTCCCTACGATCTTTTTGTCGGGAAAGACCCGCGGTTGTTTGCTTCCATCTACGTCCCCGGAGCTCCTTTAAAGGGCAGTAAGGTCGAATGGATACGGGGGGTAATTAACGGACAGAACGGCTCGGGACAAAAATATCAGGCACAGAATCAGCCGGACAAAGATAATGTGGCTACAATTGATGGTGTGAGGTACAATACTTCGGGTAAAGATGGCGGTGCAGACGTTGGGGATGCGTCAAAAACGGGGTTTTATATGCGTAAGTTTTTTGATGAAACTCTCACGGATATGACAAATATTGATGCTAAGCGCTCGGAGACACCTTGGGTGGTATTTCGTCTTGGTGAGATATACCTCAATTTTGCTGAGGCCTGCGTGGAGCTAGGCGGCAAAGATGCAGAAGCTCTTCAGGCTGTAAATAACATTCGTGCACGTGCCGGAATTCAACCTCTTGCAACGATATCTACTGCTAAAGTAAGACAAGAACGTAAGGTCGAACTTGCTTTTGAAAAGCTCCGTTTCTGGGACCTCAAGCGGTGGCGCGTGGCTCATCTGGATGAATCCCAGGGAGGACTTACTAACTATAGGGGTACAGCGTTATATCCTTGGTACAATGTCAAAAGTAAGAAGTATACTTTTGAAACTGGAGTTCCTCCAAAACAAAAGAGATTATTTCTGGAAAGAAACTACTATATCCGCATCAGTCCTACGGACTTGAGCACAAATCCGCAGCTGGTTCAGAATCCGGGCTACGGTAATTAATTTAGATGTATACAATTATGATAAGTATGAAGAATATTTTTTTTATGCTCGGTGTTATGCTTATTGCTGTTATGAACAGTTGTGAAAATGAGATCGATAATATGGAAGCTCCGAATGGCGGACTGCACGGTACCATATATGACATGGAAACTAACAAGCCTATTCCGCTGCCTGTGGAGGGATCGGGCGGCGTGCTCGTTTCTTTATTTGAAATAGGCACAAATGCGACTGCTTCTGTCGATTTCAGGGCGAATGCAGATGGATCTTATACCAATAATAAAGTGTTTAATGGGAAGTACAGGGTGGCCGTAAATGGCCCTTTTATAGGGGTTTGTGAAGGTTATACCACGGTCAATGGTGAGACGCAGTTCGATTTGAAGGCAACTCCTTTTTCCCGTATTACGGCTTCGGCGACTATTTCCGAAAGAAACCGGGTCGAAATAGCATTTAAGGTTGATAAGGCGGACGACTCCTTTACGTTTACCAACGTATCTGTTATGTGGAACTATACGCCGCGGGTAGATGAAAATAATGCTAATTATGTCACAAAGATTGCTAAAGGCAAAATAGATGAAGGTACGCATGTTTTTGAACTGGCCAATGATAAACAGTTTGTCGAAAACTTTTACAAGATCAAGGCAAATGGCAACAAAATCTACGTCAGGGTAAGTGCGACTGTAAACGGAGTCGTCAATTATAGTGATACCATAGAATTGATAGCAAATGACTGATCACATAGCACGCAAAGTGAAAACTAAAAACGAGTCACTGATGAAAAAAATCATAACATTAAGTATAATAGGTTTTTTATTGGTATCATGTAGTAAAAATGAAACCAAGGTTGAAGAGCAGCCTGTAACTGGTGTATCTGTCAAAACCATGACTTATAACATCTATTCAGCACAAAAAAAGGGCATAGAGGCTATTGCCGAAGTGATCAAGAAAAATGATCCCGAACTGGTGGGACTGCAGGAGGTGGAGGTAAACTCCATCAATATGAATTTTGATACGGGTAAGCGGCTTTCGGAGCTCACGGGCATGCCTTATTATTATTTTGTTAAGGCGCGCGACCTAGTGCAAGGAGAATACGGAAATTTAATCTTATCTAAATTTCCGCTTAAAGAGACGAAAACGTATTTATTAGATGTATTAACTTCGGAAGCAAATGCATACATCAGGGCGCTCGGAACTGTTAAGGTGACCAAAGAAAATAAGGACTTTTATTTCGCCGTAACCCATTTGGACCATTTGGCCGATAATGCAAATCGACTCCATCAAATAGATCTTATCCACCAATATACCAAAGACCTTACGTTACCAATTATCTTGTCTGCAGATTTAAATGCCAAACCGACAGAAGAGGGCTATAAAGTTTTGACCAAATGGTTTACACCTGGCTGCCTCAATGGATATTGTGGTTTTACGGCTGGGACACCTAAACCGGATGGAACTATAGATTATCTGATGTATACGCCCACAGATGCGATAATCGCAGAAACTTATGATGTTGATTACAGTTCTTATTCGCAGTCAGATCATTTTCCGGTCACTGCTAACTTTTTGATCAAAAATCCATAAAAATTTTACCTAATAAACCATGACAACAATGTGTTTTTCTAAACGATCAGGTTCCAGATCCCTCCGCTTTGCAGCATTGATGGCACTCGCCCTGGGCATTTTGAGCTGTAATAAAGATCAAGGCAGCGACATGTCTTACCCTGATAAAACTGATGCGGTCCAAATTACGCAGTATACGCCGATCTCTGGAGGATCTGCAACTGAAATAGCGTTGTACGGAAGTAACTTTGAAACAGATCTAACAAAAATAAAAGTTACCGTCAATGATAAGGAGGCTACCGTATTGAGTTCCAATGGAAGGATTATTACGGCACGTATTCCACAGAATGCCGGTTCCGGCAGCGTGAAACTTGCTATAAATGGTCAAAATTATACCTACAAGCAAAATTTCGAATATGGTTACCAAACCGTCGTTTACACGTATTTGGGAAGTACCAAGGATGATGTAGATGGAGACTATGCCCAGGCTAAACTGTCGGGACCACGCTATTTAAAATGGAGCAAGGATAATGCCCTTTATTTTGTCGAAGAAGGGGCAAGTAGCCGAGATAATTTTGCTGCGCTCCGAGTTGCGGAAAATAATAAAGTAACCACATTGCTTAAAGCTTTTGAAAGCCCTTTATTCGAACGTCTCCGGGCTTTTGACTTTTCAATGGATCAGAGTACATTATTTCTTACTAATGACAATAACGCAAATGGCTCCATGGGGCTGGGCAAAATGACAAAATCTTCAGGTAAGTACAACAATTTGACGGCTGTGTCCGCACAAGGAGGATTGACAGCTGTAGCAACGAACCCAGTGACAGATGAGGTATTTGTGGGGGTGTATTCTGGCGGAAAGATCTGTCGATTAAAATCCGATGGGAGCCTGGAGGGCCTGTTTGCTATCAATTCAAAAAATGTGAATGTCATGGATATTATTTTCTCTAAAGATGGTCAAACCATGTTTATTTCTGGCGCTTACAATGCACACAGTATATACCGCGTACCTTACGATATTACAAGCAAAACGTTTGGGACTGTGCAAGTCCTTGCAGGGCCAAATGCCAATGTTACAGGGAATGCAGAGGGGGATGGTGCATCTGCCCGATTTAATACGCCTGCACAGATGGACCTCGATACTGGTGGAAATCTCTATGTTGCCGATCGTAAAAACCATTGCATACGGAAAATTACTGCTGATGGTACTGTGACCACTTATGCAGGTATTGCTGGCACAAATGGCCTCCAGAATGGAAATGCTTTATCAGCAAAATTTTATGAGCCCGAAGGTCTGCAGTTTGGTCCCGATGGAGCATTGTACGTCGCGGATACGTGGAATCATGTTATCCGAAAGATCGTTGTCGAATAACTATAATATAATTTAACTCATTCTTACTTACATTAAAGAATAGGATCATTATGATGGCTTTCTCTAAAGCAAGAAATTTAAACTTGCGCCCCCTTCTGTGTGTTTTAGTAACCGTTCTTCTGTTATCAGTTCGCACGAACGAAGCATCCGCCCAAAAATTGAATAGTAAAGTTGAGATCAAAACGATGACCTACAACATCTATAGTGCTCGAAAAATGGGTATTGAAGCTATTGCAGCGGTAATCAGAAAGGTCAATCCCGATGTAGTCTCTCTACAAGAAGTAGAGCGCAATACCGATTTAAATCCGATGGATTTTTCAAAGGAAATAGCGGCGCTGACGGGTATGAAATATTATTTTTTTGCACATGCGCTCACCCTGAAAAAAGGTGACTATGGCAATGTTATCCTTTCAAAATATCCGCTTTTGCAAACAAAGTCCATTCACTTGAGCGTTGCTAATGATGGGGATGATATACGATCCTTTGGCTATGCGTTGCTGGAAAAGCAAGGTAAACAATTTTATTTTGCGACAACCCATCTGGGCTACAAAAAGGACGATGCCACCCGTTTAAAACAGATTGCTGAGATCTTGGCAGAAATCAAAAATTTAAAGAAGCCGATCATTTTGGGAGCAGATCTGAATTCACGGCCGAACTCGCAGACTATGCCAGCGCTGCAGAAGTGGTTTACCCTTCCCTGTCAGATCTCGGATTGTGAATGGACGGTACCGGTGCCAAAACCTACTTACACCTGTGATTGGTTAATATATGCCCCTCAGCACGCTTTTGAAGTTAAGGATTATGCAGTTCAATTTTGGGCGGACAAAGAATCCGATCATTTTCCAGTTGTAGGAACATTTTATATGAAATAGTCTGAATAATTGAATGTAGTTATTAGAACATTTTAAAATAAAAATTATGAGAAAATTAATTTATGGACTACAGTTGCCACTTATATTGAGCTTTGTCTTTGCCGCTTGTTCCAAAGATCTGGTAAGTTCTTCCGCTACTGACGAAGAACTGTCCCTACCAACCGAAGTACAAAGTGCTGCAACAATAGCTGGAAACGGAGGGTATGTCATGATGACTTTTAATATTCGGCAGGATGCGCCAGATGAGGGAAACCGTGCCTGGGCAATCAGGCGATCATTAGTAAAAGAACGAATATTGGAACATGACTGTGATATAGTCGGTGTTCAGGAGGCTTTAGGGAATCAAATGGACAATATGTCTTCAGATCTACAAGACTATAGCAAAGTTGGTATGGGACGGGAAGGAAATACTTCTTCGGAGCATTCAGCCATATTTTATAAAAACACAAAATTTACAGCCTTAGAGAGTGGTACTTTTTGGCTTGCGCCGGGAGCTCCTACAAGCCCCACCGGTCCAGCTTGGGATGCTGCATACAAGCGCATCTGTACCTGGATAAAGCTTCAGGATAAACAGACGGCAATGATATTTTATGTGTTTAATACGCATTTCGATCATAAAGGTGCTGATGCAAAAACAAATAGCGCTAATCTTCTACTCAGTTATATGCAAAACAAAATTGGAGATCTTCCAGCGGTTTTAATGGGCGATTTAAACGCAAATCAAAACTCAGCGGCATATAATGTGCTCAATAGTTCCTCACTGTTAAAAGAAAGCTGGAATGTTGCGAATTCCAAATTACCAGCATTACGTGTAACGGGAAATGGTTGGAACATTAGTCCAACAGGAGATAGCCAGATCGACCATATCTTTGTTACTGGTCAGTGGTCAGTATCCGCTAGATTAGTGGATTGGTATCATAAGGATCCGGGCGGAATACTACCTTCTGATCATTTTCCTGTTATCGCTCGAATGAATGTGGAAGGTGTAAGTGTCTTTAAGGATGCTCATTATGGCGGAAAGGGAGTTTTCTTACCGAAAGGAAGCTATAATCTGGCAGATCTGAATGCCAAAGGTATTGAAAATGATTGGGCATCCTCCGCGAGAGTTCCAAATGGCCTTAGCTTGACGCTCTATGAACACCAAAATTTCTCTGGAACCAACTGGGTGCTGACGACGGATACTCCGCTGTTTTCACAATTAACTCCAACGGCCAACGATAAGGCGTCTTCAATGAAAGTGGAATAACTGGTTGTAGTTTTTTATATAATCTCCTGTCGATCAGTTTTTTAGGCTGGTCTGGAGGAGATTGATTTTTCTTTCCGATGACTTTCTTGTCTTTACCACTGAGGGCAACACGACATGACTACTATTATTCCTTGGCTCCTTTTCTATCTGCTTGAGCAATAATTTTATAATGTTGTTACTTAGTTCTTCCAATGGCTGGCGTATGGCGGTGATCGTTGGAGAGATCAGGTTAAATGCCTCATGATCGTCAAAGGACACAATTCCGAAATCCACTTTCCAATTAGCCGTTAGTTTATTTATCGCGGCCAACCCTGCAAGACAAAGATAATTGGTTCCAAAGATGATAGCGTCCAATTCCAGGTTTTTTTCAAGAAAATCTTTAATGCGTTGCTGTTTGACTGTTTTTTTTGATTCAAAGGGTAGAAACGCAACTTTAGGGTCAATAGCTAATTTTTCCATGGCCTCTTTATAACCTAATAATCGGTCATGCATTTGGCTTTGTGTAGATTCGAGTGTAACGAATCCAATCTGACGAAAACCATTATCATAAAGATGCATACAAGCTTCAATCATTGCTCCCTTGTTGTTGGTTCCGACGAAATCTACACCTTCGACGGGATCCCGGTCAAATAGAACAATTGGGATATGCTCATCCACCATTTCTTTAACTAGATCTTCTATTCCTTTGGTTGGTGCAATAATATAGCCATCCAGTTGGCTCCGTCTGAAAAAGTTTATAATCTCTACAGCTGTATTGGTGTCACCAAGGGTGCTACTATACATTATTCTATAACCCTTCGCTTTGGCTAGATTTTCGATCATAAGTGCTATTGGTCCAAAGAATGAGTCCGAAATATCTTCAACAATAAGTCCGATACTGTTGCTTCGGCCTGTTGCGAGGCTTTGCGCTAAGTGATGCGGGTAAAAACGAACCTCCCTAACATAGTCCAGTACCTTAGTCTGTAAATCTTTACTGATACGTCTTTCATCAGCTTTTCCGTTAATGATAAGTGATACTGTTGACTTTGCTATTTTTAAGTGTTTCGCAATGTCATTTATTGAGATTTTTTTATTTTCCATACCTTCTAAAGCTTAAAAATATAGAATTTATTGCTAAAATGAGAATTAGGGACATTAGAGTCGTTAGTTTTTTAGAGATCTTATGTAATGTAAACCTATAATGGGAAGATACATTTAAGCAAGCAGAAGTTGGGCACAGCCCTACTTTTCTTGCCCCATTCGTTAGAAGTGGGGTTCTAAGTATCCTCCGGGGATACTCTATTAGCTTAATAATAGTATTAAGCGCGCTTTTGGTATACCAAAGAGTATACTTTATTTCGACGTTCACAAAAAAATGGGAAAATATAACATAGTATATTTTCCCATTTTGCATCTTCTGATTTAATTGTTTATATATTTTAGTCTGATTATTCGCAATTCTCCCAACCTACTTTTTCTAGAGTAGAAATGGGGAAATTTACGTAGATTCCTCATTTATAATTCTAGAAATAGCTGTTAATTATTTTTCAATATTTATAAACGGAGCAATGCTCAAAGGATCCAGCAAATTTCGAAAAGTTTGAATATTCAAATAACCATTTGAATTTATCCAAACATAATGAGGATACCCTCGATGGACAAAATTTCTTCCTAACTTATCATCCAAAATGATCGTAATGAAATCACTCCCTTTAAAATGTTCTTCTTTGTTCCTTTTGTAGAAATTGCTTATTTTCTCAAAGTTATCTCTACTAGCTATTTCATTCACTAAAACTACATTCATTTTTTCCTTATAATTCTTTATAAACTTATTTATTATCGGAAAAGTACTTATACAAGTTCCGCAACTGGTTGACCAAAAATCGAGAATAAGCAATTTCCCCTTATATTCACTTAGATTCTTCCTAATAGTATCTCCATTAATAAAAAAAAGATGTTTTTTTTCCCAGAATGCAGCAGGTATCCTCTCTCCAACAGCAATAGGAGTTACATCTTCCTCAAATGTTTGAGCATTTGTAGGATTGAATGGACTCAATGCTATTAAACATAAAATTATTTTTAAAGAAGTAACAAGGCTATTAACCTTGGACTGGCAACTTCTTGCCAAACGGTTGTTTAACTCAATTTTTTTCATTGATTTTATAATTCACAGTTTTAAATAATTATCTCTTATTTTGAGGGATTCCAGTTAACTCAATAATTGACTGAGGTATAAGAAATACAAATCTGTTATCATTTGGAGCTAATTCAAACGTTTCTACATTTTCCCCATTTGTTCCATAAATTGTATGCCTAATATTCGTTGCAAATCGACTGTCCAAATTTAATCGCCTTATGTCTGTCCATCTTGTTCCTCTAAATGGGAGTTCTTTCCTTCTCTCTTCCAACAATATACGAAGAGCCTCAGTTTCATTATTCGCAAACTTTTCTACATAAGCCCCCCTATCATATCGGTTCTTTAATAAATTATTAAGTAGATTTAGCCCTTGTTTTAACTTACCTAATCTAATATTACATTCAGCCGCATTAAGGTATACCTCATCAATTGCGATACCGGCAAAGTAACCTGTTGATCCACCACTATAATACCCTTTAAATCGCACTCTCTGAGGTGTTCTCATAGAAAAGAATGCCTTTTTTCTCAAATCGTTATCCTCATATTTTTCATACAATTCTAAACTAACATCAGCTCTCGTCGGAAGTAATAAAGAGATAGGGCATTTTCCATAATATAAAGTTTCCGAATTCAATGGAGGAAAAGGAAAGGCTTTAGCAAGATCTATATTATTATAATCTATAAGAGTGCTATTTAATGCCAAACATTTTGTCGCCGCCTCTAAGGCACCTTCATAATTTTGCATAGATAATAATACCCTGGACAATAATGCATAAGCAGCGGCTTTATCGGGCCTAGTCTTGTTCCCAACTTTCTCTGGTAATAAATCGGCGGATTCCTTTAAGTCACTTAATATTTGATCGTAGGTTTCTTTAACTGTTGATCTTATAGTTTTTTCACTCACATTCGAACTAAGTCGTAAAGGTATTCCCAAATTAGAGTTTTCAACTGAAGGATCGTAGACAGGAGAAAACGCTTGCGCAAGATTAAAGAAACGATAGGCACGTACAAAGAGAGCATCTCCTCTTATCTTATTCCGCAACGTGATGTCCCCTTCTCTTATTCTTTCTAGACTTTCAAGAACAATGTTAGAATAAAGTATTGCTTCATAAGGACGTTGCCAATTTTCACCCATATCTAATTGAAGATATAATGGATGATTTTCCCATTTAAAGTTATCCCGTTCAAAAACTGTTCTTCCATCAAAAACTGAGCGTACCAATTGATAGTCATCTGAGCCAATTTCGACAAGACCACAATAATTTTCGTTCATTTTTGACTCATAGCTTAGCATAGCCTCCAAGTCTTCCAATGTTTCAGGAGTGCTAATTGCATCGTCAGGCTTTAGATCAAGATACTCTGAACAAGAAGATAGTATTATACAAATACTGGAAATATAAGTTATGATTTTTTTCATATTAGTATGCTTGAAGTTTAACACTTATAGAATAGCTTCTAGGATTTGGAAGACCAAGATATTCAGGATCGAGACCAGCTTTATTTTTTTTCCATAACATTCCGACATTTCCAATCATAAATTGTCCTGTCATTTGCCATCTTTTTCCCACTTTAAATGGATAGGACAAGCTAATATCTTGCAATCGTATACTTGAAGCAGATTCTATACTCTTTTCAGAATACGCATAAAAAAGATCACGGTTTGAATCCGAGGGATAGATCATACTTGGTATATCGGTTATTGCTTCATCTCCTTCTTTTTTCCATCTATTAAGGATGTCCGGATGAATATTCCATCCTCCAAACATATCCGAATAATTTAGCATTGGTCTATAGAAGTAATGCCCAAATTTGAATATTACATTAATATTCAGAGTCAACTTATTATATGTAAAGCTATTCCTAAACGCTCCATGATATGGTGGAATTGCGGAACCAAAGTAGGTTAGATTATTTAGTGGCTCAGATACTAATCTAGTATAGTCAGTGCTTTTATCACCATTAAGATATCCCAATGGATTACCTTCTTTATCGAGTCCCTCATATACAAATCCAAAAAGTGGATATAAGGATCTATCTTTTATTGGATCTAATGAGGTACCATGATTTCCAAGATAATATAAAGCATTACTTTCTGTTCCGTAATATTTAGAAACTTTATCTTTTGCCATTGAAAAATACAGATCTGAATTCCAAAGAAATTTTCCAACCATATTTTTTGTGGATATTCGGAAATCAAATCCATTTCCAAGTAGCTCAGCGACATTCCGCATCATTCTGTCGCTTCCCGTTGTTGGATCTAAAGGATCATCTGCTAGAAGATCGGTAGATTTCTTATTGAAGTATTCAATAGAACCTCCTATTCTACCTTTTAGAATTGAAAAGTCTAATCCTAAATTAAACATCCTGACATCTTCCCATTTCAGATCTTTATTTGGAAGACTGAAAAGGTATGCTTGCTGAACTGGATTCAACACTGACGAAGAAATTGGAAGATAATAAATTATAGGAAGTGAACTTCCTAGCCCTCCCGAATTACCGCTATGTCCCCAAGTCCCCCTTAATTTAAGATTATCAAATTGATGTATATTCTTAAAGAAATCTTCCTGCGATATTACCCATCCCATCCCAATAGACCATAGAGGATTCCAACGTTTATTAGTAGCGACACCAAATGTATTTGAAGCATCCCTCCTTGCGGAAAAATTGAATAAATAGCGATCTCTATAATCATACCCTATATTGGTATAGAATGATGCCATTCTATCATTTTTTGAACTTATTGCGTTCCCCTTAGGTATAAAGCTATATCCAAATACTCCTTCAAAAGTTGGAAAATTAGTAATGTAATCTACCGGTTGCTCTGTCTTTCGTAATTCATCATACCCATAATACCTAAATGATCTACTATCAATTGGTCTATCAGAAATCTCGGCTCCGACTATTCCTGTAAAATGATGTTCATCATTCAGTTTGCGATCAAAATTAAGTAAGAGTCTTCCGGTCTGATGGATCGCTTCTACCGTTGAATAATCCATGATGGCTCCATTCGGTATTGCAGATATTATGTTCCCTTCAAGAGATTGAGAAAATTGATTTATCAGATTCCTGGTATAATATGAATTCTCTCCAAAGATATTTTCCATCGTTGTTTTTTCGGAAACAATATTATACCTAGAATGGATTGATAGTCCCTCAAAGATCTTAAAACCGATATCTAGGTCGGCTCTTAACGTTTCGATGTTTCCTCTACTTTTAGACTCGTAGGTATCCTTTAACGGTGTATAGAACCAATCCTTAGGGTACTGTCCTTTATATTTTTCAAGCCATGATTCAGAATATCCCTTTGGAATAGTCAATGGATCTCCTAGTGCATTTGCTAATGTTGCGTAGGGATAAAAATTGTCTGTCAATTTTTCAGAAGAACCTTTTATTTTTTGTGAATTATAGCCAAAAGAATAACTAAAAGAAAGTTTCCTACTTGGTTTTAGATTTCCAGACCATAAGATTCCGACTCTATTATAACTATCAGTCGGTTCAGATTTGGTTTTGAAATCCGAAGTAATTGAAAGTCGATTATTAAAACTCTCATCCCCTCCATTTATTCCGATTTGATATTGTTGAGTAAAAGGAAAACGATAATAATCATTCAAGAGATCATTCCTATAATCATGATTTTCCCAAATATATTTTTCCCTTTCCACGTCTTGTTCAGAAATATTCCCCGAACGTAAACTGCCCAGCATTTCTATATAAGGAGTCAGAGCCTTATAAGCTCCCCCGTTTCCTTCAAGATAATTATTATAAAAGCCTTTATCAAAAAGAAACTTCTCGATCTCCATAAATTCTCTAGAATTGATTGATGGTTTGGCAAATAATCTTGGTTTTTGGTCAATCGAAGTATTAAAACTTGCTTCAACTTTTATATTACCAGCATTCGCTTTTTTTGTAGTGATCACAATCACGCCATTACCTGCACGTGCCCCCCAAATTGATGCAGCTGTTGCATCTTTGAGAACAGTTATTGATTCAACATCTTGGGGGTTAAGACTTCCTATATCACCTTCAAAGGGGAAATTATCTACTATAATCAACGGCGCCATTAAACCTGGTGACATCGTATTTATCCCTCTTATGTGCAATTCAGTTTGCCCTGATCGTTTGTCAAAAAGTAATCCGGGAACAAATCCCTCCATCTTCTCAATAATATTTGTAGAAAATCTTTGATTAAGTTCTTTTTGTCCAATGGCCTCAAAACTACCTGTTGATCGCTCTCTTGTCAGCTTTTGATAACCGGAACTTAATACTGTCACTTCATCAATTGTAGAAGAATCAATATTCAACTGTATAATCCCTAAATCTACTTTTCCTAATATTGAAATAGACTGATAACCAACAAATGAAATTTGCAGCATCATTCCAACTTCTAAAGTATCAAGAGTAAAATTTCCTTCCCTATCAGATATTGCCAATCTAGAAGTCCTTTTACCATTTTTATTTATTACATAAATCGTCGCTCCAGCAAGTGGTTCATTATTTTCATTTACAACACGCCCTCGGACTGTCTGCTGTTGAACTTCATCGTAAGTTTTCATGATAGAATTGGCCGCCTGGGAATCACTGATTTTTCCCTTGATAACAATCGACTTGTCTTCTAATATGTAATTGAGTCCTCTGGGAAGGAGAATCCTGTCCAACACTTCCTTTAGACTTCCGTTGTTTATTTGTATCGTTACAGGATTGGCACTGCTTACTAATTTATAGTCCAACACCAGAAAATCATATCCTGACTGTTTATGGATATTGTCAATGACCTTTTGCAACGAAGTATTTTTCTCGCTGAGACTTATCCGCTGGGCCAAGACATTTGCTTTTACCTGTACCAGAAAGGCTATCATGATGACCATGACCAATTTCATAATCAATAGTATTTTGAGCAAAGCGCGCCAAAATAGCACACCTTTGTGAAAAGCATTTATTTGCATATTTTTGCTTTGGTTTGAGTTTTACAGAATGATTGTCCAAAATTGTTTTTTCCCGTTTTCGGGATCGGTTGGCTCAAATCTCGGCCGGTAGTGCTTCCAACACCGCCGGCTTTCTTTTGAAAACCAACACCTAGAAAATTAACCTGTATCGGATAGCTGTCTTTTCATGTTTATAAATTTATGTCAATAAATGGATTGTATATCTTTTCAGTGTGGAGCATTACAACACCGTGATGACGTTGCCGGATACCTTAAATGTCACCTTGCCAGTTCTTTCCATAAGGTCCAATACTGCACGTATACTTCTTGAACGTGAGACAGTACCGCCTACGGTTATATACCGCGCATCATTTCGCTGATAACGCACCTCAACATTATACCACCGTGCCACAGTACGGAAAACTTCTTCCAGAGTCTCTCCCCGAAAAACAAAATCGCCCTGTTGCCAACCTATGGCTTGCATGACATCTGCCTCCTCTATTTCCAGGTCGCCGCTAGCTAAAAGGGACGCCTGCTGTCTGGGCTTCAATAATTGTCCATTGACCAGTACCCCTCCTTCTAGTAACGTTGTCTTGATGGCCTTTTCATTTCTATAGGCCGCAATATTAAATTTTGTTCCGGTTACCTTGACTTCCTGTCCCTGTGAGGATACAATAAATGGTAATTTTGCTGATCTGTTATCCTTATTCTTAATCTGCTGCTCATTGATCTCAAAATAACCTTCGCCTTCCAGAGAAACCCGTCGCTCATCGGCTGCAAATTTCGATGGAAATTTTAGCCTGGAATCAGCATTGAGCCAGACTTTCGAACCGTCCGGAAGGATGAATGTATAAACCTGTCCTTTTTCTGTAGCCGCAACAATTGAAATTGCCGCTTTTGCAGGCAGATCACCCGATCCTATGATCGGGCTTCCATCGTTATATATCAATGATTTACCGATAATGGCTCCGATCCTTGTACTGTCCAGCACGATCTTACGGCCGTCTGAGAACGTCAGGGTAGCTCCACTGCTGCCTGGAGCAACATCTTCCTGTTGCTTGGTCAATATATTATGGACTTCGCCAGAATCCGCCCATTTAAAAAACCACCAGCCCGAAAAAATCAGTAACAATGCTGCCGCAATAGAAATATAGTGGAATGATCTTATTCTTGAATTTTTAGAAAGGTCTATTCCCAAATTTCCCCAGACACGTCGTTTCCGCTTAGATAGATTAGCCAAAGGTTCCATATCTGGAGTTTTAGCTGTAATTTTATTAAAATAACTATTCACTATACGCGCTTCCTCTTCCGAACATGTCCCGTTCAGGTACCTGTCGACCAGCAGTTTTATTTCATCCTGATTCATTTCCATAAGATGATCCTGGTAATATAATGGTGTAGTCGATTAAGACTTATAGATGTTATAGGTAAATCGAAATATTTTATAAAGTTCTTCCTATCCACCAAAGTAATACCATAAGCTGCAACCATATAAAGCAGGTAAGACGTGAGCGCAACCTGACGATAGCGTTGTGGATCTGCTGCCTTACCGTTCCCTCAGACAGACTGAGCCTGTCAGCAATCTCTTTATTACTTAAATACTGCCTGCGGCTCAGTTCAAATATCTTCCGCATCTTGGGTGGAAGCCTGTCCACTTCACGTTCTATCTGATGGCAGAGTTCACGTTCTATCAGCATTTCATCTGTTGTCCAAGCTCCTTTATGGTAATAATCCTGTAGACCAACCAAATAATCATGTTGATACTTTTGTCTACGAAAAAGGTCTATGATCGCATATCGTGCACTTTGATATAGGTATGACCGCACTGATTTAATTGAATGCTGTATACCATTCTCATAGAAGGCCAAAAAGATTTCCTGGGTCACATCCTCCGCCTGATCTTCATCGTGGAGCATTTTACGGACAAAAGAATAAATAACAGCAAAATACCGGTCATAAAGTTCGGCAAAAGAATTTCTATCTCCCTGAAACATCTGCTCAACAAGTTCATTATCACTATATGACCTATACTTTAACTTCTTCAATAATATTTGATTAATAATCCCTCCCTTAAAGTTAGCAAAATAAGGTGTAAGGACAGAGATGCCTCAAAAAATCTCCTCCATTAATATTGTGACGGATAAAACGGTCCGTTGTTATAGATTATAAAATAATATTCTTCTTTATAATTAGATTGACATATCCGTCAAATTTTAGCGACAAAAATAGTCGGCATATCTAACTTCACATTTATCCATATAGCTATATATACGTATAGCTGAACAGTTCAAATATAACTATGCATAAAATCGAATATATAGCTCCGATATCCCCATGATTATCAATTTTACTCCTGTATTTTAATTTACCTGTAGCGTTTATAAATAATTATCCGTTACTTTAAATAAACCTAAAATAAGGTTAAGATCAAGAGAAGAATATCTATTTGTCTGTTCAATATCAGATGATGTAACCACTATAAACTTAATCATGGAAAATAATTTGCGAAAACAGGACCAATTCAATGAACATAGCTATGACCTCCATGCCAATTGGTATAATACCCTATATCCAGAAAAAGAACAAAAAATAAAAGTAATCAAGTCACTAAATAGCTATAAAGGAAGTATAAATCACTGGCTCCAGGAGCTTTTTTTCAGATGCCTGGAGCCTTTCACCAAGGATAAAAATGCAAAATGGCTTACCCTTGGCGATGCTTATGGACATGACGCCCGTTACCTGCTCGACCAAAATATCCATAATGTTACCGCCAGTGACCTAGATGACAGTTTCCTTAAAGTTTCCCATGAACAAGAGTTTATCAAGGATTTCTCCGCCCAAAACGCTGAATCATTAACGTTGGAAGACAATAGTGTCGATTATATACTCTGTAAGGAAAGCTACCATCATTTTCCAAGACCCTACGCAGCTCTTTATGAAATGATCCGTGTAGCCAGAAAAGCCATTATAATTATTGAACCGCAGGATCCGATATCAAAGATGCCCGCCTTATTATATTTAGCCAACCTACTGGGAAGGATCAACGACAGAATGATCAATAAGATCTGGAAAAATAGGTTCTCCCATGAAACGGTGGGAAACTTCGTCTATAAGGTGTCAGAACGGGAATTTGAAAAATTTGCTGCCGGACTCAATCTTCCCTTGATTGCTATTAAAAAACTCAACCCCAACTTTTGGTTTCCGGGGAGTGAACATATCAAAGCTGACAGGAAGGAGAAGGTTTTCAGGGGTATTCTTTTCAGAAAGAAAATACGTGATTTTCTTTCTAATTGGGGTGTCTTGCCCAGCCAGACGCTTTCCATTGCCGTCTTTAAGAATATGCCCAATGAATCCCTGAAGAAATCCCTTACCAAGGAAGGATATAGATTGGTCGAGATCCCGAAAAACCCACATATTAAAAATCCATCTTATTAATCCCTTAGAGAAGATAGCTATGAAAAATTATTCTATTTTACTTTTATTAGCATTGATTTTTGTTTCCGCGAATTCATGCAAAAAGGAGAAGACCATTTGCGGACAATTGGACATGTTGGTACTGACCAAAATAAATTACCTGGACAAAGATGGAAAGGACCTTCTTTTCGGAGATCATCCGCACTATCCCGCAGAGGGAGTGAAAATCTATCAAATATTGCCCAACGGGCAGAAGTTAGAGATATATTTCAACATCAACAGAAACGAGAAATTTATAGCTGTAAATATAGACCGTAGTGAAAGCGGAACATTTTATATAGAACTAAAACCGGACCTGATAGACAAAATATCATTTAGAAATGAAGCCGATAAAAACATCCCCTGCAGCGCAATGATATTAAAAGAACTAAAACATAATGATATTGCCGGTCAATATGACGAAAAGACTCAGATTTGGATTTTTACAAAATAGAACTAACAAATAAAACCCTAACATGATTAAATTAGATATTCCATACAGAATATGGATTGCTGTGTTCTCCTTTATTTTCCTGGTAGGCTGCAAAAAAGAGGACCAAAAGACATTTGATTTTATACTGCCGACAAACACAATGGAAGCTCCTTTAAAAAGCCAAAGTTATCTTCCCATAGTCAGCGGAAACAGTGACTATTCCATTAAAATCGAAAATAGCGATATAGCCACGGTGGATTTTATCGGAGGCGGTAACCTAAACTTTGGGTCCATCGTTATTTCAGGAAAGAAAAAAGGAGAAACAATAATGTCAATTACCGACAAGGTAACCGGAACGGTGGAAGAAGTAAAGCTTAAAGTTACCGATTTTTATCTTCCATTGGTCGTTTCGAATAGTAACCACCCTGCACTGGTACAGAACATGCGGTTTTACTTAGTTAATAATGAAAAAAAAGATGCCTTTTTCTTTCTGGAAAAGGATGGAAAATTAGAGCTACAGCAAAAGGGGAGCTATGAATTTTTAAGCGAAGAGGAAAGTGGGACCAAGATTCCCTATCTGATCTTACGCTATGCTTCGGATAAAAACGGGCATTTTACGGGGTCAACTGAGTCCGCTGTGATCCATAAATTCGACCTAAGGGGAAGCAATGGGCAAGTGTATGAACTTTTCCGTGTGGCTTTCGGTGTTAATTGGGGCTTGGATCCCGTTCCTGCAACAAAATCTTCCCCAATAGCCAGAATGCAGATCATTATGAAAGAGGTGGGAACAAATTTCGGCGTGCAGGCCTATTTGGACTCTTCGAACTGGAAAGATTACTTTCCATCCGATATTTAGGGAAATGAAAGAGGCAAGTTCATTTAGCTAATGTATTATCTGGGAAGCAGATTTATTTTGCTTCCCGATTTTTGCCATGTGGATCAATCAAGGATTCCATGGGCGATTTTCAGATGATGAAAATAAGGATACAGGTACATCTCCTCCGTTAAGTCCACACGCTCTATTTCCGGATAGCTTTTCTGAAAATCCGCAGTGAAATCCTTTGAAAGGTAAAGATGCGGATATGGATTCTGGGGATTGAAATCCTTTGGGCCAGCTAAAATACCCTTTGAAAAATTCTTCAAAATGGAATAACTTGATGTACCTTCCGGTATTCTAAAGTCCACTGTTCGCTTATTATCTGCGTAAGTGAGCAGTAAATGCCCAAAATTTTCGCTAAAGCTGATACCATAGCTTCCAGATGTCAGTATTTTACCCTTTGCCAGATCATCTTCGTTGCCGAAAACTAAAAAATTATTTCCCTGCAGGACAAGCAGTTCATTTTTTTTGAAAAAATCGGCGTTGAATGCTGCCCCTTCTTTAACTTCTTTGCGGATAGCATTATCTTTACCATAAGGTGCCCCCAAGACTCCACTGATGAGCCCTATGGCTTTCATTGCCAGATACGGAGCGACCACGTGGATATTGAGCTCTTTTTTCTGGCCTGTTACTTCATCCCTGATGATCAGTGTCGAGTTTCCTTTCTTAAGTCCCTGGATATGGATATTCCCCGATGGCCAGGCATCCTCATTGATAACCGCGGCAAAGGTGTCATCTTCAGGAGACTGGATGGAGTACCTGTTGTTTCCCCTCTGTATATCTATAGATATTTCATTCCCGGAGGTTACATAATAAGATTCCAGCTGAAATTTGAGGTCCAGCGTTTCGGGCTCTTTCTCTCTTTTGCAGGAGGACACAAAAATAACCGCAATCAGTGTCAGCCCGAAGTTTCGCAAAAAGATAGTGGTTGAAGATTTCATAATTAAGTATGACTATATTAAGTTTTATCAGTCCCCTTACCCAGCACTCTAAACCTAAAAATATGGCAGAGAGGAAGGAATGATCACATGAAAATTATTAACCGTAAAGTTATATATTAAAGACTGATATTCCAATAAACGTTAAAAATGATAATCCGCCACAACTAGCCGGACACAAAATATGATCGCCATATACTATCATCCTATGTCTTAAGTCGTTCTATCTAACTAATCGGACCCAGAGTTATTTAGAGTTCTATATCAGTAACCGTCCTAATTGCTTAACATCCAAAATATCAATGTATGTATACAGACAGATATTTTTACTAAATTAAGGGTATGTTGACAACTTATTTTAAAGCAAGGCGCCCCTTTGATTTTAGTCCGCATCCCTATGAACTGGGGAATATACTCGGACTCAAACAGGGATATGAGGATAACCACTTTCTTTTGAAAATATATGATATGGAAGAGAGCTCCTTTCAGGACTATTACAATTACCACCTTAAAAATTACCTCTCCAAACATACCACCTCAGAAAAAGAATTCTTTTCCCATGTCTGGCATATCGTTTCCGACCGGATTGATTATTTTAAGGGACAGGATCCCTTTTCCGCAAAGCATTCCCTCTATGTTTCAAATATTAGAAAGCTGAACGAATTCCTGTCTTTTCTCTCTCCACTGGACAAATGGAATATAAGGTCAAATGATTTGCTGATAAAAGAAAAAGACAAAGAGATCGCAAAACTACGGTTAGAACTGGAGATCCTACGGAAAAAACTGTCCGAACTGGAGAAATATGAGGTGTCCGTCAAACCGATGGTACAGGACGACCATCTTCCCACTTTTATCGACCTGTTGCAACAGCTGAAAAACCTAACACTTCCGAATGGTAGAAAGTTATTGGTCAGTGACCATGAAAGTCCCTATTACAAAATGGTCTCAAAATACTTCGTGTACAATGGCAAGGATATACCGGTCAATACCGCCCGGAATTATTTTGTGCAGAAAGATCCGAAAGACTCCATGAAAGGTGTTAGGATCCCCGAAGACAAAAAACTGTTCCAGATAATACCCATAAAACAGGAATAATAGTAATCCTGTTTGAATGTTGAACATGACCAGCGGACTCCGATGGTCATCCAAATTGTTCACCCAGTATCCAATTTTGTAGCAATGGCAAGGCACAAATGCCGGGCCCATATTGTTCACATAATTGGTATACTATGGTATTTGACATCCTGACAAAAGAAGACTTACAGCAGTTCAAGAAAGAACTGCTCGAAGAGATCACACAGGTCCTAAAAAGTGAAAATCTAGGGAACAGCGGAGATAAGAAATGGCTCCGCAGCAGGGAGGTCCGAAAGAAACTGGATATATCTCCCGGAACATTGCAGAACCTACGGATCACAGGTATTCTACCATTTAAGAAGATCGGAGGAAGCATGTACTATCGCAGCAGTGATGTTGATAAAATGATGGAAGGAGGTAATGGCAATGGATAACAGAACGAAGGGTCATTGCTTTGGTTTTTATCTTGAGCATGTGGCAAAAGATAACCGGTTGCTTCCATCGCATATCGGACTTTTCATGGCGATGTTCTATTATCACCAGAAACAAATCCCTGGGGATTACTTTCATTCCAGCCGTAAAAAGCTGATGTATTTTTCACGTATAAAGTCAATTGCGACCTATCACAAATGTCTTTCCGATCTGGTTCTTTATGGATACGTGGATTACATTCCCTCCTGGCACCCGACAAAGGCCAGCAGGTTCCGGTTTATCATGGCCAGTAATTCCTGTAGTAATGGCTAGACCCGATGAAAATACACGGTCTGTCCGCTTCCCGGTGGAAGTGGATGGCCGTCTGACACTTCTCTCCCGTAAACTGGGCAGGACCAAGCGGAAACTGGTGATGGAAATGGTCGATTATTTTTACAGGAGCAAGAAAGACCCCGCTGACCTGAATGATGAGGTCCTGAAAAAAGAACTCTCCAGTGGAGTAAACCGGATCCTTTCCTTTATCCGAAAACAGGAGACCGATCTATTGCTTCCCCTGTATTCCATGCTGGACGAACTCGGTGCTGTCAACAAACAGCAATCGGGTCTAATAGACCTGATTTCCGACGAGCAGCAGAAATCGTCAGAATTTCTGAAAATGAATACGGAATATCTCGGGAGTCTGGATAAAGTCCTTAAAAAAATATTTTTGGGCATTACACAAAGGCAGGAATTAAAAGATGGTTTCAGGAAGATCCTTGAACATTACATTGCCCAGCGGGAAACACTGGGCTGGTCCGTATCTGCCGCAAAAAAAGAGGAACTGGCCAGACAGGTCAGAGAAGCACTGGATAAACTTTAGCCACTATGTATATCAATATCACGGATTCCGAAACGGGGAACAACAAGGGCAGCTGTGGTGATCTTGTCGCCTATCTGGAAAAGGAAAACCGCCTGCCCGGTAATAAAAAACAGGAACACTGGTTCAATGGCGAACGGAACAACATTAAACCCCATGAAGTCCGCATCGGAATCGATGGCAATATTGCCAAACTGGGCAGGGAGGACAGTAAGTTCTTCCTGCTCAATATCAGTCCCAGCAGAAAGGAGCTCGACTTTCTGTTGGCCACTTACGGCGAGGATGCTGCAAAAGAAAAATTAAAAGAATATGCGGCACGGATCATGGATGAATATGCCCGCAATTTTAAACGCCCCGGAATAAACAACAACAAAGATCTGTTATGGTTCGCCAAACTGGAAAACTACCGTTATTATAACCATAAGGATCTTGAGGTCAAGAATGGGACAAAAAAAGCGGGACAGAGAAAGGAAGGGCCACAATTCCACATACAGGTTATCGTCAGCCGAAAGGACATCACTAACCGGATCAAACTGAGTCCACAGAACAAATCTAGAGGCAGGAATGTGGAACATTCCAAAAAGCTCGGGCAGTTTGATCAGATGGCTTTTAAGCAGTGCGGTGAAACTGTCTTTGACAGGATGTTTGGTTTTGACCGAAAACTGAAAGAAACATTGCAATACGCGAATATTATGAAGAATGGTAATTCCGATCAGAAGGCGAGGCTTCACACCTTTGACAAGCTTCTGGAAAGAGGGGTTATTCCAAAAATGGAAGAAGGTTGGACAGATAGGATACTTTCTAACACCCTTCAGGACAGACATACCATACTTGGGGACATATTTTCCTCATTTGCGACAAATGGTCCCGGACTTCTGGATATTCTTCTTGATCCTGTCCAGGAGTTTGGCGGTCAGGCGACGGTCACAGATGAGGAAGAAAGAAAGAGGAAGCGCAAAAAGAAAAAACGTGGACAACGGAGGTAAAAAAGCTACTCGATTATTTGTGAAAGTGGTCTAGAACAATGATCCAGCATGATATAAAAATTATCCGCTGGATCATTGATCCGGCTTTTCAGAGCCACTATGCTTAATTTTTTCGGTAAATGTAGGATAGATATATGGTTAACTGAATATAAACAAAAACTTATATACATTAAAGAATATAAATATATATCTACTGCTATATATTGCTGACGATATGGATATTCATCGTCACCGCTTCTGCAAATTTACCCACGATGGCACAAAGGTCAAGCGTATAGTAAACGCCCCTATGCACAATCCCCCATCTAGCGCCCTTGACCCAATTGTGCCGTCTTGCCTTTTGGTCGCCTAAGCGGTGATGATGGAATGGTGTGTCCCGACTACCGGGCGACAGGGAGAGGGAAGTAAATATGAATTAATCAGGAACTAATTAACCATTAATCGCCAAAATCCCCTTGAAGCAGATCAGAAAAGTCATAAGCTATTTCCAAAGAAACAATCCAAAATGGTACAATAAGGGGTGTTATTTTTATTAAGCTAATCATGGCCAAAAACGATAGAGTGAAAACAATAAATAAGAGAGGCGCGTCAACAAATAAAAATGTCAAATAAATAGGGCAAATAAATCGTATATTAGGTTTATTTTGCTCCATTTAACTGATTAAGTTGTTAGCACCAACTTATTAAAAACTTAAAGCATGAAAAAACTGAAATCATTATTATTTATCTTATTTATTGGAATAGGAATTTCTAATGGACAAACCATCAAAAACCAATTTATAGATATACCTTCAACCAATCGGGAAGCGACTTTTGAGAACGTCTTACAGCTTTTTCTTTCGAGCGATTATTTTGTCCTTTCGGCGGATAAGGATTCGGGGTTTATACAATGTAAAATAGTTAAGGATGACAGCAAAGTATTCACAAGTCTAAACGTAGATATTCTCGAATACAATCTTCTGATACGAGAAAACCAAGATAAAGGTACACGTATATATATTCAGGCCAACCTTAAACAAAAAAAACGTTCTGTTAGCGTGAATAACGATGGAGTTTACAGTGATGATATCGGTGTCACTAAAAAGCCAAAATATTACGAACCCTTGATAGCATTCCTCAAATCCAATTTAAAGTAAAAATTGTTTGGGATAGCGATAAATATCATCTTGGCCCATTATCTTTTCTGCTTCAATAAAATGGTATAAATGTATCTAGTTAAAAAATCTGATTTCTTTCTCAATTTTAATTTGAAAAAGTTTCTGAGCCTATTAAGGCTATTTATTGTTGGTGTAAAAAAACAGCTGCCTCGTTTTCTTTAATTCATTTATCAGCAAAATAGTTCAATTTTTAGTTCTGCCCCTTTGCCTATGCTCCATAATAGGCTATTTTAATATTAGGGCAGGTAAGTAGAAAAGTCAGCAAATTTAAAAAGATAGGACTGACCAGTGTGTCTAATAAAGAAAAAAGGCCCCTATCCCGAAGGATAAAGACCAAGTTCTCAACTTTAAATTTCTTAAAATGCAGATATTGCCTAATCAGCCTTTCGGTTGATGTTTTTTACATTATCATTTGTATCAGATGAATTAGTTTTAAGAGTTGATATTTCATCCCTTAAAGACCTCAATTCATTATCTTTACTTTCTAATAACCTTTCATAAAGCTCAACAATTTTTTCAATAGGATTGATTTTCTGATTGATATAACCTGCCTGCTCATTCAAAAAATTGTTCTGAATGATCCGTTCCTCATTTAAATCCTTAATCGCTTCAACAGTTGTCTGCAGAACTTTCGCAGCCTCTGCTATCTGTTCATCCGTTAAATTCTTTTTTTTCTCCATTTTTGACACACTTTGTTGAGTTATACCTAAGGTATCTGCAAGAACCGACTGTTTCATGCCTTTAATACGCCTGATGAGTCTAATATTATTGCCTATATGAACATCTGTTTTAGTCATATAATTTAGGATATATACAAATATACATTTTTATTCTCACCCCTAAAAATATAATGAGAGCGTATTTTACAACCTTAAACGAATATAATACAACAGATATTTAAATATTTATAAAGTCAATTATCCGCATATTTGTATTAACGAATTTAGAATATAATAATTATGACGAGAAATCTCAATTTTATAGATTCAACATAAAACATTAGATTTGTAGCCTAAGATTATCGGCTTACGAAGTGATCTGGTCCAGACCTCACAAATCATGGAAAACCAGATGCACCGGGTGAAGCCCCATACCCTGTATCTTATTCTTTGGAATAAATATATCATAAGGTGTGGGCAGCTCACCCGCTCTTTCCATACTTGTGAGGTCTGGGGGCGGGCAGAGAACCACATCTTTTTTATTTTCTCTTCCCGCTGCATTCATTACCATTTAAACATCAAATGATATGCAGTACACTTCCAACATCCCGAATAATATTACTTCACAGATATTTGACTATGGTGAGGCTGCTAGCGCATTGTTGATAACAACGAAAGCGTTTTATAAAAATTTATTCTGTCCACCAGAATAACCCTACAGAATACCTACATACCGCTCCCTCTTTGTCCCCGCGAATCCGTCATAAATTTTCCAAGGGCTGGGAGCGGCTATTTTTATAACCCTAAAAAACAAACCAATTTCCATCGAAAAAATAACCGAATTATCCGGAATGGGCAAGCTATGCTTGTATTTTTCGATCATAAACGGACCATATTATGATCACACGTATACTGTTATTACCAAAAGATATTTTAAAAACAAGGCTCCCCAGACGGAGCAACTTGTTAGAATTATATATATTCGTTTTCGTTTCTATGTTTAGTTTATTGTCTTTGCCGCAGCCTGTCAGCGCACAGGCTGTGGTAAAAGACATCCCGACCACACCACTAGAGATTGGCGATACCATTCCCGAGGAACTTTGGGGACTTCCTTTACACTCGACCTCACGTCCCACTGGACAGGAAACCATCACCTTAAATGATTATCGGGACAAGGAATTTATAATTTTGGATTTCTGGGCGACATGGTGCGCCCCATGTATAAGAGAATTGCCCCATCTTCTAAAACTGGAGGATAGTACCGACTGTAAGATTATTCTCCTATCTGATGAACCTATTACCAAAATAGAACGTTTTTTAACAAACAATCCAGAATTTCGACAAGCTGAATTTTATAAGTATGAAAGGAGAAGTATCATTGATAAAGGTTTTGCCAGAACCAGTATTCCGCACACGGTAGTCTTACATAAGGGCAAGGTCATAGCGATTACCCTCCCCAACCTTATTTCCGTCCAAAAATTAGCGGAGCAGGCAGCCGGAAATGCTGGAGCTATTCCTTCGAAAGTCGAAATAAAGAACAGTAACGTTGATCTATTGCCCCTGGCGCTAGACAAGGATAAAAAGCGCAAACCCGCCGGATTTGCAGTGATGTTCGGTGCTATCGAGGGAATCGTCCCAGGTGTCCGGTGGGAACCGGGACTTCAAACAGGGGGGGCAAGATTTCAGATCGCCAATTATCCCTTACTGTCGGTGCTGGCTTTAGCCACAGGTCAGGGACAAATATTCCTTAGAAATCCCAGTAGGATCCTCATCCGGAAAAAATGCGGTATCCGCCCGATCAATACGTCTGAGTGGGAGTGGTTAAAACATACCCGGCTCTGCTATGAAAGCTTTTACCCCTGTGTTCAAACTTATGAAAAAGCAACGGAAGACCTCAAAGATAATTTATTGTCCTATCGAAATATAGATTGCAGGATCGAAGAAGTTTTCTCAGAAGTGGCAGAGCTAACGAGGAGCCAAAAGACAGGACACCCCACAACAAAATTCCGCTATAGTATTGGAGAAATAGCTTTTGTCCTGAATCAGGCCCCCGGCCGCATACCTGTAAGTTTCCCAGAAAACCTGTCAAACGAACAGGTATACCTTGGGATAGAACTAAGTTCTGCCTCTCCCGACATGTTGGATAAATTGCTATCCGAGCAGGGCTGGTCAAAAGAGTTGCGTAGAACCAGAGAAAAACATTTGATTATAACCAAAAAAGACTGATTATGATAAAACAAATCGCAATATTATTACTATTTCTCTTTTGGACAATATCTAGCTTTTGCCAGTCCCGGATGATCGAAGGGAAGATTCTCGACAGCATAACCCGACGTCCACTGCTGGGGGTTACAATAAACCATGGTCCGTTGTGCACGGCGTCGGACAGTAACGGATATTTTAGTTTTGAAAGTAAAAATGTTAGGGAAAATATCGTTTTCCATCATGTAGGCTATAAAAAGATAACAAAGAGGCTTACGGATGACTATTCTTTGATCCTTTTGCCCCAATCGCAGAAGCAACTCGATGAAGTTGTCGTTTCTACGGGTTATCAGACATTTGATAAAAATACCAGTACAGGTTCTTATATAAGTATTCCGAAGGAAAGGATTGCAAATATGCCACAGGAAGATTTTATGAGTAGGTTGGATGGATTGTCAAGTGGGCTCCTGCTGAGCAGGCCTGCCAATGGAAATGAACAGAACAGCTCTTTTTCCATACGGGGACTGAGCACACTGGGCGGAGTATCAATGAGCAAGCCCTTGATTGTTGTTGACGGATTCCCCTATGAAGGTGATCCCAGTGCGATAAACCCAAATGATATTGAGGGTATTTCTATCCTAAAGGATGCATCAGCTTCTGCAATCTGGGGCGTGCGGGCAGGAAATGGCGTTGTCGTGGTCACGACCAGAACAGGACTCCGAAAAAGTAGGGTCAGGGTTCAGGTAAATTCCCTTACTACCCTCACCGATCGCCCACAGAACAGGTCAATTCCTAGGATCAGCAGTGCGGATTATATACAGGTGGAAAAATTTCTTTATGAAGAGGGGAAATATAACGCGGTACTAAACAACAAAACCACAAGGCCCGCTGTCACACCTGTGGTAGAACTTTTGTACCAGCATGGACAGGGAAATATCTCCGATAGTGAACTGGAGGCAAAACTAGAAAATTTGGGACAGATTGATGTATATGATCAGCTTGATAAGTTCGTTTACCGTAAAATGTTTAAGCAACAGGCCTCAGCAAGTATCTCATGGGGAGGCGATAATGCATCCAATTATTTTAGCGCAGGATACGATAAAAATAGTACCGGCCTACGGCAGAACGGAACTGGACGGATAAGTTTCAGGAACCAGTTTGACATAAACCTAACCCCGGCGCTGAATCTGTCCGTAGCCATGCAGATGGCTCAGATGAAAACGACAAGCAATAATAGGGGAATGGACATGCTCAATTCAAATATATCGATGTATCCATATCTTGAATTAATGGATTCAGAGGGGAATTATGCAAGCATGTCCTACCAATACCGCAAAGCATTTCTGGACACGCTATATGCCGGTCATCTGCTGGACTGGGCATTCAGGCCACTTCAGGAGATCAATGTGGCAGATAACACCTCCCGCAATACGGAAGTTATGGTAACCGGAGATATTTCATATCGGCTATGGAAAGGAATAAAGCTGTCCGCTAGATACCAATATGCCCGTCAGGAACATATCCAGCAAAGTATATATGATAGGAACACATTTTATGCGAGAGATCTGATAAATCGGTTCTCGCAGATACAGAATGGGGAAATAAACTATATTATTCCAAATGCGGCAATAAAAGATGGGCTAAATACGCTGGGCGAAAACCACTCTTTGCGCTTCCAGATCGATGTGGACCGGAAGATCAGTGATTTTGTCGCCCTGCGGATGATCCTCGGTAACGAGGGCAGGGTAATAAACAGCGATGGGAAAAGTTATCGATACTATGGTTATGAGCGGGAATTCAATAACCTTCCTGCACTGGATTATACATCCGTGTACCCAATTATTGCTGGTCTTTCCGGTTCCAGCAGGATCCCTTTTTCCGATGCAATTTATGGTACAAGGACAAGATTTCTATCTTACTACCTCAATACTGACGTCACTTTTTTTGGGCGGTATAGTTTAAGCCTAAGCGCACGCCGGGACGCATCCAATCTTTTTGGCGTCCGTACTTCCCAAAGATGGAATCCACTGTGGTCTGTAGGTGGAGCATGGTCAATTCATAGGGAAAGATGGGCCTTTATGGATAGGTTTCAGGACCTAAGGTTAAGAATGACCTATGGAAAGAGCGGTAATATCAATCCGGGGCTTAGCGGAAGAACTGTAATTGCCTACAATAGTATCCGGAGTAGCCTCAATAGGTTGCAGTATGCGCGGGTACGGAATCCTCCCGATGAAAATCTTCGATGGGAAACAGTATCAACTGTAAACTTAGGAATAGATATGGGGTTAAAGGCAATACCAATATCACTCTCGATTGAGGGCTATATTAAAGATAGTAAGGACCTTTTTGCGTTAATGTCGTCAGATCCTACGATTGGATTTGGTAGCCTGACCAAAAACAGTGCAACAATGCAGAATAGGGGACTGGAGATAACCCTTGCAGGGCACTATAGTATTGGAAAAGTCGCAATGCGGTCCAGTTTCAACAACACGTTGAACGCATCAAAGATCACATCCTATTATTATAAGAGAACTAGCGATTCTGATGTCCTTGGTGGGGCAACTTCACTGACACCGGTGGAAGGCTATCCTGCCTTTGCTGTGTTTGCCTATAGATGGGGAGGACTGAACCCCGAAAACGGAGTGGCCCAAGGGTTTCTGAATGGCGAAATTTCAACAGAGCATAGTGTGATCCGTCAACAGAGCAGGCTGGAGGAATTAAAGTACATGGGCACCTCCATACCCAGATTTTTTGGAGGGCTTACACAGGATTTCAACTGGAGAACATTGGATGTATCGCTATTGCTGAGCTGGCGGCTTGGCCACGTTTTCCGTCGCCCGGCAATAAACTATTCTGATATGGCCAACAGTGGCAGTATCCTTCACGCGGAATATTACGACCGCTGGCAAAAAAAAGGTGATGAGTACCGGACGGATGTTCCGGCATTTGTATATCCTGCCAGTTCAGCCGCTGATCTATTTTACCAGAATGCTGAAATAAACGTTGAAAAAGGGGATGTTTTAAGATTACAGCACATCAGGTTGGGATACAGGCCATTTTTGAAAGGTAACTGGAAAGATCTTAAAGTTACCGCTATGGTAAACAATGTTGGGATACTATGGAAGGCCAGTAAGAAAGTGTCGGATCCGGACTATTCGCTCATGCCACCCTCCCGTTCCTATAGTATTGGTGTTAACTGGAATTTTTAATCAGAAAAAAATGAAAAAATTGATTTACATATTCGTGCTGTGTTTGTTTTCCTGCAACGATTTTTTGGATGAGAAAGCCGATATTTCCTGGAAGGAACCAAAAACACTTGATGACCTTCAGGCACTTCTCAACGATGAGAACAATATAAATGGGTTTCTACCTTCTTTAGGGGACATAGCATCGGATTATTATTACCTATCCGAGCAGAACTTTAATTCCAGAAGTGAAAATGCAAGGTTACTCTATAGCTGGAACCAAGCAGCTCTCACGGATAACACCTGGACTTTCTCCATGTCCCAGATATTTTATTTCAATTTAGTTTTGGATAATATAGATAAGGTATCACTCGGAAGCATGTCGGAAAATGACCGGAAACGGATCAAGGGAAGTGCGGCCTTTATGCGGGCAATGACCTATTTCCAGTTGGCCGCGATCTTCTCACCACAATTCAAAAAAGGAGTAAACGACAACGAAATGACAATTCCGATCAAAAAGACACCTGATATCGGTGAGCCGATTGTGTTCTCGACATTGGGAGAGCTTTACGATTTTATTGAAACTGATCTCAGAACAGCTGTAGAATTGCTTCCCGAAAGACAGGCGCTTAGCACAAGGCCGACAGGCCTTGCTGCAAAAACACTGTTCAGCCGATTTTATCTTAGTTTGGGCGATTGGGAACAGGCATCTTTTTACGCTGGTGAAGCGATGAAAGAAAATGTAGTACTAATGGACTTTAACGATCTTTCCATAGATTCCCAGGTGCCTTTTGAACGTTTTAATGGGGAAACAATCTTTTATTCCACCATTTCGGGCAATGAAAGTATCTTTACCCCCTCAGTCGCCAACGTTCCACAGGACCTTTTTGGTCTTTATGAAGAGGGAGATCTGAGAAAGACTGCTTTTTTTACAGGTTCAGGGGATAGGATAACCTTTAAGGGAAGTTATACGGGCGTGAATAATTCCACTTTATTTGGTGGGCTGACCTCTGGGGAATTATACCTGAATTACGCAGAGGCATTGATCCGATTGGACAAAATAAGCGAAGGTCTTGATGTACTCGGCACATTGTTGAAAAAACGTTATGTACGGGACTCTTTTTTTAACTACTCGGGGCTTAGTAAACCGGAAGCATTGGATCTAATAAAGAAAGAACGGCTAAAAGAGCTCTGTTTCAAAGGAGGGATCCGATGGGTGGACTTAAAGCGTTATGCAGCCGAGAATTCGGAGCCTTTTGTTATAACCCGTAAGGTCGGAGAAAAGAGCTATCAGATAGACCTTGCGAAAAATGATACACCCTTCAAACTTCCTATCGTGGTAGGCAAATAAAGGTGCAGCCCCTCAATAAATTAACCGATCATATCTCAAAAATTGGGATGTGATCGGTTAAAATAAACTTCATTCAACAGAATCTGTTAAAAATTGATTAGGGACTGGGCAGTCTTATCAATTTTTAAAATATACATCTTCTGCTGGTGCCTGTTTGTTGATCTGGTTTATCAAACTTGGAGTCAATTCAGGATGGCCATCTCCGCGGTCTTCGGCCATTACCGCACAGACATCTTCACTTCCGGAACACAGTTCCTCCGGGTTTCCTGTGAACGGCTGATAGCTGGTCTCCAGTGTTGGATTCGCAGAGGGTGAAGTGAGTTCCCAGGCAGTTATTGCTTTTTTGGGTAGCGGCTCATTTTTGTTTTCGAGGGCTTTCGCTATAACCCCCGCTGAAACAGTGATACCCAGTATCACCAGCATCAGGGTCATGATCTTTCTCATGATAGTTTCTTTAATTAAGTAGTGCACTCCGGTTTTGCCTCACAGTTATGCGGTTGAGGGATCCTGTTCATTGGCCTACCGGTCTCCTTGAAACCAATGGGCCGCATAAACCGTGAACAGCGCAAATTTATTGGCGTACCATATTCTCTTAACATGAACTTGGGGCAGGATCAGTCCAAATATCGCAGGGGCGCATATCCCCTGCCATATCCCCCTCTTCCAGAACAGCAATACTGTCTTTCGAAGGAAATGTCCTATCTGCTTTTTCGCTGCTGCTCTGGATCTGTTCATGGTATACATATTTTATTATCTGCTTCCAGCTTCTTCCGTGATATGCTTTCTAAAAAACATCTAGGAGAAACCTTTAATACAAAGTTCAGGGTTCAATACGGGCCGGAAAAGGAAAAAACAGACAACTTTTGGCCTATTTTTACCCAGAATGTCCGTTTATTCCCTTTTTTGGTAACAAAAGAGATACAATGAAAAGGATTTAGATAAGGTTAGGAGTGTCCTTCATTTTTGTAGAAGCTGCGATAGGTGCGTGAAAAGCTGCCGAGATCCGTGTAGCCTACCATGGAATATACTTCTTTTCTGGCTAGTCCCTGGCCATTGATGAGCTTCCGGGCTTTTTCCATTCGGAGGCCGACACAGTAGTCATAGGGCGTTGTTCCAAATATGACCCTGAACTTTCTGCGAAAAGTCTTATCGCTCATCGGTAGATCCTGCAGCTGTGACTGGATATCAATTTCTGGATCTGTAAAATTTTTTAATATATATAATCCCGCCAGATAGATCCTGTCCAGCCCCGAGCTGACCAACATTTCATGGTAAGACTTCAGGACCATCGCGATCTTCTTGCGCATTTTGAGCTTGACGATCCCGATATTGGCATCATTGAAGCCCAGTATCTCGCCTAGTTCCTCCCCGAGTACCCTGTCGATCCTTAGTCTGGGCAGTATGCTGAACTGCCTGTCGGAACGTGCAATTTCCCTTAACGCTTCCCATAATACCCTGTAGGGACGGACAATGCTTTCTGTCCATTTCGGATCAAATGAAATAATGAGGGCCTTTACAATAGACCCTTCTACAATTTCCCCCCTATAGGCTCCGGCCCTGCTATGTGAGGGATAAAAACTGTTTTCGTTTGCGGTGGTAACTTCGGTACCATCTTCTGTTGAAAACCTGAGATCTCCCTGTATCGTAAATAAAAGGAACAGCCTGTCACGGTCCAACTTAAACCGAAGGCTGAACGGCTCTTCTATACGGATCTGTAGAAGCTCAATATGGTATTTTTTTAGGAGTAGCTTTTCACGAAGGACTTCTGCCTTCTGAAAAGAATACTTTAAGGAAGATGTAGCTGACTTTAAAACACTTTCTGTCCATTCAGTCGGACAGCTACCTAAATCAAGTACGGAAAGGGGGGCAGTGGGGAATATGATATCAAAATGGTCCGTCATAAACGCAAAAAAATAATTGTATCCTGTTCTATCTGAGCTGCTTTAGGAGCCCGAAATACATTAAATGTAGGTTGTTACATTTCACATTTGCAAATTTTTTCGATAAACAGACGTCTGACCACTATAAGTTGTACGATTTCCTCGATATCTGACTTTTTCGCACAGCCTTTCTCCTGGCCTGACAACTGTCCGCTTCGTTTTCAGCAACAGATTGGTTAGATTTAAGAAACTGTCAATACTCCTGGTCGAAATAGGGAGCGATCTGAATATGCTGACAGGCAAAGAATATTTTAGAAGGATATTGCCTCAAAGGACCAAAATATAACCGAAGGGAATACGGAAAAACAAAACTTATTTCTATGGCGACCAATAAAAAATGCAGGGAAACAGGAAAGGTGATATTTGCTTCCTGGATCGAGGCCCGCCTCGTCATGCTCGACATTAAGTGGAACTACTTTTTCAAAAGGGACGAAACAGGCCGCCGCATCAAGCACCGGCAGGGACAGCCCGTACAGCGGCGGGCATATTACTGCACATATTGCCGCGGGTACCACCTGACCAAATGGAAAAAATCAAATTTTAACTCCTATACCGAGAAAAAATGGAGAAGGGATAAAGGGGAAGAAAATTTAGATTTATAAAAGCTTTGCCCCATACCATGACCCTTAATCACGATTGAAACGGCCACTGTGGAGGATCCATAGTAAAACGGCCATCCTTTTGGGACAGCCGTTTAAGGATTAGTTTATGGGGATTGTTTGAAAAACAATATCAAATTACGCATTTCAAGGAAGTTTTCAAAACCCGGAATTAAGAGCTTCCTATTTCCCCAGCTGCTTGATGAAGTATACAATTTCGGAAAGGGATTTGTTACCCAGCCCATCTATTTCTGCGAGCTTCTCATACGAACAGGCCATCAGTTCAGCAACTGTCATTATCCCCTGCTTCTGGAGAGCACCCACAGTCTTTGCACTGATCTCCTGCCGGAAATAATAAAGGTCGCTTTCAAGGATCATTTCATGGATATACCCGTTGTCACCCAGGATCCGCCTCAGTTTCATGGAAAGATTCCGAAGTGAATTGTAATCCATCTTTCGAAGGTCAAGCCTCGTTTTCACACCATCCAGATAGATGTCAATTTCGTGTTCTTTCATGTTTTCAGAGGGTTTGGTTATATATAGCTATCTGTTCTGACCGTTATCCTGTTCAAGATCAACATTCAAATTAGGCCAACTTGCATAATAATACCAAATTTATTCGACCAACTCCCATTTGACCATGCTCAAGCACTTAATATACTCGATTACTTAAACTTTTAAGGCAAGCACTTCGCAATTTTACCGACAAATAGAGTCTCATTAATAAGGTTCTGCATCTTCGCTATCGCAGTCCGGCACTTAAACCCTCATAGGTTGTGAACTCCGGTTTAAATTATTTATTTTAGCCATTCAATCCGTAATTAGGCCATGAAGAGAAACCAATTGATCCTTTTATTCATTTTTCCCCTATTGTTTGTTTCCTGCAAAAAGGAAAATTCTGGACAGGACATGACTGACAGCCTGAAAGGAAAATGGAAGTTAAAAAGTTATGAAACGACCCTTTCTATCGGTGATAAGAATAGGAACAGTAATATTCGGACAGATAACCTCCCTTACGAATATCTGAGTTTCGATGGACCTGACAGTGCTTCACTACGGTTAACGGTACCGTATTTTATCGGTTCAAGTAGTGCCAGCGATGGCGGAGAATGGAATCCTCCGGGCGCAGATGTAATTATTAAAGATGGGAGCATCCAGACCGGAGAACCTATTTATTACCGCAAATATTATTATCAGCTCGCAGGAAACCGTCTCTTGCTCAAGGAAACCGGGACATTTAATCCATCCTCATGGGTAGAGAAATGGGGAAGCCCCGCGACAGGAATTGTCGATTCTCTCGCCGATTATTACCCAAAGCTCAGGACAGATATAGACTGGTGGGATATCTCCGTCGATGAAAATTCATTAAAATTACAGCAAGAAATCAGCTATGGTGGCAAAGATAGTTTCCGGTCCAAGGTGACAATGCTTTTTTCACGAGAATAAAGAAGAACAACGATTCCGCCATAAAGGGTGGATAACATATTTTTTTTAATATGGAAGCGATACACGATGTACCGCTTCCTTTTGTTGTTATGCAATATTTCTACCCTTATGGCCTGCCTTTATAAAAGTAAGTGCCTGAGGGGTACATAGCTCAGCTATTTTAGCTTGATTTTCAGGGACCGGTTTATTCTCGATTTTTCTTTCCAGTCTGTCCATATCCACGGCAACCCTATTGTCCAATAACTTCGCATAATGCTGTGTGGTCTTGATATCCGTATGGCCGAGCATTTTGGAAACGGTTTCTATCGGAACACTATTGGCAAGCGTAACAGAAGTGGCGAACGTATGGCGTGATTTATGGAAAGTGAGTTCTTTGGTTATCTCGCACAGATCCGCTATTTCCTTTAGATAACTGTTCATCTTTTGATTACTCAGCACGGGAAGTACCATATCTTTTGACACACATGGTGGGTAGTGACGGTACCGTTCAATGATTTCAAGGGCCTTGGGCAATAGCGGAATATTTGATGAGGTTTCGGTTTTCTCCCTGCTTGTGAAGATCCAGAGCTTTCCATCCACACCCTCAGCAATGTCTGTCCATTTTAATTTCTTTACATCGGCATAAGACACACCGGTATAGCAACAGAAGACAAAAATATCACGGACATGCGCCAGCCGTGGTATCTTGAACAGCTTTTCTTCTATCCTACGAAGCTCTGCATCTGTTAAAAACTCTTTCTCTTTGGCCTTTGCCTTGATCTTGTAGAAGGCAAACGGATCATCGGTGATCCAGCGATGCGCAATACATATCTTGATAATCTTGCGAAGATGTTTCATGTACTTTGCTGCAGAGACTGCCGAACAGCCCATTGTGGCTCGCAGAAAGAATTCGTATCCTGCTACAAAACCATGATCGATCTTTCTCGTATCAATATCTGCCAGTCTAAATTCTTTTTCTAGATATCCGCCAACATGTGAAAGCGAAGTCTTATACCCTTTGAGCGTATTGGGCTTAAATCCATTTCCCAAGAGTGCTTCCATCTGTTCGTTGTGCTCCCTGAACACATCCAAGAAATTTTTGCGTTTGATATCCTTTCCCTGAAACCTAAGTTTAAGGGATTCTGCGGTAATTTCTTCTCCCGCAGCTATCATAGCCGTATGGAGCGTACTTACTTTACTCACAAGCGTATCAAGATAACTGTTGAGGGTTTTGACAGTTTCGGTGGTACCTTTTACCCGATTGGCTCTGGAATTCCATTTTGATGGTTCACATTCACGTCCCACCGAGGTCTCCTTTGGTAGTCCATCGACAGTGATCCGCATGTAGATTGGCTTGGGGCCACTAACATAATTTTTGGGTTTCTTCAAGTAGAAGAGCAAGGAATAATTTGTACTCATGACAATATCATTTAAGTAAAACAAATGTAGCCTCGCAACTAAAACATATCAAGATGTTTAAATTATGAACATATTGATAATCAAACTATTAAATACATTTCAGTGAGTAGCCATGTCGGAGAAAATGACTCACTGAATGACTCACTTTTTTCTTGGGAATTATTATAGGTTTTGTAGATACTGAAAAACAAAAAAGCCTGCAAACGTTTAATTTGCAAGCTTTTGTATGTTTTGACTTTTAGATCTGTAGCCCGTAGGGGAATCGAACCCCTGTTTCAAGAATGAAAATCTTGCGTCCTAACCCCTAGACGAACGGGCCTTTTTATGCAACTCCAATAACATTGTTGTTTTTGGAGTTGCAAATATAGATCTTAAAATCAGTATTCCAAAAAAAAAATTAAATATTTTTTAAATAAGGTCAAAACCGATATCTCTTCTGAAGTATTTTCCTTCAAAATAGATCCTCCCAGCATCTGCTGTGGCCTGTTGAAGGGCTTCAAACAGCGTATCTTGCAATGTAGTAACAGCAATTACACGTCCGCCTGCAGTAACAATCTTACCATCCACCTCCTTCGTACCTGCTTGAAATACGATGGATTCTTTCACGTTTTCAATATTGGCGATCTCTTTTCCCGACTCGTAATCTCCAGGATAACCTCCGGCAACCAACATCACCGTCACGGCTGTTTTAGGAGATACTGTATAGGAACGTTGATCCAAATTGCCTTGTGCAACACCTTCCAGTAAATCCAACAGATCCGATTCAATACGTGGCAATACGGATTCAGTCTCCGGATCCCCCATACGAACATTATACTCGATGACATAAGGTTCCCCTTCCACATTCATCAAACCGATAAAAATAAATCCTTTATACGGAATACCATCTTTTTTAAGTCCTTCAACTGTTGGTCTGATAATACGCTCTTCTACTTTATTTAAAAATGTCTCATCGGCAAAAGGAACCGGAGATATAGATCCCATACCACCCGTGTTTAGGCCTGTATCACCTTCCCCAATACGTTTATAATCTTTTGCAGAAGGAAGCACTTTATATGAATTACCATCGGTCAAAACAAAAACAGACAATTCAATTCCTTTTAAAAATTCTTCAACAACCACAACCCGGCTAGCTTCTCCAAACTTTGAATCTGCAATCATCGCTTTTAGCTCAGCTTTAGCATCTTCCAGCGTCTCGCAGATCAACACTCCTTTACCTGCTGCTAAGCCATCAGCCTTAAGCACAATCGGCAATTTTTGCGTTTCAAGGTAAGCCAATCCGTCTTCCAATGATGTCACATCAAACGACCTTGAAGCGGCTGTAGGTACGCCATGGCGATCCATAAATTGCTTTGAAAAATCTTTCGAACCCTCCAATTGAGCGCCCTCCTGTTGTGGCCCTATTACGGGGATATGCTTTAAATCTTCCCGATTTAAAAAGTAATCATGAATACCTTTTACCAAAGGCTCTTCTGGACCAACGAGCACCATTTGCACGTTATTCTCCAAAACGAAGGTAGCAATAGCGGCAAAGTCGGTAACTTTAATATTTACATTCTGACCATACGCACCTGTTCCAGCATTTCCTGGAGCAATAAACAACTGATCTAAACGTGGACTTTTCGACAACTTATAGGCGAAGGCTGATTCACGACCTCCTGAACCGATTATTAGGATATTCATAAGACAAAGATATTTTTTTTATGCTAATTTTAAGGTATCAGATCGTTTAAAATGAGACTAATATTTTGATTTATAAATTGATTAAAGGAAAATATTTTCTAATTTTCATAAAACATTAGTCATATGTACCCTAAATTACTGCTTTTAGTAAACTGCCTCCTATTCGCTTTGTTGGCATCGGCCCAGATCGATCAGACGTTGCAGAAACTGGATACTTACCATAGCCAGCACATTAAGGAAAAAATCTATCTCCATTTGGACAAAAATGATTATTCGGCTGGAGAAACCATCTGGTTTAAATTATACTGCAGCACCGCCCCTTTTAATTATTTGAGCAACATGAGTAAAATTGCGAATGTCGAATTGATTTCTCCAACCAATAAGATCATTAAAAGTATCAAAATTCCAATTACACTCGGTCTAAGTATTGGCGACTTCAATCTGCCGGACACCTTGGAAGAAGGCTCCTATCGCGTTAGATCATTTACCAGGTGGATGCAAAATGACTCTATAGCGAATTTTTATGAACGCGTTATTCCGATCACGAATGGCCGATCCGATAATATCATAACCAAAAGTGAACTGGTCAAAAACGGAACAGAAAACATGTTCCAGATTAATCTCAAAACCATTCAGGGAGCCCCGCTAATTAATAACAGCATCAATTATACCCTACAACCAAACAATAATAAAGAAAAATCCGGCCGATTAAAATCAAACGATAATGGAACAATAGCTTTGGAATTGAAAGATGACTTTAAAGGTGGAACACTGTCTTTACAATTTCTTTCTTTGGATAAAAGACGTATCCTAAAAAGTTTTGTTATCCCCGATCCAAAAAGCCAAAATAGCATTCAAATTTTCCCCGAAAGTGGCGAACTGATCAGCAACATATTATGCAAAACAGGTTTCAAAATCCTTACTCCTGCTGGATTGGGGAAAAAAGCCAAAATAATCGTGGTGGAAGAAAATCAAACGACTATTGCGGACTTTGAAACAAATTCACTGGGGATGGGAAGTATCCCGCTCGTCCTACAGGCAGGAAAAAAATACGTCGCTACAGCCCTTTTAGAAGACGGGTCTTCCACGAGCACAGCCTTACCGCCAGTGCTGAATTCCGGATATGTTCTTACGGTAAATTCCGGACTAAAGGATAAGATTGCAGCACAACTATCCGCGACAGCGGATCTGGTCAACGGCAAAGATATATATCTGGTAGCTCAATATAACGGCCTTGTATTCCATGCCGCAAAGCAGAAATTGAATGGCACAGACATCTTATTCAATATCCCCAAAAAAAACCTACCTTCTGGAGTTTTACAATTATCTATCTTAACAGATCAAATGGTTCCTATTGCGGAAAGATTGGTGTTTAACTACAATACGACATCGACCTTACTTCCTGTTTCCGTAGCACTCAACAAATCCAGCTTCACAACACGCGAGAAAGTGATGGCAGATCTTTCCGTCAAATATGACGATAGTGACACGTCGAGATTTGCAGCCCTCTCGGCCTCTGTGGTAAACCTCAGCAAGGTTGATTCCACGACAGATCGTTATTATTCATCTATTGTCTCGGAGCTCCTATTGAAATCTGATCTTCGTGGCTTTATTGAACGCCCCAACTATTACTTTGAGGATTTAACGAACATTAAACTGACAGAACTGGACAATCTTATGTTGATCCAAGGTTGGCGCAAGTTGGACTGGAAGAATTATACCAGTACATCAACAACTTCGTTCCTTCCTGAAAAAGGACTTACGATCGCTGGGACAATCAAGAAAACGGCCCGAAAGGCTGTGGTGCCAAATGCCAAAGTAACGCTGATACCGACGAGCAATATGTTGCTGAGTGTGGATACACTGACAGACAATAATGGCCGATTTTCATTTGACGAACTTTTATTTGCAGATAGTGTCAAGTTTATTGTGACAGGTGATGGCCCCAAAGAGAAAAAAAGAGTTGATATCGTTATCGACAACGCACTCACTCCTCCTCCAAATCCGAGTAAAGATCAACCCTTGCTGATTAACGACATCAATACCACGCTACTAACACAACTAAAAAATAGCCAAAAATTCCTTGGCGAATTGGAAGCTGCGGGCATAATCCAGAAGAGCATTCGATTGGAAGAGGTACAGGTCAATAGGGTACGAACAAATAAGGCAGACAAGAACTCCAGAAACCTCAACGGCCCAGGAAATGCCGATCAGGTCATTTCGGCCGAGGACCTTTCCACTTGTACGACACTGGAGCAGTGTCTTGCGGGTAGATTAGTTGGTGTCATGTTTCGAAATGGTGTCCCTTACAGCACAAGATCCATGGGGTTAAACGGCGGAAGTCCCATGCAAATTGTTCTTGATGGGATGTATATTGAAGCAGATCAAATAAGCATGATCAATGTAGCGGATATTTCTAGTATCGAGGTTCTTCGTAGTGCAAGCAATACGGCCATATATGGTATGTATGGGGGCAACGGTGTTATCGTGATTACCAGTAAATCGGGAGATGCCATCTCCTCATCTTATACCCCTACAGGAATACTAACAATCACGCCAAAAGGATTATATGTACCTCGAACCTTTTTCAAACCTCAATATGATGCCACAGTCCAACATAAGCTTACACACGATCTACGGACAACAATTGCATGGGAACCAAATCTGATCACGCAGAAAGAAGGAAAAACACATTTCGAATTCTTTACTTCTGACGAACCTGGGACCTACAAACTAACCGTTGAGGGAATAAGCATGGATGGAAAAATTGCTCATCTGGAGTATTTAATAGAGGTAAAATCACAATAGCAGCGCAAACAAATCGTTATATTTAAAGACAAGGTTATGGAACATATTAAAACCAAAATAGAAGATCATATTTTAAGTATTTTCCTCGACAGGGGGAAGTCAAATGCCATCGACACTCAGTTATTGAAGGAACTGATAGACACCCTGGAATCTTCCCAGCAAAATGAAGCTATTTACGGTGCAATATTGATTGGCAAAGAAAACTTCTTTAGCGCAGGGCTCGATCTAATTACCTTATTCCAATATGATGAAGAACAGATTCGGGAATTCTGGAATTTATTCCTGGAAGCGACATCATTACTCGCGGCTTTTCCAAAACCAATAGTCGCCGCAATATCTGGTCATAGCCCAGCTGGAGGCTGCGTACTGGCGCTCTGCTGCGATTATCGGATTATGGCCGAAGGGAATTTTGTGATTGGCCTTAATGAAATTCCAGTCGGACTCATCGTCCCTGAAAGTATATTTCAGCTTTATGCGTTTTGGATCGGAAAACGGAATGCTTATCAGAATTTGCTCGAAGGTAAATTGCTTTCTCCTGTAGAAGCAAAAACACAGGGTCTTATCGATGACATTGTTCCCGCCAATATACTCTTCAATACTGCAACAAAAAAAATAAAACAGATCACGCAGTTCAACCAAAAGACCTGGCAGACATCCAAATTGAACTTCCGAAAGGAAATAATCCTTAAATTGCGCGAGAATAGGGAAGAGACAATCCAGCGCATCCTCGAACAATGGTGGCTTCCGTCAACACGCTCTATTTTAAAGTCAATCATTGAAAACTTGACTTCAAAGAAGTAATATTAAACAAAATCATCATGAGAAATCTCTTTTTCTTTATTCTTATTTGTCTCACTGCTAGCACGATCTCCTGTAGAAATAGCAAAAAAGAGGATAAGGCTGTAAAAATCATTCAGGATTCAATTCCTGTGGATACCCTACAAAAACGTGACACGACTGAAAAGGAAGTAAAGAAAGAGAACTCCGAAACGCTGGAGGAGGTACTGGAGAAACTTGCCAAGGCATATGCAGAACAGGACAGTAAAACAATAAATTCCTATGTACATCCCAAATTGGGAATTTATATTATCTATCGTCCCGGCGCGCTAGACTCTTATGTGCACCAAAATAGCTTTCATTTTTCTAAACCTGTGCCAGAGTACCATTCTTATGAAAAGTTAACGTACAAGGGCCCTTTGAAGTCCGGAAAACTACCTATTTTTGATTGTGGTACGATGAAGTGGGATAAAGCCGGATTCTATTATGATAAAAAGTCCCGCCCTAATGAACTATCGCAAACAGCAAAGTTCATGAATGAAATTCTTGATGCCAAAATTAGTAATACTGAATTACAGCGACTAAGAAATATAGAATCCAAAAGTTATAGAGCCATTATGACCTCCAATGAACATGAAGAACCCTTTGTTTTTCATGTGACAAAAGAGGGAGAAAAATGGTATATTACAGTTATAGACCGTGCTTATGCCGGATGTGACGCATAATATTTTGTACATTTTAGCCAAACTTAACGATAATGAAAAATTTAGATAAAGACATACAAAAGAAAATCGAAGATTGGTTAACCCCAAGTTATGATGAAGGAACTCGAAAGGCAGTTCAGGATTTAATCGACAATAATGAAGAGACAGAACTTACAGATTCTTTTTACAAGGATCTCGAGTTCGGAACTGGAGGCCTAAGGGGTATTATGGGCGTAGGCTCCAATCGGATGAATAAGTATACGATCGGCAAAGCCACGCAAGGATTAGCCAACTATCTAAAGAAACAGTTCCCAGATCAGGAGATTAAAGTAGCGGTATCTTATGATAGCCGCAACAATTCGCAGGCATTTGGCCAGCTGGTTGCCAACGTGTTTGCAGCCAACGGGATCAAGGTACATCTGTTCACCGAATTACGCCCGACCCCAATGCTGTCGTTTGCCATCCGCCATTTCGGCTGTCAGAGCGGTGTTATGCTAACGGCTTCACACAACCCAAAGGAGTATAATGGTTATAAGGCTTACTGGAACGATGGCTGCCAGCTGACTGCACCTCATGATAAAAATGTCATCGACGAAGTAAATGCAATCAGCTCAGTTAGCGCTATTAAATTTGACGGGAATACGCAAAATATCATTCCTGTCGGGGAAGAAATCGATCAGCTCTATATCAATGCCAATAAGACATTAAGTATTCATCCGGAAGCGGTAAGGGCTCAAAAAAACTTGAAAATTGTTTTTTCACCAATACATGGTACCGGAATTACCATTGTTCCTAAAATGCTAGCAGCATGGGGATTTGAAAATGTATCAGTCGTTGCTGAACAGGCCACGCCTGATGGCAACTTTCCAACGGTAATCTATCCAAACCCCGAAGAGGAAGATGCAATGGCTTTAGCAAAGAAAAAAGGGGAAGAAATTGATGCTGACCTTGTATTGGCGACAGACCCCGATGCCGATCGTGTAGGAATCGCTGTAAAAAATAATAAGGGACAGTTTCAACTACTCAATGGTAATCAGATCGGCAGTTTATTGATATACTATGTCCTCAGTGCAAAAAGTGAACTAAAACAACTCGGATCGAATCCATATATTGTAAAAACTATCGTAACCAGTAATTTACAAGCCGATATCGCAGATCGCTATGGTGTAACGCATTATGAAACACTTACAGGCTTCAAATATATTGGTGAATTGATTACTAGTTTAGGCGATTCAGCGCAATATCTGGCCGGTGGCGAAGAAAGTTATGGTTATCTTGTTGGTGATCTTGTGCGGGATAAGGACGCTCCAAATTCTTGTGCTTTCCTTGCCGAAATGACCGCCTATTTCAAAACAAAAGGAAAAACTGTTTACGAGGTTCTATTAGATATCTACAAAGAATTTGGCTGCTATCAAGAAAAGCTCATTTCCCTAACCAAAAAAGGAAAGGCTGGTGCCGAAGAAATTCAGGCCATGATGAATGGCTTACGTCATAATCTACCAACCACACTCGGTGGAATTAAAGTCAGAGAAATCAGGGATTATCAGCTTTCCCAAACCACAGATATGAGTACAGGAGAGCAAAGAGCGATTGCATTGCCTAAATCTGATGTTTTACAATTTATTACCGTAGATGGGGACGTGATTTCTGCCAGACCATCGGGAACGGAACCCAAGATTAAATTCTACTGTTCTGTAAAAGAAAGCTTAAAAGACACCGCTGATTATGTCGGTGTACAGGCTATTTTGGAAGAGAAAGTAGGCCGTATGATGAAAGATATTGTAAACTAATGGAAAAGTGGAAACGATTATCCTCTGAATATATCTGTAAAGAGCCTTGGGCTACCCTGCGTAGAGACACTTGTGAGCTTCCAGATGGACGGATCAATGACCATTATTACGTACTGGAGTATCCGGATTGGGTAAATATGGTCGGAATTACTGAACAGAACGAACTGCTCGTCATTAAGCAATACCGCCATGGAGCAGGCATTATTTCATTGGAGATTCCCGCAGGGACAACGGAACCAGGAGAAGATCCCAAACATGCTGCTGTGCGTGAAATGCTTGAAGAAACAGGCTATCAATTTGATCAGATTGAAGAAATCGCCACGCTTTATGCCAACCCGGCGACAAGTGGCAATATTACCTATACCTATCTGATGACGGGGGGTAAAAAAGTTCAGGAACAGGCTTTAGATGAACATGAAGAAATCGATGTTTATCGTATACCGCTTGAAGAAGCAAAAAGCATGTTGCTGGACAACAAATTCAGTCAGGCACTACATGCTAGTGCGCTATTCTATGCTTTCAACAAATTAGGCTTGTTATAAAACAAGCCTAATTTTATTCTGTTTTTTTCATTCATACTTTTAATTTTCACTAGCTTGCTGATTTTTGTACCTTTGCATCATGGCAAGAGAAATTTTTGAAACCAAACGAAAGGCCCTGAAAATAAATCTAAACCCAGAGATTTATGGAACCTTTGCAGAGATCGGTGCTGGACAGGAAGTCGCACGTAACTTTTTCAACGCAGGTGCAGCATCAGGCACAATTGCTAAAACAATGTCAGCTTACGACATGGCTTTCAGTGATGCAATTTATGGTGAAGAGGCTGATGGTCGTTATGTCAGCAGAACACGTTTAAAGAAAATGCTCTCCCATGAATTCAATCTTCTTACCCAACGACTTCATGGCGATAAATACTGCAACAAAAAATTCTTCGCCTTTGCAGATACCGTAACAACCCTCAATTTCACCAAGACAAATGAACCTCACGGCTGGATCGGACTTCGCTTCCAACATGAAGTTGGAGGCCCTACAAATGATATCATTGTCCATGTAAGACTGCTAGACAGCGACAACCAATTGCAACAAAAGGTTTTAGGTATAATTGGTGTAAACCTATTATTTGCGGCTTATTATTATACAGACAATGTGCAGACCATGATCGAATCATTGGTCGATAACCTTTCTGTTGGTTCCGTTGAGATTGACCTGGTTAAACTAAACGGGCCTCTATTTGAAAATGTCAACCAACGCCTCATTAACTTATACCTGATTGCAAAAGGATTTGCTAAAGCCGCAATATTCCAGCCTGATGGTAAAGCGGTACAAATCAAAGATTATCTGTACAAAAAGAACATTATTTTACTTCGCACCAAATACCGTCAAAAATCCCTTCCAAACTTTGACCTCTTCAATCTTGCCGTTGAACAGTTCAAAAAAAACACGGGTGCAACTGACGCAGACACCATTGTATTAATTGAAGTCCTGATGGGAAATGTGTTGGAAGATACGCATGAAATTACAGGTGAAGACCTGCAAGAATTTGCTTCAAGAGCTGACGAGCTATGTGCAACAGGCAATAATATTATCGTCAGCAACTTTAGAAGAAATAATCATTTAGCAGAGTTTATTAGCAACTTTAAGCCTAAGAACATTGGTATTGCAACCAACGTTTACAATTTAAAGAACATTTTCAATTCAGATAATTATAATAAAGAGTTATACACCAATGAACTTCTTTCCTATATTTCGGGGATGTTCAATAAAAATGTGAAACTCTACGCATATCCTTATCTCTTGAAAAAAGAAAATAAGATTATTACAACGCACAATATGCCGGTTTCTGAAGAAGCCAAACCTTTATTTGAATTCTTAATTAAAAACGGCTATATCATAGATATTGAAAATTACGACGAAAAATTTGTAAAAACCGTATAAGCAGATCGTCTCCAAAATTTAAATTTATTATATAGCCCAATTTTCTTAAATTGGGCTATATTTATTTTTGTGCCTTATGAAGCAAGAGAATGTCATACTGGTTGACAGCAATGATAAGATGATTGGCAGCATGGAGAAATATGAAGCCCATGAAAAGGGGCTATTGCACCGTGCTTTTAGTGTATTTTTGTTCAATGACCAAGACGAATTGCTCCTGCAACAAAGAGCATTAAGTAAATACCACTGTGGCGGACTTTGGACCAATAGCTGCTGCTCGCATCAGCGTCTAGAAGAAAGTAACATAGAAGCCGCCAAAAGGCGCTTAATGGAAGAATTGGGAATTACTGCAACAGCCCTTCAAGATGTCTTCTCGTTCGTTTATAAAGCTCAATTTGATAACGGGCTTACGGAGCATGAATTCGATTATGTCTTATTCGGAAAATTTAATGGAACTCCAGAAATTAACGAAGAAGAGGTTGCCACAACAAAATATATGAATCAACAGGAAATTCAAGATGAAATACAACATTCACCCGAACAGTTTACCCCTTGGTTCAAACTAATCTATCAACGTGCTTTTGATACTTACTTTAGTATATATAAAAACAAATTATAACAATCTTGTACCGTGCAAAAAAAGATCCTGCCTTTTAAAAAGCAGGATCTTTTTTTGTCTTTGGTTTAGCGGATCGCTATAAGAATTTTTTATAGATGGAATACAGAATTTTAAGGTCATTCTCACTCATGAAGGCTGTATTTACGTCCTGCTGAATGTAGTGAATCTTAAAAGCTTTTATTGCCGCATCGAGATTACTCACATCGTAACCGATAATACGTAAGGCCATTTTTGGGTTAAAGTCTGCTGGAGGCGTCTCTAAATAGTCCTCATACCAAAAGCCGAATCCTTGATCAGCCAGTTTTTTCCAAGGAAAACGTGACGGATCATTTTTTCGGGTTGGTGCCAAATCCATATGTCCAATAAAATTTGCCTGTGGGATTCTATAGGTCGTTTTTAAATAAGTCAACAACTGCGTCAAGGCGTTGATCTGGGCATCAGTCCAAGGATCTGTAGTCCCATTATTGTCGAGCTCAATGCCAATGGAAGAAGAATTGAGGTCCGTATCATTGCCCCATTTCCCCAAGCCCGCATGATGTGCACGATAGAGGTCATTGACCATCTGCACGACTTTCCCATCTCTACCTACCACATAATGGGAACTTACACCTGCTTTCGCGGAATGAAATGTACGGATGGTCTGTCCCAAAGAATCCTGTGCAGTATGATGAATGACAACAAAATTTGGTTTACGGATGCCGAAATTAATCGAAGCAACCCATTGTTGTTCTTTGACATTCACCTGCTCCAATTGACCGGTGACAGGCGATTGTTTATAGAGTTTCGAAAATTCTTTTGCTTGCTTTTTATATACCTTTTCAGTCTTTGCGTATTTCCCTCCCGCACAGGAAGCCAATAATGCTGTTGCGACACAAAGATTGATGGAAAATTTGAGTATCTTCATATTGAAATGTTTCAGCACAAACTAAGGCAAATTTGCCAACAAAAGCAAATTTATTAGCTTCGTCCTATAGTTTGACATAATTTCCAAATATCCTTTTCGTATAGATTTCGGAACAACACCGTCTGCTTTAAAAAAAAAGCCCAAACCAATGTTTGAGCTTTTCCATGTAAACAGAGCATTTTCTGCTTGTGCTAAAATTACATGCTTTATTATTTCAGTGCGCTGAGGTTCAATTTTGCCAAAAAGCCTTTCAGCTCATCCAGGCTGTAGCCATTTCCCCGAAGGGTAATTAGATAGCGGTCTTTCTCGAGATAACTTATTTCAGAACTTTTTGCCGTTGAACCTTCCACTCCTTTGCTATCTGTTGTTTTTGCCCGTTTACCTTCAAATTCGCCAGTTTTTTCTATTTCAGTATCTGTAATTTTCTCTGAATCTACCATGAAGCCCATTTGCGCCAAACCCACGATTGCCGAAGCAGTTTCGCCCGCGCCATCAATGATATTGACTTTAATTTCCTTCTGGTTATCGACAGTATACGTAGCCTCGCCAGACACAACTTCTGCTCCATACATTGATCCAGCAGAATAAGAGGTTCTTTTTAAACCATCTAAGCTCTCTGGTAAAAAAGCCTTTAGCTCCTCCGAACTTAATGGTTTTTCGGATTTAAGTTTGGCTTGAAGCTCTTCCAATTTTTTTGCTCCATCACTCAGATTGCCCAAATTGGATACTCCTTTAACTACATCCGAAATCCCAGCCTCTTTCTCCTTAGCATCTTCACCCTCTTCACTAGATTTGCTGTTGCCGCAACTCGCGACCAAAAGGCCCAGTCCTAAAAGAACAGGCATTACTTTCCATTGTCTTTTCATGATTATCAGTTTTAATTAAAACGCTAAAAAGAACAAAATAATATAATTAATCTAAATTTTAAAATCTGTTTGCTTACGATCTTTAGACCTTAAAGGGCGACTTAAATTTCCATCTGTTACCTGTATTACCGAGATACTGCAGAATGGGACTGCGCTACACAAAAAAAGGCCTCTATACGAGTATAGAGGCCTTTCATTATAGCTACCGAGATTATGCTTCGGCGTATTCTTCAATTGAAGGACACGAACAAATCAATGTACGGTCACCTTGAGAATCGTTTACACGACCTACTGAAGGCCAGAATTTACGTTCTCTTACATACTCCAATGGGTATGCGGCTGTTTGACGGCTGTAAGGTCTGTCCCACTCATCTGCAGTTACAACCGAAGCTGTATGTGGAGCATGTTTCAGTACATTGTTAGCTTGGTCCACGTTTCCTGCTTCAACCGCAGCGATCTCTTCACGGATAGCAACTAATGCATCACAGAAACGATCCAACTCAGCCTTAGACTCCGATTCAGTAGGCTCAACCATCAATGTTCCTGCAACAGGGAAAGAAACCGTCGGCGCGTGGAAACCATAATCCATCAAACGTTTTGCAATATCTGCAACCTCGATACCGAAGTTTTTGAATCCACGGCAATCTAAGATCATTTCGTGTGCACAACGTCCGTTAGTACCTGAATAAAGTACTGGATACGCATTTTCTAAACGTGCTTTAATATAGTTTGCATTTAATATTGCTGTTCTTGTCGCATTTGTCAAGCCTTCACCTCCCATCATTGAAATATAAGCATGGGAAATAAGCAAGATTGACGCTGAACCAAATGGAGCAGCAGAAACAGCAGAGATACCTTCCGCACCGGAAGTAGAAACCACTTCGTGGTTAGGCAAGAAAGGAACTAAGTGTTTTGCAACACCGATAGGTCCCATACCTGGACCTCCACCACCGTGAGGAATACAGAATGTTTTATGGAGGTTCAAGTGACAAACATCGGCACCAATATGCCCTGGGCTTGTCAATCCAACCTGTGCATTCATGTTCGCACCGTCCATATAAACCTGACCACCATTTGCATGAACAATTTCACAGACTTCAATGATCGACTCTTCAAATACACCGTGTGTAGAAGGGTAAGTCACCATCAGTGAGTTCAAATTTGCAGCATGTTCAGTCGCTTTTGCTCTTAAATCTGGAATATCGATATTTCCTAATTCATCACATTTCACAACGACCACTTTTAAGCCTGCCATAGAAGCAGAAGCAGGGTTTGTTCCGTGTGCAGAAGCAGGGATCAAACAGATATTACGTCCATGATCACCACGGCTCTCATGGTAAGCGCGGATAACCATCAGACCAGCGTACTCGCCTTGTGCTCCTGAATTTGGTTGGAAACTCATCTTCGCAAAACCAGTAATTTCAGATAACCAATCGTTCAATTCACCGATCATTTGCATATATCCAGAAGTTTGATCCGCAGGAGCAAATGGATGCAAACCGCCAAATCTCGCCCAAGTAACCGGCACCATTTCAGCTGTAGCATTCAATTTCATCGTACATGAGCCCAATGGGATCATCGAGTGGCAAAGCGATAAATCTTTTGCTTCCAACGATTTGATATAGCGCAACATCTCATGTTCAGAATGATAGCTATTAAAGTTTGGATGTGTTAGGTAGGCAGAAGTACGTACTAAATTGGCAGGAATTGAAGAACTTAAATTCTCTTCTAAAGTATCGAAATCTACGTCATTCAATGTTTTACCTTGAATTTTAGCAAATACTTTGACGATTGTCTTAATATCTTCGTATGTGGTTGTTTCGTCGATAGCAATTGAAACTTCCGAACCATTATAATAGAAGTTTAATTCGTTATTTAATGCTTCAGATTTCAAAGCACCAGCATGAGCACCTAAATCCACACGTAAAGTATCAAAATAAGCTGCATTCAATTGGGTATAACCCAAGGATTGTAATGCTTGATCCAACAGATTGGCCAATGCATTGATACGTGATGCTATATTCTTAATTCCTTCTGGGCCATGGTACACGGCATAGAAAGAAGCCATAATCGCTAAAAGAGCTTGTGCAGTACAAATATTTGAAGAAGCTTTGTCACGGCGGATGTGTTGCTCACGAGTCTGCAAAGCCATGCGCAATGCATATTTACCATTTGAATCGGAAGTAACACCGATAATACGACCAGGGATATTACGTTTAAAGCTGTCGCGTGTTGCAAAATAGGCCGCGTGAGGACCACCAAAGCCCATCGGTACGCCAAAACGTTGTGAATTACCAACAACAACATCTGCACCCCATTCTCCTGGAGGCGTTAGTAATGCTAAACTCATCAAATCTGCCGCAGCACACACGGTAATATTTCTACTGTGCGCTGTAGCGGTAAATGATTTATAATCAACAATTGAACCATCAGCTGCAGGATATTGAACAAATGCCGCAAAAACATCATCTGTTAATTCTGATTCAGCAATAGCCGCAATTTTAAGTTCAATACCAAAAGACAAGGCACGGGTCTTCAATACATCAACCGTCTGCGCATAGGCGTTGTCCGACACCAAGAATACATTAGCATCTTTATTTTTCCGAGCTGAATAAAGCATAAACATGGCTTCAGCTGCAGCCGTAGCCTCATCCAACAAAGAAGCATTTGCAATTTCTAAACCAGTAAAGTCACAAATTACAGTCTGGAAGTTCAATAAAGCTTGTAACCTACCTTGCGCAATCTCCGCCTGATAAGGTGTATACTGCGTATACCATCCTGGGTTTTCAAATACATTTCGTTGAATTACGCCCGGAAGGATTACATCGTAGTAACCTTGACCAATAAAAGATTTAAAAACTTTATTTTTCTCAGCGATTTCCGCAATACGCTTTAAATAGGCTACCTCAGACAATGCTTTAGGAAGATTTAAAGGTTTTGGAGCACGAATTTGAGAAGGGACCGTTTGGTCAATAAGTTGGTCAATTGACGAAACGCCTAATTTAGCCAACATTTCATTCGCTTCAACTGGACTTGGGCCATTGTGGCGACTTTCGAATTTTTCTTGGAAGTGTATATTGCTCATGTGTGCAAAAAGTTAACGCTTATAGATAGTTAGCGACATAATA